>FRDC01004754.1_pt1 | contig 13226 bp, 17 predicted proteins | sample 1106171 | NCBI WGS metagenome assembly FRDC01 (sample SAMEA3930566, study PRJEB13176) | freshwater metagenome | biome: Drinking water system; feature: drinking water; material: water | place: Singapore | collected 2014-12-20
GGCAGCAGCACCGCCAGGGTGCAGCAGGTGTCGGCATGGACGGCCGCCACGGTCGCGGCGAACGGGCCCGTCATGCCCTGGGTCTTTTCCGGCGCCGCGATGGAGTCATAGTAGTGGACCACGCGGCCCACGGTCGGCTTCTGCTCGGTCATTGCTTCTTCCTCACCTCGAATACGAAGTCGCCGTCGCGCACGGCCACCAGCAGCAAGTCCTGTCCGGTGTCGTCGGTCTCGGCGACGGGGATGCGTAGCCGCTCCTTGCCGGTCATGCGAAGGATCCGCTTGATCAGCACGATCAGCAGCTGGTCGCGGAAATTCTCCATCAGCGCTGCGTGCTGCGGCGCGCCGGCGCGCGCGGCGTTGATCCCGTCGCCCATCGTCAGCCTTCCTCTAGCTCTTCGCGCAGATCGCGGACCGACAGGTCGTCGTCGAGGTTGCGCAGGATCTCGAGCAGCTGGCCCTTCAGCGTCTGAAACGACGTCGGGCGCTTGTTGCTGTGGGAGCTGCAAGCCGAGTCGATGGCGGCCTGGAGGTCGTCGCGCATCAGCGGCCCTCCGGTTCCTCGACCTGGCGCGGCATCACCGACAGGTCGATGTAGGGCCCGCCGCCGAGATGGAAGCTCCACACCAGCCGGCCGTGCGGCTTGGCGCCGGGACAGCCCTGGTGGAAGTAGTCCGGGTTGGCGGCGCCGACGTGATCTCGTTCCTCGGCGACGCCGTTGTTGTGCTCCGCCGCGGTCGCCTGCAGCGCCATGGCGAGCTCGCGCGCCGGCACCGCAGCGTCCGTCCAGGGGCAGGCGACCAGGTCGATGTCGCGCAGAAGGCTGCCGTGCACCGCGAGCCCGTAGCCGAGCTCGCGCGCCCGGGCCGTCAGCGGAGTGGCGAGCTTGCACCAGGCGGCGCGGCAGCGCAGTGCGACCTGCAGGTGGACGACCAGCTTGCCGGCCTCGAGCTCGGTCAGGGTGTGCTCGGTCGTCGACGTCGGGCCCGTGAGCACGTAGGTGAGCTCATCCGGCGCAGCGGCCGGCCGGATCTCGAGCGTGATCGCGTTGCCGCGCTCGTTGGTGAAGTCGAAGATCCGGGCCACGCGCTAGCTCTTCGAGCCGGTCGGCGAGAAGCAGAAGATGTGGAACGTCATCGAGGCGTTCGGCTTCGACGAGCAGACGTGATTGCGGCCGTCGCCGAAGCGGTCGGGATCGCCGACCGCATACGCGGGCACCGGCAGCCAGCGGCGGAACTCCGGGATCCACACCGACCAGGTGCCATCGTCCTCGAGGCGGGCGCGCACCGGCCGGCAGTCGTCGCCGTTGCAGCAGCTGCCCTTGCCGTCCTTCTGCTTCCACTGCTGGTACTGGTGGTGCTGCTCCTGGTGGCCGCAGCCGAAGGTGCCGAGCTCGCAGTTGTCCTGGGCGAACACCGCGCCGGCGCCGATCGCCCCGAGAACGACCAGCACGACCACGGCGGCGAGCAGCCAGCCGCCCAGGCGAAAGAGCGCGTAGAGGATGATGCCGATGAAGGCGACCACGATCGCGAGCGCGACGGCGAACCACCAGAGCGGCGGCAACGGATTGTGAATCCTCATGGCTTCCTGCCCCGCGCCGCGTCCTTGCTGGCCTTGATCGTGGCCGTCACCCAGCCCTGCAGCGACGTCAGCTGCTGGGCGTTGGCGTGGCAGGCGCCGTAGTTGGCGACGATGTTGAGGGCGAGAGTACGGGGGTCAACGGCCGCGCAGGAGTCATCAGATTGTCCGGCGGCGAGGGGAATATCTCCGGGGGAGACACCGAGAACTGCGGCGTCGAGCACGCGGACAAAGCCAACAGTAACAGCGCACTTCGTAGCGGTCGGCACATAGACGGGGACCTTCTCTCTGATCGTGTGGGTGACCTCGACGATCTTGTTCTGCGCCTTGGCCTCGTTGACGGCGGCATTCTTGTCGACCTCGTTCTGGGCCTTCTGTCTCGCGAGGGCGAGCTCGACGGCCTTCTTCTCGGCCTCGATGTAGCCCGCCTTCATCTCGGCGATCTTGCCCTGGTAGATGTCGGCGGTGACCTTCGCCGTACCGGCGACCAGCGCCAGGATGCCGACGCCGATCGCGACCCACTTGATGGTCTGCAGGTGCGGGCTGACCTTGGTGAGGATCTTCGTGATCATGCCGCGAGTCCCAGCGCGCGCAGCGTCATGACGCCGACGACGCCGTCGACGACCAGGCCCTTGGTGCAGGCCTGGAACGCCTTGACCGCGTCCTCGGTCTGCTGGCCGAAGTCGCCGTCGGCGACGACGTTCGGCGCGGTCGCCTGCAGCGCCTGTTGCAGGCGGGCGACGTCGGCGCCGCGACATCCCTTGCGCAGGACGCGCGGAACGACCGGCGCCGATCCCGGCACCTGGTCGCCATCGCCGGCGTGCGCGTCGAGCCAGGCGCGGACCTTGGCGGCATAGGCCCCGCCGTAGCCGCCGCCGTTGTAGACGGTTTCCCAGGTCTCCCAATCGCCATTGCGAATCGCGGTCAGCAGCCGCGGATCGGCCCGGACGAAGCGGACGAACATATCCATCTGCCCGTCGTCGCTGAACCCGTCGGCGCGCTCGCCGGCGACATCGTCATAGAAGGCCTGGACGCTGGGATAGCCCAGGGCCTTCCAGTGAAAGCCCATGATCTGAGGCGCACCCCACGACGTCGCCTGGATCGCGGCATCGGGCGCCAGTTCGCTCATGCGGCCGAACTGCCGCCAGGCCTCGGCCTTGGACCTGGCGGCGAGCTCGGGCCGCCAGGTCGGCGATGAAATGTCGGGATTGCTGCCGTCGAAGCGGCGGTCGGTCAGCTTGGAAAACCAGTGCGCCTCGGGCCGGATCGGCGGCACCTGGCGGTTGCCGATCGTCCAGGAGGTCTCGCCCGAGGACTCGACGGCGATCACCGCCATCAAGTTGCGCGAGGGCGCGCCGAGGGCGCCGGCGCCGCGACGATAGTCGGCCAGGTCGAAGCTCATGAGATGTCCTTGGAGAGGCTGGCGTGGCAGGCTGCCCTCAGCCCGCGATGGGGCCGGAGGGGAGACGCGAATGGCAGAGGCAGACGAACCGGGCGGCATGGACGCCGCCGTGGCTGGCGCCACGGCGATGCTGATGATGCGCAACCTGATGGTGCGACTCGTGACCAACGGCGGGCGCCCGTTCACGCCCGACGATGCCCGTGAGGTGATCAGCGGTCTTCTGAAGCAGATCCGCGGCCTGGAGCCGTCGCGTGATCTTGAGCCGGCGATCGACTTTCTGATGCGCGAGCAGCTGTGGTGGACGACGTCGTATGGGCCGAAAAACTGAGGTTCAGCAGGCGGCGCGCCGCTGCGGCACCTGCAGGCGTCGAGGACCTGATGCCGCACAGGATCGCGCGCAGCTCCGCCGGCTCATAGCCTGGCTCACGATCGGCACGGTCGGTCATCGCATTTGCCTCCCGCGAACGGCGTTCGCTTACGCGCGCTGGTCGGGCTTGCGGCCCCGCATGACGTCGAGAAGGACGCGCTCGGGCGACGGCCCGGCGGCGCGCTGGCGCGCCTCGATCGCCGGCTTGTTCTCGTAGAAGCCGCGGGCGATGACGATGGTGGCCGACGGGTAGACCAGCCAGTCGCCGATCGGCCCGGCCGGCGTGAACCAGGGCGAGACGACGATGCAGAACAGGCCGATCATCAGCGGGAAGTGCTCCCAGTGGCGATCGTGGCGGTAGATGTAGACCAGGCAGACGCCGGCGCACCCGGCCTTGAACACCCAGGGCGCGAGGCCGAGCCAGGCGACGAACTGCCAGAAGGTGTCGAGCGGGCTCATGGCTTCGTCTCCTCACCGGACGGCGGGGACGGCAGCGCTGTTGGGAGCTCTGGCACGAAGCGCTTGCCGAGGCCGTCGGCGATGTCGGGCGCGCGGTTGGCGACGCGGTCGGCGAACTTGATGGCGAACCACATCAGGCTGAGGGAGGTGAGCCCGATGATGCCGCCCAGCACCGGCCACCAGGCCCAGTGCAGGCTCCAGTAGATCGCCGCCAGCGGCACGCCCATGCCGGTGAACATGAAGGCCGACAGCAGGCCGACGATGATGGTGAGGCCGCGGGCCCCGCGCAGCATCGCCGTCGCGGTCGCCGCGCTGAAGGTGGCGATGATGGCGAGCAGCATGCCGTCGTAGTTCTCGACGAACCACTCGAAGGGCCTGTTCGGCATCTGGGCCCTACGCTCGCCCGATTGACCGGCACGCCGCCGGCCCTACGCTACGGATTGCCATCGGCTCGCCCCCAATTATTCGGCTGGCTAGTGGTAGAGCCCTGGTCGCTTGCCAGACGTGGCCGGGGCTCGCTGCTTGATCCTGTTCGTCCCGACGCGGCCGCTTAAGTCAGAATGCCACCATTGCTTATCGTCACGGGCGAGTTTCCAGGTAGGTGGAAGCGGCCGTTTGTGAAGATGTTACCGAGGTTGCTAACGCTACCTTTGGGGCTAGCGCCGATAACGGGGCCGCCGTAGTCGAAACTAACCCCCACGTCGATCTTGCCACCGAGCGCGCCCGTTGCCGCGAAACCTAATTCCCACTCCGCGTTGTCCATGACCCACAGGCCGTTGATGTACCCGAGCGAACCGTTTTCGGCGCAAAAAATGCTGCGAGCCTTCTTGCCTTCGTTGGTGGTGACCATCATTCGCGTACCCGGCAAGCCAGAGCCGGCGGCTATAGAGCTTCGGTTGCCGACCGAATGAAACATGCTGTCGGCTCCATTCGTTGTGACGTAACCGAGATCAATCAGTAGCTCGCCATCTTCGCCAACATAGATTCCGCCGCCAGGACAACCGATCGCTGAAACATTGACAATTGAAAGGCACGCCCCTCGGCTGTTCTTAATGGCATACTCGCCGCCGCTATAGATTTTTAGGGAGTTTGGATTGCCGTCTTCGATGCCGCGAATAACAAAGCCGTCTCTGCCGTGCGCGCCAGGAATAAGCCCGCTGAAATTCCACGACACGCCGGAATAGACGCCCCACCCAATGGCGTTAACGGTGTGGCCACGGAGATCCAAATCGCGGAAGGCCATGTCGTAGATGGNNGGTGAGCGACTCGCGCGCGTCACTTTCCTCGATGTCAGTCACCCTGCCTTTGGCGTCAATGGTGACGCGCGCTGCTCGATAAACGCCGGGCGCGATGTAACTGGTCATGCCGCACCTTTATAGGGACCACTATCTCGTCCGAACCGGCCCTTGCGAGACGCGGCGAAAAACTGGCAAGGTCCCACGCGAAAGAGAGAAACCGGCTCAGATGACCTCTCATCCGCATGGCTTGGACTTCCACATTTCGAAAGTGCCAGCCCTGGACGGCGTCAGGGGCATCGCAATCCTGCTAGTGTTCGCCGTCCACACATCGCCGGTGCTGCTGCGCGGGGGTCGGATCGGCGTGGATCTGTTCTTCGTTCTGAGCGGCTTCCTGATCACATCGATACTGCTGCAGGAGCATCGCCGTCGGGACGCCATCCATCTCGGCTACTTCTACATGCGCCGCGCGCTGCGCCTGTTCCCGGCCCTCGCCTCGGTGATCGCCTTCGCGCTCCTGTACGTGGCCCTCTTCAAGCCGGACGAACTCGCGCTCGCGCTCGACAACGCGCTGTGGGTGGCGGGCTACGTCTACAACTGGCGAATCATCACGTCCCAGCCGACGTGGCTCGATCACCATTGGATGTTCAGCCACGTCTGGTCGCTGAGCGTCGAGGAACAGTTCTACATCGTCTGGCCGCTGGTCCTCATCGGCCTGCTTCGCGCACGGCAGCGCGTCCGATTTGCGGTCGTCATCGCGCTCATCATTGCGCCGACGATCGCGCGTGCCGCGCTCTGGCTGTACGAGCCGTCCATACACTGGTACTTCAACACCTTTGTGCGCTTCGATGGCCTGATGTGGGGCGCACTGGCTGCGATGATGGTCGATGCCGGTTACATCCCGCGAGGGAGAGGGAAGCAACATACCTCGTGGCTCGGGCCGCTTGCCTTCGCGGCACTGATCGGCATCGCCACGATGGAGGGTATGAACGGCGAGCTCTATCTGTTCGGCTTTGCGCTCGTCGGCCTCTGCTCCGCCGTGCTGATCTACTGCTCGGCCGTCTGCCCACTCGCCTGGTTCACACCCATGCTGGAGTGGAAGCCGCTGCGCTGGACCGGCATGATCAGCTACGGCCTCTACCTGTGGCACATCCCGATGGCGCGGATCATCGAAGAATTGGCGCTGCAGCCGATCTTGGGCACCGTACTCCTGTTCGGCTCCACATTCACGATTGCGACGCTGTCCTTCTATTTTTACGAGCGGCGGTTCCTGCGGATGAAGGACCGCTTCAGCGCCCAGCGCACGCGGCCCGCCCTGGCCTAAGACCTCAAGGGCTCCTTCTAGCCCTGGCAATCCAGCCAGACAGTGCCGTTCGCTATGTTGCCAGAGCTCATAAGCAAGCGCACGCCGTCAATCAGCGCTGACGTGGCGTTGAAGTAACCGGTGCTTTCCGTTTTGAAAACGATGCCTGTATCACTGAAACCATAGGCCTTGCTGGTCGAGAAGATGTGGGTCGCAACAGTCTGTATGTCGACAATCTCGATTTCGCCGTTCACTCGCTGGTTTGCGGTGGTGCTGAGGCCGACGTGGGTAAGGGCGAGAGAGGTCTGGTCGGTGCTTCCCAAAACACCATGATTCGGTGTCGTCTCAAGTGTGTGATGCAACCAGTTGTAGTTGGCCCCGGTGTTGAACGTGCCCGATTGCGAATAGCGGATATGCGGCCCAGCGCTGGCGGTGGCGGGGATGACATTGAATCGAATTCTTGCCTTACGCGCCCAATAAGGAAGCGTGGTGAAGTCAACACTTGCCGCGGCGGACGGCGACTTGATCTGCACCGTGTGCAGAGCCGAATAGTCGAAGTTGGTCCGCCAGATGGTGCCGTCCTTCCAGATCAGGACGGGGACCTTGCCCGGCAGCGGCAGTGTCTGGCCGCCAGTGCCGTAGTCGACGATCTCGCTGCCGTTGGGCACGATGTTGATGAAGTTGGCTTGCGACAGGCCGAACACTTCGACGTTGGAGCCATGGCCGACATTGGCGATCGGCGGCAGGATCACCGATCGATCGGCCGCGGAGTTGTCGAGGGAGAAGCGACCACCGGCATCGGCCCAGGCGTTCGCAGAAACGGTCTTGTTGGCGGCGCCCACCGCCGTGTACGGCTTCTTGCCGGCAGGCACGAAGAAGCCCGCCGTGCCATCGTACCGTCCCTCCAACGCCTCCGAGATCGGCGCGCTGTAGAGATAGATGACGTCGGTGGCCGTCCATGAGATCAGCGAGCCTGTCGAGGACAGGAGATAGTTGCGGCTGATCGTGTCCGGCGGACCATAGGTCAGGGTGCCGTAGGTCTTCTCCCAGATGCTCTCGTCGTCGTTCACCGCCCAGGTCACGACCTGGGCGCCGTCGGCGAACTGCGAGCGCCAGGTCTTCCAGCCGGGCACGACGTTGGAGGCGCCACCCACCGAATAGGCGCCGATGCCAATCAGCGTCGACGCCTTCTCCTGGACCTTGTCACGGAACATCGGCCGGCCTCCTACACTTCACGAAAGGCGAGCGGGGCGGTCCACAGCGCGCCGTTGTCGTTGAACTGCGGCACGATCTGGTGCTCGCCCGGCGCCGTGAAGACGCCCTGCATCGAGAGCTTCTGGAAATCGACGCCGGCATTGATGTTCTGGAAGACGAAGACGTCGCCCCACAGGCCGCGCAGGCGCTGGATCTCGTCGAGGCCGTTCACGATCTCGTCGCGGTCGCCGGCCGAGATCATGAACTGGAAGCGGCGCGGCGCCGACAGGTTGCGGCGGTCGGTGAAGAGCTCGGCGTAGTCGGTCTCGGTCTGGACATCGCGCGGCGCCCAGCCCAGCGGCAGGCCGCCGAAGTCGACGTCGGCCGAGGGCTGCCAATAGCGGCCAAGCGCCAGGCGGCCGATCTGGTTGTAGGTCCGGGTCGTGTCGGGATCGATGAAGTCGACGCGGGCGTAGCCGTACTGGCTGTTGTTGGTCCAGCGCATGGCCGAGATGAGATGGCGCCAGTTCCTGAGCACTGGCTTGCCGGTCGTGGGCCACACCGACTGCCAGCCGCTGTCGATCGCCGGCGCCGACGTCGTCGCCGCCAGGCTGTTGGCCAGGCGCACCCGCCACACCGCCATCGAGGAGAACTGGTGGGCGTTCATCGCCACCATGTTGATGGCGAGCGGCTCGGCAAAGGCGGCCGTGATGTAGTCCGTGGTCGAGGTGCTGCGGTAGACCTTCTTGGGGTCCTGCGCCTGCAGGTTGGTGACCGGCAGCGCGGCGAGCGGCGAGCCCGCGGCCAGGGTCGCCTCGTCGCTGTCGGTCGGCGACAGCAGGATGATGCGTTCCCAGGCGAGCGCGGTGGCGCCGGCCCACGCCGAAGCGCTCGCCAGCGGCTTGGTGGCGAGGGGGAACGCACCGTGCATCGGGGTCAGTCCTTCGGGTTGTCGGCCTTGAGCTTCTCGCGAAGCTCGGCCGCCTCGGCGCGCGCCTTGGCGAGCTCATCGAGCAAGCGGGCGATGGTGGCCGAGTCCTCGGCGATGCGCGTCTGCAGGAATTCGACGACGGACGGCAGCGGCCGCGACTCCTGGGCGAGGAGCTCATCGGCCGCCGTGGCGACGAGGACGGACGCCGCCAGGGCGAGGAAGGCGCGGCGGATCACTTGCACACCCAGCCGGTGTTGCCGGTGCCGCTCTCCTTGACGCAGAACGTCGTGTTGGCGCCGCCGTCGTTGCGCATATAGAGCGAACCGACGCGCGCCGTGATGCTGCCTTCAGGCGTTCCCGCACCTTGGAGGATGCGGATGTTGTTACCACTGCCGTCAATACGCAGGTTGATCGATGTCCAGCCGTTGCCGGCCGAATTGGTGAAGGTCGCCTGGCCGTCACTGGTCAGGTTCAAGATGGATGCGCTACCGGCACGGAACGTCCCCGCGGTCTGCACCGTGCCGCTGAATGTCCCGGCGCCAGCGGTGATGTTCGCGTCTCCGCTGTTGTCTGCCAGCTTGAAATTGAGGGCCGCGCCATTCGGCCGGATCATCGGAAAGCTTGATGTGGTGCCCCATCGGATATCAGAGGTGCCGAGCACCGACGTCAGGTGGCCCGTGCTGGCCGCGATCGACCAGTGGGACGCGCCCGAACCAAGGATGAGGTCGTGCGCTGTGCCCGTGCCGCCCCAATTCGTGATGATCCGGCTGTTCCCGGTATCCACCTCGATGCTGCGATAGTTGCTGGAATCGGTAAAGGTCTTGTAGACCGAGAAGAATTGCGCCGTGGTGCCGTTCCGGACACCCATGAAATTGGCCGCGGTGCGCGCCAATGTCGTATCACCGCCAAATTGCAGCGTCTTTGAGCTGCCGATGGGGATGGCACCGGTCGCCGTCGCGAAGCTGTCGAGCGTGGGCTTTTGCGCCTCGGCCGCGAACGGCAGGACAAGGCACGCCAGGACCGCGAGGATTAGACGCTTCATCGACAGGCTCCCTAGGCGACGGACAGGATCTTCCATTCCGACTCGCCGCGAATGAATTCGATGGTCTCGCGGTCGGCGTTGATCACCACCGACGCCGCACCGTTGATGTTGCCGCTCGCGGCCGTGATCGTGATGTTGTTGGTGCCGGCGTCGCCCTTACCGTCGACGACCGTCTGGCGGTCGCCGACGATGGGGTTGGCCTTCAAGGTGATCGCCGTGGCGCTGCCCACCGTCTTGTCGACGATGATGACGCCGTCGTTGGCGACCGAGGCATAGGAAGCGCCCGCGGTCACGGTGCGCACCGACATGGCGTCGCGGTTGGCGCCGGCGACCACGCTGATGGTCTTGATGCCGGTCGAGAAATCGACCGAGACGCCGACGCCGGCGCTCGACTTGCGCGGCACGCCGCGGGTCACGGTGCCGCCGGTGTTCCAGGTGCAGAGCGACAGCTCGTATTCCGCTGCCGACTGGTGCTCGATCAGGCCGAGGAAGGTGTCGCCGTCGGCGAAGCCCGCGGCGGCGAAGGTGCTGTGCTTGGCGGCGGCGCCGGCCAGGGTCAGCGCGCCGGTGCCGCCGGCGGTGGTGGTGGTCTCCTGGACGCGGTCGTCGACGATGTGGGCCAAGCGCTTTGCTCCGCAAAGCGCCGGCGGGCGGAGCGTTTTGCCGCGCAGCGGCAAAAGCGCGTGCCCGCGCAGCGCAGAAAAGATCGAGGTATCCATGACGCGGCGTGTCGAGACGCCGCCTGGAAGGCTCCAGCTGCCGGGCTAAGGCGAACGGCGAACGCCGTTCGCCTTAGCCCCACCCCCTCAAGATCGGCTTCGCATTCGCGTTCACCGCAATGCCGTAGATGAAGAGCTTGCGCGCCGCGCCGAGCCCGATCCGCCCGCCGTTCTCGACGTTCACGACCCGCGCCACGACGTCGGCGAAGGGGTCGATCACCGCCGGGATGTCGTACGTCTCGCGCACCGTGCGGAACAGCCGGCTCTGGCGGTTGCACTCGCGCTCGGCATCCGCCTCGGCGGTGAAGCCGCCCTGGACCGTGACCACGCCCGAGGTCGGGAAGGCGGCCGCCACCCAGCTGTCCTCGGCGGTGACGTAGCTCGACTCGGCCTTGAGGATCGCCGTGTCGGCCTGGGCGGCGCCCAGGATCTGGTTGTCCTCGAGCGGCGTGTAGTTGCGACGCCAGCCCATGATCGTGGTGCGCCGCGGCGGCTTGTAGTCGGTCATCGCCGGCTCGTCGACGCGGACCTCGGCGGTGGTCTCCTCCGCCGGATAGGACAGCGAGAAGTCGGGGACGGCGAGCGCCGGATCCTCGATCTGGCCGGCGGCCAGCTTGCCGTCGAGCCGCACGGTCCACCAGCCGGCGCAGCCGGCCATGACCTCGGCGATCGCCGCGGCCTTGGTAATCTCCTTGTCCCAGTAGTAGCCCAGGGTCGCCGGCTGCCAGGTCTCCAGCGCCTCGAAGCTCGCGGTGTCGATGTCGGTGGGATCGCTGAGGCGCACGGCGCCGCGGCCGCAGGCGATGCGGCGCACGATCTGCCCCCGCGTGTGCGGATAGGCGCCGCCGGCGAGCGCGTCGTTGTCGCCGCGGAAGTCGACGGTGCAGACCGAGACCGGGATGGCGCCCAGCCGCACCAGGCCCTGGGCCAGGCAGGTGGCGTAGTCGCCGGCGGCGACGGTCGCCGCCTCGAGGGCGGCGTAGGTCGGGTAGTCGGTGTCGGCCGCCAGGCCGCTGCCGCCGTCCTTGACGGCATCGACGGCCAGGATCGAGGTGAAGCTCACCTGGTAGATCAGCTTGGCGACGTTGATCAGCTTCGGCGTCGCGTTGAAGACGGGGCCTAAGCCGATCGGCTTGATCTGGCCCTTGAGCTCGGTCGGGCCCTCGATGCCGCCGGTGCCGAGGTAGCGCTGGCCGTGCAGCTCGGCCTGCTGCAGCGCCCAGGCCTGGTCGCGCAGCAGGATCTCCTTGCGGCGGAGGTTGCTGCGCAGGCCGGCGGCGGATAGCCGGGCGAAGACGGTGAAGGTCGAGAAGTAGGACTGCGGATCGCCGCGGCGCAGCACCACCGGCGCGCCGTCCCAGCCCAGGGTGCGCAGGTCGTCGAGGCCGCCATCGGGATCGATCAACTCCAGGATGCCGACCGTGGCCTGGCCTCCCGAGGTGGGATCGGAGCCGCTCCACAGGGCGATCTCGTAGTTGAACAGACCCGACAGCTTGCCTGGCACCACGGTATCGGCCGGGACGTCGTCGCTCGCCGTCGAGCGCGCGGCATTGCCGGTGCAGGCTGGATAGATCGTCACCGCCTGGCCGGTGTTGGTCCAGTGACGGGGCACGCGGCGCGGGATCGAGCCGAAGGGCCAGGGCGGGCCGGCGAAGCTCTGCACGATGCCGGCGTCGAACGGCGCCATCTCGAGGAGATAGGCCTGGCCCTCGTGGCTGCCGAGGTTGAGTGGATCGACGCCGCGATAGAGGACGAACTTGCCGCGGCCGTGGCGGGCGATCGAGCCGAACGGGAACGGCGGGGCGCCGGAGATATGGACGAGGTCACCCAAGCGCTTTGCTCCGCAAAGCGCCGGCGGGCAGAGCGTTTTGCCGCGCAGCGGCAAAAGCGCGTGCCCGCACAGCGCAGAAAAGATCGAGGTCTTGACCTCCTTCGCTCCTGTCGGAGCTTCGGAGGGCAAGCGGCGGCGCGTCGAGACGCCGCCTGAAAGGCTCCACACAGCGCGGCCGCGCTTCGCTTCGCGAAGCACTCACCGCGCCGGTTAGGCGCGAACGTCGTTCGCGCCTAACCTGCCCGCCGCATAGCCGCCGTCGCCGCCGACAGCTCCTCGCGCGTCCGCGACAGCTCGGCCAGCAGCGAGGCCACCATGTTGCGCAGCTCGGCGTTGCTCTGCAGGACAGCGTTGTTCGCGGCGTTGCCGTTGGCCGACGAGCCGCCCGACGCCGGCGCGCCCAGGGCCGCGATGCGCTCGTCGACGTCGGCCTGCAGGCGATCGTTGATCGCCTGGAAGCCGCCGGCGCTGCCGTAGTAGGACCGCGCCGATTCGGCATAGGCGGCGACGAAGCCCGGCAGGTTGGCCGTGGCGTTGGCATCGCCGGCACGGCTCTGCGCCAGGGCCGCCTTGTAGGCGCCCTCGGTGCCCGACAGCGAGCGGTCCGGTGACGCCGTCGACAGGTCACCGTAGCGCAGGCGGCGGGCGATATCCTCCAGGCCCTCGACGCTGCGGCGCGTCGCTTCGGCCGCCGCGATCTGCGCCTGGGCAACGTCGTCGGCGATCTGCTTGCGCTTCTCGCCGTAGAGCGCCTCGATCTTGGCGATCTGATCCATCGAGGAATTGACGCGCTCGACGATGTAGCGGTTGTTGTCGATCAGCGCCTCCCTCTCGCGGTCGAGGGCGGCAACGGCGGCGGCGGCCGGATCCCGGATCGCGAGCAGCTGCTGATCGAGGCTGGTGCCGAAGTCGTTGGCGACCTTGAAGCGCTGACGGCCCTGCTCGGCAGTCAGCACACCGGTGTCGAGGCCGTACTTGTTCGCGGTCTCGTAGAGACCCTCGAAGCTCCTGTCGATTTGCGTGATGGCTTGCTCGGCGTCGGTGGTGGTCTTGCCGAAGTTCTTGATGGCCTCGTCGAACGCCTTCACCGCGTCGACGACCTTCTCGATCTCGCCGAGGCTCTGCGGGTTGGCGTTGCCGATCGCCGTCGCGATGTTGGCGCTGCC
>FRDC01004358.1_pt1 | contig 13225 bp, 14 predicted proteins | sample 1106171 | NCBI WGS metagenome assembly FRDC01 (sample SAMEA3930566, study PRJEB13176) | freshwater metagenome | biome: Drinking water system; feature: drinking water; material: water | place: Singapore | collected 2014-12-20
AGCCCTCGTAATTGTCCTGGTTCCAGTCCTTGACTTGGCTGTATTGCGGGGCCTCCGGCGCGGTCATGTCGAACTGCGTGGCCGCGCTCGGGGTGAATGTGCCACGCTTGTTCAGCGTGTTGAGGTTCTGTTCGGCCGCGTTGAACCCGAGCAGAGAGACGCGGGATTGCGCCTCGTAGTTGGCCTGCTCCTCTGGGCTGAGCGTGATCGTGCGCGAGAAGGTCGGGATCTCGATGGCGTTGCCCTGCGCATCCCTGGTGTACTGCGTTCCCGTGCGTTCGAACTTNNTCGAACTTCAGCGAACCGGTCGGGCCGTATTCCTGCGGGTTGCCCATCCAGGCGTTGGCAATCGCCGTGCCGGTCTGGGCGTGCTGGTCGGCGGCCGACGACACCTTGGGATCGGTCGGTTGCGGGGGCGAGGGCGCCTTACCCATGCTTGGGCCTCCAGAACCGGGCTTCGCTGGGGAGCAGCCCGTAGATTGCGATGTCGGTTCCCCGCTTCAGACCCTCACGCTTCATGCCGATCCCTTCGGCAAAGCGGATCATGCGGGCGTTGTCGGCGCGAATTTCGGCGGTGAACCGGGGCAGCTTGAGAACGCCAAACGGATAATCGAGGATCTGCTGGAAGATGCAGGGCAGCGCAGGGCGAATATCGGACGCCGCGATCGCCGCCTCGATGTCCTCTCCCTCGCGGTAGTTGAACCACAGGCACCCGAAGATGATCTTGCCCTCGTGGTCCAGCACACCATGCGAGACGTAAGGGCCGGCGGGCTTGTGTGATGCTCCGAGGATGCCGTGCACGAACTCGGCCACGAGATCATGCGCGCCGTGCAGCACGCCGTCGATCATCACGGGGCCGCTCATAGCTGGTCTCCGAGTTCGAACAGGATTTTCGCCCCGTTGTAGGTGATCGGCAGCGCGCTCGAGGTCGTCACCACGATGGCTCCTACGAAACCCTCCCCCGTCACGCTCTCCCACCACGTCTGCGACGAACTGTCGTCGGCCCACCCGGCTACATCCCAATCGCTTTCGTCCCACGCCGATCCCGTCTGCTCGTAAGAGTTGGCGCGGATCGTCACTTCCGAATCGTCGTAGTCCACCCGCAGACCGACGCGGCCCTGATACCCTGCCGGGCCGAAGAACTGCGGCTTGATGCGCTTGAACTGCTTGGTGCGCGGCGTGCCGAAATCCTGGAACGCCGTGACGATCACGCCGTCGATGACCTCGCCGTCATCCGTGTCGCCCGTGTACTCGTAGACCGTGCCGCTGTTGCCGCCCCAGAACAGTCGCGTGCCCGACGTGCCCCAGCAGGCCGCATTCATTCCCGTGAACCGGCACCACTTTCCAGTGTAGGAGTTGAGCACGTACTGATGCTGTGTCGTCGCTTCCGCAATCGGCACGTTGACGATCACGAGCTGGCCCTTGGCGTACTCGACAACCTGCCATCCGCTGAGCGAAGCTCCCGCTGCAGAGGCCAGTGCGAAGGCCCCGCCAATGCGCTCCGTCGCCGCCTGCTTGGCTTGGCCGGACGCGGCCATGGGAAGCACAGTCGAGAGCGACAGCAAGCCTTGCGTCGTCAGAATGGCGAGATCGCCGCCGATCTTGACCAGGCAGCGCCGGCCGACCGGCTCGGGCACTTTGTACACGCCGACGATGGACCATGTGTCGGCAGATGACGGATCGGTGCCCGAATAGACGATGACCTCCCCGCGCGAGGTCACGAACACAGCGTGATCTTCCGGCCCCGCGCCGCTGTCGCGCGACCACGAGCCCATCGCCCAGATCTGCCCACCGAGACGGCACAGCGAGCCCAGATCGAGGCTTCCGGCCGCGCCCGCGATGGAGGACACAGGTAGATACCAGACCTTGAGCGTGTTGGTCTGGCAGAACCATAACCGCGCCATGTGCACGGTAACGGTGATCAGGTTGGCAGACGAAACGCCCGTGATGGCCGGGGTGGACCATGCGGTGCCGTTGTAGACCCGTACCGCGTCCGCCCCGTTGGCACACACCATGAAGTTGCCGCCGGAGGTCGCGAACATGGCCGACTGCCAGTTGCCGTTGGCAAAGCCTGACAGTTCGGCCGCCCCCACAGCCCCGGCCGATGTGACGTTGTAGATCGCGCTCGACGTAGCCGCGAACAGCTTGGTTGTGTCGGGACCGGAATACTCCATGAGCGCCAGCACAGCAGACCCAAGGCCGGTGGCGTGCTCGATATAGCCGTCGCGGGTGAACACGCCGGTTTCGCCGGGGATGTAGTTGTCGAGCACGACCGCATCGGTCGGCTTCATGGCGGAGAGGTCGGAAGTGGCGTTCCATCCGTTTATGGGCGGGGGGACACTGACGACCTTGGCCGTTGCCTTGCGGCGCTGATTGGGCGCGAGAGGGGCGAGCATCACCATGTCGATATCGCCGCACGCTTCCAGGTGTTAGTGGCCGTGCAGACGTAGAAATAACTGGAATCGTAGGCGATCTGTCCGGCCGTGCCGCTGGCGGACGCTGATGCTGGAGCCGACTGCATCAGGTTGCCGGAATGCCAAAGGTATCCTTGAGTGGCGACTGACCCCGTTGCGCCCGCGCCAGAGACATTGTTGGTGTACGTGGTCAAATGGAGGTTGGTGCCGCTAAGCTGCAGCACGTATCCCTCACCGTTACCGACATGCTTCCAGCCGCCGCTGTAATACATATTGCAAGCATAGGAGCCGTAGTACACGCCGAGCGTCATGCCTAGACTGAGGATCAGGTCTTGATCCATCGTCGGCTTTGTGACGTTGACACCGTATTTCCCCGTGAGCTGATCCCCCGCCTTATTGACGGGGGTGAAGCCGAGGGCATCTTGCTTTGCAGACGGGGCGATACCGGCCCAAGAGGCGAGGTTGGCGCTATAGCCCTGCACCGTGACGCCAATCGCTGCCGGAGCGAGGTAGTCGGTCCCGGCTACCGCCGCTGAGAAAGCAGACGTGCCGTTGCCCTTCACAAGCCCGGTGAGCGTGCCGACGCCTATCCCGCCGTTGGCAACAGGCAGCGTGCCCGTAATGCCCGTGGTCAGCGGCAAGCCAGTGCAATTGGTCAGCGTTCCCGATGCCGGCGTGCCGAGCGCAGGCGTCGTCAGCGTCGGCGCGGTCAGCGTCTTGTTGGTGAGGGTTTCCGTTCCGGCCAGCGTGGCAAAGTCGGCATCAGAGCAGGCCGTATTGAATTGGGCGATGGTGCCAGAAACTGTGTTGGACCCGAGCGCAACCGTCTTGTTCGTCAGCGTCTGAACGCCCGCCGTCGTGACAGCATCCACAAGGTTCGAAGCGACGTAGGCGAAGAACAGAGTCGGCGTTACCGCCGTCCAGATCCCGCCCGAGTACATCTTAAGCGTGGCATTGCCCGCTTCGGGACTCGAGATGTCCAGCCACAACCGCCCCTGATCCCCCACGGCAGGCGTCGTGTCCTGGATGATCACGTCGAGGAGGCCCGCTTCCTCCATGTCCATGATCAGCTTGTTGACGGCGTAGAACCGCGCGGACGCCAGCCCCGGACCTGAAACCTCGGTGCGATACGTCGTCGGATCGTAGGTTGTCATGTCGAGGTCAAGTCTCCGATGTCCTGGCCCGGAATGACGCCAACAGAGACCGATCCGCGCGGGCGATACGGCGCGCACGGGTTCATGTCGAGAATGCGCCGGCCGCCGTCCTGCTTGATGAGGTCGGCCATCCGCAGTTCAGCGTCTCGGTACTCCTCCGAGTAGTCGAGCCCTTCCGCCTTGCGGTAGCGCCAGACCGTCGTCAGGATCAGCAGCTCGTCATCGAAGTAGGGGACATCGGTATCGACGGTGAAGATCGTCCGCTCGGTCGCGCCCGTGGTATCGGTGCCGATGTACTTGGTGATGTACTCGTAAGCGATGGTTTCCCCGGCCGGCGGCGTCGGGGCCATGTAGAGCGTGTTGCCGCGCATGTAGAAGGCATCGGTCACGCGGGCGTTCATGCCCGTCTGGTGATGCTGCCATTCGTCCGTTGACAGCGGCCCGTCGAACTTCCAGCGCGTGGTGCGGTTGTAGAAACTCTCCGGCACGAACCGCAGGAAGTCGGTCGGGATGGCGCCCGTCTGCGCTGCCGCAGCGAGCGTCGTGTGGGTTTTCTCCCGCCGCAGCACCTGCCAGTCGTACCGGCCGGCGATCATGCGGCAGGCGCGGACCATGTGCCGGAAGATCTTCTGCGCGGTTGAATTGTCCGTGACGCTGACCAGCGCGGACGGCCTGTTGAGGCTCAGCTCGTCCGCGATGTCTTCGGCCAGATCGAGGATCGAGGTCACGCCACGGCCTCGATGTCATCGGCGTCGGCCTTGGGTGGACGGCCGCGGCGCGGCTTGGCATCGCGCTCGGCCTGCATCTCGAGGATGATCCGGCGCAACTCTTCCTGCTCCTCACGCAGCAAGTCGTTCTGGCGCTGCATGTCGGCCAGATCGGAGGCCGTCTTGGCGCGGTCGGAGGACGCCAGGAACAGCTTGGCCATGTCCCGCAACGCCCGCATGTTGGGCAGCGGAATGTGGGTGATGATGCTGTCGGAGGCGTTGGCGAGTTCTTCCACCGTCTTGAGGCCGTTCATTTTGAGCACGTCGGCCTGCTCTGCGGTCAGCCCCGGCCACGCGCCGAGCGGCGTTCCGTTGAGCGGCACGTCCTGCCCGTCCTTCCACGCTTTGTAGGCGGGCTCGATGATCCGCCAGCGCTCCAGCGCCATCTTGATCGCCGGATTGTCGGCGGCCTCGGCTTCCGAATGCACGCGAGCGAGGCGGTTGACGCACTCCTCCGTGGTCGAGCGCTGCGCCATGCCGACCTGGCAGTATTCGACCCAATCCTCGGCAATGGTCTGGCCGCCGCGGGCGATGTATTTGGTCTGAAACTTTATGATGCGGAGTGACATTCATGGCTCCTATTGTGAGAAGGGAGCGAGTTGCCCCGCTCCCTCTGGGTCCGGTTACGGCAGCACCGCGCCCTGGATCGGGTAGTTCAGGATGCCCGCCGCCGAGCCATCCGAGCCGCCGCGCGCGGTGGTCAGATAGATGCCGTCGAGCTGGAATGCGCCGGTCGTGCCGTCATCGTCCGGCGAGCCGCCGGTCGCGGTCGTGTTGATGCGGGCGTTCGCCGCGCACGACGCTTTCACGTTCATCGTGCACGGGCCATAGATCTGCAGCCAGCCGTAGGAGCCGGATGCGATTGCGGCCGGAGCCACGCCGATGAAGTCGCCGCGCGCGTCGTTCGACGTGCTGACCGGCGCCACCGTCGTGATGAACGTCTCGTCATAGGTGCAGACATCGTACTGCGCGATGGCAGCCGACGCCTTCACATAGACGTACTCCTTGCCGTCATAGGTGCGGACGCGATTGCCGGGCGAGGCCGTCCGGCCGTCCGTGAGAGCGCTGAACCCGTCAGCGAGAAAACCAACAAACATCTGTGTGCCCTCCTATCAGGCGAGATCGTGGATACGGCCCTGCAGGGACCGGTTCGAGCAGCAGAGCTGACCCATCCAGTAGATGGGCACAACGACCGCATCCTGGTTGATCGGCACCTTCTCATCGTCCTCGGTCCACCGCGCGTCCGGGTGCTCCATGAGATAGAGGTACTTCGTGTTGAGGAAGTACATCAGCTCGTCGGTGGTGCCGAAGTTGGTGTTGTCATCGAACAGGATCGAGGCCGACTTGTACTTGAGGCTCTCGAAGCCGAGCGAGCCGAGCTTGGCGTCGGCGTAGCGCTGGTTGTCCTGCAAGCCGCTTTCGTAGATCGCGTACAGGTCGTGCGTGGTGACGAGCAGGTCCGGCTTGTCCTGGCCGCGGGTCTGGGCAAGCCATTGCGCGTTCATCGCCGCCTTGAGGTTGGCGAAGGTGATCGTGGTGCCGCCGCCGGCCGCGATCTCCCCGAACTTGTTCTTCCAGAACGTGTAGGTGGACGAGTTGATGCCGCCGACAGTGCCGGTGCCCGCCGACTGGATGATGTGCTTCAGCCCGCCGATCTGGTTCGTCAGAGCGCCGTCCGAATAGAGATCGATGCTCATGTTGTTCGCCGCCGTGGCGAATGCCACGTCGGTGCGAGCCTTCACGAGATTGATCATCTTTTCTTCGGAGTTGTTCATCCGAAGCTCTCGCCCCGAGGCCGTGACGTGGAGCGCGACCTGCATCCAGTCGTACTTGGCCGCGCTGATCACGTCCGACGCATTGATGTTCAGGGTGTCGTAGCCGCTGTAACGCTGATACGTCGCGTTTTCGGCGTAGCTCAGCGGGATGGCGATTTCGTAGCCGCCGCTGGCGTCCGTCTTGATGTTGCCGCGCTCCTTCAAGAGCGTCAGCAGCGCGTTGTTCTTGGTCACGTTGTCCACGACCTTGCGCTTGTGATGGCGCATCGTGGTCGTCACCATTTCGGTGAACGTCGAGTTAGGCGATGCCATGGTGGGAAGCCCCTATTAGCGGGATTGGATCTTGCGGTAGGTGGACCGCAACACGTCGTCCAGATCGTCGCTCTCCTGCGCTTTCGGCGCCCCCCTCACATTGAGGGCCTGATCCCGCTTGGCCTTCTGTGCCGCTTCGCGCTCCGCCGCGATCTTGGCCTGGTGACGCTGGTCAACCAGACGTTCGAACGCCTTGGGATGGCTGCGCTGTGCGCGCTCGTAGGCTTTCTCAAGCAGCTCCTGCGGTGGCATCGGCGCGAGTTCGCCGCTGTCCACAAGGGCTCGGATGGCGGAGATCTGAGAGAACACTTCTGGAGCGATTTCGTTGAAGTCCGGCTTGTCGGCAGCGAACTTCTGCACGGCGCTCACATACTGCTGCTCGACCTGGGCCTGGTAGGCCTGCTGGGTCTGGCTTTCGTATGCGGCGAGGCGCTGCCGGGTCTCGGCCAGTTCCCGCTCGAGCTGTGCCGCCTTGGGATCTGGACGCTGCTGCTGGGGGGCGGACGTGTCGTCCAGCACCTGCAGAGGGTCCACACCGTAGGACTGCATCAGCCAGCGGATGCCCGAGACAGGATCTTGGTCGAGACGCGCCTGGGCGTTCAGCAACGCCTTGAGGCCGTCAGGAACCGACACCTGGTTACGCTCGAACTGTGCCCGATGCTCCCCGATGATCTGGGAGATCGGCTCGAACGCCTTTACGGTCTGCCCCAACTGACTGATGGCCTGGTGCGCCTGGCTCTCCCGCAGCGCCACATAGCGCTGTGTCTCGGGTGGGAGTTCTGCGAACTTGGCCTTCATGTCGTTCGACCACGAGCGAGGCGGCTCAATGGCAGGGACGGCCGGGGGCTTCTGTTCCGGTGGCGTCTCTGGTTGACCCTCGATCTGGGCAGTGGTCTTGCCATCCGGTGCGACCGGGGCGGGCTTGCCGTCCTTCGGTGCGAACCGTCCGGTTTCGTCGCGCGAGCGTTGGCCCTCGCGGAAAGTCTTGCGCAGGTCTTCGTCCCACGCCCGCTCGAGATCAGCCTCCGTCGCGGCCTCGGTCTTGGGCTCGGACGATGCAGGGGCGGGGGCCGGTGCTTCAGATGCCGCAACGGGTGCGGACGGGGCTTCTGCGACTTCGGCGGACGCTTCAAGCGGCATTCAGGCGCTCCTTGAGTTTGGCGGCTTCGCGCTTGGCCTTGTTCGCGGCTGCCTCTTTCGATTCCTCACCGAACGGCAGGCGGTGCTTGGCGGCGAAGCGCGGGTTCGTCAGCGCGCGGGGTTTCTTGGGCGGATCGACCTCGATGCAGTCGTGCCGCTTGAGGTCTTCGCGGCGATGCGAGCGCGAGGTGATCGGCAGGCCCGTGATCGGGGATAGGTATTCCTTGATGTCGGAACAGACGTAGGGCTTGCAGATTGCGTTGGGGTCTTTGATCGGCATCGGCTCGCGGGTCGTCTTGTCCACGAAGATCTCGCGAGATCGGTCCCAGACGTAGGTCGGCATTAGCTGCTCGCTCCGTTCTGCGGCTGCTGGCGTTTCTTCATCTCGATCTCAGCCATGCGCTGCTTGTTGCCGTACTCCATTTCGCCCGTGCGCTGGCGATTGGCGAACTCGGCTTCCATCGACTGCTGTTTGAACTGCTGCTCGTTGGCCTTGCCGGCCATGTCCATCTGCGCCATCTGCCGGCGGTTCTCGATGTCCATCTGCGCCGTCTCGCGCTTGAGCGCGAAGTCCTGGCGCTTGCCCTCGAGGTCCATTTGCATGGCCTCGCGCTTGATCTGGAGTTCTTCGCGCTTGATCTGCACATCGACCTGCTTGATCTGCATCTCAAGCTGCATCTTCTGCATTTCGAGCTCGGCCTTGCGCTGGTCGGCCTGCGACTGCATCTCCATGCGCTTCTGCTCGGCTTCGATCTTCTTGGCTTCGGGGTTCTCCTGGCTCGCCTGCTCCGCCATCTGGGCCATTTGCGGGGCCATCTGGGAGAGCTTGTCGAGGGCGTCTTCCGCCTGTTTCCCGAGCTTGAAGTTGCGGGCGAACGCCGAATAGACCTCTACCATCGTCGGCAGCAGCATGGGTGCGAGCTGGGCGCCGGCCGTCATGCCCTGCACGAACTGCGCCGTGCCGGCCAGGAACATATTCATTTGCTCCTGGTTGCGCGTCATGTCGGCGCGGATGGTCGAGTTCGTCTCGATGTCGATGCGGAACGTGCGGCGATCCGACTTGAACAGATGAAGCACCTGCGGCCAGCGCTGTTCCTGCTCTGGCGTGCCGGGCATCCCCGTCATCTGCGTGAGCGTCTGCGGCTGGAACTTCCGCGCCATGATCTCGGTTTTCATGCGGAAGACATCGCGCGCCACGCGGGCAATGTCGTTCTGCATCTTCTGGAGCCGCAGCGAACCCCACTGGGTCTTTAACTGCGTCTGACCGAGCTTTTCCTTGCTGTCCACGTTGCCGCGGAGCACGTCGGCCACGCCCGTCACTTCATCGATAAACGCCTTGATGCGCTCGCGAATGACCTCGAGCTGGGCCAGCGCCTTGACGGACGGTTCCATCGGCCAGTGAGCAACAGCCTTTTCCAGCCCGCCAGCCCCTTGCGCAAACAGCGTGGCGTCGGTCGCGCTCACGTATTGCCCGTCCTCGCAGGAGCGCAGCGTTTCGAGGTCGGCAGCCAGCCTGCTGTCGTAGATGCCACGGACGCGAAGCTGGTTGGCAATCGAATCGATCCGCTTCGTCACCTTGTCGAGCGCCACAAACAGCGGCTTCCAGACCGTGTAAGGGCAGATCGGCTCGAGCGAGGACAGCCGATGCAACGGCTCGATGGGCCGCGGCATGCAGAAGAACGCAGGCAGACCGAACGGGTCCGGCTCCCGCTTCAGCGGGCCGTCCTTCTTGTCCTTCGCGATGAACAGGACTTCCTTGTTGGTCTTGTCCCAGATCTCATAGACGCAGACCGTCTTGAAGATGCCCTTGTCCTCGCCGCTGTCGTCGTCCTTGTCCTTGTTGCCGAGCACGACGGCTTCTGCCTTGGCCTCGTCACCCATCAGCTTGACGAGATCGGCGCGGGTCAGATCGTGCTCGAAGTAGATAAAGGGGATCTGCGTCCAGTCACGGCCAGGGCCACGGCCCCACTTATCCCAGGGCACCCGCTCGGTTGTGACCTTCTCGAACGAGATCGCCTCGTATTCCTCCTGCGTATTGGGGTCGAGGCGCTTTTCGAAGTCGGGCTCATAGCGCAGCCGCAGCGCGCCGCGTCCAGTCACGATGCCGTCGCGCGCCATCGCTTCCATCTGAGCGTCGAAGTCGTATTGATCGACGCTGAAGCTCAGCAGGCGCTCGGTGATGTCCACCGTGTCTTTGGCAATCGGGTCGCCTTCGTTGTGGCGGCGGCGGACGTCGGGAACTGGCGTCGAGTTGTAGAGCGCGGGCAGCAGCGTCTCGACGTTGGAGTGCAGGACGTTGAACGCAGTCGGATGCTCGCTGTCAGCCTCAAAGATCGCTACGGCTTCCTTGGCGTCCTCGCGCCACTTCTTTTCTTCGTCCTTGGCCTGCTCGATCTTCTTGAGCCAGATTTCGACTTCTGTGAGCCCGCCTTCCTGGGCCTTGGCTTCGGTCTCGATCTGGCCGACTTCGCGGGAGTGCGCCACTTATCGCCACCGCATGGGCTTGGGCTGTCCGCCGCCCATCATCGGGCCGCTGGGCATCGCGTGATATTGGTCGGACATGCGCTCGATGTTCGTGATCCAGTTGGGAGCGACAGAAGGGTTGCTGTCGGGGTAGTCGGTCGGGAGCTGGCCGAGGTCGATAGGCGGGCCGTACTTGGGCTGCTGCGAGGCCATCAATTCCTTGGCGATCTGGTCGATGTAGTCCTCAGAGCTAGCCATTCATCGCCCGCTTTCGCCGCTTGGCTTCGATGATCTCACGCACGGTCATGTTGGAGCGAAGCTGGCCGTCCACGACCTCGTATACGACGCGATCCTTGACCGGCTCCTTGGGCTTCTCGGGCTGCATCACGCGCCAGGCCATCGCGAGGTATCGGAACGCATCTGCCGCGTGGCTTGTCCAATCGTGCAGCGGCTTGTCATTGAAAACGGCCTCGTCTTCCTTGAACTCGGTTCGGTACTGGCGCAGCGCGTCGAGGCCGTAGTCCGTTCGGCTCTCATCGAACCAGCAGAACGGCAGCGTTTCGCGAACCGCGTTGATGCCGTCCTGCAGGGTGTGATTGGGCACGAGGCGCGGCTTACGGCCTAGCGCTTCAAGGGTCTCGATCCGCGTGCGACCTGTGCCCAATTCTCGAACCTTGGCGTCGTGGGGAACCCAATCGTCGCCGTACTTGTAGCCCTTGGCCGTAAGCATCTGGGCGTAGTGAGGAAGCCCCTGCCCGTGGCTTTCGTAGAAGTCCACCACGCGGATTTCCCGACCGACGACCTGAAAGAACCAGATCGCGGTGGCGTCACCGATGCCGAGATCCCAAGCCGTATGCACTGGCAGCAGCGGATCAATAAACACCTGCCGGATGCGGTTCTGCTCTTTCGCCGCCAGCAGCTCTTTGACGTAGTAGGCGCCTTCGAAAACCGTCGCGAACTCGCCTTCCCAGATGTGCCCGTACTGATCTGGAATGTTGCGCATGTCGCGCTGCCGCGTCCTCTCGAGCACGGACGGGAACCACGGGTTGTCGCGCCAGTTGATCTCGCAGATCTTGACGCGCGGGTCGGGCTTGCTTTCGCGGAACCGCTTGTGGGTCGGGGATCGCTTGCTCTCGGGGTTCCACGTCACCCACAGTTCGCTGTCTTCTTCTCGCAGCGTCGGGACCAGCTTGATCCAGGCTTCCTCGGTGACGGGCTCGGCTTCGTCCACCCAACAGAGCAAAATGCGGGACTTGGACTTGATGCTGTCAAGAGACCGATCGAGGCCAGCGAACTTGTAGCTGATCCGGCGCGACTTGGTGCGGATGTACTTCTCGCCGATCTCGAAGTGAGCATGCAGCCAAGGTTCCGACCGGATGGCTGCTTTGATCTCCTCCATCGAGCTGTCGTCGAGGGAGTTCATGAACTGGCGGCCACAGAGGATGATCCCCTCCCGGCCGGCGCGGTCCCACATATGCGCCCGGATTGCCGTCATCTTGGCAAAGCCGCGCGTTTTGCCCGAGCCGCGTCCGCCGTAGGCGCCTCTTACGTCGGCCTCCCCCGAGAACACCGGGATCAGCTTCGGCGGCAGCTCAATCTGAACGGTGGCCATTCCCGGCGACAAGCTCAATGCGTGTGATCGTCTCGAGCGGATTTTCAGGATCGCCTGAATGCTGCATGTTGGACAGCTTGGGATGGATGTAAGGCGCAGCGTCCACGGCTGCCTTGAGGCGATCCTTCCAGTCCTTGGTTTCGTCACGCAGGATCGACAGCATGTAGTCGAGAGGCGTGAGGCTGTTATGGACCGCCTTGGCGATCATCTGCTGCCGGATTTGCGTTACCTTGGACGGGGCCACCGTGCCCTTCTTGCGTCCTGCTCCTGCTCTGCTACCGCCGCGCGGCACGGTTTGATTCCTTTGATTTCGATTTCAAAGACGGTTGCGCTATCAACTTGTTAATGCTTCAGCAGGTAGACCACACCGGCCGCATAGAGCAGTTGGAGGTATTCGGCCGTAGGGATGATCATCCACTTGGGATATATCCCTGCTGTTTTGGCGACTGTGGCGATGAAGATCACGATCAGCGTGGCCACGGCGAGCCACATTCCGAAGGCCAAGGGACCGTCAATAAGCCCCTTGAACTTTCCGAGCTTGGCCTTGAGCAGGGGGAGCAGTTGGACGTCGTTGGGGTTAGCCATGTCAGGCCACCTTAGCCATTGAGGTCTTGCTTGGGCCGGCGAACTCCAGTTGGCCGGAGAAGGCTGGGCCGTACCCAAACGCGCCAGCGCTATGAGACGGTATATTCATGTGGCTGGAGGTCGATGCAGGGGGCGTTTGAAACTGCCGCACGTTGTCGTTCGTGGCGGCGGTGGGTCTTGCAGCAACAGCAAGCTCGATACCACGGATGGCGAAGCCGATCTCGATGCCCCACCAGCCGGCCAGCATCAGCACGAGAGCGATACCCAGCGGCGCCAGCAGGCCGATAGTGTCGGGGTTGGCCATGATCCCCATGAACCCGAGCGTCGTTGCCATCGCAGCCGATTGAGGGTCTGCGGCAGACTGCGCCGATCCGCGGGCATGGGCGATCGTGCCGGTCGCAGCCGCGAGCTGGGCCTCGAGCTTTTCCTTGCGATCGGCAAAGCCGTACTGCTGGGCCGTAGATTGGTAACGCGAGCAGGAATTGCGGTAGGCGCCCGTGTTGATGGTGCAGCCGCGGGTCTCGGCATAGAAGACCTGGCCCTGCATGCCCTGCATCTGGGCGAGCAGGGTGCCGGCCGGCTGGAGCTTGCGCTTGGCGAGCGCATTGAGTTCCGATTGCAGGCGGGCTCGATCCTCAGTGGCATTGGCAACGGCAGTGGCCTCGATCTTGCGCGAGCCCACCATGTCGGATCGGCCGGTGACGATGGATCCCATGGCCGACCAGACCTCGACCATTGCGAGGCAGAGCACGAGGATGATCGCCTTGGACTTGACGCCACCGAAGCGCTCCGTGTCGATCAGATGCTTGCCGACCGCCAGCAATGCGAGCAGGGATGCAATAGCAAGGCCGGCGATCTTCATCGCGGTCTGCATGTTATCGTCTTGACCAAGCGAGCCGGCATAGCGGGCGTTGAAATAGGCCGAGACGGCGAAGCAGCAGAGCGCAGCGACAATCACACCCTCGCCCACCCATACGGCGGCGGGGCGGGACTGTGCCCATTG
>FRDC01002609.1_pt1 | contig 13202 bp, 33 predicted proteins | sample 1106171 | NCBI WGS metagenome assembly FRDC01 (sample SAMEA3930566, study PRJEB13176) | freshwater metagenome | biome: Drinking water system; feature: drinking water; material: water | place: Singapore | collected 2014-12-20
AAGTCAAGAAAACGGGCCGGATATTTTCAGAAAACTGGTAGTCAATGTAACCGGTTACATTCTAGGCCAAGGAAAACGGCCCAGAAAGCACAAGCGAGCCCTAGGCCGTTTCCACAGATTTTCATGGGGTTTCAGGCCGTCGGCACGCCGCACGCACGCACAAACTTCACCCGGTCGAAGCGGGGGTTATCAGCCTTGAGATCAACACAGAGCCGATCCACCATGCGGGCCAGAGCGTACTCCGGCTTGAGGTCCGAGTTTGCCTTGATCGTTGTGGCGATGGCGGCGGCGATGAGTTTGTAGTCTTTGCGTGTCATGCCCATAGTTTAGCCCCGGATTCTTGGGAAGTCAAGGAAAATGGCCCGGATATTTTCAGAAAATATATTCTAGAAAGCCGCTTGACTTTTCCGGGTTGTGGGCTATACTTCGGGCACAATGAGAACGGAAAAGACCAAAAACGGGGGAGTCAAGATTTTCTTGACGATCTATAACACACACGATTGGGCACACAGGCCCGAGGCCGCGTGGCCGGGTTCGGTGATTTCCGGTCGGAACGTATGGGCCGAGTTCGCGGCCAACGGCGACTTGGTGGAGTGTTCCGAAAACTGTTTCGACGTGCCGCTCACCGAGTTCAATGCTTGCTTCAATGATGCCCGAAAGACAGCGGGTGTCTAAACCAGACTTTCGGGTGTGGGTAAGGCCGCTAACACGGCCTTTCTCTCGTTTCTTGGATGTAACCGGTTACACCGTGTTGTCCGGGTGATACGACACAACGAAAACACCACGGAGAATCATCCGTGGTGTTAGGTGTTTGTTAGGTTTCTTGCACTGATCGGGAGTTTTCTGAAACCAGCCCGGTTCCATTGTCCGATTCGTCCGGTCAAGTTTTTGATATCCCGTGCAAAGTACCCGTTCTCGGTGTAGGTCTGCCCAACCATGTACGATAGAAAGCGATCGTACATATCAGGCCCCATAACCCGACGCACTTCCTCGGAGTGTACGGTGCTATCGGCGTTCATTGCGAACACCAGACCACCGACTTGGAGCGTTGAAACCCCGGTGATGATCGTGTTGCCGTTTTCGTCGCGTGCAATCATGCCCGAAGTATACCCCGGTTTTCTGAAAAGTCAAACGAAAAAGCCAAGATTTTACTCTTGGCTCTTCGGAAAATCCTGTGGGTGCATACACACCAAACACATTCCTTTTCTTTCGGGTCCGCCATTTCAGGAGGACGAGGACAGGCTTTTACGCCCACCCCGATGCTTACCGGCAAGCATCCAAATCCGCTCGGGTCGTTTGCAACCGTCCGAGACTGTCGTTTTTCACCACGCCCGCGAAAGCCCGGTGCGGGCACAGAGTTGGGCAGCGATCTTCACTCCGGCATCCCTTTCCTTGGACCGAATGTGTCTCAGGTCGTTGGCGGTGTAGGCCCGATTCTTCTTGGCCGTTTCCCCCCGAAACCGCTTTCGGGGGTTGTTCTTGGCGTTGATCTTGGATTCGGGGGACGTTTCGCGGTAGGTCATCATCTGTTCACACTTTCCTTTGGGCCGATATTGGCCGGAGAAGTATAGGCCCGAAAACCTCGAAAGTCAAGTGATTTCAGGAACAATAATACCGAATCCCGTCAACCATCCGAGTGCGGCGACGATGGGTACAAACCGCAGAGGGGTCATACCGATCGTCAGGATCGTTGCTGGCCCGGAGAAGGTCCGCTTCGATCCGCCGACCATCAGCGTTCAGTCTGCCCCCATCGGTGAGGAAGTGATCCATCCCTAGATTGTTTTGGAGTTCATCGACTGCGTGTGGTGCCGATGCCAAAGTCTCGACCGTTGGATTGTCCAACACTCTTTGGATATGGGCAGACACAATCGCCCAACCATCCTCTGCCCACTCTTCGGGACTCAACCCCATAGTATTGGGGTCGATCATGTCCAACCGGTCTTTCAGTTCCGCCACTGTTGAGTTTGAGAGTTTGCGGCTCATGCCCATATATTAGCACACAACCGGGCATTGTCAAGAAAATACCACTGAGAATCGTCGAAAAAGTTTTCTGAAAATCTGGTCTAGATTCTGGACCGTTTTCTTGACAATGCCCGGTTGTGTGCTAATATATGGGCATGGATAATCGTGAATGGCTGGAAAAGATGGTCCGTGGGTACTTGAAGTGTGCCTTGTGGTCATCGACGGACCAGAATGGCGAACCCCTTGATGCCCGGTTTCGACTGGAAAACATCTCGGCCAGCAGCACGCTTACGGCCTACGATGATTGTTTGGAGTTTGTTCGTGATTGTGCAATGGCCGATCTGTGGGACGGGGATGAGTTGGATCGTGGCTTGTGCCTCATGCCCGATACCTTTGGGCATGATTTCTGGTTGAGCCGCAACGGCCACGGTGCCGGGTTCTTTGACCGGCATGAGTTGTACGGTAAGGCCAAGGGCGACAAACTCCAGAGCATCGCCCGAAAGTTCGGCGAGGTCAACCCGTTTGACGACGGGAATGGCTGGGTTGTTTTTGAGTGATTTTGGCTTGACTTTTGAGAAAACCCGGATATACTCTAGAGCCACCCGAGGACCAGCAGGGGGAATAGCGACCCGAATGTAACCGGTTACATTTCGATAGACGGCTTGGACTTTCGGCGATCACTGGCCGCGTCTGCCGCCTTCATGATTTTGTTGGCGGCTTTGGCTCGCCGAAGTTGCTCCGTGGCTCTGGGGCTGGCTAGCCACTTGGTAAACTGTTCTATTGACTGTTTCTTTTGTTCCATGAGAGTATTTATCACTCGGAGGTCGGTGCCTTTTCCAGACCGGCCCGTGCCGCGATCTCACTCTCGAACCAATGAAACTCCGAATCCCACTCCAGAGACTTCGGGTTGAGAAAAAGCGACACCACGCTGGTAGGGTGCCCGGCACCCCGAAACTTTACAAAGTTGACCACGCACCTATCGGTGTGTCCGGGGTCAAGTATCAGTCTGGTTCCTTGTGTGTGCATTTGTTGGTCCCTTCTAGGTTCGGAGAACCACCCGGTCCTGTGCATAGATCGGATTGTTGGCATGGAAAGCCGGGTTCCGGCCAATCTTCTCAGCCTCCCGTACTTCCTTTTGGGCAAGGCCCACTTGGGACACAACCACTGGAAGATCGGCAGGAAACTTCTTCAAGATTTCGATGAGTTCTTTGACGTTCATGGTGAAAGTATATCCCCATTTTCTGAAAAGTCAAGTCTTTGGGGCTATGTTTACTTCACATGCCTCAAAAAACTTCGCCGGATTGAACCGGGGATTATTCGCCCCCAGTTCGGCAGCGATACTTTTTGCAATGCTCACCCGCACTTGTTCGGGGTCCAAACCAGCAATGGGCCACCCCTTCCGCAGTCGGAGAGAAGTGGCGATGAGTTTGTAGTCTTGTTTTGTCATATCCAAAGTATATCACCGTTTTCTGAAAAGTCAAGTCTCTTTTCAGATATTCTTCGGATTCACACCATACAGGGCACAGACCGCCTTGTGGTCTTTGGTGAACGCCTTCACCCTGACACACCCGGCAATGGCAGCACCACGATCGGCCTTGCGTTGGTTCTTGGCCAGACGACGGCCAACCGGAGAGTTCTCAGGCGACCACGCCTCTCGGAACGCTCGGCGAGCCTGTCCCTGTGCCTCGGCCTCTAGGTCATGGGCATCCATGCCCACAAACTTGGGAGTTGGGACGCCACCGTGAAAGTTCTTGGGGAGTTTTCTCATGGGAGTATTATATCCCGGAAAACTCAAAAGTCAAGTCATTTTCCGACGATCTTTGGCCGGAATCTCAGACCACTCCCAATCAATCTTGTTTCGGCGAGTATCTCCGCTCAGGGGGTGCATGGTCTTTGCCCGTTTCTTGGCAGACCCGATCATAAAGGCATCCGAGCCAAAATAGGATTCAACACCCCGAATCCGGGACTTGATCTTGTTTTCGGTTCGGATTCGCCGCTCGGCACGCTTGGAGTGTGGTTTCATATGCTACTTATTGTAGCCCGGTTTTCTGAAAAGTCAACAATGAAACACAGGAAGATCGGGAGTTTCTCGCCGTGGCTTGCCGATCTGGGTGGCTCGACTTGATCCCCACTGGAGCAACACCCCCCGCAGACTCCGACGATCATGGAGCCACTGATAACACAGATTACGGGATGCCCAGTCGGTCTTATAGACCGTACCATCCGAGAAAAGTACCCGCATGTGGCATCCACCCCATGAATCGCCATTCGCCGAAGTTCGACACACCTGTACCCGAAGTGCCCTTACCTTACCGGCGTATCGAATGAGCCAGCCAAGGTTCTTGACTTGCCGGGAAGTTTCATTACGCCGAATGATTGTTGCCATGAGTGAAGTATACTCCTGTTTTCTTGAAAGTCAAGCCAAAGAATCCCAGATTTTCCGAAACTTCTGGCCGTACTTTTCTGTGGCCTTCTTCGTGTCCCCCTTGGGTCCACCGCCGTTCCACTTTCGGGCCAGAGCCTCCACATCGCCCGAGTGGATTTGCTTGCGGCCATAGCGTATCAGATACGCCTTCACCACTCGGGCAGCGTAATCGGCCTTATGACAGTCTGTATACTCTCCATCTCCAAGGGCCGCATCTATCCAACAGACTTCGTGTATCTGATATCGACCGATTGCGGCACCATCATCGCCGACAGCCGCATCGGGGTCCGCAAGGCCCCCAGACTCCATTTGGGCCAGAGCCTTTAGGAACCTATCCCAGTCGATTTCCTTTTCTTCCCACCCCACTTCCCGGCTGTACGTCTGTGGGATCAAACCATCCACCATCGGGCAGACAGTCAGGGAGAACACCAACACGGCCAGAGACTTGTTGTTTCTCATGCCCAGAGTATAGCATGAGTTTCTTGAAAGTCAACCAACATTCTAGATTTTTAGCCACCACACAGCCGACACCCACCCAAACCATCCACTCCGATTTCACCCAAAGCAGTCCGAACGATATCCCGAATCGCATCGTGCTTATCTTCGGCGATAGGCGAAGGGTACGGGGGGCGGTTTGTCCATGCCGGAGGTATCACGGTCATGTAAACCGTGTCCGGTTCATACTCAAACTCCCGGAGAATATGGGCGATCATGGAGGCGGCGATTGCCTTTTCTTCAAGAGTTACGATGGTGGTTTTCTTGGTCATGGTAGAAGTATATCCCGGTTTTCTGAAAAGTCAACCGAGAACCAAATCTTTTTCACTCGGCTTGGGTGGCCCAACAAACTCCGAACGAATCCCTTGCGGAGAACCGACCCGAAGCCGCAGTTCATGGCGACGAATGACCGATTCGATCTTAGGGGGATATCCCCTTGCCCCGGTCCGGTTGTGCCCATCGCAAGAGTGCCACGAAAAATCGATAGCCCAGAGTTTCCTATCCGGCCCGATATGCACATTTGAGTTGTGCAAATCATCACCCAGACCGATGGTTCTCAACACATCACCGAGTTTCTCGACCAGCCGATTGGTCTTACACCAGTCATAAATATCTCGCTCGGTCTCATTCCCGTGCTTACAGTCCTTTGCGATCTTGCCCGGAGCCACAGTGGTTTCGTAGCCCCACTCGACTTTACCATTTTTGCGGGAAATCTTGACCACTCGGCCAACCGACGGAGCCACGTCAAGGGCACGAGCCAGCCGTTGCAACCGAAAAGCAACACGAGCCTGTCTCTCATTCGGAAACAGTTTCAGAGCCATATCGGCCTGAATCAGTCCCGAACCAAACCACGCCTTGATCTTATCGGGCGAGTAGTACCGAGCCGAGCAACCACTGGCCGTGCTGGCAGGATTGCATGAATCCAACAGACAAATCTCATGAACAGTGCTGGGACGCCCGGCCTTTTTCTTGGTGGTGGTGTTTTCCATGCACAGAGTATAACACCGATTTTAGAAAAGTCCAGCAAAGTCAAAGCATTTTCTGAAATAAAGATTTTCGGATTTATGGCTTGACTTTTCAGAAAACCCGGATATACTCTAGAGCCACCATGAGGTCCAGCAGGGGCAATAGAGGCCAAAATGTAACCGGTTACATTTTCATTTACACCCACAACACGTAGCATCTTCACATCCGCAATGCCCGGTCAACTCTTCTGGCGGCTCATCATCCGAAAAGAAATCCCTTCGTCGGCTTCCCGGCATCCGTCTTGAAAGACCCGTTCATCTTCCCAGTTATCCACATCAGACCCTTCATCAACAAACCCGGCACCCCGCTCGGCACAGTCGTCATACACGATTGATCCCCTTTTCTGAAAGTCTTTCCCGAAGTGGGCCAGACATGGCAGAAGTATAGCCCGGTTTTCTGAAAAGTCAAGAAAAGAGAAAAGAAAAAGACCGGATATTCTCCGGTCTTTCTTGGTTGTTCGGGTTGGGTGGTTTTCCTACTCGACCACTTCGACCGTCAAATCCGACGTAACCTTGCCCGAAATCTTGCCGATCGTATCGGCCTTGATTGCCCGGAGAGCCGTCGAAACATGACCCTTCGTGGCCTCAGTGTCGTCATCGGTCATGGCCTCGGCATCCCGAACGATCGCGTCGATGGTAACGCCATTCAAGCGATTCATGGCCGCACGAAACAACTTCCAAGGCTCAGCCCGCTGGGCGATAACCCCGGTAGTGTCCTGACCCTTGGACACGGTGCCCGAAATCCGCACGGTGAAATCCACCGCAGACTTGCCCGGCACCAAACCCCGCTTGGTTTCGGTGAGGGTCTTATCGGCCACTGCCACACCCAGAGCCACCAGAGAGACAGGGGAAAGAGTTTTCATTGGTTTGATTCCTTGAAAAACTGGCCTAGGCGAAATGCCCGGCACTATCGACAAGAGTATAGCCCGGATTATTCCGAAGTCAAGCCCAAAGACCGGATATTTTCAGAAAATATTTTCTTGAATCCGGCTTGACTTTCACCCAATCGGTGCTATAGTTCAGGCATGAAGATCAAAGACGATCGAACACCGGCCCAAAAACTGACCCACATTTGGTTGGTGGTCGGGTCTGATCCATTCGTGTCTGGACTGGGTGCCAGAGCCTTCGGGGAAGGTTTCAAGTCCTTTGCCGCTTGGGCCTGTACCAACGAAGACCTGCCTAGGGTCGAATTGTGGGTCAAAAATCGCAAAGACCTGAAGCGTGTGCGAACGGTCCTTGCAAAGACCTACCGGCCAAAGGGGTATAGGGAATGTCGTGTCTACTTGGCCGACGAGAACCACCCGGTAAATGCCCGCCACTACGCTTTCAAGGCTGAAATGGCCGCTATGGGTGTGAAGGTTTCCTGAAAAACTCTTGACTTTCCTTCCCGGCCAGAGGGGTCTAGGTTTTGGAACCTAGACCCCTCTTTCGTCGATTCTGCTGTTGTCCGGGCTCCTACTTCTTCGGTTCATCCCATCCGATGCTCTTCGAGAGTTCGGGAGTCATGCCGCCAAGAGCCTTGAACCGAGACACCAGAAGATCAGAAACCTCGTCTCCGGTTCGGAGATTGGGAAGAAACCTCCACCAGTAGGCCAGTTGTCGGTGATCGGCCGACTCAACCTGTGCTAGAGTCAACCCGGTTCCAGAATACTTGGCCGGAATGACTTGCGGGTTTTGATTCTTCTTCGGTCTTGCCATGAATGAAGTATACTCCTGATTTCTTGAAAGTCAAGAAGATTCCGAGTCTTTTCCCATTGTCCGATTCGTCCGGTCTATATGGGTCTAAGCCTGCCCATTACTATTCACCACGGCCTATTCGTACACCTTGCGGGCCTCTTTCAGCACCCGAGCCTTCTGAAACTGGATGGATTCCGGCAACAGATGGTGCCAATGATCCAAAGACTCCACAAACTTCACCAGTTCATTGTGTGAAAGTTCCAGAGCCTCCAACCACTCTAGGTATGAACCCTCACGTTCACGGACGGCATCGGTGATTGGTGTTTCCATGAGTGGAGTATATCCCCGTTTTCTCAAAAGTCAAATGGAATACCCAAAAACCAAACCATCTTTCTCGGTGTATCTGGCCTTGGCCCACGCGAAATACACCACGTCTACCTGTAGGTAGGGTGCGTGCTTAGACAGAGCCATCATGTTGGCAACCCCAATAGGATTGGCCGAGTGGATGATAACTTGCTGGACACCACCAACACTGCGCCACTTGTCGTCATCCACCAGAAACTTCATGGCATCAGCACCCGTACCCACCACATCCTCGGGATAGCCCAAGTCATGGTCCAGCATGATGATATCGAACCGTTGACCCGTGTTCATCGCATCGACAAACTCCTGATAGTTCTTGACATGCGTAACGACAAGCCCGGTGCCTTTTTGGAAGGACTCAACACGAGAAACGTCGTCATCAAGAAAAAGAATCTTCATGGTAGAGGATTATAGCACAGGAATCTTGAAAGTCAAGAAAACTTCCAAAAGAAATGTATCTGCCCGGACTCGAACCGGGACATCCCGGCCATTCCGGGTCTCCGCCCTTGAGGTTCAGACACACCAGAAACTCCGGCCCGGAGCGTTGGCTCTGATACAGGCCAGAGAAAAGAAGGAGGGAGTTTTCTGGGTGCTTCTCGTTACAGAGACGACCGGGATCACGTAGAGTCTAGAATCCAGCAACCCCTATACTCTGATATTACTACCACCAAAATCCGCCTAGGTGTGGGTGTTTGGATAAAGCACACCCCCGCAAAGGATATCACCATCGGTTTCTGCCGATCGTGGTGGTTTCGGATCAAACACCCAGAAAACTCCCCAACAGTCTACTTCTTCTTATCGGCCTCAATGACCGTCTCGACCTTGCCACAGACCGTGCAAGTCTTCTTGCCCTTGCCCTTGTTATAGACCCGCTTCCCGCCGTACTTACGGTCCTGAAACTCATGGGGCCGACACGGAGAACACGCTTGGATTGGCATTGGTTTGATTCCTTTCTAAAGGTTCTTTCAGACTGGAGAAGTATATCCCAAACTTCTCAAAAGTCAAGTCTTTTCTGGGGGATTTTCGCCATTCTCTTCATCTTTCACCAGACACAGTTCATCATCTGGGACAGAAGAGTACCGAGCCACATTATCCATCAATGCCAAAAACCCCAGGGTGTTCGTGATGAACCCATCTCGCTCTACTCCATCAGGGGCCACAAACAGGATCATCTTATCAGAACGATCCCGAACGTACACGATTGCCTGTTGATTTTCCAGCAACAGATTATTGGCCGGGCGATTCAGTTTCGGATTATTCGTGCCTGCCATCAAATCGGCACAGACACTATAGCCATTGGGAAACTTGACTTGCAAGAATCCAATGCCCATCATCTTGAACCCAGAAACATCTTTGCTATTGTTTGTGTTCTTTGCCATGAGTGAAGTATATCCGGGTTTTGTTGAAAGTCAAGACGACTTGGCGGACATTTTCGTGATCGAACCATAACAACTCCGCTTCCCGTGTATGGCTATCTGAAGTTCGTCGTATAACTTCGGCCACTTGGTTCGGTACACTTCACTCACCCACTCCGGGGGTTCTTCGTAGCCCAACCCCTTGCCCATTGATGGATTTTCTACAAAATCCATCACATCATCCCAATCAATGATGTGAGTCTCGGGTTCTCCCATACCAACAGAAGTGTGGGCTATATGGGCCACACCACCAGCAACAACCACCAGCACTTTTGGTCTTTCGCTTGCCATGAGTGAAGTATACTCCCATTTTCTCAAAAGTCAACAGAATCACGAAGATTCTTTCGGACATTTCTACGCTCGGCCCGAGAAGAGTCCGTAAACTTCCCCCACGTCTTGGCCCTTGCACGAACATGGTTATCCTTGCGGGCCTTGGCATCCTCTAGACGCTTCTGGGCCGCGAGTTCGGCGTGCCGGTCCTTCTTGACAGCGTACAGCGTGTTCATGCTTAGTTCTCGGAGAACGGACCACCACTGGCGAAAAGATCATCCCGGTCCTGTGGGTCCGTAATCAGCGGCCATACCCAATCGGGGGGAGTGTCCACTTCTTCCCCACACTTCACAACATCCCAATCCAGAACGTACACTTCGGGCTTACCGACACCCGGTTTGCTGTAAGTCTCTTCGGAAATACCCGAACGGACTTCGATCAATACACGGGGACGATCATTGTTGGGATTTGTGTTTTCCATGAGAGAAGTATATCCCCAGATTCTCAAAAGTCAAGGAAAATGGCCCGGATATTTTACTATCCGGGCCACTGACAAGGAAAGAACACACAATGGTTTGGTGGGTGTTGTTAGGCTGTGGTCGGCGTATCACCGAGAGCCACATTCGGGGCCGGATTCCCGGTATTTGCGGTGGCTTTGTTCTTCGAGCCGGGTGGGCGACCGGGACCACGCCGCACCGTGGGCTGGCCGTCGGGACCGAGAACGGGTGCCACCGTAGGGCTGGCCGGGCGACCCTTCGCGGTCGGAGTCGGGCCGTTGATAGCCGAGAGAACCCGCTGGAAACGCTTGGAGGCGTTCTCTTGCTCGGTACTCCGGCGACCAATCTCGGTGAGAAGTGCGGCGGTGGTGAAGGTTGCGAGAGCGGCGACAATCTTGCTTGCCATAGGTGAAATCTCCAAAACAAAACACTGATTTTTACGGGAGTCTCCGAGAACACCCCGGAAACTTGTTTTCAGACAGGAACATTGTAGTCTCGGACTTTCAGAAAGTCAAGAGACAAATCAAGAAAACTTCTTCAAGGCCGCTTCGATCTTGGCGATGAAAGCCGGATCGGAGCCGGAAATCAAACACTCATCAATCAGAGCATCACGGGCACGGGCCACAGCATCCAGTTCCGCGTCGGCCTTCTTGGAGACTTCGGCAGACTTCTTGCATCTCGCATACCCAACTCCAATGGAAACCATCGCATCAGAGCCGTATCCTCCGAAAGTGATGCCAGCCTTCGTAGCCAATGCCTTGACCTTTTCCGTGGCCTCTTTCATCTCCCTTTCGTGTTCGGCATTCAAGACACTAACGGCCTTTTCCCTCTTGGTCCGAATGTTGCCCATAACGGCCCCAAACTTCCGCTCAATGTACCGCTGTACGTCCCGCTTGCTTGCCATAGGTTCTTTTCCTTGTCAAAAGAGTTCTTTCACAACAGACACACAACAGAGTGTATCCATGTTTTCTCAAAAGTCAAGAAGATTCTTACGAAAACAAATCTTCGCCATCGTCCTCCTCATCCATCAACGAATCATCCTCAACATCAACGTACTCATCGTTGATATCGGTGTCTTCATCACTGTCATCAACCAAATCGTGCAACTCAGTGTCATCCACGGCCCCGAAGTCAGGCACGATTCCGTCTCTGTTTGTCGGCTTGTTCTTTTCCATGAGTGAAGTATACTCCAGGTTTGTTGAAAGTCAAGGAAACTTCCAAAGAAAATCAATCCGGCCCATCACATCCCTCACAGAGCCGATCCACAATCACCGCTTCGACGAAACTACCGTCTGTGGGCACGATAGTATCCAACAGGCACTCCCACGTCCCGGCCAACACATTCTTTACAAAGAGCCGGGTAATGGTATCGTCGGCCGAATACTCGGCATGGAACGCTTCGTAGGCCCCGCGTTCATATGCGTGCTGGAAAGAATCAGCCGGATACTCTGCCGACCAATGAGCATTCTCGGGAGTGAAGTCGGCGGGAAGGGTGTGGTGCATACTCCACACACAGAAAATGTATCGCCGCATGGTTTGGGTTCCTTTGTCAAAAAGGTTCTCTCATCGGACACACCCAAAAGAGTGTATCCGCGTTTTCTTGAAAGTCAAGTCAAAACCGCCAAAGTTTTCTACTCTTCGTTTTCTTCGTCGTCGGATGCAACTTCTCTCGCCAGTTCACACAATAGGTCAGGCATTTCATGGAGTTCGGTTTTCCTGAAAAGACGAACAACCTCAGCCCACTCGGAATCAGTCAAGTTCCGGTCAGCCGCATACTCAATGTCCTGTTTGGTGAAAACCCGAACCACCAAATGGTTTTGAGTTTCGATTTCTCTAAGTTTTTCGATCCAAGTCGGCTTTTCCATGAGCGAAGTATACTCCAGGTTTGTTGAAAGTCAACCGAAAACTCACTCAAAATCTTCGGACTCGTCATCATCTTCGGGACGATCCTCGGTCAACTCACCTTCTGCGTTCTCCCAGAATCCGGTGTAAAGAACCACCTGCCCATCGTAGTCAGAATCACGCGAAAACCCCAAAGACTCGCTGGCCTCAATGAGAGCCGCATACGGGGTGTCCGTATTGTCCATGAGTTCTCGCAACTTGGTCTCAAACTCTTTGTTTGTCATCTTCGGCATGGTTTAGTTCTCCAAATCGACGTAATCGACGTTTTCGGCCTTTGCGGCACTAAGTCGGGCTTTCAGTTCGGTGATATCCGGCCCATCTTCATCGCTCACCTTGTCAAACACCCACCCCAAGAGGTAGGAAAGATCAACCATCGTTCGGTTTGCATCGCCGAACGTAATCGGGCAATCCATGAACACCAAGTCATCAAGGGACTCTAGCCCGGCAAACAACTCGGAGCGAACAACAAACCGGCAGGTGTGAATCTTTGTCATGCCCAAAGTATATCCTCAAAATCTAAAAAGTCAAGCCAACCCACCAAAAATATATTTTCTAATATTTCCCTTGACTTTCTAAAAATCCGGGCTATACTTCTCATGCCACATTGAGGTCCAGCAGGGGCAATAGAGCCTAAAATGTAACCGGTTACATTTTGGGAAAAAGAAAAACCTCGGAGAGAGCCGGGGTTTGTTGGTTTCCGGGTGGGTGCCTCTTGGAAGGCTGCCGGAGAGGAAGTCCAAGCCCCCTCGACCAACCCCACCCTCTATTTTAGATCAAACAAGGAGGGGTGATATACCGACCATAGAAAACCGCCACCCCCCGAACACACCGCAAACCGGCGACACGCTGATCCTTGCGGTTGGCCTCAAAGGCCGACAACCGGGTGTAGATCAAAGAGTGGCATCCATCCGCCATGCCTGTATGACTGGCCTTCCCGATTCTACGCTGAATCCGCCCCCCCGTACACATCCGCATCGCCCTCAAACTTCACCACGAAGAAATACCCGTTCCGCTGATTCTTCTTTTCCATTGTTTGATTCCTTGTCAAAGGGTTTCTGTAAGTCTCGGACACACCCAGAGTATACTCCGAGTTTTCTTGAAAGTCAACAGAAACGTCTAAGAAAGTTCCCCGGAGTTTACTTTTTGATTTCCAGACACCCAAGCATTCCCG
>FRDC01003768.1_pt1 | contig 13193 bp, 11 predicted proteins | sample 1106171 | NCBI WGS metagenome assembly FRDC01 (sample SAMEA3930566, study PRJEB13176) | freshwater metagenome | biome: Drinking water system; feature: drinking water; material: water | place: Singapore | collected 2014-12-20
GCGCAGAGAACATTGGAGTGAACCTGCATTACATCCCTGTTCACCTTCAACCGTACTACAAGAAGTTAGGGTTCCAACCTGGTAGCTTCCCTGAGGCAGAGAAGTATTATGCGTCGGCAATCAGCCTTCCGCTCTACGCCGATCTTTCTGAGCAGAACCAGGACCGCGTAGTCAACGCTCTAAAAAGAATTCTCAGCTAACGGATCTTAAATAGCGGAACCAGCGGCTGAGTAAAGAGATGCTGATCTAAAGAGCCCTTTTCGACAACTTCCTTCAGAAGCGAAAAGATCTCGTCATAAGCAGCGAGGAGTTGATGAATTTCTTCTTCGCGATGACAATATCCCAGGTTGTGACTGCCAATGGTCAGGATGCCCTTAGCGAAAACCTCCTGTAAGAAGAGAGTCTTGATCTGGTTCAAGTCATACTTCCCAGCATTTTTAAACGTCAACAGAGCCCAGCTCGGGTGCCCAGAGATACTAATCGCTTCTTGTAGGGAGTGCTTTTCTAAAAGCTTGTTCACCCCGCTGATCAGCTGCTCTCCTTGGGTTGCAATCTGTCTCAATACTGGCTGAGTTTGCAATTTTTTAAGCGTGGCTTCGGCAGCTGACAGCGAAATCGCCTCTCCCCCATTCGTAAAGGAAAAGAAGATTTCTTCCATCAGCTTCATGTACTCTGCTTTGCCTGCTATAACTGAAATGGGATAGCCGTTTGCCATTCCCTTTCCAAAAGTAGCGAGGTCTGGTGTGACACCAAAATATTCTTGAGCTCCCCCATTGGAGAAACGGAAGCCAGTAATCACTTCATCAAAAACTAAAAGTGCGCCATTTTGATGCGTCAGTTCTTTTACTTTTTCTAAAAATCCATCTTTAGGAAACTGTGCGCTCATGGGTTCCATCACTACACATGCAAACTCGTCAGGATGTTTCTTGAGCACCTGATTCAAAGACTCGATGTCATTGTAGACGAAAGCATGGGTAAGATCCTTCACGGCTTGCGGAACTCCCTGGCTTCGCGCGGTAGATCCGATATACCAATCCTGCCAGCCATGGTAGCCGCAAACGGCCACACGATCTCGACGAGTGTAGGCGCGGGCCAAACGAACAGCTCCCGAAGTCGCATCCGATCCATTTTTTCCGAAGCGAACCATTTCTGCGCAGGGAACCATCTCGACAATTTTTTCTGCAACTCGGGTTTCGATGGGATGAGGCAAGGAGAAAATCACTCCTTCGCGCATCTGATCAGCGACAGCCTGATTCACATCAGGATCGGCATGGCCGAGAGTAATGGCGCCTAAGCTGCTCACGAAATCGATGTACTCGTTTCCATCCACGTCCCAGACGCGACATCCCTTCGCCTTCGCAATGAAATAAGGAGAAACCCCGCTAGGATACTGAGTTCGACTCTTACTAAAAGTCTGACTCCCCAAAGGGATGACCTTCTGAGCCCTCTCCAGCATCACTTGAGACTTCTTATATCTTTCAAAATAGAGATCTTTTTTCATAGATTTCTTGAATCCTTCATTGCGCGTAAACCTCTGATTAATTTTTGATAGCGATTCGTTTTTATTCAGCAGATCCAAAATCGCTTCCATCCCGAAGGCAGGGTTCTTCGGATAAAGTGCTTCGTAAATCTTGGTGACGAACTCGAAGTCTTCCGCTTCGTCGACAGTCCAGCGCAGAGCCGAGAGGTCGGGCGTCTGTTTTAAGCGACCCAGCTTAAAGAGCTCTGGGTGATGATAGAAATAGGGCGTGACGTGCTCGCGCTCCGACTTGAGCTTGGCCCCGCGCCAACCCTTTTCAAGAGCTTTCGAAGAAACGATTTCGCAATCCAGTCCGTCGGGGTAGGTGTGAACTTCTACGTTGCTGCTGTAATCAAACGAACCTTTTTGATGAAGGTCAATCAACTGATCGATCACGCTGGGATCAGTCAACGGACAATCGCCCGTCAACCGAAGGTAGTGATCGCTGGGATGAGCAAGGGCGGCCTGATAAAAGCGATCGAGCACATCCTCTAAAGAACCGCGAAATACAGCCACCTTGTTTTTCTCACAAAGCTCCTCAATCGCATCGTCGGAAGCCTCTGTACTGGTAGCAACCACCAGTCGATCTATCTTCTGTGCTCGCAGAATTCGTTCGATTTGGTGCAAGAGCATTGCTTTACCTAAGATCGGTTTCAAAACCTTACCCGGCAAACGACTGGAAGTGGCTCGAGCCTGTAAAATCGCGGTAATCATCCTAATTTCCACACACTGGGATTCAGTATGCTCTCATCGTTAAATAAAAACTTTTTATAATTTATTTCCTGTTTCGGACGTCTTTCGAAGGCCTGAAGAATTCCAGCCAACTCCGCTTTGGAACTGACTCCCACTAAAACACAGTCCAATTCCTGCAGAGTCGATAGGAAACCCAAGGCCGTCTGCAATCGATCAAACCCGGAAGCTCGCATTTCTTCGTGCATTTTTTCTAAGTGGCTACGAACCGAATCAAAGTAAGATGGTAGGCGCCGAGGTTCTTCTAAAAGAACTCCCTGCAAGAAAGCCGAACGAGCGTGAATCTCAATTCCCTTTTTTTTAAGGAGGGACAGTGCCCCGGTCTGAATCAAACGTTGATCGAGAACGTTAATGGGGAGCTGAACAATATCCAAAGGGTATCGTTGCATCAGTGTTTCAATTTGCTGGGAAGTATAAACTGAAACACCGACCTTCTTCACCCGACCCTGCTTCTTGAACTGAAGAGCCGCCTGGTAAATCTGATCGCCCGCTCCCATGAGATCGTCTGGGTCGTGAAACAAGAGAGCTTCGACTGAATCCTGCTTTAAAAGACTGAGCGATCGATCAAACGACTCTTCGAGCAGCTTTTTTTTTTCGGAATCGGTCCGACACTCTTTGAATTTTGCCGTTTTAGTCACGATTGAAAACGAATGGCCAGAGGGCAAGCAACGACCCAAGGCCGCTTCACTCTCACCATAGAGCGATGCAGTATCCAAAGTGCGTAACCCCTTCTCAGCTGCGAGTTCCAAAATCTGGGCAATTTCGTCTGGAGAGGGAACACCATTCTGGTTGGTCACGCCGTAACGCATCCCGAATTGCACAGTGCCTAAACCAATATTCATCTGGATTATGCATACCGTTGCCCCCTTCGCGAGGCAAGGGGAAGTGGCTCTAGAGCGACTTATAGACGTTCCAAGTTCCACGAAGGCGTCGGAGGTGAAAAGACACCCGTGCCCGAAGTTTCCGAGGTTTCTCGATGTATTTTCGGTAGTCAAAGGAGGGGCTGGCTTGATGAACCCAAGCTTCAGCATGTCGAATGGCTTCGGCATAAGGACGGTAAACCAGGTTTACGACATTCTGCGACAGAGGATATCCGCCTAACTCGTGGGAGCCATCTTTGTACTGACCGTAAGCATGAAAATGGTAGAACACTAGCGGCACTCCATTCACCAAGATACCAGACTCGGATCGACTGATGGAATACTGTTGAACATTCCAAGGAGCGACTCCCCCACCCAAATGCTGGAGCTCTTTGACAGATTTGAAGCGACTTTCCCATTGATCCAAACAAGTTTGTCCCGGGAAATCCGTGGGCCGACTCTTGTCGTAACGAAAGCATTCCTTTTTCCAATAATTTAAAACCGCTCGACCGTTGTCGTTATTGGCGAAGGAATTGAACTGCACACAGAACTTTCCAGAAGTCGCCGTCTGATCGAATTGCGGCGAATAGCGGTGCGCAATCAGAGATACGGAATTCTCGCCCAATTCTTGGAACAAGATTTCTGGATCCGCAAAGAAAAGAGAATCAGCCTCGAGATAAGTGATCCGATCTAAGCCGAATCGTTCGAGTAGATACAAACAGCTCAGCGGCTGACAAGTCCAACAGTACTGGCCGTGTGTAGTCCTAGCACGGACGGCAACCGTCTCCGGAGTGTCAAAATCCGTGTACCGAATGGGAATGAAGTTTTTTCGATCGAGCTTTTGAAGAGTTTCAAAAGCGAGATCGTCCATACAGATGGCATAGAGCTGAAATGCGGATTGAGAATGTTTTTCAAGGGACTGATAGAGAGCGACACCTTGATAAAGATAATTTCGGTCAAAGAGGGTGACGTAAGATCTCATGTCAGGATGTCTTTAACCGCCTGACAGACATCTGTGACATCTTGATCGGTCATACTCGCTGAAAGAGGAAGGCTCAGAATCTGTCGCCCCAGCTTCATGGCATGGGGATAATGTTCCGGCTTCCATCCAAACTTTTCTTGATAGAATTTGTACTCTGGTACGCTGAGATAGTGAACACCCACACCGATGTTTCGCTTCTTCATCTCGAGTAAGAAACTATCCCGACTAATTCCCGCTTTCTCCTGATCTACAGTGATCGTGTAGAGATGAAAGGCGTGCTTCGTATCTTTTTCAACAGCTGCAGGTAGACCGATGGGTAAAGATCGGAATTCTTCGTCGTAGCGAGACCAAACCGCTTGGCGTCGCAGCCAGTATCGATCGATTTTCTTGAGCTGCTGCAATCCGATCGCCGCTTGCAAATCCATCATGTTGTACTTGAAACCCGCGGCAACCACGTCGTAGTGTTTGTAACCGTCCGCACCAAACCGCTTCCACGCGTCTTGACTCATGCCGTGGAGACTCAACATCCTGACTCGCTCGTGATCTTCCTGGCGTTGTGAGAGAACCATTCCCCCTTCGCCAGTCACAACATTCTTCGTAATGTAAAAACTAAAACAGCCGAAATCTCCAAACGTCCCGGCGCGCTGACCGTGAAATTCCGTTTCAATGGCGTGAGCACAGTCTTCGATTAATTTTATTTTGCGCTGTTTGGCAATCGCCGTCAGGCGTCCCATGTCGCAAGCTCGACCAGCGAAATGAACAGGAATCATAGCTTTAGTGCGCGCCGTAATTCTTTTCTCTACTTCCGTGGGATCGATGTTCAGAGTCACGGGATCCACGTCTGCCAAAACCGGAGTACCACCTGCGTGAATGATGGAGTTCACAGTAGCGCAGAACGTCAAAGGAGTCGTGATGACTTCATCGCCCGGTTGAATTCCAGAGGCGACTTGAGAAAGATGAAGTGCAGCAGTGCAAGAATTCACTGCAGCAGGAAGGTAGTGGGTTTTTAGTTCAGATTGAAAGTCCTTCTCAAACTGCGTCACTCGGGGACCGGTGCCCAGCCAGCCTGAACGAATGCAGGCCGTGGCTTCAGCAATTTCTTCTTCTCCGAGAGCAGGAGCCCCGAATACCAAAAACGAGTCTCTTGCCCGATAGTTGCTTTTCATCTCCATAACTTGTATTGATTAGCCAACTCTGTTTAATACGTCAATCCATGAACTCTTTAATCAGCCCACTCTGTTATCAACCCGCTCGGCACCTCTGGAAACTCATGAGGGACGACCACTATCGTACGGGCTGCCTCCTCGATTGGCGATTTAGGAACACCAAACGCTTCATTCCAGTGGAAACTCAGCTACATGGCTGGTCCGTGAAGGCCCCTGACGCTGCTTCGCTCGTCTCCACTTACAAACAACTCTTTGTCGATCGCATCTATGACTTCCGCTTTAAAAACGACGCCCCAAAAATCTTAGACTTGGGGGCCAATATCGGTCTCAGCATCCTTCGCTTCAAGAAGCTCTTCCCGAAAGCAAAGATCACCGCCTTCGAAGCGGACCCGGAGATTTTTAAATACCTCGAAGAGAATATTCGTCGCAACGGCATTGAGGACGTGGACCTCAGAAATCAGGCCGCTTGGTATGAAAACACCACGCTCCGCTTTTTTCAGGAGGGAGCCGATGGAGGTCACATCGCAACGGGAGGAGACTCCAAAGGTGTCGACGTGCCGGCTGTGAACCTGGCCGATCTTCTCCAGAAGGAATCCTTCGATTTTCTGAAAATGGACATTGAAGGGGCTGAAGAAATCGTTCTGCCCATTTGCCGTGATTATCTAAACGGGGTTTCTTACATTTTTGTGGAATACCATTCGCGTCTCACGGAACCCCAGCGCTTGCATGAAATCATGGATATCCTGGCAAAGGCGGGGTTTCGAATTCACGTTCAGGGGCACTCAACCGCTAATTCCCCATTTTTGTCAAAACCCACTCATGCTGGTTTCGATCTTCAACTGAATATTTTTGGAAACAGATGAAGATCTCTATCAAACAGAAAATTGGCAAAGGGCTCTTTCAACTCGGCTGGCCATTCGTTTACGCGTTAAAAAAGCTGAGCCGATGGACTTACCTTTTTTCGCTTCGTTACGAATTCAATAAAGACTGGCGTTATCCTCCCAATCCGGAATGGTTTGATCATGAGCTGGATCTCGCTTTCTTCCCCACCTGGAAGAAACCGCACTTTTTTGAAAAGGGTGTCTACTTTCAAGAAATTCTGAAACCGGAAATGCGGGTCCTCGAACTTTGCTGTGGAGATGCATCGACTGCTGCGTTGTTCATGGCGCCGATGGCAAAAGAAATTCTAGCCGTCGATTTGGACCCCACCGCCATAGCAGCTGCTCGCACGAAGTATGGCAAGACTTCTAATTTAAGTCTGGAAGTGATGGATATCTGCGAGCTACCGCAGTTTCCTCAGAAGTTTGACCTCATTGCTTGGGACGGAGCGATTGCTCCCATCCCAACAGAAAAACTCGGCAGCGTATTCAAGGGCATTCGATCGAATCTGGCCCCAGGTGGAATTCTCGCGGGATCGACTCTCGCCAAGCGTCGCGGCGAGCCCAGCCACCAAGGCTATGATTTTAAATTTGAACAGCTGGGTGAATTGGAAACTCTTTTAAAAAGAGAATTCAATAGCGTAAAGGTTTGGGAAAGAAAACATCAGGACCGAACCAGCTTCTACTTTAGGTGCGCTGAACCTGTTGGCACCACGCCGAATTCTTAAGATACCACTGCACTGTCGCCTCAAGTCCTGACTCGAGTTTGTACTTTCGAGTAAAGCCCAATTCTTTTTGAGCCAGCGTATCGTCAATCGCATAGCGGAAATCGTGCCCGGGGCGATCTTTCACGAACTGAATCGCTGAAGAATGTGGCTTTCCATCTGCTCGCGGAGAAAGTTTATCCAGGCAAGAGCAGAGCTCGCGCACGAGATCGATGTTTGCTCGTTCCGCATTCCCACCGAAGCAATAAGTCTGTCCCGCTCTTCCCTTTTTCAAAGCCAACATCACACCGGCGCAGTGGTCTTCAACATGAATCCAATCGCGCACGTTGGTGCCGTTTCCGTAAACAGGCAAGGGTTTGCCAGAAATTGCCGACGTGATCATCAAAGGAATCAGCTTCTCCGGAAACTGTCGCGGACCGTAGTTGTTGGAACAGTTGGTAACAACGACCGGAAATCCATAAGTATGAAACCAAGAACGAGCCAACAAATCACCCGAGCCCTTCGAGGCGGAGTAAGGAGAGTTCGGAGCGTAGGGAGTCTTTTCGTTAAACTTCCCTGTCGCTCGTAGTGTGCCGTAAACTTCATCAGTAGAAACCTGAACAAAACGAAACTCCCCTTGTTGGGCTGGAGACAATTGATCTCGATACTTCAAAGATTCATTTAAGAGAGTGAAGGTACCGACGACGTTCGTTTGAATAAATTCAGCCGGACCAGTGATTGAGCGATCGACATGGCTCTCGGCCGCGAAATTCACAACCTGCTGGATTTTGTGGTCGCGAAGTAAGCGAGCGACCAACGGGGCGTCGCAGATATTTCCTTCAATAAGTTCGAAGCTTCCCTTACCTTGAACCCCCTCCAAATTCGCACGATGGCCAGCGTACGTCAGAGCATCCAGAACCGTAACTTGATGGCCACCGGCCACAGCCAGGCGAACAAATTCGCTTCCGATAAAGCCGGCACCGCCGGTTACTAAAAGTTTTGATGTCATCAAACACGAGCCATGTTTACGATTTGTCGCAAGTACCGACTGTACGGACTATCACCAAAGCGATCTGCAATTTGAGTGAGTTGGTCTGCCTGGATGTATCCCTGATTGTAAGCAATCTCTTCAATACACGCGACTTTCAACCCTTGCCGCTGCTCCAATGTTTGAACAAACTGCGAAGCCTGGAGCAGACTGTCGCTGGTGCCGGTGTCTAACCAAGCAATCCCACGCCCCAGCGGCTCCACGAAGAGTTCGCCGCGTTTAAAATATTCTAAGTTGAGGTCTGTGATTTCCAGCTCTCCCCGAGCGGAAGGCTTTAAATTTTTTGCCATTTCGACAACCTGAGAGTCATAGAAATACAAACCCGGCACAGCCCAATTACTCTTGGGTTGTTTGGGTTTTTCTTCCAGGCTCAACACTTTTCCGCTGCTATCGAAATCCACAACACCGTACCGCTCAGGGTCGTTCACACGATAAGCAAAAATCTTTGCGCCTTTTTCAAACTGGGCGGCTTTCGAAACAATGCGGCCAATCGAGTCGCCGTAAATCAGATTGTCTCCAAGAATGAGACAGACACGGTCGTTATCAATAAACTTTTCACCCAAGATAAAAGCTTGGGCAATGCCTTCGGGCTTTTCCTGTTTGCAATACGTGAATCGCATTCCAAGTTCAGAACCGTCTCCCAAGAGCTCTTCCAAAATGGGCAAGTCGCGGGGAGTACTAATGATGAGAACATCCTGGATTCCCACCATCATTAAAGTAGAGAGCGGATAGTAAATCGCCGGTTTGTCGTAGACCGGGAGGAGCTGCTTGCTCACGCTCTTCGTGAGCGGGTAAAGACGCGTTCCCTTACCGCCCGCCAGAAGGATCCCTTTGGTCTTAGTCTTGAGCTTGGTCATTTCCATCTGAAATAGTCTGAGATGAGTTAAATGAACAGTACTTTCTAAGGGGGCCAAACTTCAGGCTTAAATACCGGGGTCGCCAGGTAACCTCAGACACACTGCCCCTAAATATTCCCTATTGGTAAAATAGAGGCAGTGGAACGTGAGGTGTCTTATGTATCGATTTACCATCGTTATCATTACAAGCCTTTCCGTCTTGGGCTGCCGTTTGCCTGCTTCGGGTGATTTGAGCGAGCTCAATGAGCCGGTGCTTTCGAAGGTTTATTTTAAGAATAAAGCTGGAGAACCCTATGTCGGACTCCCCGGACTCCTTTCAAAATCTCAAGGTCCCGACAACCCCTACTTAAACTTTCCTTCCATAAATGACTCCATGGGAAGACTGGATTACAGCCAGATAACCTATACGGACTCTACCGGAGCAGTGGAACTGATGCTGGTTCCCTCCCTGGAATATGTATTTTTGGGTTCACAGGGAAGCCCAAGCAAAGGACACCAGGTACCGTATGGCGGTGTAAATGCCGTTCCCATCATGGGTGAAGATGCGTACGAAGTAGTACTTCCGGAGATTGTTGCAGAAGATACTCCTCGTCAGCGCAGAGGGGATTGGGTCGACGGCAATCACAACTATATCGCCGTGTCTCTGAATCTGACCAAGGACACCAAATTTTGTTCCATCGGTTTGGGTTTATACGCAGCTGCTTCTCAGGGGATGAAGATTCAAATTTATTCGAATGATTCCAATAGTCCCTCTCAACTTCTCTTTGAATCTTCAACGCTCGATTGGATTTCCTACTTGGGAAAAGGTCCCACCGATTACACCTATGGAATGTACGGTTGGAATGGGATTCAAAATGCATCGGGCCTTTCTGGAAATCTATGCGACGCTGCCCATGGTCCAAAAACTTTATCCGCCGGACTTTACTGGGTCGTTGCTAGTTTAAGCAACATGACCGCCCTTCAGCGCTCCAAGGTTTGGGTAAGCGGAGATTATTTACCTTCAGCAACAGGGTTACCTATGCAGTCCTCGGCCGATGGTTTGAATTGGACTACCTACGAAGAAGTTTACTATTCCCCTTTGGACATTCCGCAAAAACCCTACTGGGTTCGATCCATTAACGTATTTCTAGTAGAGTAACTTCTACGAAAGGCTAAGACCTAACCGGTCTTCCACCCAAAGCCGAACTTTCTTCTTAAACGAGAAGGCGTAGTGCTTTGCCGCTTGCCGTGTCAGACGCGAATCGATTTCATGCGACTGTGGGAGTCTAGGCCCGCTTGCCGTAAAACCATGAAAGCCCTGAGGCAAGGGATCGGCTGCGCCAGGCTGGCAATGGGTGCCTGATCCGTCGAATCCCTCATTCACCACCAAAGTAGGAAGAGAGAAAACGGTGTATCCCCTCTTTTTAAACTGCCCGTAGGCCATGCGCACGGCCCAGGAATCGATCTTTCCCTGGCGTTGGCGGTCGAGCATTTCCGAAAGGTCGTCGCCACCAAGATTGAACTGGCTGCGGGCAATTCGATCGGTTCGGAATTGGGGATAGTCCTTTACCTCCCAGTCCACAGTAATCCAACGATCTTTCCAAGTCGCCCAGCCCCAAGAACTGAATCGATAGCCCAAGTAAGCATCATAGGAGTACCCGGTGGGAGCCTCGACTGGTACAGAGTAACCGCTTACGGAAAAGATCTGGGGATCTTTTGAATAGTGATTCAACGCCGTGTTCATGAACTGCAAGAACGACGGAGCGGTAATGACATCGTCTTCCAGGACAATGACCGAATTGTGTTTTTGAAACACCTCGCTCACCCCTCGAATCACTGAATTCGCTAATCCCCGATTCTGCTCCGATTCCTGAATTGAAATCTTTTTGAAGGGATAGGATTCCCGAATGACCTTCCGAACCTCCTGAACCATGGCCAATTCATTCGGCCGATCTTTTCGTGGCCCATCTGCAAAAATAGAGAGTTCGGATTCAGAAGCCTCGGGATTTGCAGCGAGGGCTTGAAGGGTTCTTCTCGTATGGTCCGGGCGGTTAAATACGAATAAGATGATTGGCGCAGACTTCATTCCAGAATTTCTAACTTATGAAATTTTAAATAACTATCGGAAAAGAAGGAGCCCAGGTCTTAGACCTGAGCTCCCCAAAGAAAACCTCATGCGTAGTTATTGATAAAACTCTTCAACGATGATGACGCCAGAACCACCGGCACCGCCGGCAGCTCCCGATGTTCCCGCTGAACCACCATTTCCGCCAGTACCCACTGAATACGCGTAACTACTAGAAGGACTGGAAATAATGGCATCTACAAAACCACCGGAGCCCCCTCCGGATCCCGAGAACTCAACGGAGAAACCCGACGACCCAGCGCCGCCACCACCACCACCGGTGTTGGCAACGCCAGTCCCGCCCGCACCACCATACACAGATGCTCCAGCTCCGCCAAATGCTGACGAGCCTCCGATTCCTCCAGCCATTGCAGTACCTGTACTAGACGAAGCGAACAAACCACCGCCGCCGCCACCCTGCAACGCTAAGCCCGTAGGACCGCTTCCAAGCGACGAAGTACCACCGGCGCCACCAGACGTGCCTCCGGTCGTACCGCCAGCTGCACCTGAACCTCCACCCGCAGAGAGAAGAGAGGAGCCAAAAGTGGAAGCGTTTCCATTTGCGCCTGAACCCCCTCCGGAAGTTACCCCGCCGCCAGCTCCGCCACCGCCTCCTCCTACCATTCGCACACGAATATAAAGTGGTGCCGGACTAGTAGGGGTAGTGTACGTGCCGCTACCACTCGTAAATTTTTGTACCGTGGGAGCAGTGGGTGAGGATCCTGAACCAGCGAACAAAGTCCAAGTGCTGCCATTATAGCCATAGAAACCCGCACTATTGGTATCGAAAACAATGTCACCCGTTTGTGGATTTCCCACATTGGTATAGTCGTTGACGTTCGGTGCTGAAAACTGAGTTCCATTGAGCAAATGAAATCCAGTAGCAAAAGCCGGAGAGGCCAGAAAAGCAGTGCTAAGAAATAGTAAAAGTCCTTTTTTCATATTCGGTCCTTTTTAATTTTTAGAGTTAGTATGACTGGAGATGTGATCTTAAGTTTGCGCTTCTCCATTCTCCATCAAGAAAATTTCTAGCGATAATATGTAAAATTAACCCGCAGTGTTGTCGTCGATACTTTCTGCGGTGCTCACTGCGACTGTCGTGAGAAGGCTAAGGATGTTGCTGAAAAAGAAATAATTCTGCCTCCCAGCGTTAGAGGGTCGGATTTTATGTCACTTGTTCCAAGTTCGAAGAAAGATTTTGTGATAGGACTTGAACGTGAGCTCCTACCGAATCCTCCTAGTACACAACCGCTACCGCAACTACGGCGGCGAAGACGCTGTTTTCGATGCTGAAGTAGAACTGCTGCGGCAACAGGGGAACGAAGTCGAGACCTATATTCGGGACAATCAAGACATCCATCAGCCCCTAGCCGCTGCGAGTGAAGCCCTTTGGTCGCATCGAACGGTGAAAGAAATCGACGCGCTCGCCGCAACGTTCAAGCCGAATCTCATTCACGTTCACAATACTTTTCCACTGATCTCTCCTTCGATTTTCTGGGCAGCGGAGAAAAATAAAATTCCGATCATTCAGACGTTGCATAACTATCGTCTGATCTGCCCCCAGGCCATGCTGCTTCGGAACGGACAGATTTGTGAAGATTGTGTAGGTGGTTTTGCCTGGAAGGGCATTCTTCGAAAGTGCTATCACGATTCGGCGGCGCAGACGGCAGTAGTCGCTGGGAGCGCCGGCCTGCACGGTGCGCTCGGCACGTATTCGAAAAAAGTCACTCAGTTCATTGCGACCGATGACTTCTGTCGTGAGAAATTCATTGAAGGGGGACTGCCTTCAGAAAAAATTCAGGTAAAACCTCATTTCGTTCCAAAACCAGTAATTACTTCTTCATCCCGCAAGGGCGGCATCTTTGTCGGTCGCCTTTCAAAAGAAAAAGGCATCTCCGTACTTTCTGAAGCTCTTCGCATTCACGAGACACCACTGCGAGTCGTCGGAAGCGGGCCGGACGAAACCCTGCTTCGCAACATTCGGGGAGTAGAGCTCTTGGGTTTCTTACCTCGGAAAGAGATCTACTCGCAGCTAGCTTCAGCAAGCTGGTTGGTGGCTCCGAGTATTTCGTACGAGACTTTTGGACTCTCCATCGTCGAAGCCTTTGCTTGTGGCACCCCAGCCATAGTGAGTCGGATCGGGGCATTAAAAAGTTTGATCGAAGACGGGGTGACTGGACTTCTCGTGGAGCCAGGAAATCCGCGCGACTTAGCAGAAAAAATTCAATGGGCGCAAAATCATCCGACAGAAATGGCAAAGATGGGTCAAGCCGCGCACGAAAAATACCTGGCTAAATACACTCCTGAAAAAAACTATGCGCGTCT
>FRDC01000739.1_pt2 | contig 13161 bp, 17 predicted proteins | sample 1106171 | NCBI WGS metagenome assembly FRDC01 (sample SAMEA3930566, study PRJEB13176) | freshwater metagenome | biome: Drinking water system; feature: drinking water; material: water | place: Singapore | collected 2014-12-20
GTATGCCGACGCCATCGAGACGGCTATGGAAGAGAAGCCGCAGCCCTAACCCGTGCGTCTCTGGTCTATTCAACATCCCGACGTATACCAATGTGTTGTGCTTGATAAGTCCGTCCATCGTCAGGACTGGAAATGGATCGATGATTCGTTCTTACGCACCTACCGTTGGATGATTGCGCAAATGCGCCAGCGAGGTATCGGGGACGGTCAGACTCCGCCAGTATGGGCCTGGTATAAATGGGGGCCTCCGAAGTTCAGCCGACCGGACTTGCGGTCTCGGTCGTTTGCTTCGGCGGGCACTCCTCTTGTCATGATGAAGCTGGATGTACCAGATAATCTGGTTCTGCTGTCCTGTTACACCAAATGGCACATCCCGCTCAATCACGGTTATCTATCCGAGAACGAAGCGGACGACGAGGCATTCGAGAAGCGAGGCGCTCCTGAGGCGGAGGTTGAGGCCAGCTGGCATCGAGTTTTCGACATACAGTTCGGGGACCCGAAATGGATTGGCCGTCGAGAGACGAGAGAAGTCCAAGCCTGCATACCCGAGCTCAGACCAGAGTGGGTGAAGAGCAGTACGTTCTTTATCGCTCGCTGATAGCTTTTTAGCGCAAAATCCATTTTCTTTGAAGGATTTACCCGAACACGCCGATATAGGGTAAGGACGGATTTTGTTCGGCGGAGAAGATTTTCTTCGAATTCCGCTTGACAAAATGGGAACCGCTGCTAGGTTTCTTCCGTCAGATAGTGAGGCCCTTTTGCGGCCTCCAAAAGGATTGGGCGTCTTCAATGAACTTTGTCAAAAACAACCAGAGCATGCCGAGCGGGACACCCGCTTGCGCTCCAATGCCTACCAAGGGCGTGCGGTTGTCAGTTCGTCAGACCGCCTAAGCCCCTCCCCCGAACAAAAACTGATCGTTTCGACGCTCGAAGGAATTCGAGGAATCAGCGTGGAATGCACGTTGGTCCCCCGCAGGACTTCCGATAAATGTCTACTCGCCTCTGCCCGAAGCCGAACGACCAAGCAACTACAACAAACTTCCGCAGGTGAGGCGCATCTGCACTAAAATGATAGTAACAAGCCGATAGCTCTTAGGTTAACACTGTTAATGTTTCCACCTATTTGCACATAACACGCTTGTTGCATTACGCCGTCTGGAATTTACCTTTCCAGCCAACACGACTCGCAAGAGTCCGATTGGACAAGGTTATCTGGATCCTAGGGGTTCATATCCCCGAGACGGCTTTGAAAATTGAATACTGATTGACAGGTCGATGTTGATAGGTTATCACTCTTTTCTCATACAAAAGAGCCCGCTGGAGCAGAAAGACATCCGCTGCCCAGCAAGCCCCTAAAAAGGCAGGCTCAGGGATGACGTACCCTAGAGACAACGATCGCAAGGTCGTCCATATCTGTCTTTCTTTTCGCAATGTAGCTCAGCTACTGGTAGTTTCGCAATCGTAAGTGCGAGTACGCCAGTTAGGTAGAGCGCCAGCCTTTGGAGGCTGAAGGTCGTTGGTTCGAATCCAACCGTTGCGGCTTACGGAGCGAAAACCGGATCCCAAATGATATCTAGGGCCTGCCTAAAAACAGGAAGTATCCCGCAAGTACCTCCATTCGGAGTGTAGCGCAGAGGTAGCGCGTCTCGTTCGGGACGAGAAGGTCGGCAGTTCAATCCTGCCCATTCCGACTTTTGCAGTCTGTGGCGCAGCTTGGTTTAGCGCGCTAGTCTGGGGGACTAGAGGTCGTCAGTTCGAATCTGACCAGACTGATTTGGCATTGCAACATACTCATCTCTGCTCTCCTCGTAAGAGTGACCAGAATCAAGGATGAGTCTCCGGAGTGGAGGAAGATGGTTAATCCGTCTCGTTTGGGGCGAGAAAACAGCTGGTTCGATTCCAGTCACTCCGATTTTGACAAGTGAATATGCTGATCGATGATTTTGGTTACTATGCTCAGGAACTCTTTCGCCTTCACTTCTTTGAAGTGCTTGAACGAAGAGGTATCAATGACGCATAGGGAGATCTGGTTTTTCGCGCAAGCATGAAACTTTCTGGTATCGTTTTGTTGAACCTGCGACAGTTTTTCGGAACCATGAATAGGTTCATAATGATAGATACCATTGAGTTCAAAGCCTAAGCGAAGACTAGGGATGTAGATGTCGAGTTCGGAATCAATTGCAGTTTTCTGGTTGAATTCGATAGGTAGTTTGGGATAGAGTGTGGCGAGCTGTTGTTCAATCCAAGACTCCAGTTTGCTGCGACGAGTTCCATATTTCTTGTGAGTATTGTTGTAGGTTGCCGAGCAGGACTTTGAGCAAAACTGGTTGGTCTTTTTAGAAGCCCATGAAGCAATACGACTGAACTGTTTGCCGCATTGAGTACAAGAGACTGGCTGTTTGGTGATTTTCGCGAGGTTGTCACATCTTCGAGAGCAAAACCTGCATGGCATATATTGGTAGCCATCCAACGTCTGTTGAATGAGGGATTTTCGCTTGAAGAAGGTTGAGGAGCAATACTCGCATTGCAAAGGTAGTTTGTCGATTGACCTCGCCGAACTGAATTGTTGAGTGGAATATAGAGGAATCATACCTCTCTATTCCGAAAAGATAGTTTCGAATCCTTCCTCCCTGATTGAGGAAAAGACAAGATTTTACAGCGTGTAGCGCAGCTTGCTTAGCGCATCGCGTTTGGGTCGCGAGGGTCGGGGGTTGAAATCCCTCCACGCTGATTATGGGTAGTCAACAAATGGAGTTGCCCGGATTAAGGAGACAATGAATCATGATAGATGAATCTGCCAAAGAAACAAAACCTCAACCTCCTTTCGCTCCAGGCGATACTGCCAAGCTTCGTTCAGGAGGCCCAACCATGACGGTTGAATGGTGTGAGGAAAGGCTTATTGTGTTTGGTTCGATGATTCCAATCCTAAGAAGCCTGTTCTACAAAATAACCTCTTTGCAGCTGCATCTTTGCAATTAGTGAGAAAGAACTCGCAGTCAAACAACGAAAGTTGATGACCAGCATTAAGATTGAAGCCGAAGCGGAACGGTTAACTCGTTGAAAAAGAACACCGTCTGCGCCCCATGCTTCAACCGACAAATACAGAGCCGATTCGGGTAGATTAACTTCTTTGGTGAAAACAAACTCTACTCGTACACCATGTTCTGTAACTAGCGCTTGTAGCTCAACGGTAGAGCTCCGGTCTGGTCGAAAGACCAATACCCGTCTCCAACCCCACGCCCCTCATAGGGCCGATGGAAGTACGGTTATCTCTAAAACCGGCGGTCGAGGTTCGATTCCTTGCGGGCGCATTGAAAACTGAATACTTTGAGAGTCTTTGGAATGGAGCGGCGGCTGACTGAAAAAAGACTGTTCGCGCCAGCGACAGGCACCAACCCCAGTTGTCACCCACCCCAGGTGCTTGTAAACGAATTCGGCCAACGAGCTGGAACAACGCGGTCGATGCTCCATTCCAAGGACTCTTGAAAACTAGATTGCGGGGTAGAGCAGTTTGGTAGCTCGTAGCGCTCATAACGCTGAGGTCGTGTGGTTCGAATCCCACCCCCGCTATTTTTGACCAGGTAGCAAAATGGAACAACCCTTTGCCTGCCTATGCTCGCAAGAGCCGATTGGATGAAGGTTCACTGCATCGGGTTATCAACCCGAAGAATAGAGGTTCGAATCCTCTCCTGGTCGTTAGAGTTGGAATAGATTGCGGACTGGAGAAACGGTTATCTCGTCTGGCTCATAACCAGAAGAAACCAGGGTCAGCACCTGGGTCCGCTATTGGGAAGATGTATCGCGAGATAGTGAAGTAGGTATCACGCTGCTCTCATAAGGCGGAAGTGCGGGTTCGATTCCCGCTCTCGCGACTTGTAGGTTAAGTAGTCCGTTATCAAACTCCCAATGATGGTTGGGGCAAAGACCCAAGAGATTTGAAGGATTGTTGATTTCGGCTATAGTAGCGCTGTTTGGAAAATCAGAAACATCTTTTATGTGGGCCACATCAATATGGAGATCATAACCACAAACTGCGCATTTCTTGGATCGTCCTGATTTCTGGTAAACGATGCGAGCATGACTAGATATCCGGTTTCGCCATTGAGTCCAGTATTTGTTTTTGGCGATTAGTTCCCCTTTGGTCATTTTTGCAAGTCTGTTAGCATTATCGTCAGCGCAAGTTCTACAGCGTTTTGCTCGACGAGAAATAAGGGTGCCACAGGCGCATTTGTTGGTGAATTTTGGGCCTCGTTTAGTCCCTCGATTGTTTAGAGTAGATGAACACTTGTGACTACAAAACTTCTTTTTTCGAACATCGGATACCGACTGATTCTTTCGAATTGCAATAGAAAGTCCGCAGGTCTTACAAAAGTTTGGAGATAGAAGATATTGCGACACTTCTTCTGCTCGCCGTTTGCTGGAAAAATTTCGCCTGCCTAGTGAATCCATAGTTTTTCTCCGTGAAATTCTCAAGAGATGTATTGACAAGATCGATACAATGAATTAAAGACAGAGTTCGAAATCGAGCTTCGTCTGATTAACAACCGAATATGAGCCGAGTTGGTGTAATGGTAGCACGCCTAACAACTCCGTTGTCGCCTTATGCTCAGGCAGGCTAATACCTGTTTGAGCCGATTGATAAACGGTTATCCCACCATGAAGGGGGCGGTGTTCGTTCGAATCGAACGCTCGGCATTGACATTTGAATACGTTTGTCGCTTTGGTGTAATTGGATGCACGGCAAAAACATCTTCGCCTACCCCATGCTTGCAAAAGCCGATTGGATGAAGGTTATCCCTATGCACAAGGGCAGGTCCGGGTTCGAACCCCGGGGGCGACTTTAGTTACTTGAAGAAAGGGAAGAGCATGTCAAGACCAGCCAGCAGAGACCAGGTCTATGAAGCGATAGACTCCGAAAGAGACTATCAGGATGCTTTGGGGGCAGACCGAACGGATGGCTTTGACCATACTGTCGGAGAGTATCTGGTCATGCTGGATACTTATCTGCGTAAGGCCAAGGATGCTTGGACCATGAACGCTGGCAATAAGGCGGCTCTCGAAGAGATTCGCAAGATTGCTGGTATCTCGGTTCGCTGCATGGAAGACCATGGCGCTCCGTTTCGCAAGACTCAGGTCCAACCCTCCTAATAGACCATGACTTACGAACGAGAGACCGAGGGAATCGCGTTTCTGCTAGAGAACCATCATCGGCTCGAAGCGCCGAGGTTCGAGATTTCTGCCTGGCGCGAAAAAGACGAGTACGTTGTGAAGGTCAGAAACGTAGATAATGTCTTCCAGAAGTCATCGCAAGCGGCAACGTTCTACAGACAGACGCACCACTTTGCGAGGATGAACGAGGCCATGGAGCATGCAAGCAAGGTTGTAGCAAGTTGGCCCGAATGGAAGCGGAATCTACTCAGATGACAAACTGGACGCCAACCTGTTCGATAGTTGGTCCTCATACAGAAGTTCATGGGCAGGTCTACTCCTGTCCAAATCAGCATCGCAGCCGTCCAACTAAGACGGTTCATCAGAAGAGGACAGAAGATCCGAAGTGGAAAGAGTTGTTCAAGAAGGTGAAGGCTCGTAGGGAGTATTGTGAGCATCTGGCAAGGAACCCAGTCACCCTCTTCGGATACAGGTTTGGGGACATATGAGGTCGTTCATCATCGGACCATTCTCGCATGTTCAAGGGCAGGTCTATGCATCGCCGACCTGCAACCGCAAGTCTGAGGCGCAGATACGAGCCGAGGTTGAGCGAGAGATGGTACTGAAGGCTCAGCAGAAGGCGAAGAGGGCGGAGCAGCGTCGAATCAAAGAGATGTGCGATCAGATGGCGAAGGATGCTCGGGAGCATGAGAAATACATGCAACACCTGGCTTGGAAAGATAGACAGGGCGGATTGTTTGGCTTGCGTTTCGATTGGTGACCTATGAACTGTCCTCATTGCCATAAACCCATCGCTCGCCCCAAGAAGAGCCTCAAGCCCTACATAAAGGCCAAGCTCGCCAGCGCCAGGCAGCATCTAGAGAATGCCCGGCTGACCAGGGAACGGCGAGGATTTTTCGGCTTCACGAGTTCCGTATAAGCGTGGAAGTCTGAAGACCAACGATTCGCCTATCCGAAGAACAACGACCGCCTCTAGGCGGATTGCAGAAAGCACGACCAATGCGAACCAGAAATACATCACATTCAGAGCCCAAACGTCTCGGGACCTGTAGACTCGCCTAAGAGCGGGACTAACAGGTGAAGCGAATGGGGCCTAAGATAGAGCCTCATGCATCTTCACCTTCTTATTCCGACGCAGGCGACTCTCCGCAACTGGGAGCAGGTCGAGCAAATGACTCGATTTGCCGCTGGTGGCGGGATCTTCAGCCGAGAGTCTTTGGACTCTTATGCCGTCGAGTGGGGCATGCGGGCGTCTCCGCTGATTCAGGTTTCTGAGTTCGAGGATGGTCAACTCTACCTTCATGACGGGCACCATCGTCTCTACTCAATCTGGAATGCAGGCAGGCAAGAACTGCAAGCTACTGAGTTTGAGGTGACAAAGTGGACCTACGCCGCATACATCGAAGTCAATCGCAAGAACGGTTGGGTTACGCCGTTTGACCCGAGAACTGAAGTTCGACTCATGGACTTCAAAGAATGGAAGCAGGAACTTGATTGGCTCTTTAGCGGCAAGGATATTGCCGAAGCCGAGTTCGAACAGTTTGTCCGGTCTAATCGGAACCGCTACGCAGCAGATAGAAACGTCAGTCATATTCGAGATTTGAGCATTCATGATCCAGGTCGTCATCAACAAGTGCTACGGAGGGTTTAGTATTTCGCCAGAAGCGGCGCTGTGGCTATACGAGCGGGGGATGACCGAGATTGCGACTCCGGTGGAAGAGTATTGGAAAGACGACCAAAACCCGGACGATGCGCTCGGGTTCAAAGCTCAGCTTGCAAACTGGCGAGAATATATCGCCAGTCCATGCGAGAGGTTTTGTTTCATCGTCTTCTCGCCCGATGAGAAGTTCGTTCTTGATGTTCGACCTGCAAAGCGGGACAACCCGTTGTTGGTTGAGTGCGTCAAGACGCTTGGCAAGAAGGCAAATGGCAGCTGCGCCGAACTGGCGATAGTTGAGATACCTGACGGGGTGGATTGGTTTGTGGACGAGTACGATGGCTACGAGCATATTGCCGAGAGCCATCGTACCTGGCGCTAATAGAAACATACAAATACTGGTTGGTTACATCCAGGCATAGTGCCTGGGTCGATTTCATGAAAGGGAACTGCACATGGCAAACTACTCAAAGCACTTCAAGACCCGAGCAAAGACGACTCCGCAGACGGAGCCGATTCCGGGCAAGCCGATGGTTGCGAACAGCGCCGGAGGTTTCTCGTTCCAGGTTGGAGACTGGGACCGGCTGGGCCGTTTCTTGATTCTCGGAAGCGACGGCGGCACCTACTACATCAGCGAGAAGAAGCTGACTGTCGATAACGCGAAGTGCGTTCAGCGATGCCTTGCGGCTGATGGTCTGCGAGTCGTGAAGACGATCGTTGAGGTCAGCGATGAGGGTCGGGCACCGAAGAACGATCCGGCTTTGTTCGCTCTCGCGATGGCTATGTCGTTCGGCGACGAGGCAACCAAGAAGGCGGCATTCGAGGCTATCCCGAAGGTCGCTCGTATCGGTACGCACCTCTTCATGCTCTCGCAGTTCGTCAACTCGATGCGAGGGTGGGGGTCTGGTCTGCGCAAGGGTTTCGCTCGCTGGTACGACCGTCCGGTCGAGAAGTTGGCCTACGACTTCATCAAGTACCCGCAGCGCGTGACGGTCGAGGGCGACGCGCTCTCGAAGTGGTCGCACCGCGACTTGCTGCGTCTGGTCCACCCTCTGGGCGAGACCGAGGCGCACAAGAAGCTCTTCGACTACGCATGCCGTGGTTGGGCCGAGATGCCGTCCAAGCCGACCAAGGGTCTTGAGATGGTCTTCGGAACGGAGAAGATCAAGAAGGCTGGTAGCGCTAAGGAGTGCATCGATCTGATCGAGAAGTACGGACTTCCGCATGAGGTCGTTCCGAAGGAGTACGCGTCCAATCCGGACGTTTGGCGAGCTCTTCTCCCGAAGATGCCGCTGACGGCTACGCTGCGCACGCTCGGTCGTTTGACGAGCTACAACGTCATCGCTCCTGGTTCGCAGGAGACGAAGGATGTTATCGCGAAGTTGACGGACGGCGAGTACGTCAAGAAGAGCCGCATGCACCCGCTGTCGGTTCTCATTGCGATGAAGACCTACGCTCGCGGTAGCGGTCTGCGCGGCGACCTGTCCTGGTCCCCGAACCAGAAGGTTGTTGACGCGCTGGACGATATGTTCTACCTGTCCTTCGACAACATCGAGCCGACCGGCAAGGACATCCTTCTGGCTCTCGATGTTTCCGGCTCAATGAGCGGTCCTCTGGCTGGAACCGAGCAGATTTCCTGCGCCGAGGGTACGGCGTGCATGGCAATGCTTTTTGCCCGAGCAGAAAAGAACTACGAAATCATGGGTTTTGCCGGCAACTTCAAGAATCTCGGTATTTCTTCCAAGGACCGGCTGGATACCGTCATGCGAAAGGTTCAGGACCACAACTTCGGATCTACGGATTGCTCTCTACCAATGAAGTATGCTGCACAGCATAAGATGAAGGTTGATGCTTTTGTGGTTATGACCGACAGTGAAACTTATCAGGGGAGCAGTCATCCGGCCCAGGAGCTTGAGTCTTATCGTCGTAAGTTTGTGAACGACGCCAAGCTGATTGTTGTTGGTATGAACTCCAATGGCTTCTCCATCGGAGACCCGAATGACGCTGGAACTTTGAATGTCGTCGGGTTTGATACCTCGGCTCCGATTGTGATGAGTAGCTTCATTCGGGGCGACATCTAACCCTTCGCAAACCAATAACTCCATCCTCGCCGAATAGTTGTTGGCTTCGATTACGTCGGCACCGAACGTTATCTCTGGCTTCATCCGAGGTACGCTGTAAGAAATCTACATAGATTCAACAAAAGAGCCCTATCTGGATACCCCAGTTAGGGCTTTTCTTTTGCCCAGTGTTCTTTTCTGTGACAGTTCGCACAGAGTAAATCGCATTTATCAAGTTCTTCTTTGACAACTTGGGTTATTCTAAGTCTGGGCTTTAAGTCTCGCAGTGTATATTTCTTTTGTGATGGATCTCGATGATGAAAATCGTATACGCAGGGTTCGTCTCGTAAGCCACACAATTGGCATATACCACCCTTGTATTGAACACACAAAGTTTTGAAGTTACGGGTTCTTTCTCGCCTTTGTTGAGCAAATTTCTGCCGCCACTTTTTCTTTCTTTCGCGGACCTTTTCAGGTTGTTCCTTGCGTATTTTAGCGTCATATTCTCTTCCTCTTCGTCTGTATGCTTCAATTTTTGCTTGACTCCAGCCCTCATAAGATTTGAACATAAATACCTCCATAAGGGACTGTTCTGCATGGATATAAAAAGTCCTTCTAAGAATCCGGGCTTTTATGGTGGATGGGGCTCTTTTCTTTTGGACGCAGGACGATGAATTGGACAACGAAAGGATGTCCAAATGAATACAATCAAGGTGAACAAGGCGGAGTTGCTTGAGATTCTTGTAGCCAACCTCAAAAAGCATGAGAGCATTTACGAGAAGGCTTTCTCGAACTTCCGCAAGAAGGCGATCAAGGAGATGGAGAAGAACCTCAAGGTCGCTCAGAAGGGTGGCAAAGTTGATCTTCACATCAGTCTTCCCTATCCCGAGAATCACAGCGATGACTACAAGCGAGTCATCGGCATGCTTCAGATGTCGATCGAGGATTCCGTCAGCATGACGGATAGCGAGTATCAGACATACGTTCAGGACCAGTGGCATTGGCAGCGCTCGTTCGTTGCAAACACCGTCTCTTACGCGAGGTAAACCCATGCCAACCGGCTATACTTACTGCGTCCAGACGGGTGAGGTAACGGAGTTCAAAGACTTTGCCATTCGCTGCGCCAGAGCCATGGGCGCTCTGGTAACAATGAGGGATGAGCGAATGGATGCCGCCATTCCCGATGGCTTCAAACCTTCCTCTTATCACGCCGACCGGCTAAAAGAAGCAAAGAGCAAGTTGAATAGGCTAAAGGCCATGTCTCATGCTGACATAGACGATGCTTGCGCCAAAGAGCATCTTCAGGCCCTGTTGTCTTGGGAAAATTGGCAGAGCGAAACTCTGCAAGAGAAGAAGAGATATGAGGATATGCTCGCCAAAGTTCGCGCCTGGAATCCTCCAAACTCTGACTTTGCGGGATTCCGCAAGTTCATGGAGGAACAACTGGTTGATTCCATGGAACATGATCTTTTTGCGCTGACGCTGCCAAAGCCGATGCAGGTGAACAACAAAGAATGGTACAAGAATGCTCTGGCAATGGCGGAGAAAGATATCGAGTATCACCAGAAAAAGATGAATGAAGAGACCAAGCGAGCGAAGGACCGGACAGAGTGGATAGTGACCCTCAAGAAGTCGCTTGGTCTGAAGGTGGGCAAGAACATCTATGAAGCGTAGAGTTGTAAGACATCAAGCGTTTGAGACCAATAGCAGTAGCAGCCACAGCATTAGTATTGCTTCTGGTAACTTTGTTGTGGATGCTATTCATCTGAATGATGATGGTCTGGTTGAGATCTGCGCTGGCGAGTTCGGCTGGGGAGTAGAGAACTACTTCGACGCAGCGACAAAGGCGTCATATTGTTTGACCTACCTGAAGCAGTCTCGCGGGCTTAATGTTGACCATCGCTTCGAGATGCTTCGAGAGGTCGTGCTGAAAGAGACCGGGGCGAAGGATATCGTCTATGTCCCGGTTGGAGATTCCGTCATCAGCGAGTGGGGCTACATCGACCATCAGAGCAACGAAGTTTGTCAAGAGGCTTTTGAGAGCGCAGAAACTCTGCGGCAGTTCATTTTTAACCCCGAGAGTAGACTCCATATCTGCAACGACAACAGCAGCTGCAGCGAATGCTACCCATAACTTACCAGAATGGCAACTGCTCCGTTTCTCTTGATGCCGAAGGCACAAAAGTCCGTGAGTGGGAAGGCGATGCCAAGCCAGAGTTTCCAGATTCGGTCGATCTGAAGATTACCGATTTCTGCGATGCTGGCTGCGCCTACTGCCATGAGCAATCTACCCGTCGAGGAAAGCCAGCTCTGCTGAAGGACATCCTGTCTATCATTGAAGGTCTTCCTCGGGGTGTGGAAATCGCCATTGGCGGAGGAGACCCTACAACATATCCTCATCTCAGAGATTTGCTGGTCAAACTCAGAGACAGAGGATTGATCGCCAACATGACAATCAACGTCGCCCATCTGGACTTCGGCTACCATCTGCTAGCCAAACTTATCCGTAGGGAGGGGTTGTTGCATGGTATCGGCCTATCCTACAGGGCTGGTATGAGGAACGATATCAGAGAGGCCATGCACAAGCACAACATTGTTCATGTCATCGCCGGAGTTCATAGCGTCAACGAAGTATTGAAGTTCGACAAGGATTGGAAGATTCTGGTTCTTGGCTACAAGCGATATGGCTTTGGAAACAGATACTACGACCGCAAGCCGGTCGAAAAGTCTCTTCAGGAGTGGCGATACTGGATTGGTAGACTGATGAGAAGCCATCGGGTATGTTTTGACAATCTTGCTCTGGAACAACTCAAAATCAAGAGATGGCTATCTCAGGAGGCATGGGATACACTCTACATGGGCGATGATGGAGAATTCACCATGTATGTCGATGCTGTTCGCGGAGAGTTTGCGCAGAGCTCAACCAGCCAGCGAATACCAATTGGTGGTCGTAGCATTCGAGAGATGTTCGCAGAGGTTCGTTCAAAGCGAAAGCTGACGGTATTGGCATGAAGCGGAAGAAGACCCGTAAAGTAAAGAAGACCGGCAAACCAAAGAAGAAAAAGATAGTCTCGGATGATTGGGTAGAAACGCCAATGTCCGAGATGCCAGATTGGGTGCAGCGGTTTCATAAACAAGCTGCAAAGAACCTCAACGAGGTGGCTCGCCAACATGCTCTCCATGAGCAATACCGGAAGAGCGATTGGAAGAAGAAACCCCGAGGCTATAAGGGGCTGGACGACTCGGGAATTTGAGTCCACTGATGGATAGGCCGCTACAATGTGCTGATGACCAAGCCCAAGAAAAAGACATCCAAGAAGAAGGTTAAGCGGCTGGTCTGGCTCGTTGATGACTATCAGTCGCTCCGAGAACTTCATGCCGAGGCCATTACTGGCAGCATTGCTAACGCTGAGGTTCGGGAGTTTTCGTGCGTAGATGAGGCGAAGGCTGCCGTAGGCAAGCCGGACGTTATTGTCGTAGACATGACGGCGGTCTCGCCCATTTTCGCGGGTCCAGAAATCGCCTACAAGCCAATCGCCGAGCTGTTGGACCTGCATCCTGGCGCATCTATCATCGTTTGTTCATCTGTTTGCGCCTCATTCGCAGAAGAGGTTATCACTGCTGTCAAGCAGGTCTCTGAAAATGCAGTCATCGAATACTGCAATGTTCGAGATGGCAACATTGGGCTGGTCGATGCGATCAAGGAGACGCTCGGGCTTTGAAAGAGTACCCGTCTATTTTGGGACCGACTGGCGACTTCGGAAAGCAATGCATCGCTTTCTACAAGTACGACGGTAGTAACCTGCGCGTTGAATGGACGCCCAAGCGGGGTTGGTCCAAGTGGGGAACCCGCAGTCGTCTCTTCGATACCAGCGATGCAACGTTTGGTCCCGCTATTGCCCTATTTATGGAGCAGCAGGCGGAGGGCATCGAGAAAGTCATCCGGGATACCAAAGAGTTCCGCAACAACGAGCGGGTCACCGTCTACTTCGAGTTCTTCGGTCCCAAGTCGTTTGCTGGGCTGCATGATATCGAGTTGCCCAACGAGCCTATGGAGACTCGAGTCTTTGATATCAACTTCCACAAGAAGGGATTGCTTGGCCCCAGAGCCTTTGTGAAGCATTTCGGCCATCTGAGGGTAGCAGAGGTTCTCTACGAGGGTCCGTTCAATCAGACCCTTATTGAGGATGTCCGCCATCGACGCCTTCCAGTCTGGGAGGGCATCATTGCTAAAGGCGGCGACGGGCACGGACTATGGATGCGTAAGGTCAAGTC
>FRDC01004348.1_pt1 | contig 13149 bp, 12 predicted proteins | sample 1106171 | NCBI WGS metagenome assembly FRDC01 (sample SAMEA3930566, study PRJEB13176) | freshwater metagenome | biome: Drinking water system; feature: drinking water; material: water | place: Singapore | collected 2014-12-20
CGTCGGTTGTAAAACGACGTGCACATGAAAAAAACAACGAGTCTTTTTCATTTCGAAGACTCCCGCAGAGCAAAGTTCAGTGCAGGAGCGGATCCCTGGCACAGCGTGCTTGCCCACGACCATCGCTGTACCCCAAAAAATCCACAACCGACGTCGGTTGTGACCAGCGTGTCTTCCCAAGACCCCAGCCACACCCAGACCCACTCGCTCACGGTCATGGACGGGCCCCGTCAACGAATACCTCACACAGAGCTACTTTTTGCCGGCCTTGGATTTTGTGGAGGCAGCTGAAGCGGTGGCGCAGGGACCGCTGGGAGCGCCGGGAACTTGATATGGGTCAGTGATCGTCACTCCACACTCACCGGAGTCGCAATACAAGTAGGCCACTCGGCCGTCATTTAGAAAACCTGGGTACCGAGCGATGTGAAATTTCTCGCGAGAAATGGGCCAGATCTGTTTCTTCTCGAAATCATAGACTTGCACTCGGCCGCTGAGAACAAAAGCGATGCGCGGGAGAGCCTCCCCTTCGGGATAAGCAAAGCTCACCTTCGGGGTGTAAAAACCGGTCTCCCCCACCACTCGACAACCGTCCTTTTCGATTTTGTAGAGGACGGTGTTGCTGTCATCGACAAGAGCAGCGATGTACTTACCGTCTTTGGACACAATGGGCTGACTGAGTTCCCCGTACAAACTGATCAAGCGACCCGCACGTTTTAACAAAGCGACAAGCTCCGCCTCGGTCTGACCAATCTGGATTGCAAGCGCTTGCCTGTTCGACGACCCCGCTTCCAAGATCTCTTTCGCCCATTTCAAACGTTCCGCTTCCAGAACCGCAATGCGAGAGTCGATTCTTGTCTGCTCACTCTCTGAAAGAGGGACGTCGTCGTCTTCGATGATTCTTGGGCAAAGCGGTTTGACTTCACTTTTCTCCACCTGCGCCTTGCCGTCTTTTGACCAGCTCACTTTGTAGTCACGGTATTTCAAGCTTTCGTACAAAACCGTGCGGAAGTGCAGTTGCCTTGGAGTGCTGTCCGCAAACTCAGCAGAGGAATGATAATATTCGTCATGTTCAAAATCTGAAAACTCTGGCTCAGCATTGGGCGACTGCAAAACTTTTTGGAGAGAGAAATATTTCATAGAGTGCTTCTGATCCTCTTGCAAATGCAATGGCGATGCTAAAAGAGTCCAACTGCCCTCAACTGGGTACACTTCATTTTGAAGAGGTGTGACGATCTGACGGACTGGCCGGCTCTCAAGATCATAAATCTCGCCACGCGCTTCCACTCCCGACAACATCATGTAGCGACCCGAGGGATGAAATCGAGCGTAGGAACCATATTCTCTCGGCTCCAAAGGCACAATTTTCTCGGCGGGTAAACACTGACCCGGTGACTGAGCCCCTCGCAGGAAGAAGCCAAAAACCAAAATGAGCATCATTTGGCCGCTGCCTTTTCTTCGACAACAGGTACCGCATTGCCTAGTTTTTTTTCGGTGCAGTTCCGCTGCTTTTCCTCGGCAGAGCCAAATATCTGCCTTGGGTCCCAGATCCTAAGCACGTTCCTCGAACCCTCTGGCTCCGACGTGTAACCACGACCGTCATTCAAAAATCCTGATTTTGAATGAATGCTCCCTCGCAACCGCAGAACGTTCTGTTGCACCTGAACTTGTGAATCCCAGTCGCCAATCAATTGAAACACATGGGGTGGGGGTTGGCCGGCAGAAGAGAGTCCCAATTCGGACCGAACGGTGCGTCTGGGAATCTGAGCCTCGATCAAACATTTTGAGCCCTCAACCTTAGCCACCGAAGTGTGCCCTTCTTCGTTTTCAAAACTCACATATTGAGCATCCACGGAAAGACTCAGTGTGCCTCTGCGCTCCTCGGAAATTGGTTTTCCATTGAGTGATTCAGACACTCTGATTCGATCTTGCGACTTTTTTTTCACAATCGCTTCCGCTTCTTGATATTTTTTCCCGTAGTGTCGCACCAGTCTTTCATCGGACGCTAAATCCCTGAGTTTACGCAGGGCCAGGTAATCCTCTGAAGCCACTTTCACTTCTTTCGTGAGAGAATCTAGCTGTGCGCTCAGTCGAATCTCGTCCTCGCCCGAGGGCAGGGGCTGTCCTTTAGCAGCGACCCCCTCGCAAATTCGTTTTTGCGACAAGATTTCGACTCTCTCCGCGTTTCCACTCGAATTGAGATGCAATTTCACCTCGGTGGACAGTCCTCCGCTTGAGAACCACAAAAGCCGCACGAATTGAGGGTTCCTTTCAAGCTCGTGCAACGACCACGGAATTCCAAGTCCCTCCACCTTCACAGGCTCTCCGCCATTTAGAAAGTTCCGAAACGACTGAATCGTCAAATCTCCAGAAGCAGTCTGCAACCCAATCCATTCCCCAGAGGGACTGGAAAGCGCTGGAAAACCGAAGGGCTTTGTGTCGACGACTCTTTTCTCATGGGAGTCATACACCCGAGACGGGACACGGTGTCCGCTCCCGACGAGATAACGCCCCTCTTGTGAAACCTGCCACAGGTTCATCGAATAGGCGTCCTCCGGAATCGGAATCTCCTCTCGAGCCGGAATGCAGTCTCTTGCAAACAAACCTACCGAAAAAAAAATTTCCCACAGAATCAAAGTGGGTCCCCCGTATTTTCAGAAATCAACAACGGCGAAATTCCCTGTTTGCGAACTGCATAGGATGCCAGACGTGAAAACAAGGGGCCCGCCACTTGCGAGCCGTAATAGCTGCGTTGCTTGGGATGATCGACTGCCACAAAAATCACGTATTGAGGATTTTCTGCCGGAATAAAACCCGCGAAACTCGAGATGTAAGCATCCGGCATGTAGCCACGAGATGTGGCGTTGGGTTTTTGTGCGGTTCCGGTTTTTCCACCGACCAAGTAGCCATCCACTTTAGCGGTTTTTCCAGTGCCGTTTTCACCAGTGACCGCCACTAGCATCATACGCATTTGCGCGGCCTGCTCCGTGGTGAGCACTCGTCGAATCAATTGGGGTTTGCTGATTTCCACCTTACCGGTTTGCAAATCTTTTTGCGCCAGCACAGTGAAAGGTCGATACAAAACCCCGCCGTTCGCGATTGCAGCGTAGGCGTTGGCGACTTGCAAAGCCGTGGCCGAAATCCCCTGACCGAAAGAAATATTGCTCAACAAGTGAGGACTCCATGGGAGTGCGCCCAAGACTCCTTTGGCCTCCCCGGGCAAATCCACTCCCGATTTTTGCGAGAATCCAAAATCAAGCAGCGCCTGTCGCATTTTTTCGGCCCCCACTTCAAAAGCAATCTTGGTGGTTCCGATGTTCGAGGACAACGCCAGAATTTCACTCACGCTCAATTCGCTCCATTGATGAGAGGCTTCAGCCTCGCGAATGATGCGATCTCCAACACGAAAACGCCCCTGTTCAGTTTTGTATTTTTTGTTGGGAGTGAGCAGTCCCTCGCGCAATGCCGCCGCGACAGCAAATGTCTTCAAAGTGCTCCCGGGTTCAAACAGATCAGTCACTGGACGATTGCGCCGAGAATCTGCAGAAAACTTCAAGGGCTCGTTGGGGTTGAATCCCGGAGTCACCCCCATCGCCAGCACCGCCGAAGTTTTTGCGTCCAAGATCACCCCCAGGGCTTGATCCGCCGCAAACTCATGCACCGCTTGCTTCAGTTCGCTCTCCAGTTGATGTTGCAAATCCAGATCCAGGGTGAGCTGCAATTCCAAACCTTCCAATGACTCTTCAAAAATTTGTCCATCCAAAATGAGTGGACGACCGCGAGCATCGCGGCGCACGTCGACTCGTTTTTGTTTCGAGGTCAAAAGCTGATCGTAAGCTCTCTCGAGTCCCTCCAAGCCCTGACCCTCGCTCCCCAGAAATCCAAGCACAGGACCCAGGATGGTGTCGTTGGGATAGACGCGTTTGGACTCTTCGATCCAGCCCAGGCCCGGCACTTTTTGCGGCTGAATGCGATCGCGGATTTTTTGATCCAGAGCTCTGGCCACCCAAACAAAACGTTTGCTGGGATCTGAAAATTTGCTAGCAAGCACTTCGACGGATAGATTCAGCTCTCGAGCCAACAGGCGCGCGGTTCGACGAGGCGACTTTAAAAGTTTCGGATCGGCGTAAAGCGAATATGCAGTTTCGGAAACGGCCAAGTCTCTCCCATTGCGATCCACGATGGCTCCACGTCGGGCTTGTAAAGACACCGAAGTCTGAAACTGCCTCTGGGCATAGCTCTTCATTTTTTCGTTCGGGAAGAGTTGCAACCAGGCACCACGCAAGAGCATGAGGCTCCAGATCAGCGCAATGCCCACAAAGACAATGCGAATGCGCGAGCTCGGGGCCTGCGCTCTCAATTTAAGCTCCGAGTCCGCATGCGAATGATCTGACTTTTTTGCACACGTTTGAGATCAAAGCGACGCTGCGCCACAGTTTCCACGTGCTGCGGTCGAGACAATTTGGCAAGTTCAATGACTTGACGTTTTTTTTCTTCCGCAGCCAAGCGATGCTGCCGGTGCAGAGCGAGCACCTCGTAACCTAAATGGCGCTCCTGTGTTCGAGTGAGAGCCACAACCGCCAAACCCAAAATCACTAAAGCAAGACTCAGCATTGGAGCGAGAAGTTCAGAAATCTTCGTTGCCTTGAATGCTCTCATCCCCACCCTTTTTCTCAAAAACACGCAACTTCGCGCTGCGCGAGCGTGGGTTGTTGGTCAATTCTTCATCTCCGGCAGTGATCACCTTTTTGTTGACTGGCCGCCCGAGTGAACTCCCACGAAACACCTGTTTAACCAGTCTATCCTCGAGGGAATGAAAGGTCAGCACAGCAAGCCGGCCAGATGGTCGAAGGGCCTGAATCCATTTTGGCAAAGCTTCTTCCAAAACTTGCAGCTCACGGTTCACAACAAGACGGAGGGCCTGGAAATAAAGAGTCGCTGGATGAGAACCTTTTTTTCGCCAACCTTCCACACGCTCAATCAGCCCGGCGAATTCGCGAGTCGACTCCCAGGGACGAGTCTTTCGATCGTGCACCAGAGCGCGCACGACTCGGTAGGGCTTTCTCACCTCACCGTACTTTTTAAAAATAGAAATGAGATCTTCTTCTGACCACTCATTCAAGATTTCAGCTGCGGTCAGCGATTCGCGACGATCCATTCGCATGTCCAAGGGTCCGTCGTGATAAAAACTGAAACCCCGATGTCCTTGATCCAGCTGTGGAGAGCTCACCCCGAGGTCCGCAAGAATGCCGTCAAAATGCAGCTCAGAACTCAGTTGAGAAAAATTGACCCGAAGCAACTCCACCCGCCCCTGTTTCAACTCTTGCGAAAAAACTTGTTCGGCAAACGTGATGGCGTCTTCGTCCTGATCCACGGCCCACAGTTTTGCGCTCGGGAAAGCCTGCAAAATGGCACGAGAATGCCCCCCTCTCCCAAGGGTTAAATCCGCGAATCTAAGGTCTTTTTGACTTCGCAAGGGTTCAAACATTGTCAAAATTTCATTCCGCATCACGGGCACATGCTGGTCGTTTGTCGGGTGTTGGGGCTGGATTTTCTGGTCTTTCATCGGGAACTCTTTCGAAACATGAGGCACAACTCGACTTTTTTCAAAGATTTGCCCCAAACATCGGCCCGAAGTTGGTCAATTTGTCAACCATCATGCTAAATTGGTAAGCATGATGGTTTCGTGTCCCAAGTGCAACTTTTCTCAACCGGAGGATCAGTTCTGCGCCAAATGTGGCGTCGACATGATTGCCTTTCGCTTGCGCCACAACAGTCAGAAAAAACCTCTCAACAAAAACCCACTGACCTACATCGGTGCGGTGGTCGTGGTGTGCATTTTGGGAATTGCTCTTTTTAAGAATCCTTTGCGCTCATTGTCCAACGAAGAGCCGAAACAACCGACCACATTTACAAAAAAAGATGTTGCCACTGAAGAGTTCGCCACACTCGAGGAGCCGGCCCAGGCTTTGAGCGTGGGTTCTCCACCGACTCAACCCTCGGCTCGGCCCACTGAACGCTTTGAAACTGCGAGCTTACAAAATCCAGTGAAAACCTCGGCAACTCCCGTCGAACTCAAAGGTGAGGTGGCCGTGCATTTTGTGGAATTGGATGTTCAAGCATTTGAAGCCGCCAAAGAAGAACTTGCGGCTAGCGGACAGTACGTGGATTTTGGAGATTACCGCGCGGCTCTTGTTTTGGAGCCAGCTCAGTTTTTGCGCGCCAATCACGCGTTTGGTAGGACCGCGGGCAAACTGTTCAATAAAAATCTGATGGTCGCGCGTTGGGTGGAGCCTGGATTTCAAATCCAGGTCAAGTTTGATTCTCTGACCTCTCCGGCCAAAGGAGAAGTGGCACTGTTTCGCGTTTTCAATGAAACCGGTGAAAGTCGTGCCCTGCCGGTTTCTTCTTTTGAAATTCAACCCGGAATGGGTTGGTTGGTCTCCCTCTCGCTGGGAAACTACTTGAGCCAGCAAGATCTGGTTCCCTCGGCGAAACAGGGCCCTTTGGCGATCATCAATTTTCCCAAATTTAAGGCCAAAATGAGCGATCTCGCTTTCCTCTTCGACTTCCACTTTGATTCGACCGCCTCAGCTCAGTGAGGCCCTCGAAGGTGCGCGGCTCCAGGGCAAAAATTCATTGCCCTTTCCGGCTGCAATTGCCATGACAGGAGAATGGAAAAACTCAAATTGTCTGTTTACATTTCTGAAGAGGACATTCAAAAAAAAGTGAAAGAATTGGGACAAAAAGTCACCTCCAGGCTCAAGGGAAAAAATCCCGTTGTGGTGTGCATCCTCAAAGGAAGTTTTGTTTTTTACTCAGATCTCATTCGCAGCATTGAGACTGATTTGGAGTGCGAATTTTTCGGCGTCTCGAGCTACCATGGCAACACTAGCTCCTCGGGTGAAGTGAAAGTCACACTGGATTTGAGTCATCCCGTCGAGGGACGCGATGTCGTCCTCGTGGAAGACATTGTGGATACCGGACTCACCATGAACTATTTGAAATCGACCATTCTCTCGCGCAAGCCCAAGAGCCTCACTCTCGTTTCTTTGCTCGAAAAACCAGAGGCCCTCAAAGTGCCCTGCGAACTCGATTTTGTGGGCTTCAAAGTACCCAACGACTTTGTGGTGGGCTATGGCCTAGATTATCAGGGCTACTATCGAAATTTACCTTACATCGCCCTCGTTCAAAATTTTCAGTGAATGAAACGGTGCCAGGCCCTGTTTCCGGACGCAAAGCGTCCGGAAACAGGGCCTGGCACTCATGTTGTGCTTCTGCGAAGTAGTTGAAACCAACCCAGCACGAATAGAATCTGCAGACCTGCGAAGATCAGTAACTGATCGGGGATGGAAATCTTTGCTGCAAAAAGGGCCACCACCAGCACGGCTGAGATGACAATAAAAAGTGCATTCTGGATGTTGTTGGCGGCAACCACGCGCGAGCGGACTTGCGGTGAACACAACACTTGCATGTTGGTGTACAAAGGCACTGCGAAAAAGCCTCCGGCGGCTGCCAAGACAAAAAGATACAACAACACACGCAGCTGAGGGCCCTGTAGATCGCTCAAAACAAAACTCGAGATGCCCTTCACTTCAAAAGCGAGAAGAGCACATCCGATTCCCATAACAAATCCACTCCAACGCACTAAGTTTTGTAGCGAAGTTTTTTTTACCAGCACTTCGCATGCCATCGACCCCAAGCCCACGCCGATTGAAAACATCGCAAGAAATGTGGTCACCACGGACTCCGGGGCCGAGAAAACGTCTTTGCAAAGAGTCGGGATCAACGCCAAAACGCAGGAGCCAATGAACCAAAACCATGAGATCCCGATGACTGATAAATGCACTCCGGGTTGAGATTTCAAAATGTGATACAGTTTCGCAAACATACGAAACGGAACACGATCGATTTGCAAACCCGGTTCGGAAATGGAAACCACGGGCACGCGTCGACTCGTCCAAACCCCAATCGCTGCCACACTTACAGCTCCAATTGATGCCCACAAAGGCCCATTTTCAGCCGCGATCAACAAACCTCCCGCAATCCCACCAAGCAGAATCGCCAAAAAAGTTCCTGCCTCCACCAGAGCATTTGCCGCAAGTATTTGTTCTGGAGGTACTAGTTCCGGAAGAATGGAGTACTTGAGGGGCCCAAAAAAGGTGGAGTGCAGACCCATCAGAAAGAGAACCACAAGTAAGAACTCAAACTGTGGGATCAAAAATCCTGCCGCCCCTAAAAGCATGATGAGCACTTCTGCCAACTTGACGTAGCGAATGAGTTGAGATTTTTCATACCGATCGGCAACCTGCCCAGCTAGTGTCGAGAACAAGAAAAATGGCAAAATGAGAACCCCGCCCGCAACGGCCACCATTTGTTGAGGGCTCACACCAAAGACATGCACTCCCCGGTAAGCAATTAGAATCACGAGAGCATTCCGAAACAAATTATCATTAAAAGCCCCCAAGAACTGAGTCCAGAAAAGGGGCCAAAAACGCGGAGCCTTTAGAAGCGCAATCTGCTGCTTCATCGAGCCTTAAACAGATGCTTGTACTGATCCCATTGCAAGTAGCCCAAGGCCAAATTCAGAGCGACAACCAAAATCCCCATGGGCAATCCTTCGGGTGCGGCAAAAATGTGGATGAGCAGAATGTTCAGAGTGATGGGTGCGAGAATGATTGATACCAATGGCACGTAAAGACCGGCCAACAGAAGCAAACCGCAGATCACCTCAGTTCCTTTGATCAACTGGAACAAATACCCTGTGGCCATAAATCCGCTGAAGATGGTTTGCATTCTCTCAGGAAGCGGAGGTGTGGGCAGGAACTGCAACCAAAAATTGATTCCAAAAACGACAAACATCAAACCCAAAACCACTCTCACACCCAACAACGCTTTTTGTTTCACGACAAGCCTCCCTGTTGCCTCGAGTTTGAGTGAGGCAACAAAGGCTGTCAATCCTCGGAGCTGTTCTGACGGAATTCGTTCAGCTGAGAGGCGAGCTTCTCCAAATTCTTGAATTCATCTTGCGAACGCAGACGAAAGGGCTTCGGATTTCTCTCGGGGTTCTCCATCATTTCCTGCACATACTTCTCAAACGCGTAAATTGGGCCGGCAATCTTGTGAGAAATGATTTTTCCCACAGTGAAAAGCCCGACACTGATGCCCAAACTCACCAATAAAAAGGTCAAAGCAAACGGAATGAGAAACTTGTCGAGGATCTGATGATCGTTGCCGACCAACGACACCATGGTCACCCGTAAATAAGTGTAGGAAAATACCATAGTGATCAAACTGATTCCCAAGCCGATTCCCAGCAGAATGTAGCAATACTTCAGCTGGAACTTCGGATTGACCCAGTATTGTCGACGCACGTTAAATTCGGGCCACAACAGCTCACCCTCACGCACGATGGCCGTAATGATTAAGCCATAGCCAACCCACTGCAGGGAATCGGCGATGTTGAACGCGGGTGAACTCCACCCCGCCCCTCCCAAAATTAAAAAATCCACCACGTGACCCCAAACGATTCGATCGGTCACGTTGCCAAGAATTCCGCCCAACAAAACACTCATTCCCACTCGCAAAGTCAGAGACTTGATTGGCAACAGGTATTGAATCAAAACGTAGGTGCAAACGAGAAAAGCCCCGCCCGTGGAAAGCGAAACAACCCGCAATACCGGAGGAAGATCACCAAACAATCCAAGCATGGCCCCTGGGTTGTGATGAAGGGCCAGGTGAAACCATCCAAAATTCTTTACCGACGTCAAGTCGAGAGCCCATAGCTTGGTCATCCGGTCGAGATACCAAGTCACTATGAGCGGAACCATGACGATCAACCATTCATCGCGCTTCATTCATCTATTGAACGGGGAATCAGTCCTTGAGACAATGAATTTTTCGATGGAGATCGCATGCGCCTTTGCATTCTTTTTTCAAGAAGGGTTTTGGCACCACTACTCTTCATTTTTGCCTTCCAGATTCCCCCTGCACATGCAAAGTCTGGACTGGAAAATGCATTCCAAAAAGCCATTGGTAAGAGCGGAATCTCCAAGAGCGATCTTTCTTTGTACGCAGCCGACGGGAACCGCGTTCTTGTTGCTCTGAATGAAAATGAAATGCGGGTACCCGCATCGATTTCAAAACTGCCAACCGCTTACTCAGCCCTGCGTCACTTCCCTCCCGGCACACAGTTCACCACCTCGCTTGCCAGCAATGGCAAAATCGCTGGGACTCAGTTGACGGGAGATCTTTTTCTCATTGGAGGAGGAGATCCCTCCTTCACCTCAGAAACTTTGTGGGTCTTAGTGAATCATTTTGTGCGAACTGGAATTCGCGATGTGTCCGGTGATCTGATGGTGGACGACACCTTGTTCTCACAGCAAAGATTTGATGACAGCCGCAGCAATGTCCGAGTGCAAAGAGCCTACGACGCGCCCACCGGAGCCATGTCTTTCAATTGGAATTCGGTGAACATTTACATTCGTCCCAGCACTGTGGGCAAACCAGCAACCGTCATGCTGGATCCTGAAAATGACTTCACGGAGTTGAAGAATGAGGTCATCACCTCTTCCGGAAAGTCAAAAATTGACATCGAAAGAAAAATCAAAGGCGACAAAGAAACGTTCACGGTGAGTGGAAGCATCTCGAGCGGCGATAAAGAAATTGTGAAATATTCGAGCATCACACAGCCGGACCTTTGGTCTGGAGAGCAACTCCGCCAGTTCCTCAAACAAAGGGGAATTCGAGTCTCTGGCAAAGTGAGAACAGGTCAGGCTCCTCCTGGAATTCCCGTTCTTGCTGAAACAAAAAGCAAACCCATCGAACTGATCGTGGCCGACATGAACAAATTCTCAAACAACTACGTTGCAGAGATGTTGGCCCTGCACCTAGGAACTCTCAACCAAAGACCAGGCACCATCGAGCAAGGAATGAAAAAAATTGAGCAAGACTTGCTTGAGTTGGGATTAAAAAAAGCCGATTTTTCTTTGACCAATCCCTCGGGATTGAACCGCGAAAATCGCATCTCAGCGAAAGGATTGTTTTTGGTTCTGCAGAAGATACAAAGCGATTTTTCGCTATTCCCAGAGTTTCTTGCGAGCCTGCCGATTGCCGGGGTGGACGGAACTCTCCGCTCACGTCTCAAGAGCAATCAGCGCACCGTCCGAGCCAAGACCGGGATGCTGACGGGAGTCTCCTCCCTGGCTGGCTTTGTGGCGAGAGCGCATTCTGAGCCGGTGCCTTTTGTTTTCATCGCCAACGGTAACAGCGACGCCGCCAAAGCTCGCGAGCTTTTTGACCAACTCACTCGCCTGATCTCACAGGAGGCAGCTCCGTGATCTTTTGGTGGTGCTTGGTGAGCTTTCTTCTGGCCCAAGAAAACCCCGAGGCCGCGGATTCTTCCGAGACCGAAGACACTCCAGTTGTGATGGAGGAGATCGCCGGAGACGTGAACCTCACAGGTCATCGCGCATGGAGGCCGCCCAGCTACATGGCGCAAAATTCTCCTCTGGGTTATGACGAAAATACTTTTGAAGTGCCTCCCGGCCTGGAAACCAATTTCAAATTTTGGTTGGACATCTACACCAAGTACACGACGGACCAGGGTGTTCTACACGATTCTGAAGACTTGAGTTTTGTGTATGAGGCTCTCGATTTTTCTCACATTGCGAGCCGATCGGATCTGACCAACGGTGAAAAAGAAAAAGCTCGCCGCAAAGCGGTTAAGGACGCCAAAAAAAGAGTCGAGGACTTGCTGACTCGTCTGCATCACACCAAAGATCCATCGACTCTTAGTGCCGATGAAAAAAGAATTTGGGACGCCTTCGCGAACGACACCAGCAAAAACAAATTTTTAGAGGCAAAAAAGAAGAATCGCCTGCGCCTGCAGCTGGGTTTGCGCGATCGCACCATTCAGGGAATCTTTTTTTCTGGCCGTTACCTGGAGGATTTTGAAAAGATTTTCGCCGATGCCGGCTTGCCTTTAGAACTCACTCGCTTGGTTTTTGTGGAGAGCTCGTTCAATGTGCTGGCCCGTTCAAAGGTTGGCGCCAGCGGTCTGTGGCAGATCATGCGTGCCACGGGACGTCCCTACATGATGATCAACGACACCGTCGACAAGCGAAATCACCCCATTGAGGCCACCAAAATGGCTGCGAAGCTTTTGCGCAACAACTACGTGATGTTGCAAAGCTGGCCACTTGCGATCACGGGTTACAACCACGGTCCAAGTGGTGTGCAGAGACTCACTCGGATTCACAAAACTCGAGACATTTCGGAGCTGGTTTCAAAAACAGATTCTCGCAAACGCTTGGGATTTGCCTCACGCAATTTCTACGCTTGTTTCTTGGCCGCTCTCGAAGCTGAGAGAAAAGCGGACTACTATTTTGGAAATATCCTATGGTCGCAGCCGTTGAATGCGGTTGATTTCAAGCTGGAGTTTCCAATTTTGTACTCGGACGTTCTTCGTTGGTTCGATGGAGATGATCAAAAAGCTCAGATTTTTAATCCTCAGATCACATCATCGGCCCGCAAATTTGGTCGTTCACTCCCACGAGGCGCGGTGATCTCGGTGCCGAAGAGCAAACTGGAATTTGTGATCGGAGAACTGGAAGAGATGAAAAAGAAGCCAGCTCAGAACAATCGCAAGCGCACGGCTTCATCCATCGAGTCCGCACCGAACCAGCCATCGTATGTGGTTCAGCGAGGTGACTCCTTGTGGACCATCGGCCGAGAATTCGGCGTGAGTCACACCGAGATTATGAAAATCAACAATCTCAAATCAACCGATCAGATTTTTCCAGGCCAAGTTCTGCAGGTTCCCTAGATCGACGATCCCGACGCCGCGGCAGGAAAAAGTTTTCCGTCACTTTTGGATGTGCCCATCGTTTCACAACCGACGTCGGTTGTGGTTTTCGGTCTGATCGGAGGACTGCGGCGGCCGGGGGAAAAGCAGATTGGGATCTCGGGACTGCGGCGGCCGGGGGCAAGCAGATTTGGATCTCGGGACTGCGGCGGTCTTGGGCAAGCACACGCAGATCTGGGCACAGCAGCGGCCGTCCGTCCATGAGAGAGCGATCCCGACGCCGTCGTGGCGTCGGGACCAGGAGGGGGGGGGGATCGATTTTTGTTTTTTGGGGAGAGAGAGAGTCA
>FRDC01002207.1_pt2 | contig 13143 bp, 14 predicted proteins | sample 1106171 | NCBI WGS metagenome assembly FRDC01 (sample SAMEA3930566, study PRJEB13176) | freshwater metagenome | biome: Drinking water system; feature: drinking water; material: water | place: Singapore | collected 2014-12-20
GGATAGGCTCTTAATTTTCCTGTCAGTTGAACCCTTAAAATTTGTTCGGGTGGCGAATCGACATAAAAATCTCAAATCGATTCAATAATTTAAGCTTTTTAAGATGTTGTAAGAAAACACTTGCAATATTTACAGCCCACCTTTTTAATGAACCAGTTCTGAATCGGATCCACCTACGGACGGGTGGATTTTTGCAGGTACCGCCAAGGGTACGGGGTCACAAAAGGGGGAATGATGACTCAGCTTTCAGCAGCGCTGGTTCAAGAGTGCAAGCGCAAACTTTTGACTGTGAAATCCGAGCTGCTCAACCGTTTCCGAGAATCTCGAGCTGATTTCACCGTGGATGAAAAAGGTGGGGATGAGGCTGATCAAACCGTTCGCGTCTTGGCCGAAGCTGAGGCGATGACTCATCACGAACGCATGCGCAATCAATTGATGGAAATTGAAAGTGCTCTGGCGCGAATCGAAAATGGTTCCTTCGGTGTTTGCGAAGAGACTGAAGAACCCATCGAGCCTGAGCGATTGCTTGCAATTCCATGGACACGACTCAGTATTGAAGGAGCTGAGATTCGTGAATCCATGAACAAGCGTTACGCGCGTTCTTGATTTGAAAGTAAAGTCAGGCAACTGAGGCGATACAACATGCGTGCCCCGACGTTCGCGTCCCACTCTGTTGCACCCGGTGCCACTTCATTGAGATCGAATCCCACAATTTGTTTTTTTGCCTTCACCAGAGAGGAAAGCAGAAATTGAGCCTCTTCCCAACTTAAACCTCCAGGAACGGGGGTCCCGGTGCTGGGACAAAAAGTCGGATTCAGACCATCTATGTCCCACGAGATGTAAACCTGCTCCGGCAGTTCTGCGAGAATTTCATCCACAATGTGTTTCCACGGCGTACCCGAAAGTTGTCGTTGTTTGTTTTCGGCGTCAAAGAAAGTGCGTACCCGTTTCTTTTTTCCAAACTCAAATTCTTCTTCTGAGAAGTCTCGAATTCCCACCTGAACCAGCTTTGCAGGACGCAATTGCTCGACAACATTCCACATGATCGAAGCGTGCGAGTGCTGAAAGCCTTGGTAAGCCGCTCGCAAATCGGCATGAGCATCCACATGCAAGATGCCGGTCTGGGGGAACTCGCCCAAAACAGCTCGAATCATCCCAAACGGAGACGAGTGATCACCGCCAACGAGGGAGGGGATTTTGCCGTCCTTCAAAATTTTTTTCGCTTCGGAGAAAACCCACGCGTTGAGTTCTTCGCTGCCCTTGTTCACTTCATTCTGCAGTTTTTGAGTTCGATTACGTTGTGCGGCTGATAACTTGGGATTGGCCAGGGCTCGCATCACGGTTTCTGCTTTTTTTCGTAGCAACGAATTCTTTTTGCTCCACTTGTTGTCGAGAGGCAGCATGTGCAGACCTTGTTCGAAAACATTCCCAGTTTCGAAGTCAAACAGATCCACCTGCTCACTGGCCTGACGAATGGCCGCAGGTCCACGACTTGTTCCTTTGCCATAAGAAGTGGTGACATCCCAAGGAACCGGTAAGTGAATCAGTCTGGCTTTCTGATAAGTAAAAGGCAGCCCAAAAATTCCGTATTTTGCTGAAACTAAATCCATGCCTTCATCTAGCTTGTGTGGGGCTGAAACTCAACTGAGCAGCGCAAAGGCCATGACATTCTTTGGAGCCGGTGAGATGATCTCTCGTCGGAGAATCAAATATGAAAAATCAAATTTCGTGGTGGGTCGCGCTGTTTTTTTGTTCACAAAATCTCTGGGCTCAGACAGTTGAACCCAATCCCAACCCTCCCAAGGGCGGTACCTTTGCAATTCGTCTCTTAGTTGAACCTGCAAACCTGCACCCGGTGCTCCTTGCGGACTACAGCATCAGTCGAATTCGCGCTTGGGCTTTTGACACCCTGGCGGTTCGGGATTTGAACACTTTGGATTGGAAGCCACGCCTGGCGAGCAAGTGGGAACTTTCCAAAGACTCTAAGACCTTGACCCTAGAGTTGCGCAACAACGCATTTTTTCATGATGGGAAACCTGTCACAGCCGAAGATGTGAAGTTCACTTTTGACCATGTTCGTGACGTGAAATTGGGCGCCCTGCATTGGGTCGCTTATTTCGAAAGCTTAGAAAAAATTGAAATCCTGAGCCCGACTTCCCTGAAGATGTATTTTAAAAACACTTATTTTGGCAATTTTTCCTCGATCATGGATATGCCGATTTTACCCAAGCATGTGTACAAAGATGTGGACACCTCAAAGACGCTCACTCGGAAGTTTGTAGGCTCTGGACCCTACGAGTTTGACAGCTATGACAAAGGCAACCGGGTGGTTTTGAAGAAATTCAAGCAGTGGTATGGCGATCAGGATTCAGCCCTGAAGGGTTATTACAATTTTGATCGGTTGATTTTTCGTTTTGTCAGCGAGGAGGCCGTTGCCCTTGAAATGTACAAAAAGGGGGACTTGGATTACGGGAGTCTCGGCAACGAAAGTTACGCTCGCAACACCGAGGGACCGCCATGGGGAGAAAAAGTGTTGAAAGTCGCTGCCTTGAATCAACAGCCTCGCGGGACGAGTATGATTGGTTTGAACCAGAAAAACGAATTGTTCAAAGATGCGAGGGTGCGCAAGGCTTTGGCCCATTCTCTCAATCGAAAAGAGATCAATGAGAAGTTTCGCTACGGATTGAGTTTGCTTGCCAGCGGACACATATTCAATCAATCACCCATGGCTCCGAGTGGGGAAGGCATTGCCTTCGATATGGCTGCCGCCGCTAAGCTCATGGCTCAGGCTGGTTGGAAAGATGTAAACCATGACGGTGTTTTAGAGAAAACCATCAACGGGCAGAAAATGGATTTTCGCTTCACTGTCTTGAACGCTTCGAAAGATTTGGAAAAGTACTATTTGTTTTGGCAGGAAGATCTCAAGAAATTGGGAGTGCAACTGGAAATTCGGCAAACCGATTGGGCCACGCTGACAAAAATGATGCGCGAAGGAAACTTTGATGCCATCGGCTTGCAATGGGTTTCCAATTTCGACTCTGATCCTAAGCAGGTTTGGCACAGTGAGAGCGCAAAAAACGGTGGATCCAACTACATTCGCTATGCCAATGCCAAAGTTGATCAGTTCATTGATCAAGCGCGCTTTGAGACAAATGCAAAGAAGCGCAACGCTCTTTTCAAAAAAGCCTACGAAATTATGGCGGTCGATTTGCCCTACATTCCTATGTTCTGCGAGAAAAACATTCTTTACGCTGTTTCTTCTCGCATTGGTCGTCCGGGAGATACCTTCAAACACGAAATCAATGAGTACAGCTGGTGGGTCAAACCTTAAAACATTACATTGCCCGACGTTTGTTGATGATGATCCCCACATTTTTGGGGATCTCGCTCATTTCTTTCACGCTCATTCAGCTGGCCCCCGGTGGACCTCTTGAGCAAAAAATCGGGCAGCTTGCTGAGCAAGGTTTGGCCCTCAATGAAGAACTGATCCAAGAGCTTAAAAAACAATACGGCTTTGATCAGCCTCTTCCGACTCGCTATTGGAACTGGCTCACGCAAGTGTCCACTCTTAATTTTGGCCGCAGTTTTTCCTATGAAGAGCCTGCGTGGGATGTCATCAAGAGTAAATTTCCGGTGTCTTTTCAGTTTGGTGTTGGGTCGCTTCTCTTGCTCTATCTCATTTCGGTTCCTCTCGGAGTTATTAAGGCGCTAAAAAAAAATTCTTGGGTGGATCGGGCTTCATCTTGGCTTCTGGCGTTTTTCTTTTCGGTCCCGCCCCTTGTATTGGGCTTGGCCCTACTGATTCTTTTTGCGGGAGCAAAGTATTTGAGCTGGTTTCCCTTGGGAGGGGCAAACTCTGACAACTATGCTGATCTCACTTTGCTTGGAAAATTGTGGGATCGAGTTCATCATTTCACCCTGCCGTTGATCTGCTATGTTTTGACTGGATTTGCTGAGTTGACGGTATTGACTCGAAACTCGTTCTTGGATGTCCTCAATCAGGACTTTGTACGTACCGCTCGAGCGAAAGGGGTGCCTGAATTGCGAGTTCTCGTCGTTCATGCATTTCGCAACTCGTTGACTCCATTGGTGGTGGGAATCGGCAGTTTTTTTCGAGCCTTCCTTGCCGGGTCCTTGATCATTGAGACTGTGTTTCGCCTCGACGGCATTGGCCTACTCACATACAAATCGGTTTTGTCTCGGGACTACAACGTGCTGATGGGTTTGATTTTTCTTTCCTCGATTGCGCTCATGTTGGGTCGCTTGATGAGTGACATCGCGGCCGTGTGGTTGGATCCCAGAGTGGATTTGGAGAAAAATTCGTGAAAGTTCAGGGACGACGTCTTCAGAGATTTCTCAGTGATCGTTCGGCGATGGCCAGTGCTTTCATTTTGCTCTGGTTCACCCTCATGAGCTTCACGGCTGAACTTTGGATCAACTCCCGTCCAATTGCGATGAAGTATCAGGGACAAATGTACTTCCCGGCCTACGTGAACTATTCCCCGAACGATCTGAAGATCGAGGGCTTTGCGGTGAGCTACAAAGATGCCTGGATCGAGCAGGCTGACTGGGTGTGGTGGCCGTTCATTCGGTGGGGGCCTTTAGAGAGAAATGATTCAGTTCAGTCTTTCCCTTCTCCTCCGAGCGGAGAAAACTGGCTGGGAACGGATGCCAATGGACGAGATGTTTTGGCGCGATTGGTGTACGGATACAGGTATTCTTTGAGTTTTGCCGTGGGGGTGTGGCTGCTTTCCTACATTATTGGTGTGGGAGTGGGAGGACTTACCGGTTTTCTGGGCGGAAGATTCGATTTTTTTGGCACCCGATTTGTGGAGATTTTGGAAATGACTCCAATTCTTGTGATCTTAGTGACGGTCATTTCATTGATTCGACCGGATTTTGCGATCCTGATCGTGCTGCTAGCACTTTTTGAGTGGCCATTCATTTTTTATCACTCGAGGTTGCAGTTCTTAACTCTCAGACGAAGAGATTTTGTTCTCTCTGCGCAAGCCATGGGTGTGACGACATTTGATTTAATCTGGAAGCACATCCTTCCCAACGCGATGACCCCGATTTTGACATTTTCTCCTTTCGCAATCGCCACCAACATCTCTTTGCTGACGGTGTTGGATTACTTGGGTCTGGGATTGGTGCCTCCGACTCCGAGCTGGGGGGACCTCTTTAGTCAGGCACAAAAATATGTTCATTCCGCACAGTGGTTGGTGTGGTCACCTTCTATTGCCTTGGTCGTCACCATGCTTTGCTTGCTCAGCATCGGTCGAACTCTGCGCGACGTATTTGAGTGAGAGTCAGCTACCCGGAATCCAAAACGGATTCCGTGTCGGATTGCGGAGGCTTCCGACGAGTCCCGCTTACTTGATCGAGCTCTCCACCAAACGCTTCATAGACTTTTTACGAGGATTTGATCCTACGAAGGAGCGAAGTTGTTCGTGCAGACTGGAATCGTTCACCAGTGCTCCGAGAGTGCCCTCGCCACGATCAATTTTTCCCATGACTGAGTTGAGGTGTTGAGAAGCTTGTCGAATGTTCTCGGGCGTACCGTTTTTTAGTTCCGAGGTGATCTTGCGCAAATCTTGTGAGACACCACGTAAGCTTTCGGAGGCTTCTGCCAAGTTGCCCATCATGCGCTCTGTTCGTCCGTCTGCATTCAATGATCTCGAAAACTTCAGCACTTCTTCAATCACGAGTAAAATCTTTGTGGCCTCGCCACCTTTTTCAGTGAGCGCATCGATCAAATCTCGTCCTTGAGCGGCGGCCACAAAAGAGCCTTCTGAAAGGGGTGTCTCGTCCGCTCTGCCCGGTTGCAAATACAAGTATTTGTCACCCAGAGCTCCAGCTGTGCGCATCTCCACGGTGGTACTATTTGTGATTCGGTGTGAGTATTTGCTCATGACCTGAAACGTAACGACGACGGTCTGTCCCTCATCCAAGTCAATGCTCGAAATGTTTCCCACATTTAAACCTGAAAGAGTGACGATACTTCCTTTGTTGAGTCCTTGAACCTGATTGAGTTTTGTGCGGAACGTGTCATAGCTCGTGAAGAAGCTTCGATTTCCTCCCAGAACGAGGATAGATCCGAGAATAAATATCAACCCAACAATCAAAAAAATCCCGACGCGCATTCGATTGATTTCGCCACTCACAGGTCACCTCTCATACGAGTTTTCCTCGCGTAAATTCGCCAAGTAATCCATTGGGCGCCACATTTTTCTGAATCTGTTGGAGCTCTGCAATTTCGCCGCCACGTAGAAGCGCGATGCGATCACACACCGCAAATGCAACAGGCATGTCGTGGGTCACCAAGATGGAGGTAACCCCCTTGGCTTTCATCTGGAGGATCATGGATTCAATGGTTTTTGTGTTGTAAGGATCTAAGCCCGCGGTGGGCTCATCATACAATACAACTTCAGGTTGCAAAATGATGGCCCGGGCTAGTCCGACGCGTTTTTGCATTCCACCGGATAGACTGGCGGGCAGAAGAGATTCGTTTCCCTGCAGACCGAACTCCGCTAGCAAATCGCGAATGCGATAGGCAATCTCGCTCTCTGAAAGCTCAGTGTGTGCACGCAGGGGATAAGCCAAATTTTCAAAGACGGTCATTGAATCGAAAAGAGCGCCGCCCTGAAACACGTAAGCCACTTTTTTACGGATCTCGATCCAAGCGTGTTCTTCAAGTCCGCGCAAAGATTGGTTCTTGAATAAGATTTGCCCCGAATCTGGTTTTTCCAATCCGATGAGTGAGCGTAGGAGGACAGATTTTCCGGATCCAGATCCCCCAATCAGTCCCAAACACTCGCCCCTGTGAACCGAAAATGAAACATCTTTGTGGACGGCTTTGGCCCCGAAAGATTTTTGAAAAGATTGGACCCTGATTACGTCTGTCATACTAAATGAGTTTCTCCACAATCCATGAAAGGCGTGTCAGGAAGTAGTCTCCGATGAGAATGAGAACCGAGCTCGCCACCACACTCTTGGTTGTTGCGATGCCGACCCCACGAGTCCCCTCATCAACATTCATCCCGTAAAAACAGGCGGTCACCGAGATAAACAACCCAAAAAACATTGTCTTGTAGAACCCGGAAATGAAATCGACCAGATCGTTTTCATAAACTTTGATCAAAAAAAACTGTGGATCGACTCCTAGTTCGGCGTAGCCCACCAGCATGGCTCCGAGAATTCCAATCACGTTCGCGATCGCTGTCAGAAGCGGGAGGGCAATGAGACTCGCTAAAACTCGGGGAATAATGATCTTTTGCATCGGACTTGTGCCCAGAGCTCGAATGGCGTCGATTTGTTGAGTCACCATCATGGAGCCAATTTCGGAGGCGATCCCCGCCCCCACACGCGCGGCCATCATAAGTCCCGTGAATACGGGTCCGAGTTCTCGCAGAAGAGATAGAGAGACAATCTTTGGGACATAAGGTTTGCCCCCAAACTTTTCGAGCCCAATTCCAAACTGCAGGGTCATCACCATTCCTGTTGAAGCTGCAGTGACAAAGACCAGAGGAAAGGATTTCACGCCTATTTGATAAATTTGTTCGATGAGCAATTTGCGTTCGAGCTTGAACCGAATCAGACTGCGAATGAGATCTTGCAGCATCAAACCCACTCCACCGAGAAACAAAACAAAGCTTTGAATCAGGCTGGCAGAGCGTGAAGTCATGGCACCACGAATCCTGCTTTAAATTCCTGGAAAGCTGAAACCTCTTGCGCAAATTTGCTTTGCGGTCCGACCATGCTCAGTGTGTACTGGCATCCGTTTTTCTTAAAGACCAAAATCACCATTGAGATTTTCACTCCATCGACCGTACCCTCGACCCAGCTCTCACGAGCGCCGCGCCCGTTGAACTCCAGTTCTTGTGTCTTTTGCACACGTGATGTCTGCAGAACAGAGAGAGCGTCCAGCTCGAGTTGGTTCAGGCTCGCATCTGAGGCGTTGCACTCAGAGATGTATCCCAATGAATTTCCGGTGGAATCACTTTTCCAGGAACGATCGAATCCCTCAATTTTTGTCTTCTTGAAGGGGGCTTTGGGCTCGCTGATGCCCACGTGTTTGGCGATCTCAGGTTTTTGCGGGCCCACATTGACAGACACGCAACCGACCAAACCCACAAAAGTGCACGCGAGCCAGGTTACAGAGCTGAAGGCGAACCGACTTACAGAGCCGAAGGCGAACCGACATACAGAGCCGAAACTGACCCTCCCACAGAAAGTTCTCAATGGGTTCGCTGAAGAAATAGCATTTAGAATCCGAGGGTGATTCATGTTCTCTTTATCGGTCAGGTGTTGAGATTCTAAATATCTGAAGTCTTTGAATTTTATCTGAAAAACGCCAAGATTTTGGCGCGAAACAATTTGTTGACCGTCAGAAAAGAAACACCGTTTTACTACGAAGGTCGAGCTTCGGCGAGAAATGTGGGTTCTGGAACTTGTTTGGGAGACATTTTCTCGACGAACGCCAGGTTGGCAGCTTTTTTGCTTTCAATGAGATCGTGGGAAGACCATTGAAGAACCTCGGCTTGAGTCTAGTGAGTTTCATTTCGTTGTCGGCGATTGCTGGACCCGTCGAGTCCACGGTGGATTCCATACATTTTGAGTTTTCTGGAGTTGGACAGTGGGATTACCAGATTTCAAAGAATGGAAAGGTGATTCGACTGGAGGTTCCAAAGGCCTCAAATGCCACGCAAAAAGAAATTCTGAATGCCCGCCATGCTTCATTGGTGAAAGTGGAAGTGGATCCCTTGACGCCCCAAAATCGAAGCGTGTTTTTAATCACACTCAAAGACGATGCAACCGAGGTTTTTGATTATCTGACGGATGATCCAAAACGTTTGATCGTAGACATCTTGCCCCCGAAAGTTGCGGCAAAAAATCCTGATGTCAAAAAGGCTCCTGCCTCTGTTCCGTTCCGTGACAGTAAAAAACTTCAAAGTGCTCCTGCCGTGACAAGGAAACCTGCCTCAGATGCCTTGATCTTGCAGACTTCAGAGAAAGCTCCCGAAGTGGCTGCTAGTTTACGAACTCAAGTGGGCATATTCGATGGGTCAGATCCTGAATTTAAGCGTTTTAGTCTTGCGGATCACGACATCAAAGAAGAGGCCAAGATCAAAAGTCAGCGTGAGGTTTATATTGATTTTCCAATGCTGAGAAAACCCAATTCCCTGCTCTTTGATCTTTTAGCAAAAAAACCCAACTTTTCGATTGCACCCGAAGATACGGAAGAAAACAAACAAGCACGTCTGCTCCTCACTTTGTACGAAAACAAGCGTCGGCAGGTTTTCAACAAAACGGTTGAATGGTTTTTTGAAAAGTATCCTGGCAGTGATCATGAAGCAGCCATTCGATTCATGTGGGCAGATAATCTTTTTCAACTCTGGAAAGAAACACAAAATCCAGAAATGTTTGATCTGGCCATGTTGCGCTACCGCCAGGCTATCGAGGTGACAAAAAACCAAGAGGCCATTGAATGGGCATTGCTGCTGATGGGTTTTGCAACCTTGGATCGGGGAGACGTCGTCGGAACTCTGCGACAGTTTGAATATCATCTGCGCACGCGACCTCAGTCCGCAGATCGGGATGTTGCTCGCCTCGCTCTTGCAGAGGCCTTTGCCAAACTCAATCAGTTCGACCTGTCAGTGCAACACTATGAAGAGGTCGAAAAAAACGGTCTATCTCAGTCGCTCCGCGAGATGGCCACTTTCCTCAAACCTGACGTCTATTTTTTAAAGAAAGATTACTCAAAAGCCATCGAACTTTATGATGCTGCCATTCAAAAGTTTCCTGCGGCGTCTAGAGACTATCCCAACGCGTTTTTCAACAAAGCAGCCGCCTACTTCGGTCAACGAAAGTTCAAAGAGTCGCTCAAGGCTCATCTGGATTTTCTTAAAAACTTTCCCTCTCACGACCACGCCGGTTATGCGATGACTCGGGTGGGAGAAATCTTAGAAGCGTTGGGTGCCTCGCAGGATCAGGTGTTGGGTGCTTATTTGGAGACTTACTTCAGGTACGGACAAAGCCCGAGTGCATTGGTGGCGCGCCTGCGGTTACTTGCCGCTCGAATGGACACGATGAAACCCAAAGAAGTGGAAAAAACTATTGCCGATCTCAAGGAACTTTCAAAAAAATCTGAATTGACTCAAGTGCAACAATTTCTTGCGCTGATGCTTTCGGATGGTTTTTCGAAGCGCAAGGAGTTCCAGCGAGCCATCGACGAGTTGGTCACCTATTATCAGAGGAATCCGACCAATTCGGATTCGGCGTTAATCACACAAAGAATCGTGGATCACATCAACTCTCAGCTTCATACGGATGTGAGTTCCGGACGCTTCATCCAGGCTCTACAATGGCATGAAAAATATGCTGACACCTGGCTCAAGAACTCAGATCGCATCGACATGCATTTTGACTTGGCCCGAGCCTACGAATTGGCCGGAGTCCAAACTCAAGCCCACGCCATTTACCAATCTGTGATCAATCGCATGTTGGCTTTGGGAAATTCGCAAGAGATGAAAGAACGGCAAGTTTTTGAACGTCTTCCCTCCTTGGGTACACTGTATTTGCGACTGGCTTCCACCGAAAGCAATCTGGAGAAGTGGTCCGAGGCGTACGATCATCTCAGAGAAATCAAAGAGCCCACTGCGCTAACTCCTGACGAACAAATTCAACGTGTGCAGTTGATGGCTTCGCTGCTTGAAAAGAAAAATGAGTTGATCCCGGCGGAACGATTTTTAACTGACCTCATTCAAACTTGGAAGGGAGTTCCACATCTGGTGGCGGAACCCTACTATCAATTGGGTCTCATTGAGATGAAGCAAAAAAAATCCAAAGCCGCCATCGAATCCTTTTCTCAGGTGAACAATTTGATGGTGGATTCTGGCAAAGTGAATCCCGACACCCATGCCCGTAGCCTCGAGAAGAAAGCTGAAGCCCACTTAGAACTGAGGGAAATCGCGAAGGCTCAGGAGACCATGGATATGTTGTTGAGTGCCTACGAGGCTTCGCGTCCATTGGCCTCTGTTCGTTACAAGTTGGGGCGCCTCTACTTCGATCAGGGAGAAGTGCAGAAGGCTTCGGATGTGTGGAAAGACCTGAAGGGTCCCCAAGCGGCATTTTGGTCCAAGTTGGCACAAGAACAGTTGGGTCACTCGAATTGGTCAGAAAATAACAAAAGGTATTTGCAGCGAAGTCCGGCCTCGGCGAATCGAAGTGGAACATGACTCACCAAGGAGCTGAGCAATGAGTAAGATTACGGATTCAACCCTTGCGGCGTTGACCACGGCTGCGAACATGCGCCACCTCAAACAACAGGTGATTTCCGGCAACATCGCAAACGCAGAGACTCCAGGATATCACGCAAAAAAAATGGACTTCGAAGAGGCTCTTGCTAGAGCCGTGGATCTGGATGGTTTGAGGGGAATGAGCACTTCAAGCCCCGAACACTTTGCTGTTGGCGGTGGATCCATGCAGAACGTAAAACCTGATCTCTACGACAATCCTGTGGGAACCGTGAACAATGATGGCAACACGGTGGATCTGGAAAGAGAAATGGCCTCTCTCGCCGAGAACACAATTATGCACAAGGCAGCCTTGCAGCTGATCAACAAAAAACTAGCAGCGTTGAAATACGCAGCGGCGGACGGGAGATAATGCATGCCTGACTTTATGACGGGATTTCGAGTCAGCAGTTCTGGAATGTCGGCCCAGCGGCAGAGGCTGAATACCATTTCTTCCAATTTGGCCAACATCAACACCACTCGCACTCCGGAGGGTGGACCCTATCGCCGCAAAGACGTGGTTTTTGAGGCCATGCCAGATGCTAAAAGTTTTGGCGAAATTCTGGGTGTGAATTCGCCTCGGGAGCATGTGCAAAGGGTGCAAGTGGTGGACGTGATCTCCGACACCAAGGCCCCCCTGCTGAAGTACGAGCCGGATCATCCGGATGCCAACACTGAGGGGTACGTGGCTTACCCGAACATCAATCAAATGGAAGAAATGACAAACATGATCCAAGCGACTCGATCCTACGAGGCCAACGTCGCGGCCCTTCAGGCTGCGAAGGATATGGCATTGAGTTCGCTGGAGATCGGACGCTAAACTTAAGAGAGGAGTGAAACCATGGAAGGTTTTACGGTCCAAAGAGCCAATCAGTTTCTCGAGACTGGCCGCCTACAGGTGGAAAGTCAGTCCAATTCGTCTTCCTCCATATCCTCGCAAACCAATGTGGATGGTGGAAAAAGCTTCGCCGACACACTCAAAGACGCCGTTCAATCCGTCAATCAGATGCAAAAAGATGCAGACAAAGCCATGCAAAACCTCGCCACCGGTCGAACCGACAACGTGGCCGAAGTGATGATCGCCACGGAAAAGGCAGACATTGCTTTGAAGCTTATGGTGCAAGTTCGGAACAAGATCATTGATGCGTACCAAGAAGTTATGAAGATGCAGGTTTGATAGAAGTTAAAGGAGCGATCGCTTGGGTAAGATTTTTGAAAGTTTAATCAATCAGTTTCGCGACTTCTATAAGAATTTGGGTCCGACCAAGCGCCTTTCGATGGCAGCAGCAACGGTCATCGTCGCCGTCGCTCTGGTGATCGTCGGTGTCATGGCCACTGGCAAAGACTACAGCCCTCTCTTCACCAACATTCCAAGCGAACAGATGCCCATGCTGGTGGAGCGTTTGAAGCAAAAAAATGTGTCCTTTCGAATTGGTTCAGACGGCAAAACTGTTCTCGTACCTAAAGAAATTTTGCACGCCACGCAGATGGCTTTAATGGCCGAGGTGGGCTCAGCCAAGCTTGGCAATATGGGCCTTGAGTTGTTCGACAAACAGGATTTCGGCATGAACTCCTATGCTCAAAAAGTGAACTTCCAAAGAGCTCTCCAGGGCGAGTTGATGCGCGCGATCAACACACTCACGGCTGTCAAACAAAGCAAAGTGATTTTGGCTCTTCCAAATAAGAAAACTTTTCTGGAAGAAGGTGGAAAACCTTCAGCATCAGTGGTTGTCGAACTTTACTCTGGAAAGCACCTAGAGCCGGAACAGGTTCGCGGCATTCAGTTTTTAGTGGCTTCGTCAGTTGAGGGTCTTGAAGCCGACAAGGTGACAGTTTTGGACGATCGCGG
>FRDC01000991.1_pt1 | contig 13141 bp, 15 predicted proteins | sample 1106171 | NCBI WGS metagenome assembly FRDC01 (sample SAMEA3930566, study PRJEB13176) | freshwater metagenome | biome: Drinking water system; feature: drinking water; material: water | place: Singapore | collected 2014-12-20
GGCTTGGGCGCGGGTTCGGGCTTGGCGGCGGGCTCCACGGGGCGCGGTTCGGCGGGGCGTGGTGTCGGCGCGGGCGGCGGGGGCGCCGCCGCCTCGGGCGGGCCGAGCTCGGGCGCGATCGAGGGCGTGGGCTCGACCGTCGCGGGCGCGCTGCTCTGGAGCGCGACCGCGTCGACCAGCGACACGGTGACCGGGGCGGCGAGCGGCTTGGGCGGGACGGGCTTGGTCAGCCAGCTGCTCGATAGCCAGGCGAGCAGCGCGAGATGCGCGATCAGCGCCGCCGCCAGTCCGCCGCTCTCGACCCGGTCCATCGCTCAACGCTCCTTCGCGACGGTGAGCAGCGCGACGCGGTTGAGCCCGGCGCGGTTGAGCTCGCCGAGCACGCGGATCACCTCGGCATAAGCGAGCTTGCGATCGGCGCGCAGGAAGATCTGGCGCGCCTTGTTCGCCGCGGCGAGCTTTTCGAGCGCGTCCGGCAGCGCGGCATCGGCGATCGGCTTGTCGTCCAGGAACAGCCGGCCCGTCTCGTCGAGCGTGATCTGCACCGGCTTTTGGTCTTGATCGAGCGGCTTGGCGCGGCTGTCGGGCAGGTTCACCGGCACCCCGGCGGTCATCAGCGGCGCGGTGACCATGAAGATGATGAGCAGCACGAGCATCACGTCGACCAGCGGGGTGACGTTGATCTCCGCCATCGGCGCGCGCCGTCCGCGCCCGCGATGCGAGGGGAGGTTGATGGCCATCAAGATTCCCCGGTCGCGTTCGCAAGCGGACGGGGATACCCCTCCGTCAGCCGCTTGCGCGGCTGCCACCTCCCCTTGCAGGGGAGGAGCTTGAGCGCAAGAAGCTCCTCCCCCAGGGGGGGAGGTGGCGCGCCGCAGGCGCGACGGAGGGGTGTCCCGCTTGCCATATGGCGCTCGCTCACCGTTTCCCCGCCATTTCGAGCTGGCGGCTGAGCGTCGCGTGGAAGCCGTCGGCGAAGCGGTTGAGCCGCGCTTCGATGCGGTTGATGCGGTGGCTGAAGCGATTATAGGCGATCACCGCCGGGATCGCGGCGAACAGGCCGATCGCGGTGGCGAACAGCGCCTCGGCGATGCCCGGCGCCACCACCGCGAGCGAGGTGCTCTGCGCCTGGGCGATGCCGGTGAAAGCCCGCATGATCCCCCACACCGTGCCGAACAGCCCGACGAAGGGCGCGACCGCGCCCACCGTCGCCAAGATGTTCAGCCTATCGGACAAGGCATCGATCTCGCTCGCGACCGCCGCGCCCATCGCGGTCGCGAGCCGTTCGCGCGTGCCCTCGCGGTCGATCGCGCCGCCCATGGTCGAGCGCCGCCACTCGGCGACGCCGGCCGAAAAGACGCGCGCGATCGGCAGCTTGCTCTCGCTATGTTGCTTGTAAAAGGCGTCGATGTCCTCGGCGCGGTTGAAGTCGCGCTCGAACGCGGCGCCGCGGCGGCTGACCCCGCCCAGCTTGGCGGTTGCCGCGATGATGATCGCCCAGGTCCAGACCGAGGCGGCGAGCAGCCCGATCATCACCAGCTTCACGACGATATCGGCCTGCAGGAACAGCGCGACCGGCGAGAGCGTGGCGGCATTGGTATCGAGCGTGAACTCCACGCGAATAATCTCCCGTCAATCCGCCCGAACGAGCGGTGTAAAGGCTTTGATCCAATCGGCCGGCTGGCGTCGCGGCCGACCCTGGGGCGAGACGAACGCGGCGAGCACCGACGCGTCGCTCAAACTATCCGCCCCGCGCATGACTCGCTGATGAATGCGGCACGAGGCGGGCCGCAGCTCGACCAGGCGCGAAACGATGAGCAAGCCGTCGTCGAGCCGCGCCGGGCTGCGATATTTGATGCTCAGCTCGGCGACCGCATAAGCGCCTTCACCCGCCTCGATCGCGGCGCGCTGGTCGATGCCGGCGAGCCGCAGCATGTCGGAGCGCGCGCGCTCCATCCAGCGCAGATAATTGGCGTGATAAGCGACGCCCGAAAGATCGGTATCCTCGAAATAGACGCGCACCGGGAAAAGATGCTCGCGATCGGCGAAGCGGCCGCTGGGGGGCTGATCGAGCAGCATGGCGCGGGGGTTAACGCCAGCGGGCGCGCAAGAAAACCCTAATCGAACAAGCGCTCCTGCCGATCCTCGCGCCGCCTGGGGCCCGCCAATCCGCGCCGCGCCGCTTCCTGCTCGGCGGTGAAGCGCACATCGGGGTCGCGATCGCCCAGGAAGCCGGCGAGCGAATCGTCGCTGATCTCGGCCCATTCCTTGCCGCGATCGGGGCCAGAGCGCACGCGCGGCAACAGCCCCGGCAGCCGCGACCAGGCGAGCAATTGGTCGAGCCCCGCCTCGTTGAGCATGTCGCGCAAGTGAAAGGCGGTGACATAGGCATCGGGAAAGGCGCGGTGCGCGGGCAGGCCGCGCGCGTGATCGAGCCCGGCCGGGCGGCGCCAATAGCGCAGCACTTGGTTCGAAAAGGCGGGCGATTCGGGCCAGAGCCGCAGCGCGCATTTCCAGGTGCAAATCCATTCGGCGCCATGGGTGAGCGCGGGCGTGCAGAAAATCTGCTCGAAATCGCTGCGATGCGCGGCGAGCGCGCGGCGGCGCGGCCAGGGATCGAGCACCCGCCGCGCCACATCGTGCCAATAAGGCGCGTCGGCGACCTGCTCGTCGAGAATATGGTGGATCGCCTGGGTGATCGGCGGGATCGGCCGCCCGGGGTTGACGAGCAGCGCGCCGCCCTCGCCCGAAATCTCCCAGCGGCCGTCGCGCCCTTGCGCGACATCCTGCCAGCCGATTTCGCACACCCCATGCGCGGGCGGCGCGGGGCCGGTGGTTTCCAGGTCGATCACGCGGATGAGCATGGCGGTGCTATAGCGTCTGCCGCCCGCGCGCCTAGCCGGGGCCGCTCGACTGGGCGCGCGGCGCGGACGTCGGAGCGCCGACGGGGCGTGTCGTCTCGATTCGGGTACCCGAATTGCTGCGGCGCATCATTTATCGGCTCGTCACGGCACGCCCCGTGTCATATGATGCTTGGCCAAGGCGCGGTAAACGGGTTCGCCATCGCGGCCTAGGCAAAGGGGAAGGCGCATGGATATGTTCGGCAGGATCGGCTGTTTTTTCGGGCTGCACCAGCGCTCGCGCGGCCGCGCCAAGCATGACGACGCCCGCAACGCCTATGTCAGCGTCTGCCGCCACTGTGGCGTGGCGATGATGCGGCGGGACGACCGGCGCTGGGTGCGGATGAAGGGCTGAACGGCGGGGCTCAATGCCCCGCCTGCGGCCCGCGCTCGAGCCCACTCGCCGCGAGCTGCGCGTCGATCTGCGCGAGCAGCCGGTCGAGCCCTTCCTGGCTCTTCGCCTCAGCGCGCGCGACCAGCACGTCCTGCGTGTTCGACGCGCGGAGCAGCCACCAGCCATCGGGCGTGTTCACGCGCGCGCCATCGGTGCGGTCGATCGTGGCGCCCTCGGCCTCGAGCCGCGCGAGCACTTCGTCGATCACCGCGAATTTGCGCGTTTCGTCCACTTGGAAGCGCATTTCGGGGGTATTGACCATCACCGGCATCGCCGATTTGATCGCGGTGAGCGATCGGCCGATCATATGCACCGCGCGGATCAGCCGGACGGCGGCATAAAGCGCGTCGTCGAACCCGTAATAATCGTGCGCGAAGAAGATATGGCCGCTCATCTCGCCGGCGAGCGGGGCGCCGGTTTCCTTCATCTTGGTCTTGATGAGGCTGTGGCCGGTCTTCCACATCAGCGGCTCCCCGCCCAGTTCGGCGACGCGGTCGTAAAGCGCCTGGCTCGCCTTCACATCGGCGATGATCGTCGCGCCGGGCAGCTCGCGCAGCACGGGTTCCGCCAAAATGGAGAGGATTTGATCGCCCCAGATCACGCGGCCTTCGCCGTCGATCGCCCCGATTCGATCGCCGTCGCCATCGAAAGCCAATCCGAAATCGAGCTTTTTCTCGGCGACCAGCGCGCGCAGCTGCGCCAGATTCTTCTCCTCGGTGGGATCGGGGTGATGATTGGGAAAATTGCCGTCGACATCGGTGAACAGCAGATGATGCTCACCCGGCAGGAGCTTGACGAGCTTCTCGATCGCCGGACCCGCCGCGCCATTGCCCGCGTCCCAGCCGATGCGGAACGCGCCGCCGGCATAGCCCGCCATCAGCCGGCCGACATAATCGTCGAGCACGGCGGCCTCGCTCACTTGGCCCGCGCCGCTTTCCCAATCGCCGCGCGCGGCCATCGCGCCCAGATCTTGAATATCGGCGCCGTAGAACGGCCGGTGCTGGAGCACCATCTTGAAGCCATTGTAATTGCCGGGGTTATGGCTGCCGGTTATCTGGATGCCGCCATCCACCTCCAGCACGCTCTCGGCATAATATAGCATCGGCGTCGGCCCCAGGCCGATCCGCACGACATCGACGCCCGAGGTGGTGAGCCCTTCGATCAGCGCGGCTTCGAGCGCGGGCGAGCTGACGCGCCCGTCATAGCCGACCGCGACGCGCGTGCCGCCGGCGCGGCGCACGCGGGTGGCGAAGCCGCGCCCGATCGCGCGCGCGTCATCCTCGCCCAGCGTCTGGCCGACGATGCCGCGAATATCATATTCGCGCAGGCTCGTGGGGTGGAAGTTATGCGTCGTCATATAGGCTCCCTTGGAACTTTCGATTCGATGTCGGCGAGGTCGGGCGCGGCTAGGCGGAGCGTGCTTTCAGCAACACGTCGCGCGCGTCGTTGATCCGTCGCGTGAGTTCGGCGGAGCCGCCGCGATCGGGATGGACGGCGGCGACGAGGCGGCGATGCGCGGCGCGGATTTCCGCTTCGCTCGGATCGCCGGCGAGCCCGAGCACCGCGCGTGCCTCGGCGAGCGCGGCGGGCTCGCGCGCGGCGACCCGCGTCCGCGCGCGCCCCCAGCCGTCATGCCACAGCCGCCAGCCGGCATAGGCGATCAGCGCGGCGATCAGCAGCTTGATCGTCATGCGAACAGCGGCAGCGCGATTTCGGGCAAGCCGAGCCCGGCCATCATTTCGCGCAGCTCCTGCCGCGCGGCGACATGGCCGAGCCCCATCTCGCCGAACTCGCGCGAATCGATCATCGTCAGCCCGGCGGGGAACATTTCGCGGTAGATCACGCGCTCGCCCAAGCCGGGGATGATGCGAAAGCCGATCCGCTTGGCGAGCTGGGTCAGCGCGTCGGACACGCGGCGCATGTTGCGCGCCTCGATATGTTGCAACCGGTTGCGCAGCACCACCCAATCGATCGTGCCGCCATCGGTCTTGGCGCGGGCCTTGCGCGCGTCCCAAATGAGCTCGGCATAGAAGCTGGGGCGGGTCACCTTGTAGCTGGTCGGGTCGACTTGGCCGATCAGATCGAAATCGACGAAACTGTCGTTCATCGGGGTCACCAGCGAATCGGCGCGCTGGCAGGCCATGCGCGCGAAGCGGTCGTCGCGGCCGGGGGTGTCGATGATCAGGAAATCGCTGTCCTGGCTCAGCTGCTCGATCAGCCCTTGGTAGCGCGGCAGGCTCTCGCCGTCGTGCGTCGCGTGGCGCGGCATCGGCAGGTCGCGCCCCAGGCGTTTGATCGTGGCGGCGCGATTGTCGAAATAGCGCCCCATCGTCCGCTGGCGGTGATCGAGATCGAGCGCCGCCACGCGCGCGCCCTTGGCGGCGAGCGCGATCGCCACGTGCACCGCCGTGGTCGATTTGCCCGTGCCGCCCTTTTCATTGGCGAACACGATCACATGCGGCGCTGAGTGCGACACGCGGCTTCCCTTGATCCCGGCCGCCTCCCCCCATAGAAGGCGCGGCCTCGCTCTTATCGGAGGCAAATCGCCGGTGCAAACCATCCGTCAGCTTGACGCGTTGCGCGCGGTTCTCGCCGAATGGCGCGGCGCGGGCGCGCGGATCGCCTTGGTGCCCACCATGGGCGCGCTCCACGCCGGCCATATCGCGCTGGTCGAGGCCGCCAAGCGCGCCGCCGACAAAGTGGTCGCCTCGATCTTCGTGAACCCCAAGCAATTCGGGCCGAACGAGGATCTGGCGCGCTATCCGCGGCGCGAATTGCAGGACCAGCGGATGCTCGCCGAGGCGGGCTGCGCGCTGCTTTGGCTGCCGGGGGTGGAGGAGATGTATCCGGCGGGCTTCGCGACCAATATCGCGGTCGGCGGGGTGAGCGCCCCGCTCGAAGGCGCCGACCGGCCGGGCCATTTCGACGGGGTGGCGACCGTCGTCGCCAAATTGTTCAACCAGATACGCCCCGATGTCGCCTTGTTCGGCGAAAAGGATTTTCAGCAGCTCGCGGTGATCCGCCGGCTGGTGCGCGATCTCGACTTCGGAATCGAGATCATCGGCGTGCCCACCCAGCGCGACGACGATGGTTTGGCGCTCTCCTCGCGCAACGCCTATCTGGTCGGCGAGGACCGCGCGAAGGCGGTCGCGCTGCCGCGCGCGCTGGGGGTGGCGGCGCGGAGCATCGCACGCGGTGGTGCGGTCGCGACCGCGCTCGACACCGCGCGCGAGGCGTTGCTGAGCGGCGGGTTCGACTCGGTCGATTATATCGCCCTGGTCGATGCCGAAACCTTGGCGCCGCCGACCGACTTGGCGCGCCCGCTGCGCTTGCTGGCGGCGGCGCGGATCGCGGGGACGCGATTAATCGACAATATCGCTGTCGAGATCGCGCCACAGGGTTAACCGCGTTAACCATTTTTTTAAGGGCTATGCGCCATCCCTCGACCCGCACGGGGAAGAGGGGGACGCGACATGGCGCATAGCCTTTCGAGCGCAGAATTCCTGATTGAGTGCCGGATCGCCGATGCCGCGCGGGGGGATGCGGCCGCGGCCTATGAATTGGGGGTGTTGTTTTCGACCGGCGCCGCCGGCGCGCGACTCGATCTGGTCGCGGCGCATAAATGGTTCAATCTGGCGAGCGTGTGGGGCAGCGAAGCGGCGCAACAATGCCGCAGCGACATCGCCGAAGACATGACCGCGCGGGAAATCGCCGAGGCGCAGCGCCAAGCGCGTGCTTTCCTGCAAGCCAGCTTCGCTTCGGCGGCGTAACGATAACCCCCGAGTGGGCGCGCCGGGCCGCGCCGCCGAGCGGGGAGCCGATGCGACTGCCGATTACCGCCCTCAGCGCCGCCGCGCTCGCGCTGCTGCTGGTCGCGCTCACGATCCACGCGCTGCGGCTGCGCAAGGCCTATCGCGTGCCCTTTGGCGACGGCGGACATCCGCCCTTGCTCCGCGCGATTCGCGCGCATGGCAATCTCATCGAATATATGCCGATCGGGCTGGCGATGATCAGCCTGCTAGAAAGCAGCGGCGCGCCGCCGCGTCTGCTCGCGCCGCTCGCCGCGCTCTTCGTCGCGAGCCGGGTGATCCATGGCTTGGGCGTGCAATATGAAGGCGATCGGCTCGGGCCGCTGCGCGCGATCGGGGTGCAATCGACCTTGCTGGTGCTGACGGCGTTCGCGCTCTGGCTGGGGGTGCTCGCGGCGCGGGCGCTGTGGGGGTAGCGCACCGGCCAGGGCGACGCGCCGTTACCCCTCGCTGGCGGCTTTAGCGGGCGGCTTTTTCGCCGCCGGTTTTTTCGCCTTCCCCGCCGCCGGCTTTTTGGCGGCGCTTTTGGCGGGCGTCGCCGCCGGCTTTTTGGGCGCCGCTTTCTTCGCCGGCTTCTTGCCCTTGGCGGGCGCCGCCGCCGCGCGCGCGTCGATCAGTTGCGCGGCTTCCTCGAGCGTCAGCGCTTCCTTGTCGACCGTTTTGGGGACCGTCGCGTTGGTCTCGCCATCGGTGACGTAAGGGCCATAGCGCCCCTCCATCAGCTTGATCGCGGCGCCGGTGCGCGGATGCGCCCCCAATTCCTTGAGCGGCGGCGGCGCCCCCCGCGCGGGACGCTTGCCCCCCGCCGCCGCCTCGGCGAGCTTCACCACCGCCGCGTTCATGCCGGTTTCGAACACTTCGGCGGTCGAGCCAAGCCGCGCATATTTGCCGTCATGCGCGAGATAAGGCCCGAACCGCCCGATCGAGGCGGTGATGTCCTTGCCCGTCTCCGGATGCGCGCCGATCGTGCGCGGCAGCGACAAGAGCTTGAGCGCCAGGTCGAGATCGACCGAGGGCACGTCGCGCGGGATCGAGGCGCGCTTGGCCTCCTTGCCCTCGCCGAGCTGGAGATAGGGGCCGAACCGCCCCGAGCGGCGGCTCACCTCGAGCCCGCTCACCGGATCGGTGCCGAGCAATTCCGGCCCGCTATCCTCCGCCGCGCCTTCGCCTTGGGCGAAGCGGCGGGTATATTTGCACTCGGGATAGTTGGAGCAGGCGACGAACGCCCCGAACCGCCCCCCGCGCAAAGCGAGCCGCCCCACGCCGCAATTGGGGCAGAGCCGGGGATCGCCGCCATCGGCCTTGGCCGGGAAGAGATAGGGCTCCAGGAATTTGTCGAGTTCGGCGGTCACTTCGCTCGGCTGGAACGCCATCACTTCGCTGGTACGCGGCTTGAAATCGCGCCAAAAGGCGTCGAGCACCGCCTGCCACTGCGCGCGGCCGCCCGAAATATCGTCCAGCTCTTCCTCGAGCCCGGCGGTATAATCATAGCCGACATAGCGTTCGAAAAAGCGTTCGAGGAACGCGGTCACCAGCCGGCCGCTCTCCTCGGCGAAGAAGCGGTTCTTCTCGACGCGCACATAAGCGCGGTCCTTCAGCGTCTGGATGATCGAGGCGTAAGTGGACGGGCGGCCGATCCCCAGTTCCTCCAGCCGCTTGACGAGCGATGCTTCCGAATAGCGCGGCGGCGGCTGGGTGAAATGCTGGTCGGCGCTCACCCCCTTTTTGGCGGGCGCGTCGCCGGCGGAGAGGCGGGGGAGGCGGCGGCTCTCCTCGTCCTCGGCATCGTCGCGGCCTTCCTCGTAGAGCGCGAGATAGCCGGGGAAGAGCACCACCTGCCCGCTCGCGCGCAAGCCGTGGAGCCCGCTGCCGTCGGTCAGCTCGATGGTGGTCCGCTCCAGCCGCGCGCTCGCCATCTGGCTCGCGAGCGCGCGCTTCCAAATCAGTTCGTAGAGCCGGGCATGGTCGCCCGAGCCGGCGCGGTCGCGGGTGAAATCGGTCGGGCGGATCGCCTCGTGCGCTTCCTGGGCGTTTTTCGCCTTGGTCTGATATTGGCGCGGCTTATCCGGCACATAGCTTGCGTCATAGCGATCGGCGACCGCCTTGCGCGCGGCCGAAATCGCGCTGCCGTCCATCTGCACGCCATCGGTGCGCATATAGGTGATCGCGCCCTCCTCATAGAGCGCCTGCGCCAGGCGCATGGTGTGGCTCGCCGAGAAGCCGAGCTTGCGCGCGGCCTCCTGCTGCAGCGTGGAGGTGGTGAAGGGCGGCGGCGGGTTGCGCGTGGCGGGCTTGGTCTCGACGCTCGCGACCGCGAAGCGTCCGGCCTCGACATCGGCCTTGGCGCGCTCGGCGGTGCCCCGGTCGGCGAGCGAGAGTTTCTCCAGCTTCTCGCCGCGCCAGCGGACCAACCGCGCGGTGAAGGGGGTGCCGTCTTGCTCCAGCTCGGCGGTGACGCTCCAATATTCCTGCGCGCGGAACGCCTCGATCTCGCGCTCGCGCTCGACGATCAGCCGCAGCGCGACCGATTGAACCCGCCCCGCCGATTTGGCGCCCGGCAGCTTGCGCCACAGCACCGGCGACAGCGTGAAGCCGACCAGATAATCGAGCGCGCGGCGCGCGCGATAGGCATCGATCAGGTCGGTATCGAGCGCGCGCGGGCGCGCCATCGCCTCGGTGACGGCGGCCTTGGTGATCGCGTTGAAGGTGACGCGCTCGACCTGTTTGGGTAGCGCGCGGCGGCCGCGCAGCACTTCCTGCACGTGCCAGCTGATCGCCTCGCCCTCGCGGTCGGGGTCGGTCGCGAGGATCAGGCGATCGGCCTTCTTCGCCTCGTCGGTGATCGCTTTGAGCTGCTTGGCTTTGTCGGCATAATTTTCCCACGCCATCGCGAAGCCCTCGTCGGGGTTCACGCTGCCGTCCTTGGGCGGCAAGTCGCGGATATGGCCATAGCTCGCGAGCACCCGATAATCGGGGCCGAGATATTTCTCGATGGTCTTCGCCTTGGCGGGCGATTCGACGATAACCAGTTGCACGCGGAAACTCCTCTTCGCGCGCGAGGGTGGGGAGGCTCGCCGCGCCGCGTCAAGAGGGAGGCGGCGAGCGGCCCGGTGATTTTACCGCTTGCCGCGCGTTAACCATGGCTCGCACCCCCTGGGTAACCCCGGCCGGGCTAGGCGCGGCTCATGCCCGATCTCGCGTGCGATCCCCAGCGCCTGATGCGCGAACATGACGAATTGATCGTGCTGGTCGGCGCGGTCGAGGCGGTGGTCGCCGCCGAGGCGCCCGCGCCGGCGGCCGCGCTCCAGGCGCTCGCCGCGCTGCGCCTGGCGATCGACGCGCATCTCGCCGAGGAGGACGCGCACGTCTATCCGCGCCTGGCGGGCAGCGCCTCGCTCGCCGAACAAGCGATCGGGCTCCAGCTGATCGCCGAGTTTCGCCATTTGACGGGCGATTGGAGCCTGTACCTGCTGCGCTGGAAACCCGCCACGATCGCGCGCGACTGGGCCGGCTTCGCGCGCGACACGCGCGAGATGATGGCCCGGCTGCGCGCGCGAGTGGCGCGCGAGAATGCGCTGCTTTATCCGCTCGCGGCGAAGGCGGCGTGAGCACGCGCTTGCCGTCGTAGAAAATCGGCGAAGAGGGGTACCGTAAAGTCGAGATAGCCATGGTCGGTGCTGTAGATCATGCCCTTGGCGATGATCTTCGCGCGCGCCGGCCCGAGTGATTTTTGCGTGCGGTTCATCGCCTTGGCGATCTCGGCCATGGCATAAGGCCCGTCGCCCAATTCGGCCATCGCCGCGACGAATGACAGTTCGGCTTTGGTCAACCGATCGAGGCGTACCTTGAAGAAACCTTCATCCAATCGCCGCAGCGTTTCCTGATAAGCCGTATCGACGTCGGCTGCGGTGATCTCCGGTCCATCGGCATTGTCCCACACCACCGAGGCCCACTCCTGAAGAAAAAAGGGGTAGCCCAGCGTTCGGCTCGCGATGATTTGCAGCGCATCGTCGGTTATTCGAGCGTCCTCTTGAACGATGGGCTTCTCGACCGCTTGGCGCGCGGCTGCCGCATCGAGCGGCCCGACCAAGGGATAGTGAAACAATCGCTCGGCATAGGATTTAGCCTCCCCGGCCAGCCGAGCGATTTGCGGCAAACCCGCGCCGACCATCAACACCGGAAGCGATTCTTGCGAAATACGATGCAGCGCGACGATAAGGGCGGACAAATCGCGGTCCGACAAATATTGAACTTCGTCGATAAGGAGCAACCAGCCGCGTTGCGAAGCTTCGGCGGCTTTACCGATCAGCGAAAACAAATCGGGCAGATCATATTGTAGATCGCCGGTATCGGCCAGTCCCGTCTCTGGCTTGACGCTCACATCGATGCCGACGATGCCTAGCTTGAAGACCGATGCGAAATTGCGCAGTCCGGCCAGCGCGCGTACCGCGACGTGTTTAGCCGTTTGAACACCGGAAAGAGACCGGATGACCTTGTGCATTTCCGGGTACAGGAGCCTTGCGAGCGTTTCGCCCTCGGGCGCTTCCACTCTCGATACCAGCAGATTCTGTCGCGCCGCGTTGCGGCCGATTTCATTGAGCAGCACCGTTTTGCCCGTGCCGCGTAGGCCTAGAAGCATGATCGAACGCGCACTGCGCCCATTGATCGCCCGGCCGCACGCAACGCTTGCCGCCTCCAAAATGGCGTCGCGGCCAGCCAGCTCCGGCGGGCGGCTGCCCGCGCCTGGCGCAAAAGGGTTGCGATAGGGATCCATCTGGAGATCTCTGCTTCTACCAAAATCTATCTAAGTCTACCAAAATTCGCTAGCTTCCCCTAGACTTCGATAGCCGCTGCTACTGCCCTAAGCAGCCAAACTCACCCGCCCGCCCGCGTGGCGCTCCAACCGCCCGGCGAGTTCCAATTCGAGCAGCACCGTCGCCACCACCGCAGGCGAAAAGCCGCTTTGGCGGATGAGTTCGTCGATCGGCACCGGCACCGGGCCGAGCAGCCCCGTCACCACCCGGCGCTCGGCGTCGCTCGCGTCCTCGGGCGGGGGCGCGCCCCAGCCGGCGCCCGGCGCGCGGACCATGCGCGGGTCGAGCGGCCCCAGCGCTTCGAGCACGTCGGCGACCGATTGCACCAAGGTCGCGCCCTCGCGGATCAGCTGGTTGCAGCCTTGCGCGCGCGGATCGAGCGGGCTGCCGGGCACCGCCATCACCTCGCGCCCCGCCTCGGCCGCCAGCCGCGCGGTGATCAGCGAGCCCGATTTGGGCGCGGCCTCCACCACCACCGTCCCGCGGGCGAGCCCGGCGATGATCCGGTTGCGCTGCGGGAAGAAGCGCGCGAGCGGCTCGGTGCCGGGCGGTTGTTCGCTCAAAACGAGCGCCTCGCGCGCGAGCTGCTCCTGGAGCGCGGCGTTTTCGGGCGGGAAGGCGATGTCGTGCCCGCTCGCGATCACCGCGATCGTCGCGGGCAGCGCGCCTTGATGCGCGGCGGTATCGATTCCGCGCGCGAGCCCCGAGACGATCACTTGCCCCGCCTCGGCGAGCCCCGAGGCGAGCCCGCGCGCGAAGCGGCAGGCGGCGGCCGAGGCGTTGCGCGCGCCGACCATCGCCACCGCCATCGGCTCGAGCAGCTCGGCGCGCCCGCGCGCGATCAGCACCGGGGGCGCGGTCTCGAGTTCGGCGAGCAGGGCCGGATAATCGGGCGTGCCGAGAAACAGATAGCGCGCGCCGAGCTTGGCGACCGCCGCCATTTCGCGCCGCACCGCGCCCGGATCGGCGAGCATCGGCGCGCGCCCGCCGCCGCGCGCGGCGAGCTGGGGCACCGCCTCCAGCGCGGCGGCGGCGGTGCCGAAGCGCGCGATCAGCTGGGCATAGGTGACGGGCCCGATCTGAGCCGAGCGGATCAGGCGCAAGCGATCGGCCGCGTCGGCGACCGTCGCCGGCTCAGCCATGGTTGGCGCCGGCGCCGATTCGGGGCTCGGTGCCGTTCAGCAGCCGCTCGATATTGGCGCGGTGGCGCCACAGCACGATCGC
>FRDC01003031.1_pt2 | contig 13130 bp, 22 predicted proteins | sample 1106171 | NCBI WGS metagenome assembly FRDC01 (sample SAMEA3930566, study PRJEB13176) | freshwater metagenome | biome: Drinking water system; feature: drinking water; material: water | place: Singapore | collected 2014-12-20
GTGGGGGCCATGCAGACCAGGGCCTGGTAAGGCGGCGACAGAGATTCACCCATAGAGGAGACGGGAGTAGCGGTATAGCCAGCCCAGTAGGCGTTGGGCGTGTTGTGCAGATACCACTGTTGCACCTTGTCGGCCTTGACGTGCGCCTCATCAAAAATGAGCAAATCGGCCACGGGCAAGCGGCAGCCATCCTCCAGCATGGCAACCAGGGTATCGCGGCTGGCACACTTCACGGGAGCATTCCAGGCCACCCGCCCTTCCATGATGGGGGATGCAGGCACGCCAAAGCGTTCGAGGGTGCCGAGCATCTGGTCCACAAGGCGGCGGCGATGCACGATGTGCAGGACCGTCTTGCCCATCGCCAGGGCGTTGCAAGTTTGGGCGGCGGCCACGACCGTTTTCCCACTACCGCACGGGGCCTGCCAGACCACTCGCTTCGCTCCCTGGGTGTAGGGCACACGAGCGCGGCGCAGGAAGTCCTCCTGAATCGGTAGCAGTTGCGGACGCTCTAATACGTGCTTGACCGGCTCGGGAGGTTCGAGAAAGGAAAAGAGGCTCTGCATGCCTGCTGCTCCGCGGTGGAAATATGCCCTGTTGCCGTCTTGACTCCCGCCGTACCAGCAACCACGAGGCGGGAACCTTCGGGTTTAGCCCGCGGCCACCAGTTCCTCGTAGCGATGTTGCGGTACGGCCCCATAACCGCGGCAGCCGGCACAGACCGACCCTTCACTACGCGATTCCTGGCCGCCGCAGGTAGGGCATACGGCATGGGGAACGCCTGCGCGGAGTGCTTCGGCAGCCAGTTGCATGCGGTGCGCCGCTTCCCAGGTATGCTCCTGAAACTTGTCGATGAGGAGAAAGCCGTGAAATGCGCACAGGCCACGGGCGAGTTTCTCCCAGGCTTCCGGAGAAATCATGGCCAGCGCCTGTTCGACGCAGCCAATCAGGTTGGGCAGTCCCAGGTCGGCAAACACGTCGCGGAGATGGTCGGGAACCACGGCCCCGGTTTGGTCAAACAGGTCCACGCGCTTCTGCGGAGCCTTGGGCAAGGGTGGCGGCGGCGTGTCCGGGTCGGGTTCATCGCCCGGCTCGCAGCTCATTTCCTTCAGCGCCTCCGCGACAGAAAGGCCGACGTGGAGCAGGCTCAGAAATCGACTGTGAGCCGCCTTGCCCAGCCCCTGAAGTTCGTTGTAGGCGCGCTTACCAATGGCCCCGCGCTCGTGCATCTCGGTAATCACGGCCCAGGGCTTGGGCTTCTTGGGCGCGCCCTCTTTAAGGAGTTCCTGAAGTTCCAACGCCAGGGCCTCGTCGCCCAACTCAGCTAGCTTGAAGGCTTGCTCCTTGCTGACCTTACTCGAGGACAACAGCAGGTTGCGCACGGCCTCGGGGTCCAGGTCAGCATCTTCCGCCCGTTCTACGAGGCGGTCCACCGTATCGGCGTACTTGGCATCGCGGTAGATGGTACGCTCGGAAACCCCGTGTGTGGCTGCCAGTTGCTCGGCGGCCTTGCTCGGGGATACGGGGACTGTCCCGTTGCGGTGGTCACCGCCCGCCGCCAAGCGGTCCTTGGTCTCCTGGTAGCGGCGGCCACGCAGGTAGGCTTTGCGCTCTTCCGTCAGGTTGCGCCGCCCCAACTGATTGTCGATGACCCAGTTGATGGCACCGCGCCGATCCGCAAACTCCTTGGCCTCGATGGAGTAGGGCAGGCTGTGGCGTTCGCAAATCTCCAGGCGGTTGTGGCCGTCCAAAAGAAGGTTGTGCCCGGACCAAACCACCAAGGCATCCCGACAACGGCCCTCCGCTAACAACAGCTGCTCCAGCAGGGAGCGTTCTTCCTCGGTCATGGGCGGAATCAATCCCTGAATTTCCTGGTCAATGACTGGCTTCATGGCGGTTATTCCCTTATGGTTGCAAGCACTGCCCTTTGGTTCAATTTCCACCCTGCTGTATCTCTCACTGACAATTTGTCAGTAAGAGACTTCCTTACGTAGCAAGGACTTACGACGACGAATTTTCCCAGGACGTATAGTATTGTGCGTTCACTATACGCTGGCGGCTTCCTCGGTCAGTTCGCGCGAGAGCAGGTCGGCGTAGTCCTTGCCCGCGTTGACCTGCTCTTCGGTCCAGCGCGGGACTTCGGGGTGTGCTCCGTGGTTACCTTGCACGTATTCAATCACCCGCTGGCGAAAGTCTGCGCGTTCGGCAATGACCTTCTCCCGGAACAGCTGGGCGTCGAGTTCCTCCAGCTGGTTGAAGAACGCCACGCCACCGCCATCGTGCTTGGTTTTGCGCTGCTCGACGTAGCGAGAGGCTTCTGCCACGGCGAAGGCAATCTGCTCGGGTTTGTCCCAGGTACTGAGGTCGTCGGACCAGAGTTGGTGAACGCCCTGCTGGGACATATGCGACAGGAGGTCGCCCTTGGTAATATGACCCTCCACGGCAAGGTCGGTATCCAACTTACCCAGCCAGGTACGCAACTCCAGGCCGTTGGAAAGAGGGGAGATAGTGGCGGGCGGCGACGGCTTGGCAGGCTTCTGCGCAGCACCGTTGGCCGCGGATTGTTGGGGCTTGGAGGGGACTGGCTCAGTCACTGCGGTTGGCCCCGCGGGGAGCAAGGCTACCTTGACGCGACGGGCCTCCGTATAGGCTTCGCGGACTTCACTCACGTGCTCCGCAGCCATCTGCCGCTTGACCTCAGGGGTGATTTCCTTGGAAATGGCGTCCAGTTCGGCCAGGGAATCGGCCAACTGAAAGCGGGCCTTGTACCGGTCGGCCAGGGCACGGCTCCGGGCTGCCTTCTCACGCTCCTGGCGGTCCAATGCCTCTGAGTCCAGGTGGGCAGCAGTTTCCTCACTCTGCATCTGGGCTTGGGTGTGCCCCAGGATACCCAGAAGTGGGGCGATAACTTTCTCAAAGGTCGGCCACTCAATAGCTAAGCCCTGCAAGATTCCCGAGCGGTCCTTTTCTGCAAAGAGCGTCGGAATGGACTCCCGCGCCTTGCCTTGCCCCTTCTTGCTGGATGGGACTCGCACCGATTCCATGCGTAGACAGATGTGCGGCTCATAGGCCGTCTCGCCCTCAGCCTTCATCTTGACGCCGACAGCCTTTAACTCCCCTTCTTCCTCCGCGAACTCCGTGCCCTGGCGGCCCAGGATAAAAACGTGGTACGGCGAATTGATAAGCAAGTGCATAAGCTCCTTGTACGGAGACTTGATGCGACCCCAGGCGTGCATGGGAATCTGCCCATTGGGTCCAACCTTGCCCGTGTAAGCGGCCTTGGCCGCCTCCCAAAAATGAGTGATCGAGTCAATAACGATAACGGAGTAGTGATCCGGACGCAGGGCCTTGAGTTCCCTGATGGCTTCGGTGATGCTTCGTGTGTAAACAGCATCAAAGTCAAAAGCGTCGGGATGAAATTCCCGGGCTGGCACGGCCTGGGCATAGAAATCTGTTCCACGCTCCGTATCGATATAGGCAATACGCTTTTGCGTGTACTTCGCAATGCCTTCGGCAAAGAGCAAGGCGCTAAGCGTTTTGCCGCTTCCGGGTGGGCCAAACATAGAAACTTTCAAAGTGGCCTGTTCGGGTTTCGCTTTTCGGAACGCCATAAGTTTTTCCTTCACAAAAACCGGTGAAGGGCATCGTGAATGCGATGCCCTCTCTTCCCTTCACTCCAGTCCCAACTTGTGGAGATTGGTCCGCAGCCGATCGAGCGAGCGGTGTAGCAAGCTATGGGCCTTCTGCTTGGTAAGACCCAGTTCGGCACCCGCTTCCGCAAGAGACAAATCCCGCTCGTAAATCAGACAAAGAAGGCGCTGACACAAGGGGGACAGGCGACCAATCAAATCAGGGTCGAGGTCGTGCCGCCGTTCACGGCCCGCGACAAGGTTGCCATCCTCCAGACAAGCTACCTTGGGAATCGACCGTCCTAGCCGGCGCAACCGTCGATAGGTTGACCCCTTGCACGAGTTATACCTCCTGGCGGCATCCAACAGCGAACCAACAACTCGCCGGTGGGCATAACTCCGAAAACTACCTTGGGCGGCGGCGTGCTTCCGGCTGGCCTCCACCAAACCGACGTAAGCCTCCTGAAGCCAATCTTCCCGCTCCATGCCCACGACATGCAGACTACGTGCGGCGACCGTGGAGGCGCACAAAGCACGCGCATAGTCCAGATGATGCATCACCATCGCATTGGCAGCCGTCGTATTCATCGCCCCCTCCTTTCTAGCCTGGAATTAAGCCGTATGTTTGCCCGACACACGGGCGCAGAAGGCGCGCACGTCCGCCAGCGAAGGGCATACTCCCTCCGCTCGGGCACGGCGAGCCTGGGCATGCACCTGCCCCCATGCCGAGTGGTCAGGGGCACACGCAGACCCGGTGCGCAAATACATACCACGCTCGGTGAACGCATTGCTGACGGCTACCAAAGTGCGCATCATGACGCGGTAGTCCTCACCCTCCAGCGGCAAAGAGGTGCGCCACAGGGTGACCTGGATGGCCAGTGTCATTAGCTCTTCACGGGACATACAAGCCAGGTGGGCTTTCAGGTCACTGTGGGTAATCAAGGATGCTCCTTGTTCACGAGCCGTTGGGGGACCGAGCCGTCACGCGGCATCAATTCTTCCCGCAAGACAGGGACATCGTCTGGCGCTGCGATGCCCAGGCGCACCACGCCCCGGTCAATGGCAATCACCTTGATCTGGATGGTGCCAATAAAGAGTGACTCTCCAACCTTTCGACCAAGTAACAGCATGACAATCTCCTTTGCAACCGAGCCAATACTACCGGACGATTTTCCTCAGTTTCTCTTTTGGACCGCATCACCCCTCATGGACCCGTCATGGCGGTTCATGGCGCTCCTTGAATTGCTCTTGACGGCCCTGAAGCAACCCCATGAGTTCGTGGAGCAGGGCAGCAGCGGCACGAACCTTGCGGGACTCAAACCGCACCGTGCGATGGCCGAGTTTAACGGGCACCAACACCCCTGCCGCAACGAGATCATCAAAGAGGCATTCCGGGATGCCGTTGGCTGTAATCGCTTCCGATCGCGTGATCCATTGCATCCGTCGCACCGCTCAAGGCGAAATACGGCTTGCCAGCCTTTCAACCCTCGTTCCGTAGAATAGTATCCGGCGTCCAGGGGGCGGGCGTGGGTGCAACCATCAGTTGCTCGAAGTCGCGAATCGCCTGACGCATGGCGTCAGCCTCCCGTGCGCAGTCCTCCTGCATGCCATGCACCAGAGACAACATGCCCGCGCCAGCCTCAGAGAGGGCCTTAGCGGCATGCACCACGTCGGTCGCAGGGAGCAGCAGATGGGTGGCCCTTGGAATCAAACTAGCCTCGGAAGAAGTCAGAGAGTTCACGCCGTGCTCCTTAAACTGGAATCTGGCAATCAACCAAGACGGGTAGGTCTGTTGGCTGGGTACGGTCTGGAGAGTGCCCTGCCTGCTTGGTCGCAGTTCCCCTCCTCAAACGTGACGGTGCAAAAGCCAGTCACCGCATCCACGCGAAACACGCAACCCTGAACCCCCAGGCTTTCCAAGAGGTCCAGTATGTCCTGAGCATCCGCTAGCGTCAGACCAAGCAGTACGCGGCGCATCATGCTCCCTCCTTGCTGGGGCCACCGGACACGGAACGAGGTCTAAGCGCCGCACCCGCTCTCCGAATCGACGGGATACCAACCCCACCGCGTCCTGGCTGTCCGAGGTTTGCTGACAACTCGGCGGCGGGTTGCACGGGTGCAAATGTAACTGTGATACAAGCAACAAACGTAACATACTACTGAGTAAGCTCGGCTGTCAAGTGGTTTGTTGGAACTTTTTGCTTGATTATCGCAATCGTCGTTGTTACTATGAATTATGTGTCGGTTTCCACGACATTTATGACCATTCAACCTGTTGCTGGAGGCTGTTGTGACGGCTACACTAGAACCAGTGATGTACGGCAATTTCGCTCACGGAGTCATTGGTGTGCCAAGGAAGCCACGGTCCAAGCCAACCAAACCAGTTCGCGTTCACACGGAGGTCGCCATTGTCTTGGAGATGATGGCGAAGCTCTTTGGGCGTTCTGTGCCCGACCTCGCCTCGGAGCTGCTCGAAAAGCAACTTGAACCCATGCGTGGGCCAGCGGCCGAGCGGTTGCTGGGGGCACAGGAGGGCGATCCGAGACGTTCGGAAGACAAAAAGCCCAAGCGTGGCTGAACCACGGGTCGGCCCGAGCGTCCCTTATGCAGCCCGACCACGGAGCCACGGCTATGAGCCTGTCCATACCCACGACGACGCACTGCCGCTATTGCCGAGCACGGGCCGATGCGTCCGGCCTGTGTCGCGCGTGCGAGATGCGGCGTGCGACCTGGTGCGGGGCCGTTCACCGGACCAGACGGGTGCGACTGGTCCCGGCGTTGCGGCGCGTGGTGGTGTGAGGCGACCACGCCTGGACATCCAGACGGGTATTCCTTGGGAAAGTGGCCGCAGGGAGAGTTGGCTAAAAGTGCCGAGAAAGGAGATGCTTCGGTGCAGAGCATGGTTGTCTTTCCTGTGTCTTTCCTGAACATTCCCCGGATTGGGGAAATCCACAAAACGGCCATTGCCGTAAGTCCAGGAACGCCATAGGATAAACAACCATGCCCCTTTAGCTCAATTGGCAGAGCAGCTGACTCTTAAACAACTGCACTGCCAATCACCAAAAAGACACATCTCCAAAAAAGACAAATACTTAAGGAACGAGGTCTCTTTCCTGGGCCTATTTGTCTTTCCTGAGTCTTTCCCGGTTGTTATCCTGCCTCCCTGGTTTTGAGAACGTCCGGCACGTGGAGCCGCTGTACCGTCTCCGCGTCCGCGCCACCGTCTACGTAGTACGTGAGTGTAGTCGTGAGGCTCTCGTGCTGCATGAGCCGCTGTAGCTCTGCCGCGCTGAGCCTCGGGGAATTCATCGTGCCAAACCCCTTCCGCAGATTGTGGAAGCCGTACAGGTGACACGCGGGGGTATGCTCATGCTCCTCGTCGCAGTGGAGGTGAATGCCCGCGTGCCGTTGAATCTCCTGGAACACGGTCGTGAGCGTGCGCACATGGTGCGGCCACTCAAAGAGCATATCGCCAAAACCGGCCAGCCGTTGGAGATGCTCCACGGCCAGCGGGTGTAGGGCAATGCGGCGCTCGCGCTTGGCCTTGTTCCCCGATACGTCGGCTCGCACACGAGCCGCACCTTGCTCCAGGTCTACGTCTGTCCGCTTGAGTGCCAGCAACTGGCCCACGCGCCAACCCGTGGCCACGTAGGCCATGACCAGGAAGGCACGCCACCAGTCGCCCGGCGTGTAGCCTTGCGCAACCGGCAACCGGGCATGGTCGCAGGCACGGTACAGGGCCGCGAAGTGCTCCGGGGTAACGAACAACACCAACGGCTTTACTTCGGACAATAAGCGCACCTTGGGCATCTCCTTGAGGTAGCCCCACTCGACGGCCACGGTTAGGGCCGCTTTGAGGTTGCGCAGGTCGGCGTTGACGCTGGCGGTCGTCACGGTGTCATCCGGATTCGTGGGCAGCTTCGCATACAGGCGGCCGTTGCGCACACGCTTCCAGATGTGCTTGCCCTTGTGCGGGCCATGCTTGGGCACGTGCGGCACAAAGTCGCTCTTGGTGAGCCTGGCCGTGCGTTTGGTTTCCTGACGGCGGGCGGCTGTGAAGCCGTCCACCGTGGCCGTCTTGATACCACTGACCTTGCCCGGCTTCACGATCCGCGCGAAGTTGTCCAGGCTCATGAGTGCCTGGCGGCGGGTCGCCTCCGACTTGCCGGACAGGATTTTCTCCGTGTACTCGGTGCGGAAGTCCTCCCACGTCTTGCCGCTGTTCTGACCGAACACCCCGGCTACAATCTCAGCATGAATGCGCCTGGCCTCCTGCTTGGCCAGTTTGAGTCCTTCCTTTCCCGGCCCACAGCTGAATGCGTGACGTTTGCCGTCGAGGTCGCGGTAGCCGACGTACCAACTCACCTTGGCCGAATCTTTCCCGTGTTTCTTGATTTGTCCGTCGTCCTGAAACCACCACGCTTTCATGCGTCCTGCCATGTCCGGCCCTCCCTGGCCCTGAGATTGAATGAGCATGGCCGCGGCGTTTACCGTGGCCCGCTCGATAATCTCTGCCAAGGCGGTTTCGGTCAAGGCATGCGTAACAACACCTTCGCCAGCCTGGGTAGTCTGCTCAGCCATGCTGGACTCGATGCGCGGGTGACTGTGACAATTCGCCGTGAATCGCCAACGGTCCCTATTCTGCCGCGCCGCCCCAAGCGAAACAGCAGCAAACCAGTGGCCAGATACGCGGACACGCGCGGCCAGAAGCTGCCCGGTCACAAGCCGGGCAGTCTGTACCCGTCCGGTCCCTGGCTGAGCAGGCCGCGCCGGACCAATGTCCGCAGATGTTCACGCAAATGGCCGTTGCAACTGCGCCCCATCTTCGCGGCCAGCTTTTTCGCAGGCAGTGGTTCTGGGCCACATGCGGCCAGGATAGCCCGGTCCAGGGGGGACAGGGTAGCGTCAGTGACGGGCGGCGTGACAATCTCCCCCGGCTGCGAGCGGAACACGTACTCCTGATTTCCAGCGTTCGCGGTGATGGTGATCGTCACGGTGGTAATCGGCTCGCCAGCACCGGCGAGCAGTTCGCACGCCAAGGCCAGGAGACGACGGCGCAGGGTATCCGATGGACACATGGCAGGGCATGGGTGGGGCGCTGTGTATTAAGGGCGGGGGGGGTGTGTAAAATACTACGCGCCGAGAAAGTCAATTACCAGATAAGTTGCGAGAAATGTGTGAAAAAGATTCATGCTCAGACAGGAAGTTGTTGCCCGGCAGAAAAACACCAGGGTGGACAGTCAGGCTGGCGAGCCTTGATGGCGCGAGAGAGCAAGCGTATAGTATTGGGAGAAGGGAGGAAGGCGACGTGACGACGCAACAGGTGGCCGAGGAGTTAGGCGTAAGCGTGCGGCGTGTGCAGGCGATGATTGTGTCGGGTCGCCTGCGGGCGAGAAAGGTGGGGCGTAGTTATACCGTGCACGCGCGCGACGTGGAGCGGGTGCGCGAGCGTAAACCAGGGTGGCGCAAGGGTGTTTCCCGTAACCGGCAGGAGAAGTCATGAGCGTAGATACGAGTGTCATCGGCATTAAAGCGCCCGATAAGAAATGGCAGAAGATGAAGGCGGTGTATGACGTGTGCATGGCTGCCAAGGTTCAATTACCCTCTGAAGTGACGGATTTTTTTGACGGGTGTGAACCCGATCCTATGGGAGTGGAGGTTGACCTGGTGAAGCAAGGGGCGATGGCTGAATGGAGGAATGACTGGGCACGCGGATTCTTGATTGACGTGAAGAAACTACCTGACGACGTAACGCACATTAGAATTAGCAGGGGGTAAGCCAGGTGGAATACTATCCCGAGGTGGAGTGCGAGGCCCGCGCAGGTGACGTGGACTGGGAGGTGGTTGTAGGAGTGCAAGACGAAGCCGGTTGCCGTCAATTTCTCAGTGTCAGCAACGGTATGGTCACCCAGGATGGTGGCAAGAGTTATCTGGCCATTGGAGTCGTCGAGGTGGATGCGCGTAAAAAGCGTGTACTCATCGAATTGCCCCATGAATCGGACTCAGGAGTCAATCGTCTGTGGGTGCCGTTGAGCGCATTTCGAGCAATCAGGCTGCCGTGTCGCCCATAAGGAAGCCGTGGCCGTTTGCTCACTCCACCTCCTCCGACCATCCTAACCGGGCGAACACCTGAGCGACCTGGGCGGCGTAGCGTCGTCGCATCCCCTCGTGGATGGCGGGCATGCGAGCGGACCAGTTATGCCGCGCGGCCGCTGAGGGGATGGCGTGCCTAGTCGGGTCATGGTCACGCAAGGCGGCAATCACTTCTGCGGAATTTGCGCACACGTAGGCATCGTCGCGGCCTTGCTCGGCGCGGAAGATGTTGCGGTAGGCGATGGCCACGACATAACTCCCCCCCCGGGTCTGGTAGACGGACACATTGTTCCAGTGTAGGTGCGCCCAGGCCCGCCACGGTCGTTTGCTGTCCTTGCGTTCGGGATGGGTGACGGCGGGGGCATCGTTGGCCTCAGCCAGCAGTTCGCCCTCGAAGCGGAGCGGCGGCAGGCCGGTACGGGGCACGCTATAGACAGGCATTGTCTTTCTCCTCAGAACTTGCCTCGGCAGGGGCAGTCCAGCCGATGCTGGATCGGTTGCTCCACGCGCGTGCGGAAGACGGGCCGTGCTTCCCGGCGTGGGTTCTGGCCGTGGTTTGCAAGCACAATCACGGTCTCACTCTCCCCGCAGCGCACGCAGCGGTGATACCAGTGCTTACCATCCCAAAAGAGTTGCTCGGACGGGTTGTCCGGGATGGCTGTCGGCACGGACGCGGTGGCTTCAGGAGCCTTCGTCACCTTGGGTGGCACGGGCAACGGGTCCAACGGCACGGTGGATGTCTTGCCTCCTGGGTCCGGGCGTGAAGCTGCGGGGCGGCGCAGAATAAACTCGCGGTGGTAGTCGTCCGGCAGCACGGAGAGGGGCGTCCGCTTGGGCATCCGGGGTCTCCCCGTGGCATCCTTCTCCAGGAAGATGTCTTCGCCGTTCGGCTTGGGCTGTCGCAGCCAGGGCGGCTTGCGATTGCTGGGCGGCAGTGCCGGCAGGGGGGCCTGCTTGATGGTCGGTTGGCTTGGCTTGGGCGGTTGGGCCGTGACGGGGACTGCGGCAGCTACCACCGCAGGTGGCCGCATGGCCTGTCGGGCTGCGGGTGTGTCGGGTTCGTCCCAGGCGCAGGGGAAGCCCTGAAGCCAGCGCGGCGGCTTCGTGGGTACAGCCGCAGGCAGGGCGAGCAGGTCCACCGTGGGCGCGGCGGCCTGGGGTGGTTCCTTCCGCTCTGCAATGCTCAGAAACACGTCATCGAGTAAATCGTTCCTGCGCAGGGGCTGAGACGGCACCGCCACAGCGGGCGGTGCCGTCTCAGCCATCATGGCGTCCAGTAGGTCGTTGGGCCGCAGGTTCACGCCATCACCTCGTGGGGTTGCGCCAGCAGGCCGCTGGCGACCACGGCCTGCAAGTGCTTGCACAGGCTGCCGTCCTCGTCCCGCCGCCGGTAGATGAAGTCGGCGCAGTCGCAGGCCAACCCGTGCTCGGTGTGGCAGCAATCATAGGCCGTGCCATCGGCCTTGGTGAGGCGGACTACCTGGGCATGGCGATAGACCGTCACCAGATACTGGGTTCCGCGAATATCCATGATGCCTTCCTCCTTACTCGTCCCGCATCATTTCATAGGCTGCGTCGCACGCCGGGTCCGAGCCGAAGGAGGTTCCAGCCCAGAGCAGGATGCCTTGGAGCCTGACCTCCCAGCGCCAGAGTGTGGGAGTGAGGGGATAGACCAGGGCGTGGTAGCCGTTGAAGTCGCAGACGAGACCGGAGGGGCCGTCGAGCCAAAGAGTCTTCATGAAAGTATCCTTCGAGGGACCGCACAAGCTGCGGCCTGGCTTCCGGCAGTGGATAAGGGAGCCTGCCGGATTGCTCCCGCGAATACTATACGCCACGGTGAGCGGCTTGTCGATAGTGTCTGCTCAGCAGGCGCAGAATTTTCTTCGCCTTGCCTGGCGTAAGGAGTGTGGCTAAACGCAGCGCGGCCAAGCAGGTGCCTTTGGGTTGCCGCGAGCCGGATTCTAGGCGGCTGACGCCCGCTTTGGTCTCCATGCCAATCAGGGTGGCGAACTGAGCCTGATTGAGCTTCAGACGCAGACGCAGGGCGCGGACCTCCTGACCGGTCAGGGTGGCTGGAACGGGTGTCTTGCGTGGCGCGGCTTCCGGGGGCGCAATAGCTTCCGTAACCTGGGGGAAGCAGGCGTGCAGGCTCGGCATACCTGCGGCCTGCCAGGCGCGGAAGACGTGCTCGGGCGAGTGGCCGAGGATGGGCATATCTTCCTCAAGAGGCATGGTGCCGGCCCTCCGCTTGGGCGATGGCGGCTTGGGCAGCAGCCACGTCCGATAGAAGGATGTCGCCATCGCTCATGGGCCGTGTGGCCCGGTTGATGATGCGTCGAAGAATCGCGAGCAGCGCCGGTGCGGCAGCAATCAGTTGAGCATCCGCCAGCAAAATCTCTTCGCGGGTACAATCCTGTCCTTCGTTGAAGCGGCGGCCCTTTACCTCGCACACGCAAACCTCGTGCGTGCCCAGGTAGCCTTTACCCTTCTCGTCTCGGTCGGTCCAGACGTAGCGTTCATCGTTCTTACCGCAACCTCCATCAACTTTCCACGGTCCCGGCGTGTGGGTGGTGGTAGTCGTGTTCATGGTCCGTTCTCCAAGGGCGAATGGTTATCAAATCAATCCCAACCGTACTCATCACTGACGGCCCGCATGATGTCGAGTAGGCTGTAAGCGACGATGATGCGGCGCGGGCTGCCATAGGACCAGACCTCAGCGTGGAACTGTTCCTCGGCAAACCAGACGCGGGCATAAAAGTTCAGCCCGGCATAGCCACCATAGTAGCGGCCAGCGCGTAACTTCTCTTCAAAGCCAGGTTCGATGGTATGAGTGAAGTTGGACATACCCTCGGGGATTTTTTCCCAGCATTCTGGCACAACGCTATTGGCTGGCATAGTTCGTTCTCCACGTAGGTCAAATAGGTCAAATCAAACCAAACGCCCGCAGCGCCTTGCGAGCCAGCTCCCAGTCCGGCAGGCCCGCCTGCTGTGCTGGCTCATGCGATATTCTCCGCGAATTCCGGCGAGGCTTGCAAGAGGTCGCTCACCTGCGCCGCGTAACGCGCCCGCACCTCGGCCAGCAGCTTGGCCTGCCGGTCGGCATAGGACTCGTGCGGCGGAAAGCCGCGCACCACGGATGCCGGGTCGTAGTCGGTGAGGATCTTGCCCACGGCGGCCGGGTCGTCGGCTACGGTGGCCAGGTCGTGCTCCAGTTCGCCCTGGTAGCGAGTCCGGTAGGCGACGTGGACCACGTACTTGCCGACCGTCGTGCGGTAGACGGTCAACTCGTGCCAGCGGGTCCAGTCGCGCCCCGCTTGGCGCTGGCCATCGGATTCGGCGAGCACCTCCCCCTGGAAGCGTAGGGGCGGTTTGCCGCTTCGGGGCAGGGTGTAGTTGCCGCCGCGGTCCGGC
>FRDC01004060.1_pt1 | contig 13113 bp, 13 predicted proteins | sample 1106171 | NCBI WGS metagenome assembly FRDC01 (sample SAMEA3930566, study PRJEB13176) | freshwater metagenome | biome: Drinking water system; feature: drinking water; material: water | place: Singapore | collected 2014-12-20
GCGCCCCGGCGATCTCGGTCATGGCCTGCTTCGAGGCTTCGAGCGCCGACAGGCCGCGCTTGGTCATGTTGACCTCGACGTTTTCCACGACGACGATGGCATCGTCCACCACCAGGCCGATCGCGAGGATCATGCCGAACATGGTTAGCATGTTCACCGAGAAACCGAGGAGGTGCATGCCGATGAAAGTGCCGATGATCGACACCGGCACCGCCAGGATCGGGATGAGCGTGGCCCGCAGCGACTGCAGGAACAGGAACACCACCAGGATCACGAGAACCACGGCCTCGAAGAAGGTGTGCACCACCTTGTCGATGGAGTTCAGGGTAAAGAGACTGGTGTCGAGCGTCACCTTGTAGTCGAGGCCGGTGGGAAACTGCTTCTTGAGTTCCTCCATGCGGGCCCGCACCGCCTTGGCGGTTTCCACGGCGTTCGCGCCGGGCTGCTGGTAGATGCCGATGGTGGTGGCGGTCTTGCCGTTCATGCGGCTCGCGATGGAATAGTCGCGCTTCGCGAGTTCCACCCGACCGATGTCCTTGACCCGCACGATGGCCGCGCCCTGCTTGGCGGCCCGGACGATGATCTCCTCGAACTCCTCCGGTCGCGTGAGCAGGCCCTGGGCCGTGACCACGAACGTCTGCTGCACGCCCTTGTCCGTGGGTTGCGCGCCGATCTGGCCGATGCCGAAGGTCTGGTTCTGGCTCTGGATCGCGGCCGCCACGTCCTGCACCGAGATGCCGAGCTGCGCCAGGCGGTCGGGCCGCAGCCAGACTCGCATCGCGATGTCGGGCAACCCGAACACCGAAGCGCGGTTGGCGCCCGGCACCCGCTTCAGCTCCTCCAGCACGTAGAGGTTGGTGTAGTTGTCGATGTACGTGTCGTCGTAGCGGCCGTCGGGCGAGAACACCGACAGGATCATCATGATGCTGGAGGACTTCTTCTCCACCGTGACACCCTGCTGCGACACCACCTGCGGAATCAGCGGCAGCGCCTGGCTCACGCGGTTCTGCACGTTGACCTGGTTGATGTCGGGGTTGCTGCCCGGCTTGAACACCACGTTGATGGTGACGTTGCCGCTCGACGAGCTGACCGAGTTGAAGTACAGGAGGTTGTCGACACCGTTGATCTGCGTCTCGATGGGTGCAGCAACGGTGTTCGCGATCACCTCTGCGGTGGCGCCGGGATAGCGCGCCTCGACGCTCACCTGCGGCGGTGCCAGCTCCGGATACTGCTCGATGGGCGAAACCAGCATCGAGACCGCGCCGCCCAGCAGGATCAGGATCGAGATGACCGACGACAGGATCGGCCGGTCGATGAAGAAATGCGTGAACATGCCGCGGGACGTTTACTTGGGAGCGTCGGCAGATGCTGCGGGCTTCACCCCCGGAGCCACGATCTGAACCGGTTTGCCCGGTACCACCTTGAGCACGCCTTCGGTCACGACGCGGTCGCCGGGCTTCAACCCGGTCGCTATCACGATGTCCTTCTCGCCCTGATAGTCGCCGACCACGACCGGCCGGATCTCTGCAGTGCCGTCCTGCTTGACGACGTAGACCAGGTGACCGTTCGGGCCCTGCTGCACCGCCAGCTGCGGAACGACCACGGCATTGGGGCGCATGGCTCCGCGCACGTTCGCGGTCACGAACATGCCCGGTCGCAGATCCCGCGCAGGATTGGGCACCACGGCGCGCACCAGGAACGACCCGGTATCCTGGCTGAAGGACGGGTCGGCGAAATTGATCCGGCCGCGGTTCGCATACGCCTTGCCGTCGGGCATCACGAGTTCGACTTCGTAGTCGCCTTCCTTCGGAACCACGACCTGGCCCGATGCCTGGAGATCGCGCAGCCGTGCCACCTGGTTCTGCGACACGCTGAAGCTCACCCAGATCGGGTCGATGGCCGCGACGTAGGTGAGTCGGGCGTTCTCCGACATGGCGTTGATGTAGGCGCCCTGCCGTTGCTCGGAGCGGCTCGCGAGACCCGTGACCGGACTGCGAATGGTGGTGTAGCCCAGGTTGAGCTCGGCCTCCTTCACTTTGGCCTGGGCCGAGTACACGGCAGCCTTCGAGCCGTCGTACTCGCCCTGGGCACGATCGAGATCGGCGCGGGAAACCGCGTTCATCTCGGCCAGCGGCTTGATCCGCGTCAGGTTCGCCGTGGCAGTGGACAACCGTGCCTGCTGTGCCTGCAGCTCGCCACGCGCGGCATCGAGCTGCGCCTGAAACGGTTTCGGGTCGATCTGGAAGAGCACCTGGCCCTCTTTCACCAGTTCGCCTTCCCGGTACGCGATGCGATCGAGGAACCCGGAGACGCGTGCGACGATGTCCACTTGGCGCGAGCTCTCGGTCTGCGCGACAAAGGTGGGGATGTACGGTACCGCCACCGTCTCCACGGTAAGCACGCTTACCGGCGGAGCGGCGTGCGGCGCTGCCGGCTTTTCCTTGTCGCAGGCGGTGAGGGCCAATGCGACGAGCAACACCGCCGCGCGACAGGCACGATTCGAAACGACGTTCAAGGTGTCTCCCCGCTCACGTTGACGCTCCACACCGCGCATCTCAGGTGCATACAGTAGCAGGCAGCATCGCACTTTGGTGAAGTGGCCTGCCGGGCGACGGGATGGCTACAGGTAACGTTCTCCCTGGGCGAGCCGGCTTGCATCGGGCGGCAGTTCGGCACGGGGACAACGTACGATCGCGATCACCGCCTTCAACTCCGTACCGATGGCAAGCTCGACCACATCGATGGCATTGACCGGTCCGGAGGCATCGCCCTCCACCTTGAAGCCCATGCGATCGACGGTGAGCGGCGCGCGCCGGAGCGTGACATGGCGCTCGGGATTTCCGAGTACCGATTCGATGTGGTCGATGTAGCCGTCCAACGTCGCCAGACTGCCCTTGGCCTCGATGTAGCTTGCGACCGTCTGACCCAGTTCGCTTTCGGTGCGCTCGATCTCGTGCGCGACGGTACTCGGGTCACCCACCAGGCCTTCCATGCCATCCTGCGCGAGCTTCAGCATGCGCAATCTCGCTCCGAGGTACGCCTTGCGTTCCTGCAACTCCACCGCCTGCATGTCCACCGCGACGATGCGCGCCAGCGCCTCCTGCGCGAGCCGTTGAATGATGCGGCGGCCGACTTCCACGCGAGTCGCCGCCGGTGTCGCGGCGGGTGCGATCAATCGGTGATCGGTGAAGCTCACCGTGACCTGAGCAACGTCTTGCCGCACCGCGTCGCCCTGCAACTGCGGGGCGAACACCGTCTTCTCGACCATCTTCATGCCGAGCAGGCCGAAGGCTTCCTCGACGCCGCGATTGGCGGGATCGGCGAAGAATGCGCGCAGTTCGCGGCTGCGACCGAGGCACTCCACGACGTCGCCCGCCGTGGCGAAGAATGCGTTGACGCAGGGGTCGCTGCCCCAGGCTGCACGGGTGAGGCGTATCGGTTCCAGCGGCACTCGCGCCAGGTCCCGCAGATGCGCGATGGTACGACGCACGCAGCCCTCCAGCTTCTGCTGATAGCGCGCCCGGTGGCGAATGCGCGGCTCGACCGCTTCGACCACCGCTTCGATCGCTTCGGCCACCAGCTGCGCGTCCGCCTCGGTCGTGGCAGACGGCGCCCTGGCTCCGAACAGGGCAGCGGCTATGCGCTCGAACATCGGGCCTGCGCGCAGCGCCGCAGGGGCGCACGCGTCACGTCACTTCCAGTCCATGGCGGGCACCCACGCACGCAGCTCGCGGCCCTGGTGCAGCCGGCCCTGGATGCGTTGCGCAAGAGCCTCGGCCTGCCCGCGTGTCATCTCCATCTCGATCACGGCGGACGGCGCCCCACCTTCCCGCACCAGCGTGATCCGGTCGACCGGCGCGAACGCCCGCAGCGTGTCGCGAATGGCTTCTTCCGAGACGTCGTCAGGCAGATTGCCGACCACGATACGCATCGCTTCTCCTTTATCGTTCCGCATCCAACTTCAGAATCGTTCCGGCACCACCTTGTAGGCGTACTCCGGGTCCCGGTAGCTGCCGGCAGTCTGACGTTTCGGCAGTTTCACCTTCTCCCGCGGCAGGTCCTTGTAGGGAATGCGCGACAACAGATGGCTGATGATGTTGAGGCGCACCCGCCGCTTGTTCTCCGACTTGGCCACATACCATGGCGCGAACACGGTGTCGGTCGCGGCGAACATGTCGTCGCGCGCCCGCGAGTACTCGTACCAGCGGTTGTACGACTTGAGATCCATCGGCGAGAGCTTCCAGATCTTGCGCCCATCGTCGATACGGTCTTCCAGCCGGCGCGTCTGTTCCTCTGGGCTTACCTCGAGCCAATACTTGAGCAGGATGATTCCCGAATCGACCATCGCCTTCTCGACCAACGGCACCGCGCCCAGGAACTTCTTCGCCTGCTCCTCGGTGCAGAAGCCCATCACGCGCTCCACTCCTGCCCGGTTGTACCAGCTCCGGTCGAAGATGACGATCTCGCCTGCGGCCGGCAGGTGGGGCAGGTAGCGTTGCAGGTACATCTGGCTCTTCTCGCGGTCGGTGGGTGCCGGCAGCGCGATCACGCGGAACACGCGCGGGCTGACGCGCTCGGTGATGGCCTTGATGGTGCCGCCCTTACCGGCGCCATCGCGCCCTTCGAACACGATGCACACCTTGAGGCCCTTGTGCTGTACCCACCGCTGCAGCTTCACCAGTTCCACGTGCAGCTTCTCGAGTGCTGCTTCGTACTCCTTGCGACTCAGCTTGCCTTCGCCGTCCGCTGGTACCGAGTCCTGGGGTGCACTCCGCCGTGCCCTGCCTGCCATGGCCGTCCCTCCCCCGCGCTGTCCAGGTACTGGTCGGACCCGGAGCCGCGTGCCGAATCGTTCAGAACTTGAAGCCGATGTCGAAGCGTCCCACGACGAAGCTCGGTGTCCCGCTGGCGGCACCGGCGGACAACCACTGCTGATACGCACCCGCTCGCAGGAAGAAGCCGCGCGTGACGTCCCACCGCAGCCCGGCCCCGATCGCGTAGGTCCAGTCGGTGGACGTCTTGGTGTAGGTCACCGGACCGCACACGTAGCCGTACCAGGGATACCACCAGCAACCGGTGCCGACACCGGCGGGGATGCCGGTGTCGGTATAGGTAACGCCCAGGGCGCCCGTCACGTAGGGCGTGAACGCCCGGTCGAAGAAATGGTAGGTGCCGTTGACCACCAGCGAGCTGACGTACGCCGTGCCGGACACGGCCTGCGCCGCACCGCCGCCAGCCGGGGTCGCGGAGCCGCTGTAGTTCACGTTGTTCCAGGCGAGATCGACACCGGCCGCCAGGCGCTCGTCGAAGTTGTACGCGAAGCCGAAGCCGAAGCCGGTCGAGGAACCGAGCTTGGCCGAGGCGCCGTTGTCGAAGTTGAGGGTCTCGGAGCCGGTGAAGCGGCCCTGCAGCGTCGCTTCCCAGCGCTCTCCCCGCTCGCCGTCGGCGGCACCGGCGACGAGCGGCAGCGCGCCCAAGAGGAACGCGAACAAGCAGGTCGCACCTGCACGGATCGGAATCATGGATCTGCCCTCCTCCTGTTAGAGCGTCCGCTGCGCCGGCGTCGGTCCGCAGATGCAGCGATGATGATGCATTGGAACGCCTGTGACCGCACGTGCGCTTGACGAAGATCAACTGCGCGCAACTCGATTGGCTGTCCGCGGTGCTCGAACGAAACGGGCCGAGACAGTTCCTACCGACGCCGCATTGTCGTGTTGCGCCCCGGGCCGCGAGTTGATAGTTCGCGACAAGCCGCGATCGCGGCGCACCCGACCCCTAGTACATCAGCTGGATACGAGCCTGCAGAATCTGCAGGTGCCCCGGTGTCAAACCGCCGTCGATGACCGCATAGTTGTAGTTGAATTGCCAGCGCAGATAGCGATTCCACCACCAGTTGAGGCCGGCGGTGGTTTCCGTCATCCGTCCGCCGTTGGCGGTGCCGGCGCTCAGGTCGACGTGGGACAGGCGCAACCCGAGCTGCCACGCGCCCCAGGTCCCTTCCTTCCACGAGAAGTCGCGGTTCGGAATCACCCGGTCCGGAATGCCGACCGCCTTGTTGTAGCCGGATTCTTCGCCGGTGAGCATCCAGGTCGTGGAGGCATAGGCGCCGAAGAAATAGGCAGCTCTGCCACCTTCGCTGACGCGGTTGACCATCGCCTCGGTCTGGAAGGTGAACGGGCCGCTCATCCAGATGACTTCGGTGCCCACGAACTCCGCGCCGCGGGCCTTGATGCTCCCGGTGTCGACCAGAAAGGGAGCGACGAAGCTTTCAGGCCGCGCCCGGTAGCTCACCTCGGAGTCGGATGCGATGGTGAGCGAAGCGCTCGCCCCGAGGTGCAGCAGGCGACGACCCTCCTTGCGCTGCTCGTCGATCAGCGGCAGTCCCGTCAGGCGCACGGTCGGCCGCAAGAGGGACTGGGTCTGGTCGCCGAAGTTAAGACCAGGATCGGCACCCACCGAATAGAGACCCAGGTTGAGCGACCCGCGTTCGCCCCAAAGCTGTCGATCGGTGGTGACGCCCATCCGGTTGCCGGGAGCGAAGGCAAGCACCGGCAGCGCCGGCTCCATGAAAGTGGTGCCGCCGAAGGGCATGACGTTTTCCAGGGTCTGCTGCACGGTGAGGTAGCCGAAACTCACGTTGCGGACGTACGGTACCTCGGTCCAGCGCAGGTTGGCCTGGTGCAGGTACGGGTTGCCATCGATCACGCCGAGCTGCAGCGCATAGCTCGTGGTCGGGCTCCACGTGCCGGTGGTGTAGAAGCGCAGCGTGCGCAGCACGGCGTCCGGTTCGATCGGGGCCAGGCCACGCGACGTGTCGAAGCCCGCGGCATCGGCCGACAGCCGGATGCCGATCCGTCCGGTCACCCGGACTTCCTCGCGCACCAGGACTTCGTTGCCGTAGAAGGGTGTCGGGATCGTCACCGGCTGCACGATCTGGTAGCGCAGGCCCTGATCGACCCACAGGCGCAGCAGATCCTCGCGCTTGGCCGGTGGCGGTACGGAAGCCGGGGCCGGCTTCTCACGGGGCAGTTCTGAAGCCGTGCGATCTTCCACCTTCGGCGCCTTGTCGTCCTCGGCTTCCGCCTCCGGTGCCGGCGGTGTTTCCTTCACCACCGACTTCTCGATCGAGGCGATCTTGTCGCGCGACACGGTGATCCGGCCGAGACCTTCGGAATCGAACACGACCGAGGAACCTTCGTCGGACACCACCTTGCCGTTGAGGCGCTCGCCGGTGGTCAGGTGGAGAACGTCCGCCGAGGCCGGCGCACCGGTCATCGCGAGCGTCAACAGCACGATCGGGGCGACGCGGATCGTCACCGCGTCGCTTTCGTCTCGGTACCAGACTGCCCCGCGGATTCGTGGGAATGCAGATCCGCGCGACCCGGGTGATACAGCACGGCGCTGCCAGCGCCGAGCCGGCGCAGCACGTCGAGCGCCTGGACCATCGTGAGATCCACGGCGACGATCTTCTCGTCCGGCACCACCAACACCGTGCCGGACTGGCCATTCGGCGGATCGGGCACGTACACCGCGACCTTTCCCGGCGTCGGCCGTCCCGTCACCCAAGCGATCTGCTCGATGCCATCGCCGATGTCGATCAGCACCACTTCGGTGGGTCGTTTCGAACCGGTGTGGAGGAGGTTGCGAACCATGGTCATGGCCCAACCATACAGCGGCAGGTACTGCAGGACGTGCCGTTCCAGCAACGCGGTGATGCGGCGCCCGGCTGCGGTGGTCGCGAAGAGTCCCGCGAGCATGCAGACCAGCAGCAGTATCACGAACGACACCACGTTCTCCGCCTGCACGCCGAGAATGCGCTCGAACGGCAGCAGCTTCGCGAGCGGATCCACGACCTGCTTCAGCAGGCGCACCGCTTCGCGCACGACGACGATCGCGACCAGGATCGGCAACAGCAACAGAATGCCGGCAACTAATGTGTTGCCGACGGCTCTCACGGCACCAGCCCTCGCCGGGCCGCCCCGAGTGGACCGCCCCCCGCGGGGAAGGCCCGCAGGCAAATCGGAGGGGACGTCGGCTCAGGCATCCGCACGGATTTCCAGCCTGCGGGAGCGCACGGCAGCCACGAGCGCCGCATGGTCGCGTTCGTTCTGGTCGGCGTAGGTGGCGGCCAATGCCGTCATCGCGTCCTCGATCACGGCGCTGGTACCCATGTACGCTGCGATCTTGACCGCGTCGCCCGAACGCTTGTGCCGCAGTGTCAGCAGCTCCTTGGTGCGGCCGGCACTGCTCGCCACCAGTTGGTCGATCGGATCAACGCGGCCGGCTGCCGGCTTCCAACCGGCGATGCTTCGGCGTGGGCTGCGGCTGCGTAGAGCCTTGCCGGCCGCGGCGCGCTCGGCGTGCGGCAGGCCGTGGGATTGCGCGGCCAGCTGCGCGACACCCGCGCCTCGCCGCGGTTGCCGGACACCGGTCTTCTTCGTGGCAGCCATGCGTGTCCCCTTCCTGCCGAGGCCGTGAAAGCGCGTTATCTCACATCCAGTCCGACAGCGAAATGCCGATGCCGAACACGCTCTCGCGGTAGTTGTAGTCGATCAGGGTTTCGCCGTAGCCGTTGAAGAGCTGCAGGTACCCCTTCAGATTGCGGTATAGCGGAAAGCGCCAGTCGAGCTGGACCGAACCGAAGCCCGTCCGGAAATTCTGCCGCATCAGCGCCGCGAACGAGTGGCCGCTCCCCGCGGGACGGTAGAACAGCATGAGGTCGCCGTGGCCGTAGTAGTCGAGGATGTCCGGATTGTTGTCGAGTGCCCCTCGGCCCAGGTTCTCGCTCATCCGGTACCACGGGCGCACCATCATCACGAAGCCGCCGCGCTCGAAGGCGAACTGGGCATAGAGGCGGTTCCAGCTGCGCGACAGCGTGCCGCCCCGACCGTTGGATTGGTGGACGAACCCGAAGTTGATGAAGCGCAGCTTGAGGCCCAGCAGGTTCCAGTCGGTGCGCAGGACCGTCATCAACTCCGGCTCGTAGTTGGTCTCGCGAAACGGCGCCGACGGGCTGTAGAGCTGCCAGTTCGACTGCTGGGTGTAGGCGGCCCACACGTCGAGGCGGTCGTTGAGCGCGCCTTCGAGCAGCTTGGTCTTGAACGAGAGCTGGAACTTGGCCTCGGTGTCGCGCAGGTCGGTGGTCGGCGACGGTCCGAGGCTTGGTGAGTACGGCGCTTCGTTCGGATCGCCGTTGTAGCTCACCGGCAGGAAATAGTTCGGCTTGTGAGTGCGAAAACGCAGCACGCCGAAGCGGGTGTCGTCGTCCAGTTCCCACTTGAAGCCCAGGCGCGAATCGCCCGCCGCGACGTCGTTGCCGCTGCCGACGAAATCTCCCGCTCGGGTCGGCTTGTCCTCGGGAATCGGCTCCTCGCTGCCCACCGCGGGCTTCACCGACCGGCCGTTGCGGCCGGCGGCGCGGTCGTAGCAGCCAAGGCGTGCAAGATCGTCTTCGATGGCCGCGCAGGATTCGAGACCCTGTCCGGCAGCGGCGACACTGATCAGGCAGGCGGCGCCGGCGGCCGCGCAAGACAACGTGTTCATTGCATCGAGTGTACCGTCCCGCGAGGCCGCGTTGGAATGCGACGGGCAAAAGGTCGGTGCTACTATCGCTTCGACGCCGCGGGGAACGGCGCTTTTCGAACACGCCTTTCGGGGAGGGCCTGCAATGCATACAGCATGGGTTTCGATTTCCGTCCGTGCGCTGGTGGCGATCGGCGCAATCGCGGCCGCAACGGGCGCTATTGCCCAGACCACGGCCAAGCCGCCGAAGGAAAGCAGCGTCACGGTCTACGGCGGCTATCGCTTCGGCGGCACCCTCACCGAAGCCACGACCGACGCCACGGTCGACCTGAAGAACGATTCCAGCTTCGCGTTCGCGGTCGACATCGGCCTCGACCGGCAAACGCAGCTGCAGCTGTTCTACAGCCACCAGAACACGGCGCTCACCTCCGGTGCGTTCTCGCCGCAGGTGAACAACATCGGCCTCACCCTGCACAACTACCACATCGGCGGCAACTACTTCTTCGAGGAAGTCGGCAAGGGGTTCTACGTCGTGGGCGGCATCGGCGCCACCACCGCGAAGCCCGAGCTGAGCGGCCTCAATTCCGAGACTTTCTTCTCCGGCAATCTGGGCATCGGCTGGATGGTGCCGCTGGGTCGCCATGTGGGTCTCCGGTTCGAGGCACGCGGCTACGGCATCCTGATCAACAACAACAGCGCCATGTTCTGCAGCGGCGGCTGCGTCGTGTCGATCAAAGGTGACGCGCTGTACCAAGGCGAGGCGCTGGTCGGATTGTCGATCCGGTTCTAAGAGCCGTAGCGATGTCCGAGCCGGACGAAGACGAGGGCAAGGGGCGCATCCGATCCGTCGTCGTGATCGTGGCCGTGCTCGCGGTGATGGGCGCGCTGTGGTGGGCGCTGGCGCTCACGCGTCCGCTGCCGCCGCGCGTGGTAGTCATGAGCACAGGCCCGGAAGGCAGCGCCTTTCCGGGATTCGCCGAGCGCTATCGCGCTGCCTTCGCCCGGGTCGGCATCGACCTGCAACTGCGCCCCTCCGCGGGCAGCGTCGAGAATCTCGCGCGCCTCAAGGATCCGCACTCCGATGTGAGCATCGGCTTCGTCGAAGGCGGTCTCGCCGATCCGGACCGCGACGGCGACCTGGTCTCGCTCGGAGCGCTCTTCTACGAACCGCTGTGGGTGTTCGTGCGCTCCACCGAGACCCAGCCGAAGCTCGGCGATTTCATCGGCAAGCGCTTTTCGTCCGGGGCCGAGGGCAGCAGCACGCGTGCGTTCTCGTTGCGGCTGCTGGCGCTGAACGGCATCAAGAGCGACGTGCCGCTGCTCGCCTACTCGCCGCAGGAAGCGGCCGATCGGCTCGTGGCGGGCGAGCTCGATGGTGCGACGTTCATGACGTCGTGGGATTCACCGGTCATCCGGCAGCTCTCCGCTTCACCCGAGGTCCGGGTCATCGGTTTTCCCCGCGCCGACGCCTACGTGGCGCTGTATCCGTACTTCACCAAGCTGGTGCTGCCGATGGGCGTGGGGAGCCTCGAGAAGAACCTGCCGTCCACCGATGTGCAACTCATCGCGACCAAGGCGACTCTGGTGGTGCGCAAGGATCTGCACCCGGCAATCCAGTACCTGCTGCTCAACGCGGCCACGCAGATCCACGGCGGGCCGGGCATCTTCCAGAAGGCCGGACAGTTCCCCGCTGCCGAAGCGATCGACCTGCCCTTGAGCGATCACGCGCGCACCTTCTACACGTCCGGGAAGCCGTTTCTGCAGCGCTACCTGCCGTTCTGGCTCGCAGTTCTCGCCGGTCAGCTCCTGGTGCTGCTCATCCCGGTGGTCGGCGTGCTGTACCCGATCTTGCGGCTGGCTCCGGTCATCTACGGCTGGAGCATGCGGCGGCGCATCTTCAGCTTGTACGGTGAGTTGAAGTTTCTCGAGAACGAACTCGAGAAGGGTGGCGCCACCGACGCGCTGCGCCGGCGCCTCGACCGCCTCGAGGCGCGCGCCGATCACATTCACGTGCCGGTCACTTTCCGCCACCTGCAGTACACACTACGTCTGCACATCGGCCTCGTGCGCCAGCGCATGGGGTGAAAATGGAAGCCCTCGATGGGCGTGCTGCCTTCGCCCTGGAAGGGCTGGGGGCGGCGGCCCGGCGCCGCTACTGATTCAGCAGCTGGATCCTGCCGTCGACGATCTTGACTCGATCGCCCACGCTGAGATCGGATGCATCGCCTTCTTCCACGCGCGTGAACTGCCCGTCGTTCAGGCGCACGATCACCTCCCAGCTCGATTGCTGCAAGGCCTCCAGCATCTTGTCGCTGCCGTACGCCCCCACGTACGAACTGGTCTGCCCGCTGGCGTTCCATGTCCCGACCACCACCGGACCCACCAGCAACGGCGCACCCGGCCCGGTCTGGTAAGCGAGGCTAGTGCGCGGATCGGTGGCCGTGCCCGCGCGCGGCACCGGGCGTTCGGTGCGGATCTCGCGGATCGAACGGATGACACCGCAGTTCTCGCATGCGGCGGCCGCCTTCGAGACTTCTTCCTTCTCCGCGGCGTTGCCGGCAAGCGCCATCAACGCAACGATGCCGGCGCTGAATCGCGCAACAAGGCTCATTCCGGGATCCGCTGCAGGTAGTACAGAGCGTTCAGCAGCATGCCGGGTTTGCCGAGCGGCCCGAGCCAGCGTTCGTAGACCTGCACGATCTCGCCGTTGCGGTAGATGCGCGCGAGGCCACGGTTCACCGCCAGGCGGAAATCGGGATCGTTGCGGGGCACCACCAGCGCATAGGGCTCGATCGAGAAATCCTCGTCGACCACGCGGTAGGTACCCGCCTGGGCCGCATTGAGCGCCAGGCCGATCAGCTTCAACCGATCGGACGCAAAACCGTCGGCCTTGCCGGCCTGCACTTGCGCGACCCCGGTTTCGGCGCTGTCGACAGCCACCACGGTAGCTGCGACGTTGCGCAGCTTGAGCGCATCCGGCACGGACCGCTCGGTGGTGGTGCCCTTCACCACGGCGATGCGCTTGCCGGCGAAGTCCTCGAGCTTGAACAGGTCCGTGTCGTTCTTGACCAGTACCGAGCCGCCGTCGACGAATGTCATCAGGCTGAAATCGACGCGCTTCTGGCGCGCGAGGGTCCAGGTGGCGGTGCCGCAGTCGACGTGGACCTTGCCCTTCTCCACCTGTTCGAAGCGATTGGCGAGGGTCACCGGCACCCACTCGATCTTCAGGTTGTCGAGGCCGAGGTCGGCACGGATGCTCTGCGCCACTTTCTCGCACAGCCCCACCGAATACCCCTTCGCTTCGGCCCCTTCCCGATAGCTGAAGGGCGGCGAAGTCTCCAGATGCCCCATGCGGATCACCTTGGAAGCGCGGATGTCCGACAGGACATCGGCAGCAGCAGGCATGGATGCGACGGCGGCGAGCAGCAACGCAGGCAACAACGCGGTTCGGTTCAAGTTCGGTCTCCCCCGGACACAGGCCAAGATCGGCAAGTTACCCGCTGCGCGGCGTCCCGGCAATACGGGAATCGGCTGCGCGGCCGCATCAGCCGGCGAATCCGCCTTCCTCGAGGAAGGCGCGTTCCGCCGACG
>FRDC01005226.1_pt2 | contig 13110 bp, 13 predicted proteins | sample 1106171 | NCBI WGS metagenome assembly FRDC01 (sample SAMEA3930566, study PRJEB13176) | freshwater metagenome | biome: Drinking water system; feature: drinking water; material: water | place: Singapore | collected 2014-12-20
AGACTCCGATCTGGGAGCTGGCATCCAGGCGTATGCGGCACGGGCCTCTGGTTGCGCCTCTTGGATTCCGGGTCTCGCGCTGCTCGCCCGGAATGACGGTGCTGTCAACTCGCTGCGTATTTCGTGCGCACGGTACTAAGAATCCTACCGTCCGCATTTCGCAAAGATGGGGATTCCACATGCGCGGAAGGACCCTCGACCGTCGGCACATGGGCGCGCTTCTTGCTTATACCCAGAAAGACCTGGCCATCTGTGCGAAGTCGCGCGAGGCTTCGCTTGATTATCACTCAAAGTGTTGGTTTCGCGAGGACAGGGTCGGCCAGAGGAGGAAGTTGAAGATGTCACTTGTAACACGCATTCGTAATCAGTGGCGACAATGGCGAGGATCACGAACCATGACCGAACAGGAACACGTGCTCGATTTACTACGACAGGAATACATTGAAGAAAGCCAGGATGTACTGCGACTCTCGTGTCATGCCGACCGTATGTACTATCCACAGTTCGGTGAGCGTTTGCGCCGCATCGCCGTAGAGGAACAGGTCCATGTCGACTGGCTCCGCGAACAGTTGCTCGCGCGGTGGGAAGATATCCCCAGCGTGACGTACACCCCAGCTGTGGGCAAGAATAGTTGGGAATGTTTAAAGATAGATATCGAAAGGGAACGACACTGCTGTGATCGTCTGCTGCGGGTGCTGCGACTTGCTGAGCGACTCGATCCTCAACTTGCCGCTGGACTACGGCGTATGCGCCATGAGGAACAGCGTCACTATGAGGAACTGCTGGACATGATGATGAAGAGTCAGCCAGATGCGCCACTATTTGCTTAGACAGAGGCTCCACGCGAGTAACCGATATCGAGGAGCAGGTTCAACAAAACACCCCGCCCTCATTACGGTTCGCCACTGTTACGACGATCGCGTTGACGGTGATCGCCATGGTCGCACCGTTCTTGGGGGTACTGGCCGATGTCGCACAAGCAAAGAAAAGGTTCCCGGGTGCGTTTCTGATTCTGGGAGTGGGAGCGACTGCAGCTCTGTCGATGGTCCAGCGAAGCGAGTGGCTGCTTGCCGCAATTCTGTTCGTGCTGGCTGATATTGGAGCTGCGGGTAGCTTTGTGTTCTACGATGTGCTGCTCCCGCATGTCGCGCGCCGTGAAGAATTAGTTGCCCCTCTTCCTCAATCCCATACCCTCGGGAAATGGTGTATGCTTACCATCATGACCGTGACTGGCCAGACAACAGGAGACTGGTCGCAGCTCTACCATGGGAATCTAACGTGGCTGCCGACTCGCACGATCTTTCTCACCCGTGCGGGATCGCACGCCTATGGGCTTGCAACCCCGGAGAGTGATCTCGATGTGCGAGGCGTCGCTATCCCACCAAAGGAGTACTTTCTGGGCTTTGCCCATCGCTTTGAACAAGCCGAGGCGACCGAGCCAGACCTGATTGTCTATGACATTCGTAAGTTCTTTCTCCTCGCTGCGGCTGGGAATCCGAGCATTCTGGAATTGCTGTGGACCGACGAAGCAGATCATCTGGTGCGCACGGCGCTCGGACAGCATCTGCTGGCTCAGCGAGCGCTATTCCTGTCGCGTAAAGTTAAGCAGACGTTCAGTGGTTATGCCACCGCGCAGTTAAAGCGCATTAAAACCCACCGCCGCTGGCTGTTGGAGCCGCGCACTCACAAGCCAACACGTGCGGAATTTGGTTTACCCGAAACCTCGCTATTATCCAAAGATATCCTTGGGGCAATTACTGCACTGGAGGAAACTGCGGCAGCAGATCTCACCGCGGTTCCCGCCCACGTCATGGATCTCTACCGCCGCGAGCGTGCGTATCATAACGCGTTCCGCGATTGGCAGCAGTATGAGCACTGGAAGGCGCATCGGAATCCCCAGCGTGCTGCACTGGAAATTAAGATGGGCTTTGACGGCAAACATGCGTCGCACCTCGTCCGTCTGATGCGCATGTGCCGAGAGATTCTGGAAACTGGTCGTGTGGTGGTGAAACGGCTCGATCGCGAGGAACTGCTGGCGATTCGCAACGGTGCGTGGAGTTACGACCAACTCCTCGACTGGAGTGAGCGCGAAGATCGCGCGCTTGACGACATCGTCCAACACTCTCCTTTACCGCAGAAGCCTGACACTCAGGCACTCGACCAGCTATGCATGACATTGGTCGAGGAGATGCTGACGGCGAAGTAGTAACGCCCGGGTTCTCATTCCTAAGAATGCTCTATCAGTATCTTCGCAAAACTGCGAAGAGCCAGCGACATACCACTGCGGGCCGTAGTCCAGCGCGTTACTAATGGGCTGCAGCAACGAGAAATGTGTCTGATGCATATCATCTAACTACGGAATAATCTGCGTGCCAGCCGTGCCCGCGAGTATCTGGGGTAGTGCTTCTGGAAGACCAATAAAGACCTGGTGGCCACCATGACGAAGAAAACGGATTGCCGCGTCGATTTTTGGCGCCATGCTGCCAGCAAGGAACTCTCCACGTGTGAGGTGCACTTCAGCGTCGTGCACAGTCATCAGTCGTACGGGCGCACGCTGGGCACTGAGAAAGTTCAGATACACCTGATCAATGTCGGTCAAGATAATCAGGGTGGTTGCGCCTATCTCTTGCGCGAGCAAGCTTGAGGATAAATCTTTATCAATCACCGCTTCCACGCCAATCAGGTGCCCGGCTTCATCATAGGTCACCGGCACGCCACCACCGCCCAGGGTAATCACGACAACTTCAGCGTCGAGCAGGGCGGTGACGGCTGCTGTTTCCATGATCCGTCGCGGCGCAGGTGACGCAACGACGCGGCGAAACCCGCGATCAGCATCACGCACCACCGGCACCGTCCGACGCAATGCTGCAGCTTCTTCGTGCGAGAGGAATGGACCAATGGGTTTGCTGGGGTAAAGAAAGGCGGGGTCGTGCCAGTCGACTTCAACGAGGGAGAGGAGTGTAGCCACAGAGCGGTGGAGTCCATGCTGGTCGAGAATCTCACGCAACGCGCGTTCTAAGGCGTACCCGATGTTGCCCTGCGACTCAGCACCGCACACGTCCAACGGCATCGCCGGAACACTTTTCTGTGCGAGTTGATGACGGATGAGGATAGTGCCGACGATTGGTCCATTCCCGTGCGTGAGCACCACCTGCCGTGCAGGGGTGAATAACGGCACGACCGCCGCCATGGCTGCGCGGCTGCGTTCGTCCTGTTCCTCGACCGTGCCACGATCGCCTTTCCGTATCAACGCATTCCCACCAAGCGCAACCACGATTCGTTCAGCCTCGTTTCCCATACGTATGCTCCGCTTACGCTGCATGCTGACGAAGAAACGTATCTACGAGGTCGCTAAGCCCCGGACTGCTGATTTCATCGAGGTCGTACTGCACCCGGACACAGGGGCGTGGCACCGGCATGAGGCGCGGAAGATCGACAGGGGTGGCGATGAGAATCGTGTCACATGGCGTGGCGTTGATTGTGGCACTCAGATCGCGTAATTGCTCAGTTGAATATCCCATGGCTGGCAACGCATGGGCGATCCACGGATGGCGACGGAAGGTCTCGCCTAGACTTCCCTGCGCAGTAAGGCGAGGATCGACGATCTCAGCGGCACCGTAGCGTTGCGCGGCGATCACCCCTGCCCCATACCCCATCTCCCCATGCGTGAGTGTCGGTCCATCTTCGATCACTAACACCCGCTTGCCACGGATGAGTTCGGGCTGATCGACCGTCACCGCTGAGCGCGCCTGAATGACGGTCGCGCGCGGATTGGTGCTAGCGATATTACGCATGACCTCCTGGATCTTATCGACGGGCGCGGAATCCAACTTGTTGACAATCAAGACGTGCGCACGTAGGAAGTTCGTCTCACCAGGATGATAGGTTAACTCATGCCCAGCGCGATGCGGATCAAGAACCACAATCTCTACGTCCGAGCGAAAAAAGGGCCAGTCATTGTTCCCGCCGTCCCATAAGATCACATCAGCTTCCTGTTCCGCCGCCCGAAGAATGCGTTCGTAGTCCACACCAGCATACACGACCGTGCCTGCGCGAATATGCTGTTCATACTCCTCCCGTTCCTCAATGGTGCACTGCCGCGCATCACAATCTAAAACGGAAGCAAAGCGTTGTACCGCTTGCTGGGCCAGGTCTCCGTAGGGCATCGGATGGCGGACCACCACTGGTCGTTTATTACGCTCACGCAGCAGTGCCGCGAGCCGCCGCACGACGATGCCTTTGCCACAGCCGGTGCGCACTGCGCACACAGAGATCACTGGCCGCGTGGAGCTGAGCAGGCTGTGTTCTGGACCAATGAGGCGGAAGTCGGCACCTGCTGCGAGCACGCGCGACGCGAGATGCATCACTGCCACATGCGCAATATCGCTATAAGCAAACACGACCTGGTTGACGTGTTGCTGTTGAATCAGATGCTCAATCTCGTCTTCAGGAACAATGGGGATACCGTCTGGATAGTGGCTCCCACTAAGTGCAGGGGGGTAAATCCGATCGGCAATACCGGGAATCTGTGCAGCGGTAAAGGCGATGACACGGTATTGGGGATTGGTCCGAAAGTACGTATTAAAGACGTGAAAGTCACGTCCAGCGGCTCCCATGATCACAACCTTTTCCATTGCCAGCGTCATCCCTTCGCTCTGCCTACGAGTTCCTGCCGGTAGGCCTTATTGGCACAACCCTTACTACAGCAGGGCAATGTCAATGCCAAAGTCTGTTACTGCGGCGCTCTGCTTCCACAGCGTTTGATCAGCCGTAGCCTCTAGAGTCTTTCGCAGAATTGGGAATTGGCCAACGGCGCATTCGCAAAAATGGGAATGCGTGGGGCACGAGGGGGGAATAACCTTGAGAATCCCTAGTACGAAGAACAACACCATCGGTGAAGACAGATTGTCGCGTGCCATCAAAAGAAGATGGAGCCTCGTTCTGTTGTTCTCGCTCCGGTGAACATAATTCTGTATGAATACGAGCGACTTGCTGGAGCAGCACGTCGGTATCCTCACCGAGAAGTAAGACGTGGCCCATTTTCCGCCCCGTGCGCGCTTCTTCCTTGCCATACAAGTAGAGGCGCGTATTGGGATGGGCGAGCACAGCCTGCCAATGTGGTGTTCCGTTTCGCCACATGTCACCAAGGAGGTTCAACATAACCGCTGGACGAAGCTGCGTTGTATCTCCTAGTGGCAACCGGCAAATGGCACGCAGATGTTGTTCAAACTGTGAGGTGACGCACGCCCCAAAGGTGTAGTGACCACTATTATGCACACGTGGAGCGATCTCGTTCACTAAAAGTGTGGCATCATCGAGGAGAAACATCTCGACGGTCATCACTCCACAGTAGTCCAACGCATCGGCAATAGTTCGTGCGAGAGCCTCGGCACGGTGACGGATAACGCTGGGTATGCGGGCTGGAGCGCGTGTCGTGTGCAGAATGTTATGCCGGTGAACATTTTCAGCGACCGGAAAAAAGCGGGCTTCTCCGTCAATGGACCGCGCAAGAATGACTGATATCTCGCTACGGAATGGTACGTGCGCTTCCAGTATGGCGGGAGCTTGACCGATCGCGGCCCAGGCAGAATGAAGATCTTGTGTATTACGTATCTGGGCTTGTCCTTTTCCATCATACCCACCGCGGCGGCTCTTCAAGATTGCCGGAAGCCCAAGGTGTTGGACTGCCAGAGCGAGACTGTGCTCATGGTCAACTGCAGCGTAGGGAGTTTGTGGAATCCTGTGGTCGGTCAGGAACTGCCGCTGCGTTAAACGATCTTGCACCAGCGTTAACAGGGAGGCCGAAGGGTAGAGGGAAGTTGCATTGCTACAGTAGCGCAGCGTTGCGAGCGGAATATGCTCAGTTTCATAGGTAACGACATTCGCGCTGGTTGCCAGCTGACTCAATGCCTGTAGATCGTCAAATGGTGCACACAGGTGGGTATCTGCGACCTGACTCGCTGGGCAGAAGGGAGTTGGATCAAGCACCCAGATTTTATAGCCCAGGCGGTGCGCTTCAAGCGCGAGCATACGTCCCAACTGTCCGCCGCCCAGAATACCGATCGTGCTACCGGGTAAAAGTGGTGTCATAGTTACTGCTCCACAACTTGTGCGTTTTGTCACTGGCGATAGGCTTGCAAACGGCCACGCAGAACTGGGTCGGAGAGGGCGAGAATGGCTGCAGCGAGCACCGCGGCGTTGGCGGCACCGGCTTCACCGTCCTCACGTCGGGTTCACTGTCCCAATCGTTCATACTTACCCTCTAAAATGACGTACTCCATGCCGCCGGGCTGTGACCACAACCGCTGCTCCACGGTGTACGTTCGCTCCTGAAAAATGTAGACAAAAGTGCAACCTTCTTGCTCGGCAACGCCGTTCAACGTGAGCACCTGGTCCTGCCACTGCCCGAAAGCCGGCGTGCGCGGATGAGGCTGACCAGCCTCGAAGCGATAGAGCGTATACAGCTGTCGTTCCCCGTCCCAACCAAAAATGTTGAGCGCTTGGTGAATGAGGCGATCCTCACTCCTATACTGCTCATGACCCACAACGATATTGCCGGCCAGATCCAGTTGGGCGTTGTAGGAAGCGATTGCGGTAAGGCCACTCGGGAATAAACGCGAAGGAGAAATATGCACATAGCCATACCACACGCCGGTAAAGACACCCAGCTTGTGGAGCGCTGCTGGCAAGGCTATGCGCCGTGCGAGGAGGGGCCTTGGCTGAGCGAACATCTGGTTATCTTCCTTTGAATTTGACTCTGTCTCCGCTATCGAAAGAAACTCTTGTCTGGTGTGCGCGTCATTGACCACCGCCAAGAATGCCGATCCTACTGCCAGGAAGAATGGCTGTCATAATTTCTGCTCCAGAACTTGTTCAGTTTGTCGTTGACGATACGCCTGCAACCGCTCACGGAGAGCAGGATCACAGAGCGCAAGGATCGCGGCCGCCAGCAGCGCCGCATTCGCTGCTCCTGCTTCACCGATCGCCAACGTGCCAACCGGGATGCCTTTGGGCATCTGCACGATAGAGAGCAGTGAATCGAGACCTTGGAGTGCGCGTGATTGTACCGGTACCCCAAGAACTGGTAGTGTCGTTTTTGCCGCAGCCATTCCCGGTAAGTGAGCAGCTCCCCCGGCTCCGGCAATGATCACCTGGATGCCGCGCGCTGCCGCGCCACTCACATAGGAAAATAGCAAATCTGGCGTGCGGTGAGCGGAGACAATGCGATTTTCGTGGACAATCGCTAACTCGGTCAAGATGGTACTGGCATGTCGTAAGGTTTCCCAGTCGCTCTGACTCCCCATAATAACCGCGACCTGAGGGATGGTTCGTGTCACTGTTTCGATGTTTGTCATGGTTAACACTGTGCCATTCTTGACCACTGGCCAATGGCGCACTCTCGGATGGGCCATTGTTTCCCAGGCGCGTTCAATGCGCAGCTCTGGATTCACGGTGATCACGTTCGTTTGCCTCTAGTCGCGTACCCTTTGCTTCTCCAGCATAGGCGAGGCGTTCTCCTCCGTGCTGGTAGGTGCTTCGTTCGCGGGCTGAACAGGCTGCTGACGGTAACCTCATTCCACGATCAGCCATTGTTGTGTTTATTCACTACGGGTTACGTCTTGGATGCAGAGAGATATACGTGAAATGTTGAACATCGACAAATAGATAATTTCATGTGACTCATAGAGCAAACGAATAACAAGCGATCGTATTGATATAGTGAGTGCCTACCGCCGTCAGTGTATGAAAGAGCTGCTCTCTGAGTCTAATGGTGACCTTGCTCGGTACCGAAAGCGTTCTCCACAGTGACAAGCCAGTGACGTCGTCGATTTTGAACACGAATGGTTGGGACAAACTCCACATACCGACGGAGTTTGTGCTTCTCCTTCTCGCTGCTTTTCCTCTCGGAGGCGCAGAGAGAGGACAGATACCCCGTGCCCTACATTGCGTACGCTTCGGTTCATGTCGGGGCGAAAATAGGCGCCGTCTGCATAGGGAAGAGGATGATAACGGTTCTGAGATCGTACACGCCTTCTCCATTCGCAAACAAGCAGGATCGTTTTCTCTATGGACCACAGCTGAGTCATCTATTTGTTTAGAAGAGATCTATTCGTTATCTCTCTTGTATCGGGATTGGTAGTACGCTCTGCTCTAGAGAAACTCGCGGTGATGCGACTGTTGGTTGCTTGTGCGGATATTTTAACAATGCAATGCGCCCGTTCACTGCGGGCAGAAAGGACACTGTGTGTCACTCGACACCAACCCTGTTGAACCCAAGGAAACGGGAACCCGTACCCTCTGCAGTATGCTGACGACACCTCTGCAAGAATAGGCGCTCCATTAGTGGTGAACGGAGAAGAAGGAATACTTTGGAGTCACCCCTACTTGTTGACTAACGAACAAGGACCCCTGGTTTTCAAGCTGACCTGGATCAACGACCGTCATCTGTGGCAAACACTCACTGCACCCTCACACCTCAACATCCGCACCTCCGCTTCCTTATTCCGGCAGTTAATGGCCAAAAAGGCTTTGTGTACCGGAATGTAACTTTCCGGGTATTTGCGCAACGTACAGACGTTCGATGTCGGTCATCTGGTTCGACGCAGTACGAATCTATGCGTAAAGCCTTGTCAGAAGCGTTGCCCAGGTGACGTCACGACCTCACCATGAGGGCATTGCAGAGCGCACCGTAGCCGCAGAAGCAGTCTATATGGTGATTCTCGATGATAACTTCGACTTTCTCGACGCCGCTTGATTTTCCCATGCACACCGCTTGGGAATGGATCACCTCCTATAGCCGTGTCCCTCGTGTCTCGACGTTTATCGCTGCAAGAGTATGGCGAGATACAACAGATACAAGCCGAGTAACACGACCCCCCGTCCGCGCCCAATGAAGCCATGACGTGGGGGGAAGGTGAGGACCACCGCGAGGAGGCCAAATACCAATGCGACAGCGACGTCACGCCAGGTGACCGTAATGGGAACGATGAGCGTGGCCACAGAGACAATCAACAATCCATTGAAGATGTTACTACCAAGGACGGTCCCCAAGCCGATCTCATCGTGTCCACGCAGTTTGGCAATCAGGGTCGTGGCCAGTTCCGGTGCGGAGGTGCCCACGGCCACGATAGTCGCGCCGATGAGGAATTCGTCAATGCCAAATGCATGAGCAATCCCCGTCGCGCCATTCACGATCAGGCGTCCAGCCGCGATCAGTAAGGCCAAGCCGACAAGACACGCCCATAGCGGCTTCCAACCATGCCGGTCAGCAAGGCCCTCGGGGGCGCGACCGCGTTGCTGCCATGCCTGGAGGATGACGATACTCAGCCAGGCGATGAACACGCCCAAAAGTAGCAGCCCATCTATGCGGGACAGTGTTCCATCCAGGAACAAGAGCGCCGTCAGGATCGGCACAGCGACGGCAACCGGAAAGTCACGTTTCACACTCTCACGCGGACTCTGGATGCCAGAGACCAACAACGCGAGCGCCAGAATCAGGGCGACATTGACGACGTTACTCCCCAGCGAGTCTCCTAAGGCGATCTGCGGTGTGCCTGCCAGTGCAGAGCTGACCGACACGGCGAGTTCTGGACTGGATGTTGCGAAGGCGGCGACAGTGGCACCAATAATCCCTGGAGACACGCGCCACCACAGCGCCAGGCCCACTGCACCACGCACGAACAATTCGCCCCCGATGCCTGCACAGAGAATCCCGCCAGCTAAGGTCAGGTAATCATTCATCGTCGTTGCACGTCTGTTCGGTGTTGCGGCCTGCATTNNNNTGCAACCCACAGCAATAGCGGTGCGTAGATGGTGAAGACTTGTCAATCGAGCGGCCTGGGGACAGCCAATGCGCAGCCCGCCTGTGGCAGGGACTTGTCGCTGGGGAAGTTCTCCACATGGCTGTAGAGACAGTGCCCCGTTCTTCCTCAGCCCTCAGTACTGCTGATCCCGGTGTCTGGCGTGGGGAGCGGTACGATCCTTGCGAATCTCTCAACCTGAGTTCGTCGTCGTCATGGTGTGTCATGAATCTTGCCCTGTTGGATCGTTTGCCCATTTCTCGAGTCTCGATCAAGCTGAGTTTCGTGCTGATTATCGGCGGGTTTCTGATCTTTGGTGCCTACGGTCTATATGAACTCGACACTGAGCGACGGGCCCTGCGGCATGGGGTCGAACAAGAAACGATGCTGCTGGGACGCAGTTTACAAGTCGGCGTCGAAAACGCGCTGCGCGACCGGCAGTTAGCCGACATTGAGGAAACCATCAAACAACTGGCGCGTATCGACCCGACCATCAACATTGTAATCTATGATCCGCAGGGGCAATTGATCGCCGCGGTGCGCGAAAATGGCCCGCCCGATGGGGTGACACAACAGATCTGGGAAGCAGCAATGAATGCCCGTGAGGCCGTGTTCACCTTTTATCCAGCGCAGAAATCGACCTATGCTGCGTTAGCCCTTCCGCTGACTGATGACTCTGGTGCGGTGCTCGGTGGCGTGCTGCTGGTGCGGCCCCTCGCAGAGATGCGCCGGGCATTACGGGAACTGCAGCAAGGTATCGTGGTGACCGTTCTCGTATTTGTATTAACGACAACCATCCTGGGATTATTAGCGGGCTGGATTTTCATCAATCGGCCATTGGCGCGGATGGCGGTAGCCATGAAACAGGTCCGGGCGGGAAATCTGCAGTCGACCTTGCCGGTGGATCAGCATGATGAGATGGGGGCGATTGCTGCGGAGTTTAATACCATGGTCACTGACCTGCGGGAGACCCGCCAACATCTCGAACAGGAAGCCGAATCCCGTCGTCATCTGCAACAGGCGCTGCAGCACGCTGACAAGTTGATTACCATCGGCCAGTTGTCGGCTGGGCTTGCGCATGAGATTGGCTCGCCGCTCCAGGTGTTGCGCGGGCGGGCGCGCACGCTGCTCACCCGCGCTCATGATGCCACTGAGGTGCAGCGTAACGCCGAGATTCTCATCACCCAAACTGATCGCATTACCCGCATCGTGGAGCAGTTGCTGCGTTTTACCCGCCGTCGCACGGCGGCTGCCACACACAACGATGTCCGCCCCGCGATTGGCAACGTGGTGGAGTTGATGCAGCACGAAGCCCAGCGTCGAGGGGTTTCCTTACAGCTGCAGACGCCCACGCATCTGCCGCCGATGTGGGTCGATAGCGATGAACTGCAACAGATCGTCCTCAACCTGATCTCCAACGCGTTGGCCGCGACCCCACGTGGGGGGCGGGTTACAGTCCGGGTGGAGGACAGTCACATTGTGCCACGCACAGGGAGTGATGCCATGCCAGCCGTGCGCTTGGTTGTTACGGATACCGGACGCGGGATTACACCAGACATGCGCGAGCGGGTGTTCGAGCCTTTTTTTACCACGCGTGCAGCAGAAGGAGGAACCGGACTGGGCTTGGCCGTGGTCAAAGCACTGGTCACGGATCACAGTGGGACGGTGACTGTGGACTCGACCCCTGGTGTTGGCAGTGAATTTGTCGTGCTCTTGCCCATCTACAGCGCAGCACTACAGCAGGAGGCTTCATGACAATGCTACAGAACAAGCGACGCCTACTGGTCGTCGATGATGACCCTAGTGTGGTGGACTACTTGGTTGACATGTTGCATGAATAGGGCTTTGTGACCCACGGGGTGATGCGTCCAGCGGATGCGCTCGCGCGTGGCGTGATTTCCTGGCGCCTCTGTCGCTCCCGCAGACCGTGACATAGGAGAAGCAGACCCAGGAAGGGCGTGCGGCTATTGTGCAGGGGCAAAAGACCCTGTGGCTGACCTCATCGTCACCGTATAACCATAGGTTTTTTGCTTGCATTTGCCATAGTACGAAACCACGTCGAGCCTTGCTTTCAGTTATGGTCAGGCGCGGCACACGTGAGGACGCGCTCACTGCCGCGAGAGGAACACGAAAATGCGTCCCACCGCTACTTTGTCCATCACGCTTTGCCCGAACGCCCCAAAGGCAAAGTCCGGGAAGTTGTCGCCATTCACATCGCCAGGGGAGGCGAGTGTATAGCCGAACGCAGAGCCTTGATGCGGGTAGGGATTATCAAAGGTCATGAGGTGCCGCCCGTCGCGGCCATTGAAGATAAACACTTCGCCTTGAATATGGAATGCGTCGACAGTCTGAAACGGTGCGCTGACAAGAATTTCTGGCACGTTGTCACCGTTCACGTCCGGCCCTTGCAGCAGCGTGTAGCCAAAACAGCCGTAGGGTTTCGGGACGGGGTGGGTCAAGGTCTGCAACACCGTACCATCGGCGCCGCTGAACACGAACGCTTCCCCTTGTGCAGAAATATCGCCGATGTCCTTGTACGGTGCCCCCACGACAATATCGGGTACCCCATCTTTGTTGCTATCACCTGCGGAGATGACCCGCCAGCCAAAGACCGCCCCTGCACGGGGGCGTGGATCGTCCAGGGTCAGTAGCAGCGTACCATCCTTCCCACTGAAGGCATACGCGCGGCCTTGGACGGTGATGTGCGCACCCGCACTATACGGCGCGCCAACGAGAATGTCGGCGATGCCATCCCGATCGAGATCTCCAGCCTCTGCGACCGACCAGCCAAAGGCGCCACCAGCTGACGGCTGTGGCGCGGCAAGCGTACGCGCGACCGTACCTGTACGCCCGTCGAAGACGAAGACTCTGCCCGCACCCTCCTCGCCGTAGGCAGCGACCAAAAGTTCGGGTACGCCATCGCCGGTGCTATCTCCGACCGATGCTACCGCCCAGCCAAAGCCTGCGCCAACTCGTGGGTGCGGTGCCTGGAGGGTATGCAGCAGGGACGCGTCCTTGCCGCTAAACACAAACGCTTTGCCACTGTCTTCATATCTGACCGCACCGACCAACAGGTCCGGCGTGCCATCACTGTTGACATCACCAGCTCCTGCGACAGAAAAGCCAAACGCCGCGGGTGACATCCGCACCGGCGTATTGAGGGTAAACACCAACTTGCCGCTTTTGCCGCTGAACACAAAAGCCCGTCCTTGGTTAAGCGAGCGCGTGGTCGGTGGCGGATAGTCGACATGATAATCATAGGCACCGACCAGATAATCACTGATGTCATCTCCATCAACATCACCAACTG
>FRDC01002922.1_pt3 | contig 13095 bp, 14 predicted proteins | sample 1106171 | NCBI WGS metagenome assembly FRDC01 (sample SAMEA3930566, study PRJEB13176) | freshwater metagenome | biome: Drinking water system; feature: drinking water; material: water | place: Singapore | collected 2014-12-20
CCGCCATGGCGTCCTGCGCCCGGACGGTGTTCTCCAGCTGCGTGATCAGCTTGGTGTACTTGGACTCGGGCGTCTCGCCGCCGGTCGGCTTGGGCTTGGTGAGGCTGTCGCCTGTGGTAGCAGGCCCGCCTGGCGTCGGTCCGGCGCCCTGGCTCTCCCGCTCCCAAAACCAGTAGACGTTCTCCAGTGCGCGCTGCTCGGCGCGCTGGGCGCGGTAATTCGGGTTGCCGGCATGGGCCCGGTATTCGTTGGCGCCGACCTGGTACCAGTCGACGGGGCCGCCGGGGTCAGTCGGGTCGGCAGCGGTCGTGCCGCCCGAGAGCCGGGGGATGGTCACGGGGGCGGGCTTCTCGCGGAACCACGACTTGGCGTTCCGGGAGATATTGGCGCTCCCCTCCTCGACGGCGCCGATCGCCGCGTTGACCGCGTCGACGAAGATCGTGCGCAGCTTGCTCGGGAGCGTCTCAAAGCTTTTCAGAAACGAGGTCAGCAGGCCGTTGCCGGCGGCGCCGAGCTCCACGGTCTTCTGGCGGTAGTCGTCGAAGAAGTCGGCCACCGCCGTGGTCGCCCCGGCGAGGGACGTCGAGACGCTGTCGAAGTTGCGGACCAGCGCCGATATGCCGAGGGTGGCGACGTCGACCACCGGCTTCAGCCAGTCCGAATTGCGCTGCACCCAGTCGGCCAGCCCGACCAGGCCCTCCGCGATGAACGCCCGCGTCTTGAGCCGGTTGCGCTCCATCGCGTCGGCCATCTCGTCGAGCCGCTTTGATGCCCGCTCGGAAATCATGGCGCCGGCGGCGGCAGCCTTCCCCGCCATGACATCGGTGCCGTCGGCGATGTCCTTCAGCATCGGCAGCATGCGAGTGCCCGCCTTGCCGAAGAAATCGACCGCCGCGGCCGCGCGCTTGGCAGGATCCTCGATCGCCACGATGGCGCCGGCGACGTCCTGCAAGAGGTCCTCGGTCGGCCGCAGCTTGCCCTGGACGTCGAGGTTCTTGATGCCGAGGCGCTCCATCGCCTCGATCATTTCCTTCGAGCCGTCGGCCGCCTCGCCCATCTTCTGGCTGAACTTGCCGATGCCGGTCTCGAGCTGCTCGACCTTCAGCCCGCTTTGCGCGGCGGTGAACTGCAGGGCCTGCAGGCCCCGGTTCGTGATGCCCAGCTGCTCCGCCAGCTCGTCGAGGCCGGAGGCGGCATTGAAGGAATCGCGGGCCATGCCGCCGAGCCGGGCAGCAGCCTCGGCGGCATAGAGGGCAAGGTGCACCTTCATCGTTCTGCCAACGATGCCGATGGTCTTTTCCATCCGCTCCAGCGCGGTCGCGGCGCGCTGGGTTTCGTCGCGGACGTCGCGCAGGCCTCGCCGCACCTCATCGCTGCCCGACTTTGCGCCGCGGGCGTCGATGACGATTCGGATGGTCTGCGTGGTGTCCATTACCGCCTCCGCGCCTCAGCTTTGCGCGCGGCCGCGTCGGCGCGGACCCGCTCGTCGATCTGCTTCACCCGCAGCTCGACGAAGTGATCGTCTGCAGCGGCCAGGATGTCGGTAAAGAGATCGAGCTCGAAGCCGTCGAAGCCGAGGCGCTGGCCCCGGGCCTCGATGGCCGGCGTGGGAATCGGCAGCGGGATCTCGACCGTTGGTCCGAAGCCGCCGCCGACGATCTTGTAGAGGCGGTCACGCCCGAGCCGCCGCCAGGCGACGTAGTACTCGGCCGCCTCGTCACTCAGGATTGGCCGGGATGCCAGATGGTCGACCAGATCGGGTTCTGCCTCAGCCCCGCGAGCCTCGACGTGCTCACGGTCGCTCTCGGCATCGGCGCCGTGCCTGACATCCCAGCCGATCAGTTTTTTAGTTCTTCCGTCAGGGTGTCGCCCTGGCTGCGGCGGAAGTTGATCTCATCGTTGGTGTACTCTTCGATGATCAATCGGATGCGCGGATGCCGGCAGGCCCAGGCGATGTAGTTGCCGCGGGTGAATTCGACTTCGGCGCCGCTCTTCGTCGCGACACCCTTCCAGCCCTTCAGCACGCACTGGAAGTGGAAGTCGGCCCAAAGCTGATCCAGCTCTTCGGGCGTGGCGCCGGCGTTGGCGCGACGGTTGATCTCGCGGACCATCCGGGGGCCATGCGCGCGGAACCGCGGATTGGCGTCCGACTTGCAGAGCGTGTGGAGATAGACGGTGTCGGTGACGCGCAGCCAGACACCGATGGTGCCTTCGACGTCGCGGTCGCGCTTCAGGATGTCGACTTCGGCGAAGTCGATCTCAGGCAGGTTGATCATGCTGTCCTCGGTTCGGTGAGGGTGTCGCGGTCGCCGGCCGAACTCCGGCGACCGCGAACGCACCGAGGCGGTAATTTCCCCGGCGCTGACGACGGGCTAGGCCCGGTCGTGTTCGGCGGTGGCTTCTTCGGTGGTCGGGAGCTTCGGCTTCGAAGGGCTGGCGATACCCTTTTCGATCCAGAGCTGCCCAAGCGTGTCGTCGACTTCGATGTCGAAGCCGGCGCGGCGGTCGATGCGGGTTTCGCCCTTCTTTTCGTCGGCCGGGTCGTTCGGCTCGAAGTAGTGAAACGCGGTCGGGATATCGACCTTCATGATGATGCTCCAGCTTGGTGGGGGGGGGGGAGCCGGCAGGACGTTGCGCCCGCCGGGATCACGCGACGGCGCGATTGAGGATCGCGGCGGTCGAATCTGAAGAGGAGTACTTTCCCATGATCTCGACGCTGACGTTGTGCGGCCCCGTCGAGCCAGGATCCGAGATGTCCGGGTTGTAGGCGCAAGCGTTCGGCAGGATCAGCTGGTACTTCTCCGCCGTCGTGTGCCCCATCGTGATGTCGAGCGACGTGTCGGCCGCCGTAACGAAGGCGGTGTACTGCGCCAGCGACGTGAACCGCAGGACCATGCTGCCCCGGATGTCGAGTTCGCCGAGCGAGCTGTCGTCCGGTTCGTTCGTGCCGAAACCGTAGAGATCAGCGGCGTTGTTGGCGAATGTCAGGTCGAGCGACTGCACCTTCGGCGTCGTCAGGCCGAGCGCGGTATTGAGCACGAAGTTGGCCGGCGTGAACGGCTTCTTGCCGTTGATCGCCGTGTAGGTCGAGCTGGCGATCGCCGACGCTGCCGTGGCCTCTGCCTGCCCCTTGACGCCGAAGGTCAGACGGGTGGCGTCGCCCAGCCGAGCCGAGAGCTGCAGCGAATCGACGAAGCAGCCCGTCGTGCGGCGATAGACCGAGGTGCCGTTGTACTTCTCTTCCAGGGTGAACGGCTGAATCGTTGACCCGAACTTCAGCTGATCGGTGGACCACGCGCTCTGAAAGAGGGACGCCAGGATGGCATGGAGAGAGACCTCGTAGGCCAGGTCCATGTCGATCGTCTTGGAGTAGCTCGACAGGCCCGAGAAGGTGTTGACCACCGAGCGGTGCGGCTGGCGCGAGCGAGCGCGCCGCTGCGGCCGATCGGGCCGGCCGCCGATCACCATCGCCGGCAGCAACAGGAACGTCGGGCTCGACGGGGTCGTGTTACGGGTGACCTCGGCGATGATGGCATCTTGCTTACGCGAACCGTCCATGGTGGGGCTCCTTGCTCAACCCAGATTGGTGGTGCTGTACGAGATCAGGATCGACTCGACCCAAAGACCGCCGTCCGGAGCACCACTCGGCGGCGAAATCGCATCGATGAAGACTTCGCGGTCCTCGGCCGTCGTGAAGTTCCGGCCGCGGAGGGCGGTCCGCAGGCGGCGGGTGTAGTCCTCAGCCAGGTCCCGGTTGCTTCCCAGCGGCGTGCAGACGTTGACGGTGACCTGTCCGACCTCGTCGTGAAGGTTCTGCCCGGGCACACCGAACGTTCCTTGCTGCTCGCTGCCGCCGTCGAAGGTCAACTCGAGGTAGGGCGCCGCGGCGTCGGGATTCTCGCTCGTATTGAGCGTGTCCTTCGTCGCCCAGGTGATGGACTGCTCGGTCTTCACCGTCGCCAGGAGCGAGCGGAAGGCGTCGCGCAGCGGATCGCCGGCCATGCGGGCCTCCGTTTCAGGTGGCCGCCCGGCCGGTGTCCTTGATGAAAAACTGGATGGCCGGATAGACCTGGTCGCGCAGCACCCGCCGGCGTCCGCTGGGCTGATCGAGCCTATGCTTCGTACGCTGGCGCGAACCGCCCTGCGCGCCCCAGACCTTCACGCCGAGATTGAGCTTCACCATCCGGTAGTCGAAGAACATCGTGCGTCCGAATCGCTGCAGCAGGAGGCGGTGAACGACGCGATAGACGCCGCCCTTCGCCTGGCGGCTGCTGCCCTTTCGGGCCCCGCGGCCGGTCCTCTTGCTGGCCGTCGCGCCCTCGATCTTCCGGGCATAGGGCACGGTATTGACGATCTGCACGCGGTCGCCGGGCTTCACGGCCGCCAAAGCGGCATCGATGTCGCCGGTGATCTCGCCGCCGTTGATCATGACGGCATGGCTGCGGACGTACCGGCCGGTGAGCCGGGGCGAGATCCTGGCCAGCTCGTGGAGGGCGAAGGTGACGGCATCCTTCATCACCGGCCGTGCGGCGAATTCGATGACGCCGAAGAGCTTCACGCCGCGGTAGTCCTGCCGGGGGCGGCCATCGGTGATCACCACCGGCTCGTTGTCGAAGCCGCGGGCCACGTTCGACCGCAACGCCTCCTCCGCCGTCGCGACGTGGAACGTGAGGAAGCGCTCCTTCTCGAAGGCGTCGAACTTCTCGAGGGTGAACCCTTCAACCCTGATCGGCATCAGCCGACCACCTCGAGCTCATACAAGCCCACCTCGCCGCCGTCACCGAGCGGCGTCGCGTCGACCACTGTGCGGTCGCGGCCAGCGACCGTGAGCCGATCGGTGCGCCGCGGCGCCTTCACGGCCCAGGCAGAGGCCGCCAGCTCGGTCGGCGCGATCTTGACCTTGAAGCGCTGTTGCGCGGCACTGTTGCCGGTATCGTCGAGCCCGCCGCCGATGCGCTTGCCCTTCAGCGGCAGGTCGGTTTCGCCGGCGCGCCGCAGGGTCATCGACTCGCCGTGCTCGGCGATGACGGCCGCGACCCTGGCGGCGATGTAGGCACCCATCATCAGACGGCTATCCGTCGGTACGGCATCAAGGCAGCCTCGACCTGCGCCAGCAACCCGGACTTGCCCGAGGCGGTGCCATCGCCGACCGAGACGCTCTCCTGGTACAGTTCGGGCACCGAGAACGAGCGTACATTTGGGTCCCGAGTGGCGCCCATGAAGTTTGCCTTGCACTGCTCCACGGCGGCCCGCTGGATGTCGGCTGGAAGATCATCCGGCAACGCGTAGCCACCGACGTAGCTGACCTGTGTGTTGCCGCGGCCCGACCAGCTGTATCGGTCGCCGCTGGCGAGACGCCAGAGTTGGCCGGTCGGCTCGTCGAGTTCCCAGGCGTCGGGCGTCAGCCCTGCACCGTCCTCGACCACCTGCAGGATCTCGGCCACCGGCCAACGCGACAGCCGCAGGGTGTCGCCGCTCGGCCGGCGGAAGTGGTCGGTGACGTCCTCCTCAGCGAGTGTGCGGTCAAGGAAGCCATCGATCAGCGCCGACACCTGACCGATCACGGTCTCCATCTGCGCGGTCTGCGCGTCGGTTGGTGACGCGATGCCGATCTCGGCGAAGACCGTCTCAGCATCGACCAGGGCGCGGCTGGTCGCCGCTGAGTCGATGACGGTGCGATAGGGGTAAGTCGCCATCGCCTATCGACCGATCTGCGAGAGAACAGGGTAGAAGTCGCCTCGAGTCGTAGAGCCGTCGGCGTTCTCCACCGTGACGATGCCGTCGCGGTCGATATCGATCTTGACCACAGCCGGCCCCGGCGCGCCCCGGTCGCCCTTGATCGACTCTCCCTTCTCACCTGGCCGGCCCGGTTTGCCTCGCATCACAAGAAGCATCCAGCCATCACCCGGGCACGGACCAGGATCGTCTCGCCGCGCCACGAAGGCGCCACCATCGAGGGCGACGACGTCGAAGCGCGCATAGGTTTCCGTTGCCGACCATGTCGAGCGCGGGTTGAACGAGAGGCCATCGTTGCCGTCACGGCCGGCGGCTACGATGCAGCGCCAGTCGGCGTGAGGCGGTGCTTTACCGGTGTCACGTTGCGCCTGGTATAGGGCGCCGTTGAAGCTGACGACGTCTGCATCGCGATAGACGCGGTCCTCCCAACCCTCGACCGCCTGTAGCTTGCCGGGAGCGCCATCGCTGCCGCGCTCACCCGTCTCCCCCGCCTCGCCGCGGTCACCCCGGGGGCCGACTTCGCCTGCTGGCCCCTGCTCGCCACGTTCTCCGGTGTCGCCCTTTGGGCCGGGGGCGCCATCGACGCCGTTGGTGCCGTCTTCACCACGTTCCCCACGATCTCCCTGTGGCCCCTGCGGGCCGCGGTCTCCCTTCTCGCCGGGTTCGCCTCGGTCTCCTTTCGCACCGACCTCGCCGCGCTCGCCTTGTGGGCCAACCGGACCGCGTTCGCCGGCTTCACCCTGGGGGCCGCGCTCGCCAGGGTCGCCCTGTGGACCCTGGTCGCCGCGCGCCCCGGTTTCTCCGGCCTCGCCTCGGGGGCCGACCTCACCACGTTCCCCGGCCAGGCCAGGCTCGCCTCGAGGACCTTGCTCACCGGGAGGACCACGCTCGCCTGGAGGACCGGCCGGCCCAACCTCGCCGCGATCGCCTTGCGGCCCGCGCTCGCCCGGCTCGCCGTCCTTGAGGGAGGCCAGTCTGGCATCGACCCTCTCGTTGATCTGCGCGACGAGTTCTGTGATTTGAGCCCGCAGCTCGGCGATCATGCGCTGGGCATCGGCCTGCATCTGCCGCCCCTGCGCCTCGATGACCTCGCGCTCGCGGCGCCATTCGCGGCGCTGGTCGGCGATCACCTGGCCGAGGGCTTCGCGAAGCGCCTCAGGCAGCTGCACGGCGATCGATCTCGTCCGCGGCAGCGATGAGGTCTCGGAAGTCGACGACGTTGCGGTCGCTGTCGGCATCGTCAGCCTCGTCTTCTGGCGTTGGAGGTTCCGGTGCAGCGGGCTTCGCGTTGGGATCCGGCGGCTTCATCTCCGTGCCGTAGCTCAGGGGGACGACCTGCTGCTGGACCCGGGGCATGGCGCCATGCCCACCCGGAACTGCTGGCAGGTCTTCCTCTGCGCGCGCCTCGTCCGGGCTGAAGATGCCGCTGATGACACCGCGGGAGAGACCTTCGATGCGATCCTTGAACGCGCTGCGCATCAGCGCCTTGGTGTCGAACTCGAGGTATTCGTCAGGCACACCCTTCAGTCCGAACAGCTGGCCGAAGGCCTCTTCGATATGGTTCAGCGCGAAGCCGAGACCGCGCGCCTTCCACGACGACATCAATGCCTCTGTCGAGGCGAAGGTAGTTCCACCAAGCCCAAGCACCTGCAGCGGCATCTGGAAAGCGAGCGCCACCTCCTCCTGCGAGATCTTCAGCATGGCGGCGAGCTCGTTATCTTTGCTGTTGCCGGTGACGGCCTTCGCCTTCAGTCCCCACGCCAGGATCGGCGTGCCGCCGGCGTTTTCACCCTGAGTCTGCTGGTTCCAGGTTTCTCGCAGCTCCAGGATCTGCGCGCGCGTGAGTTGCTGGTCGGTCTCCAGCATGAAGCTGGGTCGCGCCTGGTTGAGATAGAACGCAATCTGCTGGTTCATCGCAGCGCCGGACAGCGCTAGGCTCAACTGGCAGGCGAGGATCGGGCTGACGCCCTTCAGCGGATTGACCAGGGTGTGCAGCCGGACGTGGAGGACGTCGCGCGCCGGGATCGGGTTGGCAAGATCGAACCGACGCTCGGCGACATCATTGCCATACAGCGCGTAGAAGATCGAGCCGTCCTGGGCCACACCGGCGCGGCCGTGGCGCATGAGATGGAGTTCGGAGACCTCGAAGCGATCGTTGCGGACGGCATAGGCGAATGCCTCACCATCTGCGTAAAGGCGGCGCGTTAGGTTCAGCAGGAAGTCCGAGCTGCTCTGGTAGTCGTTGGGCCGCTTGATGACCCGGCTCAGCGCCGAGTTCTTGACCCGCTCGCGACCGCCGTTGTCCAGCTTGCGCCAGTGATCACCAGGACACATCGCAATGGTCTGGGCGTAAGCGGAGACGCATGCCTCGACGATCGCGCTGTTGCTGTTGACGGTCTCCAGCGAGTAGCCGAGCTGCCACCAGTTCACGAACCGGCCAGCTGTGGCGGAAAGCCAGCCGTCGGACAGCAGATAGGGACCGGGCCGATAGGCTCCCTCGGCCGCGCGCTTGCGCCAGGGCAGCAGGCGGCTGAGGGAGGGGAGCTTCATCTCGGCAAGCCTCAGCGGGTCTCGTAGGTCTTGGTCCCTTCGCCGGCCTTGATCTCGCGATCCTTGGCGCCCGGGATGCTCGTCTTGCCAGCCTCGATTGCCGCGATGATGTCCGCCTTCTTGGCGGCGTCGCCGAGGTCGATCTTGCGCTCGGCAGCAAGGTCTCGTAGCTGCGCGACGGTCATCTCGCCGAGTCCTCCGTCGATCGTTTTGATGGGCTCCTTCGCGCGCATCACATCGAGATCGACGCCGCGGCTGCTGTAGGCATCGCCGCGCTTCGCGACGGGAACACCATCCTTGTGGTGAAGCTCGCCCTTGTCGTCGCCGACACACTCGTTGGGGTCGACCACGCGGCCGTCTTCAAGCACGTACCAGGTCGCACGCATCGGCATCACCCTTTCGTTTCTTCCACGGGAAGCGATCTAGGAGGGGCGACCCGAAAGCCGCCCCATCCGGATTAGTCTTCCACGACGACGTGGAACGCGCCGACCTTGGCGTTGCCGCCCTGGGCGATCACGATCTTGACCCGGTCCCTGCTGAGCCGGATCAGATCCAGCGCGGCGCGGGTGCCGTCCAGGGTAGCGGCCACGCCAGCCGTCGAATTGACCTGCTGGCGCGGGAAGCAGTGCTTCGCCGCGTTGACGTCGGACTCGGTCCAGATGGTCTGGCCAAGCGCCTCGCCGGTGATGGTGAAGTCGACACCGTCGGCGAAGTCGGTCTTGACGTAGCTGATCTGCGTGATCCTGCCGGATAGGTACGGCGTGTACGCGGTTGCACTGCCGTCCGAGGCGGTCGTGACGGATACGACGAATCTGCGCGAAGCCATGGCTTAAAGCCTCCGTTTTGGGATTACTTCTGGCGGTTGAAAGAGGGGAGTTGGAGGGGCCGGAGCCCCTCCGTTGAGATCACCAGGTCGTGGTGTCGACCCACTGCACCATGCCGCTGCGGCGCATCTTCCAGCTGACGTCCATCAGCATGCGGACACCGATGGTCGCGGTCTGGTAGAACGACCGCACCGGGTCGGCCGTGGTCGGACCGGTGCCGGAGACGATCTCGAGCGGCGTCGTGTCTTCCATGTGCACGGTCGCCTGTTCGGAGACGTCGAACTCCGGAGCGTCGCCGAGCGCGGTCGCGAAGTCCGAGACGCGGAGCGCGATGAGCCGATTGGCGGGCACCGTCGTCGACTCCAGGAACGTGACCCGGTCCCGGATCGCGCCCATGAAACTGCCGATGACACCGTCCGGGCCAGGCATCATCGAGAGTGCCAGACCTTGGGCCGGGTTCATCAGCACGACGATGTTGTCGGCCGCGTTGGCCGCGAAGAACGGCGCCAGCAGCGCCTTGAAATCGGCGAGGACCGCCTGGTAGTCGCCGCCGCCGTAGCCGCTGCCGACCGCGGAGACGCCGTTCAGCAGGCCCGCCGGGCGTGCCGTGCTCGACGCCGTGGCGTCGACGATCGCCGCATCGAGGATGACCCCGGTGTCCTCGAGGATGGACTGGCGGACCAGGGCCTCGATCGCGGGGGTGCTCCGCTTCGCAAGCTCGCGCGAGAACGGCACGATCACGCCCAGTTTCTTGGGCGTCATCGTGGTGGCCGCGGTGGTGATGCGGCCGACGCGGATCGGGGAACCTTCGGCGACGAAACCGCCGCCGGCGCCGCCGGCAGTGCGACTCGGCAGCGAGACCGTGCCGATGCCGTCGAAGTTGACGCCGATGCCGCGGGAACGAAGCGCGGGATAGATCGAGTACGGCATCAGGGCATCCATGAAGCCCTGGTTGACGGTCTGCACCAGTTCGGAGGCCCAACCGGACACCGTCGTCGTACCGATGGTCTGGTCGGCACGGGTGGCGATCGCGAAGGTGGGCTCGTGACCGGGGTAGCGCTGCTCCAACACCTTCTCCAGCGGAATACCGCCGAAGTGAGAGATGCCGCGGGCGGCAACCGCGCGGACGATGAGATCGAAGCCCCCGACCTCGCGCTGCGCGGCGCCCAGCGGGCGACGAACGGCAGGCGCCGGCGGGTTCTGCTGCGGCTTGGTGGTGGTGATGCCGATGCGCTGCTCCGAGGTCTTCAGCGCAGCAAGCGTCCGCTCGTCGTTCTCGATCTGGGTGTTGAGCTCCTCGATCGCCGCAACGTCGGTATCGTCGGTGTTGGTCAGTTCGACCAGCTTGTCGCGCTTGGCGACGATTCCGGTCTGCATCTCCTCGATGCGCTGAGCGAGAGTCTTCATGACGGGTTGGTTCCTGTTCACAGGGGGCTTCGCGGCGGTCTTGCCGGGGTTGGTCACGGTCCCGCGCCGTTCATTGGCGGGCTCGCCGAAGACGAGGGACAGTGTTTCGGGGGAGACGTTGAGAGAGCGCGCCTTCGCCAGCGCGTTGGTGTTGGAGCCCACGGCGACGACCGACGTTTCGAGCAGCTCCTGCTCGACGTAGTCGTAGTCATCCTTGCCAGGCGTTCCGAACTTGATGACGCTGAAGCCGACCGAGGTCGCCCGAAGGACGCCCTGCTCGATCAGGCTGATGATTTCGTCGATGCGCTGGGACGTGCCCTTGGCGGCAAGCTTCAGTGTTGCGACCAGCTTGTCGCCCTCGGTGCGGATATCCGACCAGGTGCCGATGGGGAACCGGCTGTCGTGCCCGAACAGCGCGATCGGGTTCTTCTTGAAGTTGCGAAGGTCCCAGCCCTTAGGGTTGATCCGCGTGCCATGACGATCGAGGCTGCCATCCGAGATGACAAAGTCGAGGCCTTCGCCGGCCGAGACCGACGTGCGATGCAGCACCTTCATGAGGGTCTCCGTTTTCGGGTTCAGGCGATCATTGCGGCGACGTCGGCGACACCCTTCGGCTGCGGGTTCGTCGCCATCAGCGCCTCGGCGATGAACGTCGCCACCAGCGGGTCGATCTTCGCGGTGCCGGAAGCCTGCTTGGTGATCGTGATAGCGTTGCCTCTCGCCTCGGCCTTCGCGTTCTCAACGCACCAAGCCATCAGCACCTGGCCGGCATGGTGCAGCGTGGCATCGGCGAGCTTGATCTCGGTATCCTTGATGGCACCGGACAGCTTCCATCCTTGCGGAATGCCGACGGTCTCCGCGACGCCGATTTCGTCCATCGCGGCGTTGATCGCCTTCACGCCGTAGGGATCGACGGCAACGCCAGCCAACTTGCCGCTGGCCTTCACCTCGTCAACAAGCGCGGCCATCTCGGTAAACGCGGCCTCCATCCTGTCGACGATGCCCAGATCGCCGGCCTTCTCCAGATCGCGAAACTTCGAGGCTTCCGACTTCCGCAACTCAAGCACGCTGTCGTGCATCCAGGCGCGGTTCCACAGAAGTTGCTCCCCGCTTTCAGTTTGGCCGAGCACCGCCATGCCGAGCAGGTCGTCCAGGCCGCCGCCGTCGAGACCGACCACGATGACGACGCTGCGCTCGATGAGCTTGGCAAGCGTCAGCGTCTTGTCAGCACGGGCCTCCCAGTGATCGGCGCCGGCCCATCGGTCCGATCCGAGGGCAAGACCGATCTCGATGTTGAGATGCTGCGATGCCCAGCGGATAACTTCGCCGACGCCCTTCCGTTCGGCCCGCTCCAACTCCTCCTCGAGGTCGGCCAGAACGAACGGCTTGCCCAGATTGGGCGTCACCATCCACCAGTTGCGGCTGTCTTTCCACGCCGGCGGAATGGCCTTGTCTTGAGCAATCTTCTCGGGGAACTCGTACAGGATCGACAGCGTCCGGCCCTTCGATCGCCCGTCTCTGATCCCCCTGGCCTCCTTAAGCTCAGCCTCGAATACTCCGCGCGGCGGCTGGTCGGACTGCGTCGTGATCATCGCCAGAAACGCTTCCGGGACGGCGATGCGGCCGCCGCGTATCTGTCCGATGATGCGTTGTGCCGCCGGGTTCTTTGCGATCTCGTGCAGCTCGTCGAGCAAGACACCCGCCGGCTTGATTCCGGTCAGGATCTTCGAGTCGAATGCCTTGATGCCGAGGGTCGCCTTGGTCCGAAGGTCCGTGATCACCCGAAGATGCGGCGTCGGATGCATCCGGCGCTGCAGGAACTTTGCCTCGTCGGCCTCGATCATGCCGAGCGTCTGGTTGAAGGCGATCTGCGCGATCGCCAGCGAGGGAGCCACCATCAGGAACTCGGCGCGTGGCCGCTCATTGAGCAGCAGCGCCGTCAGCATGAACGCCGCACCGTAGCTGGTCTTTGACGACTTCTTCGGTGCCAGCAAGAACAGTTCCGGCACCTGGCGGACACCGGTGTCTCGGTTGATCGACCCGAGGACCGTGCCGACGATCTCCCGGAACCACTCACCCCCCGCCTCACCCAGCGTCGGCTTGTCGATGACATCCGGCAGCCGTAGCTTGTCGAAAATCTTCGTCGCCCGATCGTATTCCGCCCGATCGACCGGCAGCGTCGGCATCAGCGACCGGCCGCCGACGATGCGGTCCCGCCAGTCCGGGACGGCGAAGCTCCAGCGCGAGTGAGCGGCGTCAGTGCTTGACGAGGCTGCCCCACTCGTTGCCTTCATGCGCAGTCTCCGCGGCGATCTGGGCCTCGGCCTTCTTGCCGAGCTTCGGTGCTTTCGGTTCCGGCGGCGGCGTATCCGGCATCACCTCTTGCCGGCGAATCCATTCCTTCTGCGCGGCCACGTTGCCCTTCACGCCGGTCCGAAACATCGCCTCGAGCATCTGCGCGTTACGTTTGGCCACACCGACCGACAGCTCCTCCTCGAAGTGCTTGTTCAGCGTCTTCTCGTCGATGCCGATCGCCCGGGCGATATCGATCTTCGGCATGCGCGCCGCCGCCAAGATC
>FRDC01004267.1_pt2 | contig 13086 bp, 12 predicted proteins | sample 1106171 | NCBI WGS metagenome assembly FRDC01 (sample SAMEA3930566, study PRJEB13176) | freshwater metagenome | biome: Drinking water system; feature: drinking water; material: water | place: Singapore | collected 2014-12-20
AACAGCAGGCGCCATCCCCAGCGAAAGATCGCTACGCCAAACATAAGTGCAAAAAATAAAAGAAGTGGCTGAATAAGATCTTGTTTGTTGACCAAGCGATCGATGATTTCTTTCAGAATAAGTGGATGAAGTGTGTCCAGAAAATCAGTCACCAGTAAGCAACTCATCCCAAAGATAAACGGAGTTTTATATTTTTTTAGAAAGTATCGATAAGGTTTTTTGCCGAGAGCAGAAATGTCGAGTGAGCTCAATGGAAACCCCCTGCTGAGAGGAGGTTTCCATAAGAATCAGAGATTAGTAATTGATCAACGCTTCGACGTTGAGTTTGCCACCGGAAACTGATTTTCCTGATAAGGCACCGATTGGCTTCGCACTGTTGAGCAATGCGCGCTTCACGTCGCCAAAAGTTGCTGTTGGATGCAGAGACCAGTAAAGGGCTGCTGCGCCTGCAACATGTGGTGTGGCCATTGAGGTCCCATCCCATTTAACATCCAATCCAAGTTGATCCATTTTCAAAACTGTGTCGGAGTACTTGTTGTCTACCATAGTAGAGAACACGGCAACTCCAGGAGCTCCGATATGAACGGTTTTTGCTCCCCAGTTCGAGAAAGATCCTAATTTATCATTTTTGTCGACAGCTGCAACACTCACGATCGTTTCGTAGCTGTAACTTGCGGGGTAACCAGGCTTAGAATCAGTATCATTGTCATAGCCAACGCCTTGGTGCCCGTTACCAGCTGCAGCAACAAACAATGTGCCTTGAGATTGAGCAAATTGAATCATCTCACGTAAAGCTTTGTTGTCGCCATCTTGTGGATCTTCGCCTTCAGAACCCCATGAGTTGGACAAAACTTTTGCGCCATTTTTCACAGCGTACTCAATTGCTTTAATCGCGCCAGCAGTTGTTCCTTCGCCTTTTTCAGTGAGGAAGCGAAGAGCCATAATTTTCACATTTGGAATCACACCGGAAATTCCAATGCCGTTGCCACCACGAGCGCCAACGTTTCCGGCGCAGTGAGTTCCGTGTCCAGGGTTTCCGCCGCCCATCAACATTTGCCACCATGGAACAGTCATGTCGTATGGTTTATTGTCATTGCTCGCAAAGTCCCAGCCAATCACATCATCGATGTAACCATTTTTATCGTCGTCCACACCGTTGTTTGATTTGTCTTTGCCATTAGCATCTTTGCCCATTTCGCCAGCATTGCGCCAAATGTTTGGTAACAAATCTTCGTGAGTGTAATCAACGCCAGTGTCGATCACAGCAACAACCATGTCATCAGAACCGCGTGTGCGTTTCCATGCGTTCTCAACACCGATGTCGATCATGCCCCATTGATTTTTAAATTCTGGGTCAGCGCCAGTGCGTTGTGTAGGAACTGCAGGAACTTCTGGGTTATCTTTTAAATCAAACTTCAGTTTTCCTTCTTTGCGCATTTTCGCAATTAACTTTTTAAGTTTAGAAAGACGCGGATCACTTGCTGACATTTTATAGTCATTGAGCAAGTGCAGTCGGTAGTTCGGTTGAACGTACTCAACATTTGGATCATTGCTCAATGCTTGCAGAGCTGCTTGGTTGGAAGCAGTTTCTGATGCAACCACATGGGCCCAGTTTCCAAATTGAAACTTCTCAACTTTTGCTCCATTTAAAACGAGAGCATTAAAGTGAGAAGACATTGCTGCGCGAGGAGTTCCTTCCTTGAACTTAACGAGTAAGTCATTTGCTGGAGCTTGTCGGCCCGCGAAAGCCTGGAAGCTGAAGAGTGTTGCGAGAAGCAGAAGTCGTTTCATGTAATCCCCTCCTTGGAGACAATTTGTAAAAATTCTAGGCTGGCCTTTTGGTCAGGTGCAAATTTTTTTCAAAAAAATGGTTCCAAAAAGGAACCGGGAGGAAATTGTGTCTACAGCGCGTCCAATATAAATCAAATCAGTTTATTAATTGACGCGTGTCATCCGTAAGCTTCGCTGGGGCGAATTACCTTTGATAACTTTCAAGAAAATGAACTACATTGCCAAATGAAAACAGAATGAAATTCCTGCAGTTTTGGAAGCTCAACTTGATTCATTGAGGGTATTTCGAATGGCATCGAGCACGCAAACTACTTCCAATTCAGCCCTAGACCAAGCAGCGGAGGCAGCTCCTTACGCGCTCACGACACGGCTGGATGACTTCATAGCGTGGGGACGAAAAAACTCACTTTGGCCACTTCCGTATGGGACCGCCTGTTGCGGAATCGAATTGATGTCGGTCATGGGGCCTCGCTACGACCTTGCTCGTTACGGTGCAGAGGTTGTGCGATTTTCTCCTCGGCAAGCAGACTTATTAATTGTCGCCGGAACCATCACCGAAAAAATGGCACCGGTTCTTATCCATATATATAAGCAGATGTTGGAGCCCAAATATGTGATCTCGATGGGTGCATGCGCATCGAGTGGTGGCTTTTATCGCTCGTATCATGTGTTGCAAGGAATCGACAAAGTGATCCCAGTGGATGTTTTTGTTCCTGGATGTCCGCCAACACCAGAGGCAGTGCTTGATGGTGTCATGCTCTTGCAAAAAATGATTGGCGATCATCATCCGCGACCTTGGAAAGACAACTGGAAGGCTCCGTACGCATGAACCAACTTGAAAACCTCAGTCATGATTTGAATCAGAAGTTTCCTGGCAATAACTTCCATTTGCACAAGCAATTGGGCCAAGATGTTTTGGAGTTGCCAAAAGAATCCGTGGTTCCGGTTTTAAAACACGTCAAAGAATCAGGTCGTTATGATTTTTTGATGGATTTAACGGCCGTTGATTATCCCGAGCGCAATAAACGTTTCGATGTCATTTACCAATTGTTTTCATCTAAAAACACGAGTCGCCTCCGTATTAAAACTCAGTTGGGTGAAGGTGAATCAATTCCAACAGCAACAACTGTTTGGAAGGGTGCTGATTGGTTTGAGCGCGAAACGTTTGACATGTTTGGAGTGAAGTTTAACGGTCATCACAACCTCACTAAAATTTTAACGCACCACCAATTCAAAGGTCATCCGCTACGCAAAGATTATCCGGCGGATCGTCAGCAACATTGCACGGAAGCTTTGCCTGTGCACTTTGCAGATGACAACGATCCAGCACGGATAGAGCGCGATAAAGATAAGCATCTTGTTCCGTTGAACATTGGTCCTTCGCATCCTGCGACGCATGGAACTTTGCGTATTATGTGTGAGCTGGATGGTGAAAAAGTAAATCGCGCTAACGTGGAACTTGGATTTTTACATCGTTGTTTTGAAAAGATGGGCGAAACTCATCCGTACAACCAAGTGATCCCATATACAGATCGCTTGAACTACTGTTCGGCGCCGATGAACAATGTGGGTTATTGCAAAACAGTAGAAAAACTTTTGGGTGTGGAAGTGCCGGCGAAGGCACAAGCCATGCGTATTATTTTATGTGAACTCTCGCGCATTATTGATCACATTGTGTGTATTGGTGCGAATGCAGTGGATTTGGGAGCACTCACGGGGTTCTTCCATCTCTTCACTTATCGCGAAAAAGTTTACACGTTGTTTGAAAAACTGTGTGGCGCGCGCTTGACGGTCTCCATGACTCGTATTGGTGGTATGGCTCAAGATGCGCCTCCGGGATGGTTTGAAGACGTGTTGCAAACTTGCCGTGAGATTCGCGATGGCGTGGATACTCTTGATAAAATGCTCACGAACAACAAAATTTGGATCCAACGCACGCGTGGTGTTGGGGCGATTTCTGCTGAGCAAGCAATTGAATGGGGTTACACAGGTCCATGCTTGCGTGCAGCGGGTGTGAATTTAGATTTACGCAAGGCGGAGCCGTACTATTTTTATAATCAATTAGATTTTGATGTTCCTGTTGGAACTACGGGCGATTGTTATGATCGCTATTTGGTACGTGTTGCAGAAATGCGCCAATCATTAAAGATTATCGAGCAAGTATGCAAAAACATCCCAAGCGGTGATTACACAATTCGCGATAAAGGTATTGTGCTGCCCGAGAAAAAAGACGTTTATGGAAATATCGAAGGCTTGATGAACCATTTTATGTTGGTCATTAAAGGCCTGCGTCCACCGGTTGGCGAAGTCTATGATTACACAGAAGCTGCTAATGGCGAGTTAGGATTCCACCTTGTGAGCAATGGTTCGGCGAATCCATATCGTTTGCGTTGTCGCCCGCCATGCTTTGCGATTTATCAATCATTTTGTGATTCAGTGACTGGTGGATTGGTGGCCGATGTGATCGCCGTTTTGGGAAGTATGAATTTAATTGCTGGCGAATTGGATCGATAAGACGAGGTCATTCATGTTTGAACTTTCAGCAAAAGGTAAAGAGTTCGTCAAAAAAGAATTAGGTCGTTACGAGAGTCGGGATTCGGCCATCATTCCATGTTTGTACCTCGTGCAAAGTGAAAATGGCGGTTGGGTCAGTGATGAGGCTATCGAACATTTGTCGCAGTTGATGGATATTCCATTCGCTCGGATTCATGAAGTTTGCACGTTCTATACAATGTTTAATCGTAAGCCGGTGGGAAAATATCATGTGCAAGTGTGTACTAATATTTCCTGTGCTATGAACGGCGGCCGCGAATTAATGAATCATTTGTGCAAAACGTTTCACGCAGTGCCTGGTGAAGTTTCCAAAGATGGTCGGTTTACGTTTTCGGCTGTGGAGTGCTTGGGCTCATGTGGAACAGCTCCAATGATGCAAGTGAATGACCGTTATTTGGAAAATCTGACCACTGATTCGGCTGTGAAACTGTTAGAGAAAATGGACTAAGGGGTAAAGTCTCACCATGGAAGCTAAACTTCTCACTGAACATTACGATAAAGCAGAATTTCAATCGCTCGCTGGTTATAAAAAGTTGGGTGGCTATGAAGTTTTGAAAAAAGCTTTGAAGATGCAACCACAGGCCATCATCGATGAAGTTAAAACGTCAGGTTTACGTGGACGGGGTGGTGCTGGATTCCCCACTGGAACAAAGTGGAGCTTTTTGCCGAAGAATAACGAAGAGAGATTTTTGTTATGCAATGCGGATGAGGGTGAGCCGGGCACGTTTAAAGATCGATTGATGATGGAGCGAGCGCCACATCAGCTAATCGAAGGAATGATCATCTCAGCTTTCGCAATCGGATCCAAAAAATCTTATATTTATATTCGTGGTGAGTATCACGAACCAATTCGCATTGTGGAAAAAGCTCTGAAAGAAGCGTACGACGCAGGTTTGTTGGGAAAAAATATCCTAGGCTCAGGATTTGATCACGATATGGATGTGTATTCTGGTGCCGGTGCTTATATCTGCGGTGAAGAGACGGGCATGATTTCGTCTCTTGAAGGAAAAAAGGGCCAGCCGAAATTAAAACCACCATTTCCCGCGGTGAAGGGTTACTTACGCAAACCAACTATTGTGAACAATGTAGAAACTTTGGCAGCCGTTGTGCCAATCATCCGCGATGGAGCGGCAGCTTACCGCAAGTTTGGGACTGAGAAATCACCAGGCACAAAATTATTCTCGGTGAGTGGTAATGTGGTGCGACCGGGAACTTATGAAGTGCCATTGGGTTATAAATTAATTGATCTGATCAATAACGAATGTGGCGGAATGAAGCCGGGTCGCAAGCTCAAAGCTTGTATTCCTGGTGGATCTTCGGCCCCTATTTTGACGGCTGAAGAAACTGAAAAAGCGACAATGGATTATGAATGTCTCGCGCAAATGGGAACCATGCTTGGTTCTGGTGCTGTGATCGTTTTTGATGATAGCAACTGCATGGTGGACATGTTGGGTGTGATCACTCACTTTTATCATCATGAATCATGTGGCCAGTGCACTCCTTGCCGTGAAGGGACTGGTTGGTTGAATAAAACCTTGCACAGTATCCTTGCGGGTAAAGGCCGCCTGCAAGATTTAGACATTTTGGAGAGCGTTGCTAACAATATGAAGGGGCGCACAATTTGTGCGTTATCAGATGCGGCCGCTTTGCCGGTGTTAAGCTTTGTTCAGAAGTTTCGCGGTGAGTTTGAATACTTTATTCGCGAGGGTCGCTCAAAAGTAAAAGGAACATCTTTGGCTGCAGCAGTGAGTGCCGCACATTAAAGAGGACGATTATGCCAAAATGTACGATTAATGGACGTGAAGTAACAGTAAAAGATGGCGCAACAATTATCGAAGCGTTCATGCAGAATGAGAGTAAGATTGCTCACTACTGTTGGCATCCTGGCTTAAGCGTTGCCGGGGTTTGCCGCTTGTGTGTGGTTGAGATCGAAGGCGTTCCACGTCCACAGATCGCTTGCAATACTGTGGTGACTGAAGGAATGAAAATCAATAACACCTCACCGGCTGTTAAAGATGCCGTGAAGTGGGGTATGGATTTCCATTTGATCAACCACCCATTGGACTGCCCAATCTGTGATCAAGCGGGTGAGTGTGGCTTGCAAGAGCAATACATGGAGTATGGTAAGTACGATCCGGAGATGGCTGAGCGCAAAGTGAAGAAGCGCAAAGTTGTGGATCTTGGGCCGCGCGTAGTTTTGGATACCGAACGCTGTATTTTGTGTTCTCGTTGCGTGCGCTTCACTAAAGAAGTTTCTAAAACCGAAGAATTGGGAATTTTCAATCGTGGTGATCGATCAGAGATTGGTACATTTGAAAATCGTCCTCTCGACAATAATTACTCTGTTAACACAGTCGATATTTGCCCAGTCGGTGCCCTGACTTCTCGGGATTTTCGCTTTAAGCAGAGAGTATGGTTTTTAAAAGACCAAAAAAGCGTATGCAATGGATGCTCTACGGGTTGCAATGTTAAAGTTTATTATAATAAAGAGGGCGTCTTCCGCGTAAAGCCAGTAACGAATTCTGAAGTGAATGGTTATTGGATGTGTGATCAAGGTCGCGACATTTACAAGTATGTAAACAAAGATGAGCGTTTGCTCACGGCTCGAATGAATCAGCAAGGTTCTGTTCAAGAGGTTGAGCCTGGTGCTGCTACGAAGTTAGTTGGCGAAATGTTGAAGAGTGGCAAAGGTGGCAAAGTTGCCGTCGTGATCACTGGTCAATATACCAATGAGGACTATGAAGCGTTTCTGAGCTACTGCAAAAATAATTTAAGTGTGAGCACTTTCGTTCACTGGGTGAACAATCCAGAGTCGTTCAATGATTTTGACGGTATTTTGTATCGCGGTGATAAAAATCCAAATACCAATGGATTGAAGAAGGTAATGACTTCTTTGGGTATTACAGCTCAAGACTGGAAAACTTTTGAAGGACAACTTTCACAATACCAATCGGTTATTGTTCTTGGGCCAGAGAATCTGGGCGTTTACCCGGATGCGGCCTACAAAGTTCAAACGTTGCAAAACGTTCCTCACTTAGTGTGGATGTCTTCAGCTCGTATTGAGGCATTGGATGCAGTGAAGGGCAGTGTGCAAATTCCATTAAAATCATATTTAGAAAAAGATGGAACATTTGTGAATTTCAAAGGGCTGGAACAAAAGATCAAAAAACTGTTCACTTTGGTGTCCTCGGCACTCAGCCTGCAAGAAGTGGCAACACTTTTAGGTGGTGGCGAGATTGTTCCACATGGTGAAGAGCCCGTTGGAACACGTGTACGAAATGAGTTCGTATATCAGCGAGGTGCTTTATGAGTTTAGTTAAAAAGCCTGAAGGAGCAGCGAACTGGTACCTGCCTGGAATTCTTGTGGGCATGGGGCTGACCATGAAGAACATGGTAAAAAACCTTTTAAATAAAAAAGGAATGCCAACGCTCAATTATCCAGAAGAAAAATATCAGTACTCATCGCGTTTTAAAGGTAATCATGTTTTGACAGTGAAAAAGGATGGTTCACTTCGTTGTACGGCTTGTATGTTATGTGCAACGAATTGCCCAGCCGAGTGTATTCATATTGTTGCATCTGAACATCAAGATCCAACGGTCGAAAAATATCCAATCAGTTATGAGATTGATATTTTACGTTGTGTCTTTTGCGGTTTTTGCGAAGAGGCTTGTCCTGTTGATGCCGTACGTATGGGTCCTGAATGGCAAACCCCAGGAACTGCTGGCAGCAAATTTATTTATGGTATCGACCACCTTGCTTACCGTCCAAATTTAAAAGGCGGTGTTCAAAGTAGTGTGGACGATGAAGAGCGACATAAGGCTGGAATTTGAAAGTCATTGTACCTGCTTCCCATCAATGGAGTCGGGTCAACGAAGCGATCAAGAGCCAATTTGGCCTACAAGATTTTACCGGCTCCGTACTGGCCTTTGAGACTCCTTATCAGGCCGTCTTAGAGCTCACTTTAGCCTTCTCCCAATTGTATTCGCACAAGGTAGAATTACTTTGCGCAGTCGATACTGGACCTTATTGGCGAAGACTGGCCGCCGATGGAACTCGCTTGGGCCTGCGAACCCACCTGCACGTATTAAAAGATATCAAATCTTACTTGGGTGTTAAGTTTCAGAGTAAAAATTTGTTGGCGAGCTTTTACTGCGAGGACGATGCAGTACTTGGGAGCAAGTACGATGGAACCTGGGCAAGTGCCCTCAATGCTGAGAAGAGTTTTACAGTCGGAGTTGTTCACCTTCCGACTCAGCCTTTGAAAGCAGTCAGCCTGCAACCATATGAAGGTAAAATCATTGTTATTAACGAAAAGCTCACGGTGGCTCTGCTGGGTGAGAAGTTTCGCATTATTCCATTTATATCGCCCAATTTAGGGTGGCAGATGCCAGATATTTCTTCTGTTGAAATTGTGGAGAATCAGGCAGCTGTTCAGCAATTTGAAGCTGCTTGTGTGCAAATGGGTGCTCAACCTTTGATCTCAGCTGCACAGCGAGTTTGGGATCGAGCCGCCGTCTCATGGCCTGATATTGATGGTTCAGCAATTAGAGAAATGCTTATTGATGGCCACAGTTGCCCAGATAGTGAAATAGAAACTTTTAGCCCATGTCGCTGGCCGCTCACTCAAAAATTTGAATGGCTTATTGAGGGTGGGCATAAGCCACAACAACTCCGTGGATCGCTGATCGTCTCTGCGTCCGTATTAAATCCAGCATTTATTGAAAGTATTCGAAAGCTTTTAGCAGATTTGCGTACCCTTCAGGGGTGACTCGTTGTCGTCAGGGCTGCGACGGGCTGTACGAGAGTAGCATCGCTAGAAATAAAAAAGGCTGGTCATTGACCAGCCTTTTTCGTTTTCGCTTTACGAGTTCAATTAGAACGCGAAGCGAGCAGAGAGAGCAATACCCATTTCGTTGTCGCTATCAGTTTCAACACCTTCACGGTATTTGCTGCTCAACGTTGTGTAGTAAGCAGATGGAGTCAAAGTAAGATCTTTGTCCATTGTGTAAGTCATGTACAAACGAGTAATCAAATCAACAGACGCATTGTCGCGAGATTCGCGGTTGATTGATGCGTTGTTGTAGATTGGTTGGCGAGAAGAATCGTTAGTTGTTAACGAGTCAACAGACAAACCAAAGAGCCATTCGTTGTGCGGGATTTCGTAGAACGCGCCCCACATCCAGTGGTTTCCACCACGGTTGATGATAGTGATTACAGTTCCGTTGTTGGTCGTGTAGTCAATACGGCGATCAGACTTCAACACTTCGTAATCAAAGTGCAAACCAGCAATGCCTGGTCCCAAGTTCATTTCGTAACCGATGTATGGCATTAAGAAGTGGTAACCTTCTTGAACTCCAAGAGAACCGTTAGCAGCGCCACCGATTTGGTTAACAGTAGGTCTGATAAGGTTCAGGTTGTACTTAGTACCGTATACGAAGTTACCAGGGCCCATAGCAGGTACGCGACCTTGGAAGCGACCGCTAAGATCTGTCAAACCGATACCGTTACGAGCAGAGTTAGCAGTTGTGTTGTCTGGGCTTACAGATGTGTTGTAGTTTTCAAAACCCAAATCCACGCTGATAGCCATGTCTTCGTTCAAGCCGTAGTCGTAATCGAGGTATAGACCAAAACCGCTAGTTGTAGCAGTTGAAGTACCGATACCTGCAGCTGACTTAGCTTGGGTGTTTGAGCTGCGGTAGTCCAGGGTTGGGCTGAGCTCTTGAGTCATACCAGCGGCTTGGTGGTAGTACTCAGATTGCATATCTTTAGCGGCGTGGGCAGTTGATGCCAACGCTGCTGTAACCACTAGGGTGCGGAACAGTGTGCGTTTCATATGATGACCTCCAAATAGTTGTCTTTGCTGTACTTAAAATTCGTAACGAGATTAAGTCCTTGATGCAAGCGTAAACGAAATATTGGCTATTTCAACTATAGTTTATGTGTATTCGACTCTATGAGTTAGGACTTGTGTAGAGTGTTGCGAAAATACCGCAGAGTTTGTGCGAGTCCTTCATGAAAATCAGTTTTTGGTGCCCAATTAAGTAGCGATTGAGCACGATGAATGTCGGGTTTGCGTCTTTTCGGATCATCCGGTGGTAAATTTATAAATTTTATCCGTGGTTCGATGGCAACAAGTTCGCAAACAGAGTGTGCAACTTGCAAAACAGTGACCTCGTTAGGGTTGCCAAGATTGATGGGCCCAGTTTCACGAGAGAGCATCAAAGCAAATAAGCCTCTCACCAAATCTTCAACATAACAAAAGCTGCGAGTCTGTGAGCCATCTCCATACACGGAGAGAGCTTCGCCTGAGAGCGCTTGAGTGAGGAAGTTGCAAATCACTCGGCCATCCGTTGGGCGCATGCGCGGCCCGTAGGTATTAAAGATTCGTGCGAGTTTAATTGGTACTCCGAATTCACGATGGTAAGCCATGCTGATAGCTTCACCGAAACGCTTTGCCTCATCATAGCAACTGCGAATGCCAATTGGATTCACATTACCCCAGTAATCTTCTTTTTGTGGATGTTCGAGCGGATCACCGTAAACTTCGCTCGTCGAAGCAAATAAAATGGGAACGTTCTTCTGAGCTTTGTTTTTCAGGTGGAGAGCCAAATTCAAAAGGTTCTTGTGGCCTTCGCTCGCCGTCGACAAGATAAAAGTTGGCATTTTTTCGAAATCAACAGGTGATGCCGGTGACGCCAAGTTGTAAATCTCGTCCACTCTGTCAGCTTGTTTGAGCCATTCAGTCCAAGGAATTCGAATATCCGCCTCAATAAATTCCACTCGTTCATTCCAATGAGTGGTGTTGTCGCGTTGACCACTGACAAAATTATCCACGGCGATGACTCGGTAATTTTGTGCCACTAGAAAATCACACAAGTGCGATCCAATAAAACCAGCAGCTCCCGCGACTAAAGCCGTTTTCAAATTCGCTCTCCTTGCGACAACATTTGTCGGCCAATACAAAAGTATTCGAAGCCTTGTTCGCGCATCAATTCAGGGTCAAAAATATTACGACCATCAAAAATTAACGGACGTTTCAAATGATTTTTGAGTGTCGTGAGATCAGGGTTTTTAAATTCATTCCACTCAGTAACCACCAATAAGGCATCAGCTTGTCGCACACAATCGAGTGGATTTTCGGCCAACTCAAAATCAGTTCCAAAAGATTTTTTAGCATTAGGGCCGGCGATAGGATCATACGCCACCACGTGGGCGCCAGCAGCGACAAGCTCACGAATCAAGTAAAGCGCTGGAGCTTCGCGAACGTCATCGGTTGATGGTTTGAATGACAGGCCCCATATAGCAATTTTTTTACCGCGCAAATCGCCATTGAAATAGGCTTTAGCGCGTTCGAACAAGACCAATTTTTGGCGATCGTTCACTTGATCGGCAGCTTCGACAATAGCCATCGGGATTTGGTGGTTTTGAGCGGTGAAAATAAGTTCCTTTACGTCTTTTGGAAAACAGCTGCCACCATAGCCCACTCCGGGATGAAAAAATGCTGGATTGATTCGATGGTCAGAAGTGAAACCTGTGCGCACGCTGTTGATGTCCGCACCTGTTTTGTCAGCCAATAAGGCTAATTCATTAATGAAACTAATTTTAACCGAGAGAAAAGCATTGGCGGCATATTTTGTCATTTCGGCCGAGGTGTTATCCATAAAAATTAATGGGCGATCTTGTTGCAAAGTGAACGGCCGATACAATTCCGTCATAACATGTTTGGCGTTATCTGAAGAGCAGCCGATAACCACACGATCAGGAGACAAAAAGTCATCAATGGCCGCACCTTCGCGCAAAAATTCTGGATTATTCACAATTTCCATTGGGAAACGAGAGTGTTCCTTTGCTAGAGCATGAACTTTTCGGGCTGTTCCAATAGGAACGGTGCTTTTTAATACAATGATTTTTGATTTATCAGCGAGTTGGCAGATGCTGCGCACAACTTCAAATACGGGGCGTGTGTCGGCGCTGCCATCAGCTTGCTCGGGAGTTCCCACGGCCACAAACAAAACTTGTGCGGCTTCAACGGCCGCTTTGATGTCCGTCGTAAACTGAAGGCGCGCACGATTGCGAGCCAACAGATCTTCCAGGCCCGGTTCATAAATGGGAATTTGACCATTTTGCAGAGCTTTAATTTTTTCGCTGTCTTTATCAACGCACCAAACTTGGTGTCCTGCGTCGGCGAAGCCCACACCAGCGACTAATCCCACATAACCTGTCCCTATGACAGCAAGTACCATAACCCCACCATTGTTTGAAAAGACCAGATCAATTGGTGACAAGCCATAGCAAATCCAGGAAAGTCTTACAACAATGGAAAACACTAGATGAGCTCTTTAAAAACACTTCTCAAAATATGTGTTGCTGCTCTCTTGATTGGCTGGCTAGTTCGGTCAGGAGCCCTTGATTTAAGAGTTTTGGGCGATTTGCTTTTCAGCCCGGTGATAATTCCACTTTTGCTATGTGCCGTTGGCAACATTATGCTCAACCATTATCGGTGGCTTCTGTTGCTTCGCAGCCAAAACCTCAACTACAGCTTTTTATCTTCGGTTCCACTGACGTTTATTGGTTTGTTTTTTGGCTTTGCTATTCCTGGTGGTGTTGGTGGTGACGTTGTTAAAACTTATTACTTGGTGCGCGAACAACCTGGTCGTCGATTGAGTGCGGCGGTGACTGTTTTGTGGGATCGATTGATCGGATTATTCGGCATGTTGCTTGTAGCCTTTGTGACCTTGATG
>FRDC01001070.1_pt1 | contig 13053 bp, 14 predicted proteins | sample 1106171 | NCBI WGS metagenome assembly FRDC01 (sample SAMEA3930566, study PRJEB13176) | freshwater metagenome | biome: Drinking water system; feature: drinking water; material: water | place: Singapore | collected 2014-12-20
ACTAGAACTTGGAGCTTGGAAAGGCGCCAGGCTCCCATAGCGAGGAACACTGTGAGGACCACTGGAAATTCTTCGGGTAGAAGAGCCATCGCAGTAGCGAGACCGACCAGAAGTGCTTGGGGCCAATTCCCTTTGCTGGTTCCGTAGAGGATAATCATGGCTAGGCAGAGAATGGCTCCCATCCACGCAAAGAGGCGAACCATCTGGCGCGTTTCTTTTCTTAAGTTAAGTTCCTCAGGTTCCTCTTGAAGAAGGCTAGTTCCGATTTTTCCAACCTCGGTACTGGTTCCCGTCCTAAGTACGCGGACCAGAGTACTCCCGCTGATGATCAAAGTGCTAGAGAACATGTTGTCATGAGCGGCTTTTTGGACGGGAAAGGATTCTCCGGTCAGCAACGACTCGTCGACACCGAGATTCGAGGCTCGCAGAATTTTTCCGTCCGCGGGGACCCGGTCTCCTTCGTGAAGGGCGATGAGGTCTCCCGGTACGAGAAGGCTAGCGGGGATTCTTCTCTCAACCCCATTTCGGATCACTAGGGCACGCGGACTAGAAAGTTGGCGAAGTGCGAAGAGCGCCTTTTCAGATTTGCGGTCTTGATAGAGGGAGATTCCTATTACGACAAAAACGGAGGTTCCCAGCATAATCCCTTCGGAGAGATCGCCGATGATTAAGTAGACGCTGGCAGCTGAGACTAAAAGAAGGAGCATTGGCTCCTTCAAAAACTTCCAACTGCGGGCAAAAAAACTCAAGCTCTTGGAACTTGGCAGGTCATTGGACCCATGCTGTTTGTAGCGTTCAACAGCTTGTTCTTCCGTCAAGCTTTCGGGGAGTGATTCCATTTTTTACAACGGCCGATCGACTACTGAGCTACCCATCCACCATCCACTACCAGGGGATGACCGGTAACAAATGACGCACCTTCTGAGCAAAGCCACAATATGGCGCTGGCCACTTCTTCAGGGCGGCCTACTCTCCCAACGGGTTCTCCGTCGGAAAGTTGCTTGCGGATCTGCGCTTCGCCGTGAACAAATCGATCAATCATCGGCGTTTGAATGACACCGGGGCATATTGCATTGATTCGGATGCCAGTTTTTGCATATTCGAGAGCCGCCGTTTTTGTCAGGCCCAGAACTGCGTGCTTACTGGCTACGTATGCAGGTATGCCTTGAAAGCCCACCACTCCAGCAATCGACGAGATATTTACGATAGATCCCTTCCCCTGTTTTAGCATCTGGGGAATTTCATATTTCATACAGAGCCAGAGTCCGCGGAGATTGGTGTTTATCACCCGATCCCAATTTTCTACGCTGCAATCTACTGTGCTAGCTTGTTCTCCCTCAATGCCTGCGTTGTTAATTGCACAGTCAAGTCTTCCAAAACGTTCCAGGGTTCTGTTCATTACATTTCTAATGTCTCGCTCGTCGCTTACGTCGCATTTTACGAAAATGGCCTTGCCCCCATTTTTTTCTATTTCAGTAGCTGTCTGAACGCCGCTTGCTTCCAGAACGTCTGCAACGACCACGGTCGCTCCCTTTTCTGCAAAGGCTCGCGCTGTGGACTGGCCGATTCCGGATGCTGCTCCAGTAATCAGGACTACTTGATTCTTAAAATTTGTTTCAAAATTTAACATACTGTTCTCCAGGTATTATATGAGGACGAGTTCAGAAACGGTTTCTCTCGATTGATGTTTAGTCTCTCTTTTTTCGTTCGGATGAATGATCCATACCGGTTGTTTAGATTGTCGAATCACCTGACGGGTGGTGCTGCCTAGAAGAATTGAGTAAAGATTTCCTGTTTGGGAAACCATGGCGATCATCCCCCCCATTTTTTCGGAGGCTTTTAAAATGGCTTCCACTACCGAAACTTTATGAGAACGATCAAAGAGAACGTTTACTTGGACTCCACGGGATTTTCCAAGAGCGATCCAATGCTTCGCTTTCTCTTGGTTGTCCGCCAATTCTTCTTTGATGACATTCGCGTACGTCGCATAATAGGCAGGAAGGCCCAGGTCAAACGCCGGGAAAGCCATTCCACCGACTTTGTTGAAAAGGGTTACCTTTGCATTTTGAAGAGAGGCGAAATTCAGAAGCTTATGAAATGCCTTTCCGGATGCATCCGAAAAGTCTGTAGGAAACAGAATTTTCTTAACGGTGGGATCTTTCTTCCAGTGGGGATGGACGATATACAGGGGAACGTCTGAATAGAGAGAAAGGGTTTCCGCAAAGCTTCCGATCAGCCAGCGTTTCAACCCCTTTCTTCCATGACTAGAAACAACGATCATTTCGGCGCCGACCTTCTTAGCGTAATTTACAAGGTGTTTAGCGCCGTCTCGAATAGCAAACGAATCTTCAGTGACGACTTTGAGTGGACGAACTCCGGGAATTTTAATTTGCTTGAGAACGCTATCTAGATCCTTTTGTCCTTCCTTTCGAAGTCCTTCAATCAAATCCGGAATGGGTCCAGCAATATAATCTGCCCCTGGGGACACATAGACGTGAATAGGTTCGATATCGAAATTTCCTGCTTTCGCCCAAGCAAAGATTCCCTTTGCCGCGGAACGAAGCGTTCCTTTATCCCTGGCTGCTGCATCTACTGCCCAAATAACCTTTGTTTTTTCTTTCAACATAACTTCTTCCCTTTATTGAGAAATGTCCTTGAGACATTTCGGCTCATTTTTCATCGTGACGAGAAAATCTGACTCATGCCACCTTACGGCTTTCCTGCGCGCCCTGAGATCCGGGCGAAACTGAAACGTTAAATATGGGGGAATTCAATGTGGTAGAGGCGACTACTAGGCTGGTCATGAGGAGGACCAGGCCTAAACCTGCCCATTCCCTGCTGAAAAATAGCCCTGAAATCAATAGGGATGCGCTGGCAGTAAACAAAGCGGCCAAAAATAGCTTTAATACGAATTTTGCTCTTCTCATACATTAGCTCCTTGCGAGGAGATAGTGCAGGTACCGTGCCGAGCAATGGGATTGAACTATTCTTCAGTGGCTTCAATTTCTTCTTCAGGAGAGTCCTGAGAAATGAGCCCGTATTCTCGTTCTTTTCTGTAGAGAGTTCTTCGGTTGATGCCAAGTATTTGTGCGGCCTTGTCTTTTCTTCCCCCAGACTTTTCAAGTACGACGCGAATATATCGTTCTTCCAGTTGAGTAATTGTTGGGAAGTCGCCGACGGCGTTTGAAAAAAATTGCTCAGCACTCTCAGTTTCTTGGGTCGGAATATCTCCTTCATCGATCAAAGTGCCCGAGCACAGTACAACCGCCCGCTCCACGATGTTTTCGAGTTCTCGAACATTCCCTTCCCACTTTAGATTAGAGAGCTTTGCAATGGCACGACGAGTAAATCCTTTTACCTGAACGTTATTAGTCGCTGAATATTTTCTTAAAAAGTGCTCGGCAAGAAGGGGGATGTCTTCTCTACGGTCACGAAGTGCGGGGATAACGATCGGAATGACGCTGAGCCGGTAATACAAATCTTCCCGAAAGCGACCTTCCTTGATTGCCGTCTTGAGGTCTTTGTGGGTAGCGGCAATGATTCGAACATCCACATCTCGAGAATTATTTTCTCCAACCGCTCGGACTTTGCGTTCTTGCAGGACGCGCAGGAGTTTCGATTGGAGCTGGACGTTCATGTCCCCGATTTCATCGAGGAACAACGTTCCCCCTTCTGCTTCCTCAAAAAGTCCGCGCTTTCTTTGAATCGCGCCAGTGAACGATCCTTTTGCGTGACCAAACAACTCCGATTCCAAAAGTGTTTCCGGAATGGCCGTGCAGTTGATAGCGACAAAGGGTTTGTTAGCACGGGGTCCGTTTTTATGAATTGCTACGGCCACCATTTCCTTACCGGTGCCGCTAGCCCCGGTGATTAAGACGTTGGCCGTAACATTGGAGACTCTTTGGACCAGATCGAAAACTTCCTTCATCCTGGCACTTTTGCCAATAATGTTTCCGAGTTGCCAATTTTGCTTCACCTCCAAGCGGAGGGCGGTGTTGTCTCGCAGGAGTTTGCGATGCTCCATGGCGCGACTAATATTGACACCCAGTTCAGATAACTTGAGTGGCTTAACGACGTAGTGAAAGGCGCCTTTTCTCATGGCTTCGATCGCAGTTTCGATACTTCCGAATGCAGTCATGAGAATAATGGGAATTTCCGGACGCAGTTGCTGGAGGCGTCCCGTAAACTCTAAACCATCCATACCCGGCATTTTAATGTCGGAAACAATAACATCGATATCGCCCAAGGCTTGATTCGGCCCTAATTTGCCGCCAGGCCCAAGAGATTCTAGTGCCTCGATGGCTGAAGGAAGGCATTGGATCTCAAAGCCCTCTCTTTCAAAGTAGTCTAAAAGCAAGGATCTCATTTCCTGATCGTCGTCGATGACAAGAATTTTTCCCTGAGGGGCGTTCATTTTAATCTCTCCACAGAATAAGGTCTGGAGTTCCTGGTCCGGTTTTTGTAGATTCTTATGCTAAATGGATAGAAAAAAAAAGGAAGATGAGGAAGCTGTCCGCACTCTAGAGGTGGCTTCCTTAGAACTAAACAACATCAGGCGTGCCCTAGACCAATCGGCCATTGTGGCGATTACCGATAGGAAGGGCGATATCATTCATGTAAACGAAAAGTTTTGTGAGATCTCCAAGTATAACCGCGCAGAGTTGCTTGGAAAGAATCATCGCTTAATCAATTCGGGTCATCATTCTCGAGAGTTTTTTGTGACGATGTGGAAATCCATATCTACTGGTAAGGTTTGGGAAGGGGAGATTAAGAATCGCGCGAAGGATGGGAGTTTCTACTGGGTGAATACGACGATTGTTCCCTTTTTGGACCAGGGAGGGGCACCCTACCAGTACGTTTCTATTCGCTACGAAATTACGCAAAGGAAAATGGCCGAAGACCAGCTACTGGTCTATGCCGATCGTTTAGAGCGCAGCAATGCTGAACTGCAAGATTTTGCTTCGATCGCGGCTCATGATCTTCAGGAACCTTTGAGAAAAATTCAGACTTTCGGAGATCGACTCGGCTCTCGCTGGAAAGCGGCTTTGGGAGAGGAGGGAGGGGATTATCTCAACCGGATGCTGGCTTCGGTAACTCGAATGCGAAAACTGATTGATGATCTCCTGACATACTCTCGGGTAACAACTGAGACCCTCCCCTTTGAATCCACGGATCTCAACAAGGTACTTCGAGATGTCCTATCAGATCTGGAAGTTCGTATTGACCAAGTAAAGGGAAAGGTCCACGCGGATACCCTCCCCTCACTGGAGGCCGACCCATCCCAGATGCGCCAGCTCTTTCAGAATTTGATTTCAAATGCTTTGAAGTTTCATAAAGTCGGCGAACCTCCGGTGATTCGCATCAGTTCGACGATTCGAAATGATGCATTTTGTACGATTTCTTTTGTTGATAATGGAGTGGGATTCGAGAGCAAAGATGCTGTCCGAATGTTCGCAATTTTTCAGAGGCTCCACGGCAAACATGAGTATGAGGGTACCGGTGTTGGATTAGCAGTGTGTCGGAGAATCGTTGAGCGACATGGCGGTTCCATTGTTGCTAAAGGGAAGGTTGGAGAGGGCGCGAGCTTTGAGGTAACTCTTCCTCTGGTGCGACGCCTAAGTTGAGGTAGTTTGAGAATGATTCATCAGGTTCTTCGGATTTTACTTATCGATGATGATCAGGATGACTTAGTAATTTTTCGGGATCATTTGTCGGAAATCAAAAATCAGCAATTCGATGTTCAATGGGCTCCTTCCTATGAAAAGGGATTGGATTTGCTGACCTCTCAGAACTTCGACGTTTGTTTTTTAGACTATCGTCTGGGGGGACGTACCGGGCTAGATCTTTTGAAAGCGACAATGTCAAATGGGGTGAAGACCCCAATCATTATTCTAACCGGATACGGAGAGCACAACGTTGATCTGGAAGCGATGAACTCGGGCGCGGCTGATTATCTTGTTAAGGATCAGGTCGATGCCTCTTTATTGGAGCGGTCCATTCGGTATTCTATTCACAGAGCTCAGTCCATGCAGGCTATTTTAGATCGGGAAGCCCAGATTCTTATGCAGGATCGATTGGCGTCCGTGGGGTTGCTTGCCTCCAGTCTCGCACATGAAATCGGAACTCCTTTAGGGGTCATTCGTGGTCGTGCGGAGTATCTGGAGCTTCAGTGTAAAGATGACGCTCAAATCAAGAAGAGCTTAGATATTATTATTAGTCAAATTGATCGAGTTTCTAAGCTGATTCGATCGCTTTTGAATCTGGCCCGAGGAAATGAAGTTAAGTTTTCTGAGAATGTAAATCTTCGCACGGTCGTTTCCGAAGTCTTAGATCTCATGCAGCATGAAATCTTAAGAAATGGGATCGAACTCAAGACGAATTTTAGTTCAGATTTAGAGATTTTAGTCAAAGCTGAGTCTGGGTCACTTCAACAAGTTCTATTGAATTTGTTGGTAAATGCTGTTCAAGCTATCGACTCTGCTAAGGGGAGTGGGCGTAAAGATCAGCACTCGATTCGAATCAACTTGGAAGAAACTGATTCCTTTTGGTCCCTTAATATTGAAGATTCTGGCTGCGGAGTCTCTGAAAAAAATTTGAAAAATCTTTTCAGGCCCTTCTTTACGACAAAAGATATCGGAGTTGGAACGGGCTTGGGATTAGCGACGAGCTATAGAATTGTCGAATCTTGGGGGGGTTCCATTCAGGTCAAAAGTATAGACGGGCAGGGAAGTGTCTTTACAGTGCTGCTTCCCAAATCAAAAAAATAGTTTATTTCAAAATGTCCATTCCGAAGAATTTGCTAGCAGCGGCACCGATTTGAGCATCGGTGGGATGGTCTACCGTTACGCAACCCACGAGCTTTTTTGCTAAGTCTGGGACCTGCTCCATCAAATAGGTTTGAAAATGGTATTTCGCCACCCCTGGTCCTAGAATTAACAGGCGTGTGGTTTCTTTTAGGTGGAGGCAAATCTCCTTAAAGAAGTGGTGTTCCATTTTTTGGAAATCCATTTGATCCAGGGGGTGGGTGTGGTGGTTAGGATGCCGACTTTGAAGGTGTTTCCTTTCCATTTTTTCAGTCGAAAAATGGAAGATCCTGGCATTTTCTCGATCGATCCAAATTGCATATATAGACATGGAGTCCCCCTAGTTTTTTGTTGCCGATTCTGGTTGAGAGAGCTTTTGGAGGTTGGAAAGGTGTTTTCGGACTTCCGGTGGAAGATGCGTTCCGGAGCTTCCGGTGTAACCCAAGTAAACAGACTTCTCGTAACGTTGATAGCAGACCTCCGCCAGGGCGGTGTGAGGCACCTTTCGAATACAGGTTTCATAATAGATTTCGTGCAGATTATCAGTCTGAATGGGGTTCATCACCTCATAGACTATTCCCGTGAGCAACAATGCCTCAGGGGCGCGTTGCCCTTTGGGTGCCACTTGAAGCAATTCATGAAGAACAGCGCCCGCTCTGAGAAAGTAGACATCCGCACTTCGGTCCATCGGATACTTTTGAATTTCTCGGGCTTTGTCCATCAATCGTGCGGCTTCTATATAAAGACCATCCTCGGTGGGTGTACGTCTGGAGCTCTCTTTTTGCCATTCCTGCACAGAGCTGAGCCAAGTCTTGGCATCGTCCTTCATGAAGGTAGGGGCAATGGGTGACCTCAACACATTCTGGACGATCTCTTTGGTTTGATCGGGATCTTTTTTTACTCGAATTGCTATGGAGAGGGCTTGCCGAATGGAGCTGTCCCAGTCCCAAATACCGGTTCCTTCAGCCGACCCTTGAATGACCGAAAGAAATTCTTTCTGGGCGCGATCGAACTGACGTGTAGCAGTAAAAAATTCGCCTCGCTCAAGAGGACTGAGCTTTCCCTTCGGAGCGAGGGGCAGTTTGCTAAACTGTGGTCCCGACATGTTTCGTGTGTGGCAAGCAATACAATATCCAGGAACTGAGCGTAAGATGGTGCGTGCATAAGCCCGATTTCCAGCTTTTAACTGAGTGGCAGCCTGCTCAAGATTGCTGTGGAGGATGTTCCCAACGATCGGAAGAGTGGGATCCCCATCTGGAATCTTTTCGCTTCGGTCCATGTCGTGCGTGAGCGTCAGCAGTTTGTTCGCATTATTTTGGATGCGGGAATAATTTTTCGGATTTTTAAATCGCTGATCGCTCGCGACATCGGTTAAAAGGTCCGCAAGAGTAGTATAGAGATCCTGCATTTTTTGACTCCATAGCACCCCTTTTTCGTTTGGACTTATTTCTGCGGACTCAACATGAGTTTGAGTTAGCAGCAAAATTCCAGCAACAATCCATGGATAATATTTCATGAAGTCTTCCTATTCCTCGAGGGGCTTGTAATTCGCCCGGAGAATTTCACCCAGAACTCTGAGGCCATCAGTAGCAGTAAAAATACCCACTACTTTTCCGTTTTCCTGTTCGACTACGGCGCAACCAAATTTGTGCTCCGCCATTTCGAAAACTACTTCGTCTAGTGCAGCCTGGGGGCGAACTTTGTAAGGATCAGGGGTCATGACATCGTCGACAACGATCTCGCCACTATGAGTAAATGAGGTGGCAAGTTTCACATCACGATCAGTGAGTATTCCAACGAGGTGCCCAGCTCTTTGAACCGGAAGGTGTCGAACGCGGTGCTCTCTCATCATTTGCTGAGCAGTTTGTATCGGTAAGGTCGAGTTAATGGTGTGGGGCATCGGTGTCATTACTTTTTCAATTTTCGGAATGTGTTTCATTTTTTTCGTTTCTCCTTTTGAAGGAGATAAGCAGGTTTTGGGCCAACCCATTTTTTTACAAAAGAAGGGCTTCTGAAGGGCGAAACAGCCTGCCAAGACTTTGGCTTAGCAGTTGTTTGGGACCAAATGGCTCGTCCCGGAATAAATTGTCTCAAACTCGTCAAAGAAACCGGTGTCGAATAGGCGATTCGAGTTGGCACGCCAACTGCTTATTGAGGTTTGCGCATGAATAGGAGGCGAGATTTATGATTGATTCTAGTCGAAAAAGAATCGTTTGGGCACTGGACCCCTTCGAAGAAAACGGTCCCAGTAGAATGGCAGTATTGGAGGTACTTCGGGAATATGGGGCTCGGGGAGCTTCAATCCAACCGGTCTATATTCTGAGTCCAACGGAGTATGACATCAATATAGAGTTTAATGCACCGTGGTTGAAGCGGGTTCGGCCGGCAGTTCAAAAGCTGGTCGAGCATTCTATCAAGGGAATAAAAATTCCTGGCATGCTCCCAGTGGAAACTATCGTCGAAAGTCATTCGACGCTGTTTCAAACCATCAAAACTTTTATATCCCATGCCCAACGTCTACGAGCCGATCTCATTGTGGTTGGGACGCATTCGAGAAAAGGGATATCTCGGTTGTTTTTGGGGAGCTTTGCGGAAACCCTACTTCTCTATTCCAAAATTCCGGTTCTCGTCGCTGGTTCTCGAACAGAGAACCAGCCCGCTAAGGGCAGTCGGCCCATCTTATTTATTACCGACTTTGTTCACCACTCCAGAAAGACTTTTGAAAAGGTGGTGCGACTAGCTAAAGAACGTCGGTCTAAAGTGGTGCTGTTTCATGTCATACCTCACCCCATTGAACCGTTCGTAAAACTAGGCGTCTACTTGCTGGCGGGTGGTTTTGTCACCTACCCGGACTTTGTAACTCAAGAGGAGCAGCGAAAGAAACAGATAGCCGACGAATATGTCCAACTCGCAAAAAAGCAAGGGGTCACTGTGGAGATCCATTTTGATCGCGGAAATCGAGGGACTGTTCCCGCGGTGATCGGCCAAGCTAAGAAAATGAAGGCCGGTTTGATTGCAATGGCGGCCCAGAGCGGGCCTACCGCTGCGGCTGTTTTGGGTAGTATTGCGCGGCAGGTAGTTCGAAGTGCTCCTTGTCCGGTGTGGGTGTTGAGGACGTCGAAGTAATGACTGCGCTCAAGTCCCTTTTAAGTTCTGGGCAGAGAATATTTGTCCACGGCCAGTCAGCGGTTCCGTATCGGCTGATTGAAGAGGTGGTGCAGTGCTCTTCTGATTTGAAGGACCTCGAATTCATTCACCTCCACGTTGAGGGGAGGCCTGCTCACACCTTGTCTGAATTTAGTAAGAAGAACAGGGTCAACAATCTCTTTGTTGGGCCCAGTCTACGAGATCAGATGGACTATGATCGGTTGGACTATACTCCCCTTTTTCTTTCTGAGATTCCTGCTTTCATCAAATCAGGGCGTTGCCCCATCGATATTGCGTTAGTTCAGGTGTCTCCTCCCGATCGATTTGGATATTGCACGTTAGGGGTTAGCGTCGACATTGCCCGTGCTGCTGTAGATTCTGCCAAGGTGGTACTGGCTCAAGTTAATTCGAACATGCCTCGTACCTACGGGGATAGTCTGATTCACGTCAGTAAGTTTAGATACGTCATCGAAACTAACAATGCACTTCCAGAGGTTGGGAATAGTGATATTTCCACCGATGTTATTGAAAAAATCGGATATCACGTCGCCTCCCTCATTGAAGATGGGGCTACTTTACAATTGGGAATCGGAGCAGTTCCGGATGCTGTTTTGCGGTGTCTAAACGGGCACCGGCATCTCGGAGTTCACAGTGAATTATGTTCCGATGGCGTGGTTACTCTTTTGGAAAGCGGAGTGATTGATAATTCTCAGAAAAAAGTTCATGCCGGAAAAACAATCGCATCCTTCGTACAGGGTACGAAGAAGATCTACGAGTTCGTGAATGCCAATCCTTCTGTGGAGCTTTATCCTAGCGACTATGTGAATTCTCCTGCCGTTATCGCAAGAAATCCAAAAGTAGTGGCAATCAATTCAGCGGTGGAAATTGATCTGACGGGACAGGTCTGCGCGGATTCAATAGGGCATCACATCATTTCCGGAGTTGGTGGGCAGGTGGATTTTGTTCGCGGAGCCGCAATGTCCTCTGGAGGGAAATCGATTATTGCTGTGACGAGCCGAACGAAACGGGGAGTACCTCGAATTGTTCCGAGCCTGGCTCTAGGGGCTGGAGTTGTTACTACCCGGGCAGACGTTCATTATGTCGTAACAGAGTTTGGTATCGCGGACCTTCACGGCAAAACTTTGCGCCAAAGAGCGCAGCAGCTCTTATCCATTGCGCATCCCGATGACCGAGATGCCCTGAGTGCCGCTTGGAGGAGGATATATGATCTCCGCTAGGAGTTTGTTCGCCTCGTTTATTTCTACAGAACTGAGGCAGCTCAAGTTTGCTATTGATCAAGCAGCTCTTGTCTCGATCACAAATCTGCGTGGAGAAATTGTTTACGTTAACGACAAGTATTTGGAGGTGAGTAAGTATTCCAAAAAGGAGATTCTCGGAAAAAACCATCGGATTTTCAATTCGGGCTACCATTCCAAAGAATTTTTCAAGAATCTGTGGGACACGGTCACGGCGGGGAGGGTTTGGAAGGGGGAAATTTGCGATCGAACGAAAGGCGGATCTTTTTTTTGGGTGGATACCACGATTATTCCTTTTTTTAAGCACGGGCGGCCATACCGATTCATGTCCATTAGAAGCGACATTACAGATAGGAAGATAGCTGAAGCACAGGTCGAAGAGCAGCGGATCAAACAATTTCATGAAGGACGCCTTGCGGCTGTAGGCGAAATTGCCGCAAATATTGCCCACGAAATCAAAAACCCGCTGCAAGTGATTTGTTTGGAGGCTCAGCTTCTCAGGCGAATGGGCAATGGAGAAGGGTTTACTCGTCAAGCCGTGCTTCGGGCTGCTGAAAATATTGACCTCGTAGGGAAGAGAATGGAAAAAATCATCGATAGTCTGCAGCTCTTCTCAAGAGATGGACAAAGAGACCCAGTAGAACGCGTGGATTTGAATAGCATTGTCGAAGAAACCGTTCGTTTCTGCGAACCCCAGTTGCAGGAAAAGAAGATTGAACTTCAAGTTGAACGAACCCAAGAGCCGAGTTGGGTTCGATGTCGGCAAGTTCAAGTCTGTCAGGTTTTGTTGAATTTGATTAACAACGCTAGGGATGCTGTCGAGAACCTGGATGTTCGCTGGGTAAAAATTCAGATTCATACTCAGAATGGATTTCATTTTATTTCGGTGACGGACAGCGGAAGTGGCATTTCTATCGAGATTCGAAATAAGATTATGCTGCCTTTTTTTTCGACGAAGGAGCTGGGAAAGGGGACAGGGCTTGGGTTGAGTATTTCTCAGCGCCTTATGGAAGAAAATAGCGGTGAGTTATTGCTTGATGAGCAAAACGTGAATACCCGCTTTTTAATGAAGCTCCCTATTTTGTGAAGACTTCCTGTTCAAGCTGAGTCAAAAAATCGCGCATGAATCGTGCTCGGCGTTGACCTTCAGCCCGGCCTGCCGGAGTTTTTAGGGAGTCTGCAACTTTGAATAGTTTTACGAAGAAGTGATCTACAGCGTATTCGAGGTCATCAAATTTGCGTGTCTGGCCGAAGAGATCAGTCGGGTGATAGAGTTTGCGTTTCAACATTCCCGAGACCGCGAAGCAGCGAGCGATTCCAATGGCCCCCAATCCATCTAGTCGATCGGCATCTTGAACGATTTGGGCTTCCAAAGTTTCTGGGGAGATTCCTGCGCTAAAACTATGTGCTTCAATGGCGTGGGCGATTCCGTCGAAGTGCTCTTCCGGGTAGTTCATCTCCCGCAACAATTGCAGAGCAGCCTCGGCCGAAAGTCGGGAGGCTTGGCTGCGACGAGGATCGTTTTTGGGAACATTCACTAAGTCGTGGAGCCACGCAGCTGGAAGGACGACTTCGAGTTTTGCTCCCTCTTCCTGGGCTAGGTTTTTTGCAGTTGTAGATACCCGAATGAAATGTGCGAGATCATGCGCCGGGTCGGACTCTTGAAGAGCCTGAATATGCGCTGTGAATCGAGCTTCCCAATTTTCAAATGTGAGCATGATTCTGAATAACGTGGTTGCGAACCGAATTCAATTCAGGTTATTTCAGAAGGACATGTTTCGAACAGGGACTCTGGCTGTAGTGAGCCTTCTAGCTTTGATGAGCGAGGGATGTGGATCGATCACCAC
>FRDC01001642.1_pt1 | contig 13042 bp, 11 predicted proteins | sample 1106171 | NCBI WGS metagenome assembly FRDC01 (sample SAMEA3930566, study PRJEB13176) | freshwater metagenome | biome: Drinking water system; feature: drinking water; material: water | place: Singapore | collected 2014-12-20
GCCGTTCCGTCAGGCAGGGGCCACGCCCCCGCCCGGCCGCCGCCGCCGCCGCCGCATCAGACCGCGCCGATGCTCTCGCGCCGGAGCGTCACCGCCAGCTCGTCCAGCGCCTTGCCGAAGCGGTCGAGCATCTCGTCCACCTCCGCCTCGGTGATGATCAGCGGCGGGGAGAAGCCCATGCTGTCGTTCACCATGGCGCGCAGGATCACGCCGTGCTTCTCGCCGAGCTTGGTCAGGCGCGGGCCGACCTTCCGCGACGGGTCGAAGTTCTTCCGCGCCGCCTTGTCCTCGACCAGCTCCACCGCGGCGACCATGCCGACGCCGCGGACCTCGCCGACCAGCGGATGGTCGGCGAAGCGCTCGCGCAGCTGCGCCTGCAGGTAGGGGCCGACGCGGCGGACATGGCCCAGCATGTCGATCTCGTCGTAGATCTTCAGCGTCTCGATGGCGACCGCCGCCGGCACCGGATGGCCGGAATAGGTGAAGCCATGGCCCCAGGTGCCGATGGTGGACGAACCCTCGGCGATGCCCTGGAACACCCGCTCGTTCACCAGCACGGCGCTGATCGGCAGGTAGGCGGCCGAGAGCGCCTTCGCGCAGACCAGGATGTCGGGCTGGATGCCGAAGGTCTGGCTGCCCCAGTAGCTGCCGGTGCGGAAGAAGCCGGCGATCACCTCGTCCACGCAGAACAGCACGTCGTGCCGGCGCAGAACGGCCTGCACCTTCTCGAAATAGGTGGCCGGCGGGATGATCACGCCGCCCGCCCCCATGAAGGGCTCGGCGTAGAAGGCGGCGACCGTCTCCGGCCCCTCGCGCAGGATGGTGTCCTCCAGCTCCTGCGCCAGGCGCGTGGCGAAGTCCTCCTCGGACTCGCCGGGCAGCGCGCCGTGGTAGTGGTGCGGCGTGCCGACATGGATGAAGCCCGGCAGCGGCAGGTCGAACAGCTTGTGGTTGGCCGGCAGCCCGGTCATGGACGCCGCCGCCAGCGTGATCCCGTGGTAGCCCTTCAGCCGGCTGATGATCTTCTTCTTCTGCGGCTTGCCGATGGCGTTGTGCATGTACCAGAGGATCTTGATGACGCTGTCATTCGCCTCGGAGCCCGAGTTGGCAAAGAACACCTTGCTCATCGGCACCGGCGCGCGCTCGATCAGCATCTCCGAGAGGTCGACCAGCGGCTCGTGCGACTTGGCCGTGAAGGAGTGGTAGAAGGGGAGCTTGCGCATCTGGTTGGCCGCGGCCTGCACCAGGCGCTCGTTGTCGAAGCCGAGGGAGGCGCACCAGAGGCCGGCGACGGCCTCGATGTATTCCTTGCCCTGGTCGTCGAAGATCCGCACGCCCTTCCCGCGGCTGATCACCAGCGGCCCGTCCTTCAGGTGCTGCTTGTGGTCGGTGTAGGGGTGCAGTGCATAGGCGATGTCGCGGGCGGCGGTGGAGTTGCGCGGCGGGGTCATGGGCTTCGGTCCCTTGGGTCTGCGCGATGTTAGCGGGCGAATTCGGATCGGCCCAGACGCTTCCTCGGGGCGTCCGGCCAGGGCCGGCACGGGCCGGCGGCGCCACCGCGCCGCCAAGGCCCCTTGACCCCCGGCCTTTCATGGCGCTTGTCACTTCCCCAAATCGGCGCATGTAAAGCCCAAGCCAGGAACACCCCGCCATGGACGTGATCTTCGACCCGAACCGCCAGCAGGCGCCCGGCGCTCCCCAGGCGGGCGGCGCCCCCGACCCGGTGAAGGACGGCGACCAGCGGACCTTCATGCAGGATGTGGTCGAGGCCTCCCGCCAGGTCCCGGTCCTCGTCGATTTCTGGGCGACCTGGTGCGGGCCCTGCAAGACGCTGACGCCGACGCTCGAGAAGGTGGTCCGCCAGGCCGGCGGGCGGGTGCGGCTGGTCAAGATCGACATCGACCAGAACCGCGGCCTCGTGCAGCAGCTGACGCAGCTCGGCCTGCCGCTGCAGTCCGTGCCCACCGTCGCCGCCTTCTGGCAGGGCCAGATCGCCGACCTCTTCCAGGGCGCCCTGCCGGAATCCGAGGTGAAGCGCTTCGTCGAAGGCCTGCTGAAGGTCGCCGGCGGCCAGATGCCCAGCGCCGACCTGCTGGCCGAGGCCCGCGCGGCGGTCGAGGCCGGCGATCACCAGGGCGCGCTGCAACTCTTCGGCGCCCTGATCCAGGAGGACCAGGAGAACCCGGAGGGCTGGGCCGGCGTGATCCGCTGCTTCATGGCGATGGGCGAGGAGGAGCAGGCCCTCCAGGTGCTCGAAAGCGTGCCGGCGAAGATCACCGGCCATGCTGAGATCGCCTCGGTTCGCTCGGCGCTCGAACTCGCCGCCGAGGGCCGCCGGGCGCGCGAGAAGTTCGGCGAGTTCGAGGCGCGGCTCGCCGCCAACCCGGACGACCACGAAGCCCGCATCGACCTCGCCATCGCCCTCAACGCCGCCGAGGAGCGCGGCAGGGCGGCCGACGCGCTGCTGGAGGCGATCAGGCGCGACCGGGCCTGGAACGAGGAGGCGGCGCGCAAGCAGCTGCTCAAGTTCTTCGAGGCCTGGGGCATGACCGACCCCGCAACCCTCTCGGCGCGGCGGAAGCTTTCCTCGCTGCTGTTCCGCTGAGCGGCGCGGGCCCGGGCCGCGCCATGGCCGCCTTCCATCCCGAGCTGGGCGACCTGCCCGCGGAGATCGCGGTCTTCCCGCTGCCCGGGGCGCTGCTGCTGCCGCGTGCGCGACTGCCGCTCAACATCTTCGAGCCGCGCTACCTGGCGATGGTCTCGGACGCGCTCGGCAATCGCCGGCTCTTCGGCATGATCCAACCGCAGCCCGGCGCGCCGCGGGGCGAGACGGGGCCCGGCCTCTACCAGATCGGCTGCCTCGGCCGGCTCTCCTCCTTCGCGGAGACGGAGGACGGGCGCTTCCTGATCACGCTGACCGGCGTGACCCGCTTCCGGGTGGCCGAGGAGATCGGCATGGTCAGCGGCTATCGCCGCGTCCGTACCGATTACGCGCCCTTCCGCGACGACCTCGACCTCTCCCAGCCCACGCCGCCGGTCGATCGCGCCGCGCTGGCCGGCGTGTTGCGGCCGTTCTTCCGGGCGCGCGGGATCGACGTGAACTGGGAGTCGGTCGAGCGCACCTCGGACGAGATGCTGGTGCTGACGCTCTGCATGGTCTGCCCCTTCGAGGTGGCGGAGAAGCAGGCGCTGCTGGAGGCCGCGACGCCGCAGGCGCGGGCGGAGATGCTGATCGCGCTGCTGCAGATGGGCGCGCATGAGGGCCCCGGCGGGGAGGAACCGCCGGCGGGACGCAAGCCGAGCTGAGCCGGCCCCATTCCGCCGGGCAGGACCGCGCCCTAGAATGCCCGGCATGACCGACGCCAAGAATCCCGCCGTCCCGCCGGCCGGCAGCGACGTGGACCCAGCGCTGCTGGAGATCCTGGTCTGCCCAGTGACCAAGGGCCCGCTGCGCTACGACCGCGCGCGGGGGGAACTGGTCAGCGAGCAGGCGGGCCTGGCCTATCCCATCCGCGACGGCATCCCGATCATGCTGCCCGACGAGGCACGGCGCCTCGACGGCTGACCATGCCCGCCTGCACGGAACTGCGCCTCCGGCGCGCGGAGCAGGTGCTGGAGCTGGCCTTCGACGACGGCAGCCGCTTCGCCCTGCCGGCGGAGTATCTGCGCGTCGAAAGCCCCTCGGCCGAGGTGCAGGGGCATGGGCCGGGGCAGAAGACGACCGTCGCGGGCCGCCGGCATGTCGGCATCCTGTCGCTCGACCCGGTCGGCAATTACGCCGTGCGCATCGTCTTCGACGACCTGCACGACAGCGGGATCTATTCCTGGCGCTACCTGCACCAGCTCGGCACCGAGCAGGCCCAGCGCTGGGCCGCCTACGAGGCCGAACTGGCCGCCAAGGGCCTGTCGCGCGACCCGCCCATCCGTCGCTGACCCGAAAGACCCACGCGTGCCCGACCTCTTCAGCCCCTTCGCCCTGAAGGACGTGACCTTGCGCAACCGCATCGTCATGTCGCCGATGACCATGTACCGCTGCGGCCCGGACGGGCGGATGGGCGACTATCATGTCATGCTGATGGGCAGCCGCGCGGCCGGCGGCTTCGGCCTGGTCTTCCCCGAGCAGATCGCCATCACACCGGATGGCCGCACCGGCACGAGCTGTGCCGGGATCTGGGAGGACGGGCAGGTCGAGGGCCTCGCCCGCGTCACGGCGCTGGTCTCGGCGATGGGTGCGGTGCCGGCGATCCAGCTCGGCCACACGGGGCGCAAGGGCAGCGAGAAGAAGCCCTGGGAGGGCAAGACCCAGCTTCCGCCCGACGACCCGAACGGCTGGCAGGTGCGGGCGCCGTCGCCGATCATCTATGGCGGGCGCTACACCTACCCGGTGCAGGAGCTTTCCGTCGCCGAGATCCGCGACCTGCACCGCGCCTATGCCGATGCCGCGCGGCGGGCGCTGGCGGCGGGCTTCCAGTGGCTGGAGATGCATTTCGCCCATGGCTACCTGGGTGCGAGCTTCCTCTCCCCGATCGCCAACCAGCGCACGGACCAGTACGGCGGCAGCCTGGAGAACCGCATCCGCTTCCACCGGGAAGCGATCGACGCCGTCCGCGCCGTCTGGCCGGAGCGGCTGCCGCTGACCATGCGGCTCGGCTCCGACGACTTCAACGACGCGGGCATGCGCTTCGACGACGCGGTCTGGGTGGTGGGCGCGTTGAAGGGCCATGGCCTCGACCTCGCCGACATCAGCCTCGGCCTGAACACCGACGACATGAAGGCACCCTTCGGCGAGGAGGGGTTCATGGTGGAGCGCGCCGCCCGTATCCGCCGCGAGGTCGGCATCCCCGTCGGCGTGAGCTGGAATCTCGGCATGCCCGAGGCCGCCGACCGCGCCGTGCGGGAGGAGAAGACAGACCTCGTCTTCCTCGGCCGCCCGGCCCTGGCGAACCCCCACTGGCCCGTCGCCGCCGCCCGGGCGCTCGGGCGGGAGGACGCCTATGCGCTGCTGCCGGAGGACTGGTCCTGGTGGTTGCGCTACCGTGGCGGCTCGCCCGGCTCGGACGGGCTGCCCCCGATGAAGGTGACCGCCTGATGTTCTACGAACCCCGCAACGGCCACGGCCTGCCGCACGACCCCTTCAAGGCGATCATCGCACCAAGGCCGATCGGCTGGATCTCCTCGGTCGACCGCGACGGGCGCCCGAACCTCGCGCCCTACAGCTTCTTCAACGCGGTGCATTCGCACCCGCCGATGCTGGCCTTCACCTCCGAGAGCATGAAGCACTCCGCGGCGAATGCGATCGCCACGGGCGAGTTCACCTTCAACCTCTGCACCCGCGCGCTGTTCGACGCGATGAACATCTCCTCCGGCGACCTGCCCGATGGCGCGAGCGAGTTCGCGGCGGCGGGCCTCGAGATGGCGCCGGGGCGGATGGTGAAGGCGCCGCGCGTCGCGGCCTCCCCCGCCGCGCTGGAATGCCGGGTGACGCAGTCCTTCCAGTTCACCGATGTCGACGGCAAGCGGTTGCAGGGCTGGATGATCATCGGCCAGGTCGTCGGCGTGCATATCGACGACGCCTATATCCGGGACGGCCGCTTCGACACGCTGGCGGCGGTGCCCATCGCGCGCTGCGGCTATCGCGACTATGCCGCGGTGACCGAGATGTTCGAGGCGCTGCGGCCGACCGATGGCGGCGGCTATGCCCCGGGCCAGCCGGACCGCTGAGGATATCCCCCGCATGACCGCCGACGCCCCGCTCTTCGACCGCGTGCTGCTGACCAATGACGACGGCATCGAGGCGCCGGGCCTCGCGGTGCTGGAGGAGATCGCCGCGACGCTTGCGCGCGAGGTCTGGGTGGTGGCGCCGGCGCATGACCAGTCCGGCACGTCCCATTCCATCAGCCTGCACGAACCGCTGCGCCTCAGGCGCTTCGGGGAACGGCGCTTCTCCGTCACGGGCACGCCGGGCGACAGCGTGGCGATGGGCCTCCGGCACGTGCTGCGGGAGGCGCCGCCGGATGTGGTGCTGTCCGGCGTCAACCGCGGGCAGAACCTGGGGCGGGAGACGGTCTTCTCCGGCACCGTGGGCGCGGCGATGACGGCGCTGCTGCTCGGCGTGCCGGGGATCGCGCTGAGCCAGGCCTTCACCGACCGCACCAACATCCCCTGGGACTCGGCGCGACACCTGGCGCCAGGCGTGATCCGCCGGGTCTGGGGCCTGGGCTGGCACCAGGCGGAGGCCTGCCTGAACATCAACTTCCCGCCCTGCCGGCCGGAGGAGGCGGGGCCGATGACCCTGACCCGCCAGGGCCATGGCGTGCTCGGCGGGGTCGAGGTGGTGACGGGGCGGGACCCGCGGAACATCGACTACCACTGGCTGCAACTGACCCGCGGCGCCCCGGAGGACGGGCCGGAGAGCGAGACCCTGGCGATCCGGGCGCGGAAGATCGCGGTGACGCCGCTCAGCTTCGAGCGGACGAACACTGCGGTGCTGGAGGCGATGCGGGCGAGGCTGGGGTAATGCCCGCGCCATGAAATTCCGACTGACCTGATGGAGGGGAGGTTGGTGGGTGCAGCGACGCGGCCGGGTTCGGCGTCGGGCTGCAGGGCGGCAGGAAGATCAGGCTGACAGTGGCGGGCAGGACGATCTCGCCGGCGGTGTGCCAGCCCGCGCCGTCGAGCAGGAAGGCGCCATGGATACGGCGCCGCAGGGTGGCGGCGCAGCGATCGGGGAAGACCTGCATGGCGGCTGCGTCAACCCCGGTCAGGATCCGTGCGAAGGCATCGTCGTTGCCGCCGCGGACGGCGCCAGGGCGCGAGGCCGGGGCGTAGCGGTGCTCGATCACGCCGTCGGGCCGGACGCCGCGCTCGAACCAGACACGCGTGCCGCGGCCGTTCCGGCCGACGCGGGCCTCGTCGTGGCACCGGAGCTCGACGTCGGCCCAGGGGTCGGCCTGAGCGATGCCCTCAGCGCGGCAGCGAGGCCCCCTACTTGATTCGCGGCCGCGCTGCCGTGTCTTCTGCCAGGCCAAGTCGAGCGACGTCGCCAGGCGCAGCATGCCGCCTTCGGCATGGGTCACGCCAAAGCGTTCCGCAGCGATCCGGCAGAGATCGACGATACGCCAGAGGCAGACACCGTCGCGGTCCGCGTCCGGACCGCGCGGCACGATCGTCTTCAAGGTCGCCGGCTCGCCCTCCGTCAGCCAGACCGGCGTAAGCGCCAGCCGGTCCCCGCCTTGTGCCGACCGCGTGGCGAGGTGGAGTCCGCTGGCATGCCGGATGACGCGCCAGCGCCTCCCTCACGCGCAAGCCGCTCATGCAACGGTCGCAAGAGCCGTCCCGGCAACGGCGGCTCCGATCCGGCTGTCGAGGTTTGCGAGCGTGGCATCCGGTGCCGGAACTGGCCGCTGGAGGACCGGCTTCGGATCGTGCGGGGTGCGAAGCCCTGCGTCGCACCGCGAGGCGGGCCTGGTCGTCCAGACCGTGGCGGGGTGAGCACCCGCCACATGGGCTCAGCCGCCATCGCCCCGGAGGCGATGACGTCGATGAAGGCGTCACCTCGATCGGTGCGCGCTCCGAACCCTCTCCCGATCCCACGCGTTGGAATGGAGGCCAGGTCGTGGCCCGCCCCCCGCCCGGATGAAGCTCTGGGTTGCATCGTAACCCCCTCAATACACGCCGCGAAAGGCGACCAGGCAGCTTCGCCCGTGCCCCTCTGGTGCGTCGCGGGGTGGCCCCATCACGGACTGGGACCGCGCATGACCCTGACCCTCCGGCGTCCGCCGGGCCGCCGGGCCGTCACCGCCTCCCGCAACGCCAGCGCCCGGGGCCGCGCCGCCCCGGCAGGAGAGCACGGCCATGGCCAGCATCACCGGCACCCCGGGCAATGACCTGATCACCCCGGCGGGGGTCTCCGCCGGCGTCACGGGCGGTCTGCCCGGCCCGGGCAACGACACGATCAACGGCGGCGCGGGCAACGATACGATCGACGGCGGCGGCGGCATCGACCGGATCGACAGCGGCGGTCTCGGCAACGACCGCTGGGTGCTGAACGTGCCGGCGCTGAACGGCCTCACGCTCGCGCAGTCGAGCGACCGGGTCACCTACACCCTCTCGAACGGCACCGTCGCCCGCGGCTTCGCCTATTTCGACCTGACGCTCGGCGCGAACAGCGCCGTCAGCCTCTTCGTCCCGATCTTCGCCGAGCGCGCCGTCAGCAGCGTGACGGTCGCGAGCGGCACCCTGACGCTCGACTGGAGCGGCGCGCTGGACGGCTCGGGCGCCAACAACGCGGCGCAATCCGTGCGCTTCGACGGCGGCACCAGCCAGCTCAACCGCTTCGATCCCTCCGGCGCCCAGCAGGTGGTCCTCAGCGGCTTCTCCCGCGCCGATATCCGCACCGGCAACAGCGACGACGTCGTGCTGGGCACCGCCGGCGCCGACACCATCCGCACCGCCTCCGGCAATGACGTGATCACCGGCAATGGCGGGGCGGATTCGATCGATGGCGGCGACAACACGGATGCCTTCATCGCCGGCGACCTTTCGGCCTTCGGGCCCTTCGACCTGGTGAACACCGCGGGCGCCACGGCGCTCGCGCTCGGCACGTCCGGCATCCGGATCGCCAATATCGAGGCGCTGTCGCTGACCACCGGCGCGGGCGACGACCGGCTGGTGCTGGCCGGCGGCAACGATTCCATCGCCGCCGGGCTCGGCCGCAACCTCGTCTCGACCGGCGCTGGCAATGACCGGGTCACGACGACCGGGATCGACACGCTCGACGCCGGCACCGGCACGGATTCCTGGACGGTGCTCTACGGCGCGCTCGACGGGCTCACCTTCACCCAGACCGCGGCCACCTCCTTCACCCTCTCGAACGGCACCGCCGCGACGGGGGTGGAGCAGTATGCCGTGACGCTCGGCGCCGGCAGCAGCGTGAACCTCCGCAGCGGCGGCGCGCCCGGGCTGCTCAACAGCGTGGTCGTCGGCGGCGGCAGCCTGCTGCTCGACTGGTCGGACAAGACGGGCGGGAGCAGCGTGCTGGTCAATGCCGCGGGCGCGGCCGTGACCCTCGCCACCATCGGCCTCGGCAATCGCGGCGCCTCCGGCAGCGACGAGCGGCTCTTCCTCGCCGGCTTCACCGCGGCCGAGATCCGCACCGGCGCGGGCGATGACAGCATCGGCGGCAGCGCCGGCGCCGACACCATCACGACGGGGGAGGGTAATGACACCATCAACGGCGCCGGTGGGGCGGACAGGATCGATGCCGGCGGCGGGACGGATACCGCGACGCTCGACCTCTCGGCCTTCGGCGCCGTCGCCTTCACGCTGGATGCGACGCCGGGCGCGACCTCGGCCTTCCTCGGCACCACCGCCTCGGTGCGCGGGGTTGAGGTGCTGAACCTGACGACCGGGGCGGGCGACGATGTGCTCGTGCTGGGCGAAGGCAATGACAGCATCGCCGCCGGCCTTGGCCGCAACCGCGTGACCGCGGGCGGGGGCGACGACCGGATCACCACCACCGGCATCGAGACGGTGACGGGCGGCGCGGGCAACGACACCTGGCTGCTGCGCTACGCGGGCCAGGACGGGCTTACCTTCACGACGGGTGCGACGCTCACCGTCTCGAACGGCACCACGGCGTCGGGGATCGAGCGGTTCGACGCGGTGTTCGGCGCCAACACCAGCGTGAACCTGCTGCCGGGCGCGCCGCTCGGGCAGGTGAACGCCATCACGGTCGCCTCCGGCCGGCTCACCCTCGACTGGTCGGCCAGCAGCGGCGGCAGCGCGCTCTATGTGAACCAGGGGGTCAGCACGGCGAACCGCGCCGATCCCGGCAGCGACGCGCAGGTGGTGCTCTCGGGCTTCACCAGCGCCTCGCTTCGCACCGGGGCGGGGGCGGACACGGTCTTCGGCACCCCGGGCGCCGATACGATCAGCACCGGCGCGGGCGATGACAGCATCACGGGCGCGGGGGGCGCGGATTCGATCGACGGCGGCCCCGGGACGGATGTCGCGGTGCTCGACCTCTCGGCCTTCGGCGCCACGCGCTTCACGCTGAGCGCGACGCCCGGCGCGACCTCCCGCTTCGCCAACATCTCCGCCCGCGTCATGAATGTGGAGGCGCTGGACCTGACGACCGGCGCGGGCGACGACGTGCTCACCCTCGGCGCCGGCGATGACAGCATCGCGGCAGGGGGCGGGCGCAACCGGGTCTCGGGCGGGGCGGGCGACGACATGATCGTCACCACCGGCATCGACACCGTCTCGGGCGGCGCCGGCTTCGATACCTGGCGGGTGGCGTATTCCGATACGCCGGGCCTGACCCTCACGCGCGGCGCGGCCGGGTCCTACACCGTCTCGAACGGCACCTCGGCGACCGAGGTGGAGGCCTTCGACATCCGGCTCGGCGCCGGCGCGACCGTGCGCCTCAACGGCAACGGCCAGGCCGGCAGCAGCAGTTTCCTGATCGTGCCCGACGGGCGGCTGGAGCTTGACTGGTCGGGCAAGACGGCGGGCGCCTTCGTCAACCTCGGCAATGGCCAGGCCTACGGCAACATCGCCGAGAGCGCGCTCGACGAGGTGCTCGGCCTCTATGGCTTCACCAGCGCGCTGTTCCGCGGCGGGTCGGGAGGCGACACGGTGCGCGGGCTCGAGGGCGGTGGCAGCACCCTGTTCGGCGGCGCGGGCGATGACGAACTGACCAGCTTCGGCGCGGCGACGATCGACGGCGGCACGGGGATCGACACCTGGCGGGCGCGACGCTTCCTGGCGGAGGGGGTGACACTCACCCAGACCTCGGCGACCGGATTCACCCTCTCGGATGGCAGCACGGCGGCGGGGATCGAGGTCTATGACGTCAGCCTCGGCGCCAATGCCGCCGTGCTGCTGCGGAGCGGCGGCGCGCCCGGGCGGTTCAGCAGCGTCGATGTCGGCTCCGGCACGCTGACGCTCGACTGGTCGGCCAAGTCCGGCGGCAGCTTCATCCAGGCCGGCAACAACACAAGCTACGGCAGCTACGCCGGGAATTTCCTGACCGACGAGGTGCTTTCGACCTATGGCTTCACCCGCGCCGTGCTGATCACCGGCGCGGGCGCGGATTATGTCTACGGCACGGCGGGCGACGACGAGATCCGCAGCGGCGCGGGCGACGATGTTCTGGTCGGCCTCGCCGGCGCCGACACGCTGCGGGGCGGGGCGGGGAATGACGGCTACACCCTCGACAGCCCCGGCGACCTGGTGGTGGAGGCGGCGGGGGAGGGCACGGACACGGTCTTCGCCGCCTTCTCCCTGGTGCTGCCCGACAATGTCGAGGCGCTGGAGTTGTTCGGCGCCGATCCGCTGACCGGCACCGGCAACGCGGCGGCCAACACCATCACCGGCAATGAGGGGGCGAACCTGCTGCTGGGCGGGGGCGGCAACGACCTGCTGCGGGGCAGCGCGGGCGCCCCCGGCGCCATCGCGGCGGAGGATGCCGATACGCTGCGCGGCGAGGCGGGGAACGACACGCTGGATGGAGCCGCGGGCGCCGACCTGCTGGTCGGGGGCACCGGCAACGATATCTACTACGTCGATGACCCGGGCGACCGGGTGGAGGAGGCGCCGGGCGAGGGCACGGACCTCGTCATCGCCACGATCGACTACACGCTGGGCGCCGAGGTGGAGCGGCTGACCCTGGCCGGGGACACGGGGCTGGCGGGCCGCGGCAACGCGCTCGCCAACCTGATCACCGGCACCGCGGCGGGGGATACCCTCGCGGGTGGCGAGGGCAACGACACGCTGCAAGGCGGGGATGGCGGCGATTCGCTCGCGGGCGAGGCGGGCAACGACCGGCTGGAGGGCGGCGCCGGCGCCGATACCCTGGCCGGCGGCCCCGGAAACGACACCTATGTCGTCGATTCCCTGGACGACCTGGTCGTGGAGGCGGCCGGGGAGGGCTCCGACCTCGTCATCGCCGCCATCGACTACACGCTGGGCGCCGAGGTGGAGCGGCTGACCCTGGCCGGCACCGAGGGGCGGCAGGGCCTCGGCAATGCCCTCGCCAACCTGCTGACCGGGGGCGCCGGGGCGGACACGCTGGGCGGCGGCGCGGGCAACGATACGCTGATGGGCGGGCTGGGCGCCGACCGGCTGGAGGGCGGGCCGGGCCTCGATACCTTCCGCTTCGCCCGGCCCGAGGAGGGCGGGGACAGCGTGATCGGCTACCTGGCGGCGAGGGACCGGATCGAGGTCTCGGCGGCGGGCTTCGGCGGGGGCCTGGTCCAGGGCGCCGACCTGCTGGCGACCGGCCGCTACGCCGAGGGCGCCTCGGGCCTCGCCACCGCCGCCCCGGGGACCGGGCAGTTCGTGTTCGAGACCGGCGCGGCGCGGCTGTGGTGGGACGCGGACGGGGCGGGCGGAGCGGCGGCGGTGCTGGTCGCCACGTTCCCCGGCCTCGGCGGCCTCGGCGCGGGAGAGATCATCGTGATCGCCTGACGGGGGAAGCGCCGAGGGTGAAGGGAACAGGCGCGGCAGGTCGGGGGACAAGCTCGCCTGATCCTCTCGGATCGGACGAACCCGGCTGATTGCGGCGCCTTCTGAGGGAAAAGCTGGCGGAGGGGATGGCAGTCGAGAGATTGCCCGCCGGCCCAGCTAAATCGGGCCTTCGCCGCGATGTTTCGGTGGTCGGGGCTTGGCGATACCCGGGCTGGTCCCCGGTCCGGCCGTCGGCTTGCCGTGCAGCGCGCCCAGGACCTCGCCCAGCGCCCGGGCATGCCATTGCCCCACGGTGTCCTTGTTCGAGCCGAGCATGCGCGCGATTCGCCGCCACGAGAACAGGTGCCGGTTCGTGCGCGGGTCCACCATCGCCCGGGCCCACAGCAGCCGGCGCCGCACCGCGCCCCCATGCGGGCTGTGCAGCTCGGCGAAGCCGCGCCGCGGCGGGTCGAGCGGGATCAGCAAGATCCACTCGAAGGCCCGATCCATGAGAGCGATCGCTGCGGGATCCGGAACCGGGGGCGGCAGGTCCTCGACCGACAGCGGCATCCACCCGTAGGCCTCCTCGAAG
>FRDC01003540.1_pt1 | contig 13031 bp, 12 predicted proteins | sample 1106171 | NCBI WGS metagenome assembly FRDC01 (sample SAMEA3930566, study PRJEB13176) | freshwater metagenome | biome: Drinking water system; feature: drinking water; material: water | place: Singapore | collected 2014-12-20
CCTCGATCGAGGCGAGGATCGACGCGAGCGGCGCCTCCCAGGGCATGCCGGAGCCGGCGGCGTGCGCCTCTGCCACAAGCGCGAGACTGGCGGCGACGAGCGCTGAGCCAAGCCGGATTGATCGTCTCATTGCAGTCATAAAGTCGCTCCTTCGCTGACGATTNNATTGAGAATTGCTGGGGATCGGCCGGCGCGAGGGAGTAGCCATGGTGGGGGTCATGGCCCTTGACGCGGAGAATGTGCTCGACGCGCCGATGGTCCCCGCGCCGGCCGATATGGATGATGAGATTGACCGCCTCGCCGATGAGCGCGCGGGGGATTTCATGCGCGCGCTCCGCCGTCAGTTGCTCGAGCCGCGAGAGCGCCGCTTCGGCCGAGTTCGCATGAACCGTCGCGATCCCGCCCGGATGACCGGTGTTCCAGGCTTTGAGGAGGTCCAAGGCTTCGCCGCCCCGCACCTCGCCGATGATGATGCGGTCGGGGCGAAGCCGCATCGTCGACCGGACGAGCGTTTCGAGCCCGATACCGGGCGCGGTCCGCAAGGCGACGACATCTTCAGCGCTGCAATAAAGCTCGCGCGTGTCTTCGAGGATGAGGATCCGCTCGGCTTCCCTTCCGATCTCGGCCAGCAGGGAATTCGCGAGCGTCGTCTTGCCCGTCGATGTGCCGCCCGAAATCAGGATGTTCTCGCGCCGCGCGAGCGCCGATTGCAGGATCAGCGCGTGGCCGCGCGTCATCGCCCCTGACGCGACCCAGTCGGCGATGCTCATCGCGCGCCGTGCGGGCTTCCTGATCGAANNNGCGCGAGCGAGACCGGCGGCATGACGCCTTCAAACCGCTCGCCCGTTCCCGGGAGTTCGGCGGAAACGATCGGATGATCGCGGTCGCAAGGCGCGCCGATATGGCTGGCGATGAGGCGAATCATCCGCTCAACGTCACAAGCCGGCAGACCCGTGTCCTGCCGCTCGCGCCCCGTTCCCAATCGCTCGATGAAGAGCGCGCCGTCAGGATTAGCCATGATCTCGGAGACGCTCTCGTCTTCGAGCGCCGCGCCAATCACCGGCCCGAAGGCCGTCTTCAGCATCGCGGCGCGGCGGCTCGCCGTCGTAGGGTCTGGACCGGCGCCGCTCATGACGCGACCCCGAGCTTCGGTGCAGAATTCGCGCGGACAAGATCGATGCGGGCGAGCACCTCGTCGGTGTAGCTCTCCTTGCCGAGGAGGCGTTCGCTTACCTGGCCGATGAAGCGATCGAAGCGCTTCCGGCCCATCGCCTCGGCGGCCTCGCGCGAAGCGTCCGGCAAAGGCGGCGTGATGCAGAGATAATAGAGGACATAGAGCGCGAGGGTTTCGGTCTGCGCGGTCGTCTCGTCCGCGATGCGCTCGGCGGCGCGCGCGAGCTTGGTGACCCGCTCGCTGAGCAGTGCGAGTTCGGAGTTTCGCGCCCTGTCGCCGAGGAGCGTCGTGATCGCCGCCTCGACGACGCCGCTCATGCTGGCGCCGCGATCCTCGACGGCGCGCGTCAAAAGACACTCCGCCTCAGGACTCAGATAGATCGAGACGCGGCGCTTGCCTGTGCTCATGGGTAAACCCCGTTCAGCATGCCGTCGCCGCGATCGAGCGCGGCGCGGCGCGCGCGCTCCAGCTGAAGGCGCTCAATCTTCTGCGCTTCGGCGAGGCCGTCGCTCTCGTCCGGCGTTTCGGGTTCGGCGTCGGCGGTGACGCCGCGCGCGTTCGGCTTCGGATCCAGTTCCGGCGTTTGCTGCAGCCCGCTCTCGTCATCGGCGGCCGGCGCAGGCGCTTCGTCGTCATCCTCGATCGCCAGCAGCGGATCGAACTTGGCGGAGACCCCCGTCCAGTCATTGGCGCGCCGCGCCGGCGCGTCGGGATAACCGCCCGCCCCCGCTGCGATATTCATCGGCGAAAGCTTTCGCGACGCGAAATTCCGATCGCTGTAATATTGAAGCTTCCTGGCGCGGATCGGCGGAAGCCCTGCGACCATGACGATCGCCTCGTCCGCGGGGAGCTGCATCACCTCGCCGGGGGTCAGGAGCGGACGCGCCGTCTCCTGCCGTGAGACCATGACATGGGCGAGCCAGGGCGCGAGGCGATGGCCGGCGTAATTCTTCTGCGCGCGGAGCTCCGTCGCCGTCCCGAGCGAGTCCGAAATCCGCTTCGCCGTCCGCTCGTCATTCGCGGCGAAGGCGACGCGGACATGGCAATTGTCGAGGATCGAATTGTTCGGCCCATAGGCCTTTTCGATCTGATTGAGGGACTGGGCGATCAGATACGCCCTCACCCCATAACCGGCCATGAAGGCGAGCGCCGACTCGAAGAAATCAAGCCGCCCGAGCGCCGGGAACTCGTCGAGCATCATGAGAAGCCCGCGGCGCTTTGACGATGCGGCGCTCTCCAGCTCTTCCGTCAGTCGCCGTCCGATCTGGTTCAGCACAAGACGGATGAGGGGCTTTGTCCGCGAGATGTCGGAGGGCGGCACGACGAGATAGAGCGAGACCGGGTGCTCCGCCTCGATGAGATCCGCAATGCGCCAATCACAGTCGCTCGTCACCGCTGCGATGGTCGGATCGCGATAAAGGCTCAGATAGCTCATCGCGGTCGAGAGGACGCCGGAGCGCTCGTTCTCCGACTTGTTGAGAAGCTCGCGCGCGACCTGCGCGACGACGGGGTGCACTTTCGGCGCGCGCTTTGACCCCAGATGATTGGTCGCCTTCATGAGGCCGAGCGTCTTCTCGAAGGTCCGGCTCGGGTCCGACAGGAACGACGCGACGCGCGCAAGCGTCTTTTCTTCCTCGGCGTAAAGGACATGGAGGATGACGCCGACGAGGAGCGCATGCCCTGTCTTCTCCCAATGCGAGCGGCGCTCAAGCGAGCCTTCTGGATCGACAAGGATATCGGCGATGTTCTGGACGTCGCGGACTTCGCCGGCGCCCTTCCTCACCTCGAGCAAGGGATTGTAGCGCGCCGAGCCCGCATTGGTCGGATCGAACAGGAGGCAATGCGAAAACTTCGACCGCCAGCCGGACGTCAGCGTCCAGTTCTCGCCTTTGATATCGTGAATGACCGCGCTGCCGGTCCAGGACAGAAGCGTCGGAACGACGAGCCCGACGCCCTTGCCGCTCCGCGTCGGCGCGAAAGCCATCACATGTTCCGGCCCCGCATGGCGGAGATAATTCCAGCGCCAGCGGCCCAGAAAAACGCCGTCGGATTCGAAGAGCCCGGCCCGGTCGATATCGCGCCGCCGCGCCCAGCGCGCAGAGCCGTAAGTCGTGACGTTCCGTTGCTGCCGCGCGCGCCAGAGCGAGCCTGCGACCGCCGCGACGGCGCCGACCATCCCGCCGGCGGCGGCGATCGCGCCGCCCTGCATGAAAATATCCGGCGCATACGCCTCATAGGCGTACCACCACTCGAAAAGTCGCCACGGATAATAGATCGGCGTCTCGCCGATGTGTGAGAACGGCGCACCCAGCGCCGGATCGAACCCGAAGGCGCCGGCGACAAATTGCGTCGCCGCTTGCATCGCGCCGACGATGATCAGCACCACGATGAAGGCCTGGCCGATGAGGATCTTGGTCGGGGTCATGATCGACTTTGGTCTCGCGAAAAATCGCACTTTCCAAAGTCGATGATCGGCTCACCGCCGTGGCGAAGTCACTGGCGGAAATTTGGGGTTATTTGGGGTTATTTGGGGCCGGATGCGGTTTGCTGCGCGTATTGGTCAGACGCGATTTCTCGGCGCTACATGTTGCGAGGCGGATGGTCGGATGGAAATTCGTCAACCTGGACGGGTCAGATCTGCTCCGCAAACGCAAAGCGGAAATCGGTTCTGACGATTGCAAAGTCGCAAATATCCCACCTGCGGACATTTGCGTTTCGGCAACCCAAAGCGGAAGTTGAACTGCCGCTTCGCTTGGTTGGCGGGCATTTCCAGGATAAACGTAGTATTGCGACGACAGGAATCGCTCGTGCGTTTGGAAAGTACCATGCCAATTTTTGAGACCGCCGACGGACTGCTGCACGCTTCGAAGTACTGCGCCACGCTCGCACAAATGAAACTGATAGACATCAAGCGCATGTTCACGCCGCATCCTTCAGACGGTACGGGCACGGTGACATTTCTAAAGATCGATGGCCGGCTGTACGCCCTGACGGCTTGGCACATTCCGCAGGGGTTCAAGCCCGCCGCGAACAATGCAGGCGAGATGGAAACGAGCTTCTATGTGCCTTGCGAGAAAGGCGCCTACCCACCAGCACCTTTCGTACGGGTGCCACAGGGTTTCATCGGCGCGCAAAAAGACATCGGAATCATGCCGATCGACGCGCGCGTCCTCGACAATACTGGCAAGGAGGCATTTCTGGTGGATGATCGACGGCCGCCGCCCTTTCCGCTGACCCACGCCGTCGCGGTCGGCTTCCCGACCGCGCAGAAGCGTGACGTCAAGACCGATCGAGGGCTAACACTCGGAATGCAATGCGTACACGCGATCGCAGAAGGCGTTACTGCTCATGGCGACGCTGATCAGGTGCGTTTTCACTCCGACATCGAAGAAGCGCCACCTATCACCTCGCTGAGCGGAATGAGCGGCGGACCCGTCTTCTGGACAACCGCCGAGGAATTTGGGTTACTCGGCATCATCGTTGAAGCGCTCGACGTTTTGCCGGCGGAGGGACTACGCAATATTTTCGGGGGGCATCGCGTGAACTTCGTGTGTGACCGTATCAGCTTCGATGACCTCGTGGCTTGGGCGGATTATGCTGACAACCAATGGCAGAAAGGTCGCGAGCGCCTCAATGAGGAAGCTAGGCGACGCCAAGCCGCGAAGCCGCATCCAGACTTTTCCATTTGAATGCCCTGAACTAGTTCCGACCAAACGAGTGGGCGGTTCAATTTGTCAGACACATCGCATCTGTAATGGATCGTAAACACATCAAAAAGGGACGCTTCACAATCAGCGAAAGGTACCCCAACGATAACTGCGTTTTTCCGAAAGAGCGCCATGTTATGGCAACCGATCGCTGAGATTAATGGCCGCAACCGGTGGACGAGTGCCGAACCACAACGCCCGAGGACTACACACGAGTTAGGGACACTAAGTGGCCCCACGGGTTAACGCATGAGGAAGAAGTGGATATCGTCGTCTACAAGCCTGCTGAACTTACGGATGCGGACCGCGCCTCATTTGTCGAACTCGTGCGCGCGGGCGGAGAAGTGGCTAGTCAGTTGCTGGAGAAAAACATCGCAAACGCCCAAGCGCTTTTGTTCCTTACGCAGCTGGGACAAGTCAGAGGGGTTGCCGCCGTAAAGCGCCCGCTGCCGAGCTATCGAATGCGGGTCGGAAAGAGCGCGAACGCCGAACTAACGGACGAAGATTTTCCCTACGAACTCGGCTATATTTTTATCGTACCTGAGGTGCGTGGACAGAAACTGTCTGGTCCGCTTGTCGCGAAAGCGCTAGAAGTTGTATCGGATTCCGGCGTATTCGCGACGGTACGCATCGATAATCAGGCGATGCGCGCTTCACTTTTGAAGGCCGGATTCAAACCTGTGGGCAGGCCCTATCGTGGACGCAACTCCCGCATCCTCCAAGTCTTTATCAAGCAAGTCTAGCAACAATGTCCAGCAAGTTCCGCTATTCTGTCTGGCTCAGTATCAATTGAGATTGAATGAGGCGGAATATCTCAGCCTGATATTGAGCATCGTGCAGGGCGTGATGATCTCCTTTCAAGCTGGGCTTTAACCGCTCCGCGATCTTGCTTGACCGGGTATCAGCCCAATCACAACCGACCGCGCCCATATACAGGGCTTTGACGTCCAGCGCCGTAAAGCCGAAGGGATTGCCGCCGCTGAACCGATGAAAATAGTAGTTCACGAAGGACCAGTCGAACGGCGCGTTGAAGCCGACAAAGACAATGGAGCCGTCGACGCCGGCCACTGTCGTCAGCCAATCCTTGAAGCGCCGCATTGCCTCCGAGGGATCGAGCCCCGTTCTGGCAAGTTCGTCCAGCGAAAGCCCAGCCACCTCGAGAGCCTTAGGATCTGCGTTGCGATTGATCGGCCTCAGTTCGCAGGCGAACGTGTTCGCGGGGTCGAACACCTCGCAGGCGCCGATCGACAGAAGGCTGAACTCGCCGGGGATCGGGCCAGCCGTTTCCACATCGACAGAGACGAAGACTTCTCGCCTTCCGGTCATGAGATCAGGGGCTCCGCCGGCACCAGGGACGGACGGTTGCGGATGGCCTGCCAATGCTCCCGGAACGCCCGCCGCCTGTCCTCGGCGCTTCCCGTGGTCTTCCAATGCAGTCCCGAGAACGTCGTAATATCGAACGGCAGACTGGAGCCCTCGCGCGTCATTACCATGGTCGGAAGACCACGGCCCAAAGCATAGCCGAGTTCGAGGAAGCAGTTCGGTCGCGCGCCGGTGATGTCCACGAGAACAACACTGCTGCGGTGAAGCTTCGCGAATATCTCATGATCGATCCGGGCGTGATCATAGGCCTGGCGGCCATCGATCACGACGAGACGGTAGCCCAGTTCGCTTTCGATGACGGGCTGAACCACCATGTCGAAGAATGTCTGCACATCGGCATAGTCGGGTAGATCGGGATTGAGCAACCGCACGGCGAAAGCCTTCGGCCTTTCCAGCGCTTCCAGAAGATCGACAAGCACCGACACCCGGTCAGGAACCGGCTGTCGAGGCGGAAACCGTATCTTGTTGATCCAGTCGTGGGCATCGCCATCGTCGGCGATCTGGAACAACCGCCGGGCCTGGCTGCTGGTCAGCCCGAAATTGTACAGCCGCCGAGCGCCGGTGGTCTCGGGGCAGAGCGGAATATTGAGTGGAACGATCGGCTTGCCCGCATCGTGATAGAGATTGGCGAGATAGAGCACGCCCTCGGCCCCGCCCAAGACTACGAGGATGTCGCCAAATCGCGACTGCGCCTCCATACGCTTGCAGTTCATGTTCCATTGCGCGGCGTTTTCGATTTTCACCAAAGGTGACGCGCGCAGCTCGTCCCATAGGCCGGCATATTCCGCCGGGATTTGATCCTCACTCTTGTGGTGCTGGACCGCCACCGCGAGTGATCCCGGTACATCGGCTGGGCGCAGCGCCAGATTGTCCTTGATCATCTTCCAGACCAGCCAATCGAAGCAGATCGGCAACCTGTCGCTTTTGCGCGCTGGTTCAGCGTCAACGGGGATGACGAAGTTCGCGCCGCGCTTGACAAGCTCCTTGACCAGAGCCGCGACTAATTCTCGCGCCTGCTCGACATCACCCGCCGCCGCGACTGCAGCATCTTCGACAATGCTGCCGGCGATATGGACGCGGCGGCCGAACAAGGGAGAGCGCGCCATCACTTGTCCTCCATCACCGGTGACGCCTGCAGCGTGGCGGCTACGGATTTCAGATGCTCGAAGCGCAAGGGCTCTTGCGGATAGGCCTTCGCGAGTGCGGCCGGATAGAGGCGCGTACGAATGTCCGAATAGGTCCAGGTGGGATGGCCGGGGCGCGCGCCCGTAGCTGCGACAAGTTCGGCGAGCTGCGTGGGCGCCAAGCCGAGACCCGCCAGATCCATCGTAAAGAGCTGACGCCGCTCCTCATCGGAGGGACGTTTGAACTCCTCGATGATCGAGGCGCGCCGGCGAAGCGCAGCATCCAGCGCCGAGAGACGGTTCGTGCAGAGGATCACAACGATTCGGCCGCCATATTGGCGAAGATCATCGACGCCCTGGATCAGCGTGTTCACCGCCACCTTGTCCTCGTGATGACTGTGATGCTGGGCGCGCGAAGCGCCGAGGCTGTCGCCTTCGTCGATCACCAGGATCGCGCGGCGATGTTTGCCAGCGGATTGAACAACCTTGCGAAACGCCTCTGCGATCAGCGTTCCCATCTCGCCGACCATGCCGCTGCCGCGAACGCGGTTGGAGAGCTTGAAGAGAATGGAATCCTCGCTCTTCGCCTCTGCGACCAGTTTGTTGGCGATGCATTCGGCCATGGCCGTCTTGCCGGTCCCGACATCGCCGTGAAAGATCACCAGCGGATATTGCTCGGCGACGAGATCGCAGATCGCGAGCTTGCCTCCGTGATGTTTCCGGTTCCAGTCGCCGAGTCCACCGACATTAAGCAGAAGGCGCAGTTGATCATGCACGCGGGCGTAGCGGGCACTGAACCCCAGTAAGATCTTCTCGCGCTTGGCGAGCGCATCGCTGGGGAGCGGCGTCTCGCTGTCAAAAATGCTCGGCTGAGTCACGCGGCCCAATCCTTTCGCTGCATCCCATAGGCGTTGCTGGCATAGTTGCGTCCGCCCGACGACTTCAGGCTGGCATGGCTCGTGTCGTCATAGGAGGTCACCCAACCGATCTTGAGCTTGCCTTTCGTGGCCTCGCGCGCCTCGCTGGTGTAGGCGTCGGTATAGCTGAGCACTATGCGCAGATGTGCACCCGACACTTTTGGCCAGAGGACCCCGCCAGGGCGGCTCGTGGTAAGCGAACCGGCGTCGGTGTCGACCTCGAACCTGACGGCTTTGACCTCGACGCCATTGCTGAGCAGCGTGAGATCGACCCATTTGAGATAGCCGGCCTTGGCTAGCACCTCGATGTCATGCGCGTAATCGGCGGCGTTCGCCGCCGTCCAGGCGCCGGTGCTGTCGGCGATCATCACAAGATCAGCTTTCACGCGGCGGACGACATTTTCGATGTCGACGACCGTGTAGGTAGCGGTTGCGGTTCTGGTCTGGCTCATCTTAGTCTTCCGTCTTGAAGCGAGGACCGAAGATTTCCTTCCAGACCTCATTGTCATTTTCGGCAGATGCAAAATTGGCCGTTTCCCATGCAGCCTCAGCGGCCGAGACGATCTCCTTGCGCTCGGCCTCGGAGATACGGCTGGTCACATTGTTCAGGCTGTAGACCGGATCGAGGATCACCACGGGATCGGAGAAGATCGTGAACGGCGCCGTATTCTCGGGGAAGCTGATTTCATCCTTGAGACCGGATTGTGCAATGTAGAGAAGGAAGTTCCGGAACCGTTGCTCGATACTTCCCGAAATGCCCTGTGTCGCCAGGACATGGGCCATGATTAGTTCGATGGCGAAGGATTTGAGCGGCTTGATCTCCGCCTGATTGCGCCACTTCTTGGCCATGCGCACCAGCGTGCGGAAGTCGCCGTCCTGAGCCTTGCGGTCCCGGACGAATTTGATCTGGCACGGCGCGCAGGTCTGAATCTTCGAGCCGTCGTGGATATCGAACTGCCAGCCATAGCCAAGCCGGTTTCCGTCCTCGATCACCGGCACGATGTCGACGCTGAGCCCGGTTCCCACGAACGTGACCGTCGCGGCCTTGCGGTGGATCTCGAAATCCTCGACCGACTTGCTCGGATACTGTTTGATCAGCAGGTCATAGATCGTGTTGTTGAGGCTATCGAGGGTTTCTTTGTCCGCATCGCGGCCGGAAATGTAGAACACGACATCGACATCGACCGGATCGACGCTGGTCTTGCGCAGGATCGTATACTTCGCGAACGACCCAGCCTTCACCACTTTGGTGATCTTGATTTCGGTCTTGTCACGAACGCCCTTGCAAAGCTCAACGATTAGGCGATCCACCTGTTCGTGATATTCCTTTCGCTTGTCCGAAGGCAGGCGCAGGACATTGCTGTCGTAGTACCGCAGTTCCGTATTACTCAACGCCATTGTCCCGACCTTTCTCGCTCGGCACCTGTCTATTACCCACCCAGGATCGGCGGGGTATTCCAGTGACGGGCTCCGCCCCTTCGGTTTACAAACCTCGGAACGATCGATAGCCAGCCTAACATGTGGGAGGCGATTTACGCCTTTTCAAGGGATTTCGGTTTACAAAAATGATCCCATATCGTAACATTGGAAACCGAAAATCGCAAGGAGGCCACCATGATCGGAAGCAAGCTCAAAGTAGCCCGGTCGGCGTCGGGCCTGTCGCTGCGCGCGCTTGCCGACGCTATGGGCGGCGTCGTCTCGGCCCAAGCCATTGGAAAATATGAGAGAGATGAGGATATGCCGAGTTCGCGCGTCTTAATGGCGCTAGCGGCCGCCCTCAGCGTCACGGAGGAATACCTCCTCAGTGAAGACGAGCTTGCCCTGGAAGGAGTCGATTTCCGGAAAAAGGCCGGTACGTCTGCGCGCGAGGAGGCGGCGCTGGAGGCGCGCGCGATTCACATGCTTGAGCGCTATCTGACGGTAGAGGACCTACTGCAAATGCGCAGCGTCGAGTGGGAGCAGCCACGCAGCGCTCCCCACCCGGTTGCAGACATGCGCGATGCGGAGGACGCGGCCCGTTCAGTGCGGGAGGATTGGGGGCTCGGTAACGACCCCATTCCACAGCTCGCCGAATTGCTAGAGGAGCGCGGTATCAAGATTCTGTCGCTCGACTTGGATGAGATCGACGGGCTCGCAGCCAAAGTGCGACGAAAGGATCGGGGCGCGGCGCGTGTCATTGTCATCAAGCGTAGCTCGTGGTCGGAGCGCAAACGCTTCAATCTGGCGCATGAACTCGGTCATATGGTGATCGCGCCTTCAGGCGGCGTTGATGAGGAAAAGGCGGCGCACCGGTTCGCCGGCGCTTTTCTGATGCCCGCGGATGCCATGCGCGCGGAGGTGGGTGTCAATCGCTCCTCAATCAGCATCGGAGAACTCGTCGCTTTGAAGAAGCGCTTCGGCGTGAGCATCCAGGCTCTGACGTATCGTTGCAAGGATCTCGGTATCATAAATCAGGCGGCCTTTGGTCGTCTGTTCAAGATATTTGCGGAGCGTGGATGGAGAACAGCACCCTTCGAGGAACCGGAAACGATGCAGCCGGAACTGGAGGAGCCGAAGCGTTTCGAGCGATTGTGCTATCGGGCACTTGCCGAGCGTGTCATCGGTGAGGCGCGCGCTGCCGAGTTGCTGGGCATCTCTGTCCGCGAGCTCGATGCGAGGCTAGATCAGGTGGCGGCTTAATCCGTGCCGGTCCTCGTCTCCGATACCTCGGTGCTGATTGATCTGGAGCGAGGCCGGCTTCTCGAAGAGATGTTTCGTCTGCCCTTCGAGTTCGCAGTTCCCGACCTGCTCTACGGAAGGGAGCTCAATGGCCCGCTCGGCGAACAACTAGTGGCGTTGGGACTTCGCGTCGAAGTCCTGACGCCAGCAGAGCTGTCTCGGGCGACAATTGTTCGACGCCAAAATGCGAGCCTCTCGACGCCCGATACGTTTGCCTTCGCTATTGCCGAATCCCGCAAATGGACGCTGCTTACCGGCGATAGGGGCCTTCGCGAGCTAGCTCTAGCCGAGCGAATCGAAATGCATGGCGTGCTTTGGCTCTTTGACCAGTTTGCAGACGGCAATCACGTTGCCTTTGACAGATTGCATGACGGGCTGAGCGCGATAATTGCACACCCGAGATGCCGACTGCCAGCTCAAGAAGTCAGGAGCAGACTAACCCGCTTTGCGCCGTGAACGGTCCCAACCGTTGAATCGATGTCAGCGGGTCGGCGTGCTGCAGTATCGGCGCGGGGAGCCGCCAACGCTGACCGCCTCCCTACCCCACCAGACGCACGTCAATCCTGCGCTATAGCCGTCGTGGTAATCCTCTTGCAATATTTGCAATACTTATCGCATCCACCTAAATCAGCTCTGTCGCGACCTTAAAAATCTCACCGAAAAAAGGCTCGTTGCGCTTCCGCCATTCGTTCCTAAGAATCTCTTCGCTAATCAGATCGTCATACTTCGCTGAACGGATGTTCTCTACGAAGCCGGATAGTTCCTGCGCCGTCAGTCCGCCCGCGCACGAAATTTGTCGCACAATCGCTCGGGCCTCATCTGCCGTCGTTTCCGGGAGCATTACGCCAAGATCATGCGGTTCGCTTTCTAGACCGGCGGCTTGCAAGGCAACGGCGAATGCATTTGTGACCGCGGTTCCACGCCACAAGAATAGATGCGTGTCTTTGCCGACGCCTAGGATCTTGACGAACTCTAGTTCAAATTCGCGATAGGCTGCTCGAGCTTCATAGAGCAATCGCATGCCTTCTTTATCCAGATAGGGCGGATCATCTATTCCGCTTAATACGGCGCGCATTTCTGCAACGAATTCATCGCTGGTCGCTTCGGAAAAAGCAGATTCAAACTTCGGAAGGCGCGCCGATTTATGCGGCGTAACGTCAAGCACTTTGCCAGGATCATCGACTGAGACGACGCGCCATCTGCGTCCGGCGAATAAGATAAGGCTGCCGACACTAATAATATTGCTTAGCGGAAGAGCCCCGAGCACCTCCCCCTTGTGAACCAGACGCCACTCCTGATCCGTGGGAAAGATTGCATAGAAGGTACGGCTATCGACAATCTTTTCGCCTAGCTCGCCCAGCATGACGGTGCCGTCGGGCGCTTGCTCGATGAGTCTGACATCCGGATGGGCCATATGGCGCAACAGGCGCGCATAATCCTGAGTGGTGAATGATGACAAGGGGCCGGCGCCGCAGATCGCCCTATATAGCCTGTCGCCGCGTTCGCCGCCCCGTTCGGTTATGACCGAAAGCGTTTGGTGAAGAACGACAGTTGCGGTCGAACTATCGACAGCAGGCGGCTCAAGCTGGTCGCGAATGAGCAAACGAACCGCCGCTACCGCCCGCACAATCTCAAGCCGCAATTGGTCAATGGGATCATCTCCCTTGCGGACGAACCTCTCACTCGCGTAGATACGAAGTATCGATGGAGCCCCTTCCCGGCGACCGCTCCGGCCCAGGCGTTGCTTCAGGGAGCTGATCGATCTCGGCGCACCATATTGCGCTACGCTTTTTACCGATCCCAAGTCGATCCCAAGCTCCAGCGTTGACGTCGCCACTGCGGTCGTCGGCAAATCGCCTTTGCGAAGTCGCGCCTCCAGGTCTTCGCGAAGCCCTTTCGAAATGCTGCCATGGTGCGCAAAAAATTCGTTCGGCACTGCAGCGTCTTCCGATAGTTGACGCAGGCGATCAGCCAGCACCTCTACGTCAACGCGGCGTCCGCCGAAGAC
>FRDC01000539.1_pt1 | contig 13030 bp, 27 predicted proteins | sample 1106171 | NCBI WGS metagenome assembly FRDC01 (sample SAMEA3930566, study PRJEB13176) | freshwater metagenome | biome: Drinking water system; feature: drinking water; material: water | place: Singapore | collected 2014-12-20
ATCAGCAACGCAGCCCGAACGCAAGGTGAATTGAAGCAAGCACTTGAGGACGTGATCGCATCGCTCCGCCAAGTTCCTGGTGCGTCACAAACTGAACTGAATTATACGATTGCCAGCGGATCGGTGACGCCAGCAGGGGCTGGTGGTATTATTACGATTGATACAGAATCCAGCGCAGCGACGGACGACCTCACAAATATCGTCACGACAAACTACCCTGATGGGTCGTGCTTAATTGTCAGGAATTTTAACTCTTCTCGGTTTGTCGTAATAAAGAATGCTGCTGGTGGGTCTGGACAAATCAATCTTGACCGATCGGCCGATTATACACTAGATGATACCAAGAAGTGGATCCTGCTCCAACGACGGAGCTCTGATTGGTATGAAGTGTTACGTGGGCCAACACGCATGACGACCACGACATCCGTGAAAACATCCACATTCACCGTCAACGTTGAAGACCTTGGAAAGACATTCCTCTGTAGTGGCACATATACGATCAATCTTCTCGCTGCTGCGAGCGCTGGTAATGGTTTCGTGGTTGTGATACGCAATAACGGATCTGGCATCTTAACGATCGACCCGAATTCGTCAGAAACTGTTGATGGATTGACGACATTGACCGTGCCTCCTGCATGGTCCTACGAATTAATCTGTACGGGATCTGCGTGGCAGACGGTATTATCAACCGCGTCACGGGTTGCTCAAAATCCGTTAATTAATGGTAGCATGGAGGTGTGGCAGCGTAACACCACACAAGCGGGAGCAACCGGAACGGCGCAAGTGGCCGATCGATGGGTCTATCAGACCAATGGCAGTGCCGGGATTTGCACGATTAATCGTTCAACCAATGTTCCAACGGTCGCGCAAGCAGGGGTGCTGCTGAACTATAGCTATGAAGTTGACGTGACGACATTGCAAGCGAGTATGGCAGCAGGGGATTATTTCACGTTGCGTCAACGGATTGAAGGCCATAATTGGCGACCATTCGCGCAGCGCGCATTTACATTAAGTTTTTGGGTCATGTCGTCAAAGACAGGGACTCATTGTGTGGCATTTAGAAATGGGACTTCTGCGGATCGTTCATATGTGGCTGAGTATACGATCAGCGTTGCCGATACGTGGGAATACAAAACAATTACCGTTCCTGCCTCTCCCAGTGCAGGCACGTGGAACTATACGACAAGCGTCGGTCTTGAAGTTTCTTTCGTCATGGCGGTTGGCAGCACTTATCAGACGACGGCTGGGTCATGGCAGACCGGGAACTTTCACGGCACCAGCAATCAAGTAAACGTCTTTGATAGTGCGGCAAACTTCTTCAGATTAACAGCCGTTAAAATTGAGATCGGCATTGTTGCGACGCCACTTGAATTTGTTTCGTTTGAAGAAGAGCTATATCGTTGTTTGCGATACTATCAAAAATCATTTTTGTATGCCACAGCTGCTGCGCAAAACGCTGGGACAAACGGAGCATATCAATTCACCGCACCCGCAACCAGCACTGCGCCAATTACGGTCACAATTACGTTACAAGCCCCAATGCGAGCAAGCCCAACGGTGATTTTGTATAACCCTAGTGCAGCGAATGCGCAAGTGCGCAATACAACGGACGCAGCGGATGATAACACCTCGTCTGGAACGGGATACGAAAAAGAATTCGTATTAACATTTACGCCGAATGCTGCGAATACCGTTGGGGACACCCACGCAGTGCAATGGGCAGCGGACGCTGAACTCTAGGAGCAATTATGGCCACGATTCCCGCAGCAGGACACATTAGTAATGCCGCTCGAACGCAAACAGAAGTGAAAGCTGACTTAGATGATACCATTGCATGCCTTCGTCAAGTTCCTGGATCTGCGCAGACCCCGCTGTCCGTAACGATCGCGACAGGGTCCATTACACCAGCTGGTTCAGGTGGGTTTTTGACGGTTGACACAGAAGCGAGTGCAGCAACAGACGATCTGACAAATATTGTCACCACGAACTATCCAGACGGGTCGTGCCTACTTGTGCGAAATAATAACGCGGCTCGATTCGTCGTTCTCAAACACGCAGCAGGTGGGGCTGGACAACTCAATCTTGATCGCAGTGTTGATTATTCACTCGACGATACGAAGAAATGGATTCTCATTCAGCGACGCGGTGCAGACTGGTATGAGATTTTCCGTGGCCCTCGACGTCTCACGTCGTTGACCGTATCGCAATCATCAAATTTCACCGTCGCCAATGAAGATGGTGGGAAGACATTTCTCTGTTCAAATACAATTACTGCGAACTTATTAGCAGCATCAAGTGCTGGCAATGGCTTCGTGATCACAATCAAAAATGTTGGCACGGGGACGATTACTATTGATGGGAGTGGATCAGAGACCATTGATGGCAATACGACGTCGACATTACCAATTGGGTGGTCAGCCAGGATCGCGTGCGATGGAAGCAATTGGTCGACGCTCGCTTCGACAGGCCCACAGCCATCGATTAACCCAATCATCAATGGCAATATGGAAATTTGGCAGCACGGCACCAGTTTTGCGGCAGCAGCGAATGCTCAATATAGTGCGGATCGATTCGCTATTGGCACGGGCTCTGCTGCCGTTATCACGATTGGGCGATCGACGAATGTGCCAACTGTCGCTCAAGCCGGCATGTTATTTAATTATTCATACGAAATTGATGTGACCACAGCAGATGCGTCCGTTGGGTCGACCGACCTTACGTATATTCGAACCTCAATTGAGGGATATGATTGGAGGCATTACGCTCAGAGACAATTCACACTCAGCTTTTGGGTGTTTTCGTCAAAGACAGGAACTCATTGTGTCGCATTCAGGAATTCTGGTGCAGACAGGACGTATATTGCAGAGTATACGGTGAACGCCGTTGACACATGGGAATATAAAACTGTGATAGTTACCGCATCTCCTAGTGCGGGTACGTGGAATTATACGACTGGCATTGGGGTGACAATTTATTGGGTCCAAATGGCTGGGACGACGTTTCATGCTAGTGCAGGTGCTTGGCAGACTGGATCTGGGTTGGCCACCAGCAATCAAGTCAACGTGATGGATTCAACGTCGAACTTTTTCAGACTTACTGGCGTTAAACTTGAAGCAGGATCTGTCGCTACACAGATTGAATATATTCCATTTGAAGAAGAATATCGACGCTGTTTGCGATATTATCAAAAGTCGTTCCAATTATCGGTCACTCCGGCGCAAAATGTAGGAACGATAGGGTCCTATCAAGTCAGTGCGCCTGTGACGAGCACGGCCATTGTGACGAGGTCCATCTCGTTGCAAGCCCCTATGCGGATCTCACCGTCATTTCTTACATTCAATCCGTCTGCCGCGAATGATCAACCTAGAAATATCACAGACGGTGTTGACGACGTCTCAGCGAGTCCTGTGCCTTATGAGCGACTGTGGCAATTGCAATTTACACCGAATGCCGCAAATACGCTTGGTGATGTGCACGCCATCCATTGGATCGGCCATAGCGATTTCTAATATGCATTCATGCCCATCATGTCAACGAGCATTCGAAGATTCAGAAAATACGTACCGCGCGATGCGCATCCCATGCTCTGAATATCACGTACGATGTGCGAGGTGCTGCTGGCCGGTCGGCAAAGACGTCATAGGTGATAATGGCTATTGCCAGGTGTGCGCACAAACATTGCGCAATAACAATGTGAAAGAATTATTCCGAGCAGCTCCACCTTTTGACGCAGATCGGTGGGACCAAGGGCTATGCCAATTGCCCTCGTGCAACCGGAGGATTGCCCCACAACGAAAGTATTGCTGTGAAAGTCATTTGCTGAGCCATTTGCGTCCGTTTTTATATACGACCAGAGAGTCGAGAAAGCGGATTGTGAAGGTATAATGGAGCCACAAATCAAGGGTGCGTGCAGCCTGTGTGGCAAACCTGTCACGCAGCGATCTGCGTATCAGCACTGGTCACGGTGTGAACGACAACAGAAGGAGTCACATGCAACACCTCGAACGTCTTGATCAAATGGCGTCATTTTTACAGGTGCCAGCCCACGAATTTATCATTGCATTGAAAAAAGACCTAAACATTTCCATGTTTGTCATTTATACTTGGCGATCACCGGCGACGCAGCAATCACTTTTCGAGCAAGGTCGCGCGATTGATCGAGAAACAGGGGAATGGGTGATTACGGCTCCAAAGCTTGTCGTCACGAACGCAGCACCAGGCCAGTCCCCTCATAATGCCACATATGAATCTGGTAACCCGGCGTCGGTTGCGATGGATCTCGTCCCGATGTCAGAAAAAGGGACACTGCTATGGGAGACGCCACTTTCACAATGGCAAAAAATCTTTACATACGCGTGGAAGTTTGGCTTTGATCCTCTTGGAGACACTATTGGGGCGTCCTATGAACGTGATCGGTGCCATTTTGAAGAGCCAAATTGGAAGCAGAAATATCGTGGGCTCGATCTGGTGATGCCAACTGCAGTGCACATTTAACGAGGAGGGCATGAATGGAGCAGCAGGTCACACCGCCAGAGTGCCATGTGGTTGAGCGATTATTTAATGCTCAATTAGAGGCCATTAATCAACGTCTCGCGACGACTGAGCAAAACGTACAACGGTTGAATGGAGAAGTTGATGGGCATGTCGATAAATTATGGGAGAGACTGAACGTTGGATTCACAGAGTTAAAACAAGTCATTGCGGATCATGCACAAGATGATAAAGAGTCTATGCATAACGTTGAAACTGCGATGTTAACACGGGTACCGGCGTGGGTTTTAGGGGTCATGACGACAGGCGGCACCATTATCGGTGGGTTAGCGATGTATATTTTAACTCATAAATAGGAGGACACATGATGAATTCGTTGTCTTGGAATCAGAAGTTCGGCAAGATCAATCTCACCATCTTGATGATTGCGCTATGCGTGTGCGTCTCATTGATTCTAGCATTGACCCTTCGCGCATTTGGTGCAGATGGGACCCCTTCGTCTGGGTTCGATATTAAGGGGTTGCTCTTCGTATTGATCCCGACTATTTGGGCCAGCATTGGCCCATTGGTGATCGCTACAGTCACAAAATTTATCAATAGCACTGTCGGAGCACATGTCCCACACGGCATTCAGGTGATCCTCTCCTCGCTTATGGGAGCGGTTGCAGCCGGATTAGGGGACGGTGGGGCAACAATTGCTGCCACAGCCATTTCTGGTGCGACGTCTCAGCTCTATGCGGGCTCTCAACCCTCAACTTTCTTAACTGAGAAACAACCATGATTGAAAAGATCCTTGTTGGATTGGTCGTGGGGATTTTGCAATACTTGATGGCACGGAAAGATTTGCGTGATTCGGCCAAAGCGGAGGTTTATCGTGAGATGTATGAGCGAGCTCAAAAAGCCTACGATTGGGAGATTGCTGTTGGCCCTGATGGTGGTGGCGATCTCCGGGTGCGCGATGGGGCCAGCCCCATCGAGTTATCGGGTGGTCGTACCAATACTGACCGCACCACCCCTGGAGCATGAGTGTATTATCAATGGATTCAAATCAACGTGCACCTGCTTGGCGAAGAGTGATCTCCTACAGATTATTCGTCACCTAAAAGCGGCGTGCCTTGCTAATGGAGGTTCGTCAGACCAATGTCAAACCGAATCAAAATAATTTTCCTCCTGATTATCGTATATGCGTTGATCTTCATGCTGACGAAGCCATCACACGCACAAACTTCAAAAACTGCGACGCTGAATTGGGATGCGAATACCGAAGCGGATCTAAAAGGCTATCGTGTTTACCGAGATACCTTATCGTGTAATCAATTAGGCCCTAAACAATTCGTAGCCGAGATTAATTTGGTGACGACATACGTGGATGCTAGTATTCCGAACGACGCGTCGTTAGCGTCGTGGAACATCTCTGCGGTCAATACTTCAAATCAAGAATCCACTCGGTCAAACTGCGTGGAAAAAACATTTCTCGCACCTCCATCTGCCGGCGGAATGGTTGTGATTAGCATTGGGTCTACTACGGTTGATGCGACGATGGCAGCAGTTTCTGATGGAGCTGGTGGCACAGCAGGGTATGAATTGCGTTATGCGGTTGCGCCATCCTTGAGCACAACGGGGTGGTCTGCAGGCACAACTACAGCTGCCTGTAAAGTCGCCGGTCCATGCCAATTGACTGGCCTCTCTCCAAGCACTCAATATGAAATTCAGTTCAGGACCGTCCGTGTTTCAGATGGGGCAACAGGCCCTCTCAGTGCGATTATCACATTAACGACCGCTGCGAAAGCTCCTCAAGCTCCAAAGGGCCTGAGGGTCGTGTCCAATCCGGCTCCAGACAGCGTCGCATTGATGTGGGATCAGGAAGGTGGAGACCCACAACAGAACCGCGTTGACCGCTTAAATCAAACAACAGGGAGTTGGTTCCCGGTAACCACGGTCCTTGGAGCATCAAAGACGGCAGTCGTGCCGTTAGCGAATGTTGGGAAACGCTTATACCGCGTCTGTGCGGTGCACAACGCAAAAGATTTGTGCGAAAAATCAGGGGTGTGGGCTTCACGATGACGTGGCTACGACAATTCTGGTGCCGCCTACTCGGGTGTCATGAACCGGCTCCATCCGAGTCTGTGCGCTTTATTATCGGGCCGGTCCGATTCAAGAGGTGAGCGATGCTGATTTTAACTGACGAGCAGCAGTGCGATTTGGAGATTGAAAAGGTCGATGGGAACCCAGGAAAGGTCGATGGGCTCCCGCAGTGGTCGGTATCGAATCCAAGTGTATGTAGCTTAAACGTATCCGAGAACGGATTGAAGGCTACGGTGATAGCCACAGGCATCGGAACTACTCAGGTGTCCGTTACGGTAGATGCAGACCTTGGCGCTGGTGTTAGGAACGTCACGGGCATTTTGGATGTAACGGTGCAACCGGCTGAGGTGGTGTCGGTTGGCATTTTGGCCGGCACTCCTCAGGTCAAATCGGCTTAATCGACAGGAGGGGATGGCTTGTTTGCCGTCCCCTCTAATTTTTTCAAAACTTCAGTAACGGCTTCTCCCATCAACTTTCCTTCCAACTCGTTTAAGGCTTTGATGATCGCTTGAACAATCCTGTGTGGATTGTGACTCGGTTTTTCTTTAGAAAATGCCGATTCCGTGACATAGATGGTGATATTGCCGCCACGGTGATAAATCGTGATGGCATTCTTCATCGGTGGACTAATACGACGTTCAACTGGTCCTGCAAACCACATAGCAACCTCCTTATTAATCATTTTCGTTAATCACCACAACATCCTCACCAACAATATCAACATAGTAATCTTCTGTGCCCCACCCTTTGGTTGAATAACTATTCACGCCCATGTCGTCGTCTTTATCCATGTGCTCACGGATGAATTTATCTACGCAGCACTTAGCTCGTTCTAAACTTCCCGCCATCACGAAGAAACTTAATTGGCCGTGCCCATTTGGAGTGAATGCGTAAAGTTTCATTATTTGAACCTCTTGCCAATACCGAATTCAATCAGGTCAATGCCAGCATTAGTCTCGACGGAGCCACGCCCATTGCTCATGTGGCGATACCCAGCCACCCCACACCAATCATTGCGGCACAAATTGGTTTGAACCCCAAGTTCAAACCTCGTAATTTGCCGATAGTTGCTCGCTGGGTCAATGGTATTGGAATACGACAGCCCTGCTTTCGGTTGAATAGTAAGAGCCCATTCCTCGTTGAGGTGCCATGTAAATCCATAATGCACGCCACCGGCCACCCATGGATGAGTACTAGCCGCAAGATGAGCCCCTAGGCCATCGCGACACGTTTGCACTTCGGCATAAGGAGCATTAATTGATTCGCTCGTATGCCAAGACGTTTGAACAGCGTGGCTGAATCCGAGAATCAAAAATGGAGCAAAACAAAGCCCAAACATGGTGCACCTCACAATGTAATGTAGAAATCCCCACGAATGCCAAAAAGTCTTCGCTTCGACCAATTAGGGAGGGGGTTTTGGGGTCTTTTTTGGGATAAAATCGCCTCTGAAACCCTCATTTTTGCCCTCTCGTTGAGTTCATGAGCTTCGCGATTGCGTTCGTCAATTTCTCAGGATCTGGCACGATTGACATGTTTGCGCTAGCCGGATTATTGCTCCTTCCGACGAATACGACCACTTGGCTGCGCTCTGAATAAATCATCCTCGCATCTTGTAATGTGGGCCCAACGAGCGTCCATTTAGGGCCGATATGCCATTTATGTTTTTTCATTTCTATTGTCCCTTGCTAACATCCCAATCTCAGTCCTCGCGATATGCGAGGCTAATTTGCGCATTTGCTCAAATGATGTGAGAGCCGTTGCGCAGCGATGCCAGACGGCCTTCCCATCAACGACCACAACAAAATGCCGGCGCATGGGGTGTGGAGCTTGCCCGTCATATTCCACCACTTGCACGCGGCTGTGGATCTGTGTGGTTGTTTTCACTGGTTATCATCCTCCGCTATTCGTTTCAGTTTTCTATCAAACGATTTGATTTTGCGCTCATGAGCGCATTTCAGCGTATTTTTCACGTTCGCCAACATCTTGATGACAAGTGCGGCAGCCCCATGGTCATAATGGTGTTCGATAACCGTGCCATCGTCAATCACATAGAGCGAGAGCTTTCCAATGCCGCCTGCAATCCTGTTCGCAGTCCTCGCACAAACGAGCTTGCCATCCAATTCAATTTTTACAGTAAACATGTTATGTCAACCTCCCTTCGCAGTTATCGCCTTCCGCAACATATTCGCCTTGCGCAACTTTTTGATCAATCACTTGTTTTGGAGTGAGCCTCGCGTCCATCCCTCGTATTTTGTCATAGAGCGTGACACATGGCCCTTGCAAGAGCTTGACGCACTCGAATCCATCTTTACCGACGACTAAATATCGGCAGCACAGATTTCCTTGGCCAATTTTGCAGACGTCTTTAACGTGTGTTGGTTCAAGCATCACCGTAGCTCCTCATACACCTTGGTGTTCAATATTTTAGCGAATACGATAGACTGATCTTGATTCTTTTTCACCTTGTAAGGCCCTGGAACCTTGTGTTGCTGTAAAATTCTCATTGCCCGTTCAGATGTAATGGCCTTCACCAATGCCGTGCCACCAACGTGATCGATAGCCCACAATGATCGCTTCTTATACATCACGGCACTCCATTTTATAGACCGGCTGTGTGCCACACTCGACTTTCACACATATTTCGCTGTCATTTCGAAACCACAATCGCACGCTGACGTGAATACTTTTATCACCTTGCGGCTTGGAAAATGTGATTTGCCGATATCCCCAATTTACATCATCAATTTGACTTTTTTCTTTGAACCCTTGTGAAAGAATTTGTTCAATGATCGGGGCAGCAACCTTAAAGCTTTCATTCTTGTCCAAATGGACTTGCACGATGATGCCTTTCTGGCTTTCTGGAGAATACCCAAGGTCAACGTACGTGTCTTTGTCTCTTCCCAATGTAGCAATCCAGTCAGAAAGAATCTTGAAGTCCTCACTATGACGATGCACAATGTCGTGCATATGTGACGAAATCACACCAATATGATCAATCATTTCTTGAATTGTCTTCGCCATCAGATGATCCCTTTCATTTTGTAAAATGTTTGTTCAGCAATAGCCATGGCTTCAACGCGGTCATCTTCAGTTAAATTCGCGGGGTGCGTAATCTGCTCATCGATGATGTCATAATGAAGACGGCGTTCACCGCGATTACCATCAGCATCTTCCCCATATATTTCTTTGGTCAATTCATATTCAATTGACACGACCACTTCAACTCCTGTATCCAACCGCGCCACAACGTCGTCCATTCCACGCATGGTCACACCATATTGTAGAGTTGAACTGTGACCTTCATGTTTTCTTGTTTCAATGCTTGTAAAGATTGTAGTAGATCACGATGGCGCATGCAATCTACCCCTAGCATTTGTAATGCTTCAATTCTTGTGTCTAAAGAGACGATTTGATGATCTATTTCGTTATTGAGTGGGAGCAATTTCATGTATAATTCTAAAAGCCTTTTCATCAATAGTTCCATTGCCATCTCCCTCATTGTAAAAGTTTAATCAATGCGGCTCTCGCTTCTTCTTTCGTTTCCCATCCCATGATGCCAGAGGCAGATCGCAGCTGTTTCCATCGTTGAGCATATGGATTCCCCAATTGGAGGTGCACGCTATCGCTGGCTTGATGACCAACGAGGAAATCTACTAACGCTTCAATGAATTCGCGTTTTTTGCTATTCATATGACCCTCACGTGGGTGAATGGCCGATGCATTGCGCACGTTTTGCATAAATGATTGTGTGGGGCTCTAATTTGTCCGCAGACACACACCGTGGAATCGATCCACGTATCGATCAAACGTTTTGCAGACATAAATGTCTTAGAGATATTCACCGGATTGCCACCTTGGGGTGCGATTAAATAGCACCGTTTGCCCGCTTGATTCCTGTGTGTGTAGAGTACATATCCACGGTAAAAATGCTTTTTCATGCGGTCTCCTTTATAGCTACGTATCCAACAGTTCGCAACCCAACGAAAATCTTCCCTCCAGAGATTACGATATCACGTGACAGGATCACCTTTTTCGAGCGTATTTCTTTGATTAACGATGCTTCGTCAACATTCACCATGTCAGCGACCCATGTCAATTTCGATCGCCCAACATTAGAAAATTCTACCTGTGGCATCACTCTCCTCCTTCTTTTGGGCACAATGATGGTGGGCAATGAGATGGTGGTGCCCACACTCTCGCCACCGTGTCTTTGTAACACTGCATGGATCTGTGCGATTCTGAGAATGTCGCATGCACGCGGTCGTCAGAGTGATCATACATGGCCTTCGTGTGGCTATCCACCGCGAGCCCGATCACTCCACCAAGTAAAATGTTCCCCAACGCCCACGGACTCATCACGGGAACGATCAAATGCTCATGAGGTCGTGTCCCCGCACGCTCAATTTTAACCGTATACGGCACCCCGCGATGAAGATCTGCTATCACGGGTGTGGGTCCATATTGAACATCGTTGATGCTGACGCATGAGCCTTTAGGGGTGCTCGTGACACGTACAGGCTGCATCTCCGTATTAATCAGCGTAGCACACCCTTGAAGGAGCACCATTGCCACCGCTATCGTGCAGATTCTTTGCCATCTTCGGTAAACCATGATTGTGTATCCTCCTGTTCAAAATATACCAAGCATTCTGAGACAATACGGCCTTTTGGCTTGACGACGCAAAGGATGATGCCTTGGCCATTCTCTGTTTGAAATATTTCACCAGGCTTCATATTGAAGACTTTTTCCCATAAATAGCCAGCAACTCTCGTGCTCCGTAGACAGTCATTTCACTACATTGATGGCACAATTCTGCCATTGCGTCAAGGCCATCCTCAGATTCTCTACCACAGTTCAAGCAAAACGAGACGGGCTCATTATCTTCTTCGCACCAATAGAGCTCCTGCATAGAGATGTGCTGAGGAAGTTTATATAAATTCCTCACCGCCTCACGTCGCACTTCTTGTAGATAATTGATGATGTCATTTTGATGCGACAATGGTAATTGAGCAATTTGTTCATAAAAGTTCATGATGATCCTCCCAATCTCAAATTTGGATTGGAATTCTAATGCTCCTGCGCAATACAGCCCTGCCTCCTTGCGACAATCAATCCGCTTCCCATCTTTTAATCCAAGGACGACATCGACCCAATGCTGTTCATCAAACGAATTTCGCAATGCCACCCCTTCTCCTTCATTTGAGAAGGGGCAATAGCTACATTTTGTTTCTGTGCGCCATTTGTGCATGAGGACCCTCCGTAAGTGTCAAGATGTATCGACTATTGTCATGAAGCGTTAACATTATCATCGCCTCGCCAATCCTATCTACAGATGCAATTAACGCCACTTCACCATTTGCGTGCAGCACGCTGTTCTCGTTGTTTGTGAAGACGTGGTCGGCCAAGAGGTCGCTTAGGGCGATCTGTAAATGTTGTAATGTCATTGATCGGCTCCTTGATAGCGGTGGAAATTTCTTTCAATGTGCGACGTGTGATGATAACTTCTTTGATACCGTATCGCACGGCTTTCCATTCATGTAACGAAACCTTGGTGATTTTCCACAAACCATGTCCATAGCCTAAATATCCGCTGATTGTTTTGACGATATTATCATAGATGTGCATGATTTAATGCCCTTCTATCATTAGGCGTTCTTTATGAGGCATCCCTTTATGCATAGTGATGGCTTTGCCAGCTTCTTGGCCAATGATAAAGGCTCCTCCATCACTTGGAGATTGATGTTTGACGACTTTTGTGTCAAATTTAGCGTCAACCGCTGCTCTCAATGCAAGATTATTGTTCAGCACCAGAGCCTGTGCCTCCTTGCTGGATTTCACCGCATCCTCTGCGAGGCGTGTGTGGATCGTTTTGATTGCTCCACGACAAAATGATTGGTAAAATGATTCTTTGCGAGTTTGATTGAGCTTCATGGCTGCCTTGGCCATTTTGTGAATTTGAGCAGCGATAGATTCTGTCAAATATATGACCACTTCTACGTTTGATGGTTTGCCAAAGAAATAGACTGTTTTTTGTCTCCCCACGACAATATGGCATAAATTGAATTTGCAGATGACGTTAGCCAAAATCCGCCTCCATCTCAACTGCGCATAGCCATGATCCATGTGGTGCTCAGTGACGTTGATCGTTTCTTCATCAGGATCAAATTCTTGCGCCTGTGCAATGGTTAAATTGTGCTCTATCAGCATGGCACTCACTTTTGCAGTCGCCAACGCGGCTTCTTCAGGTGTCGCACCTCTGTCTGTCGTCAAAGCCATCAGCTTCTTGATTTTTGTGAGAATTTTTTCTTTCATATTTTCCTCAATTATACAGCCAACTTATTCAAACGCTTGGAAATCGCATTCTGGTAGATGTCTATGTTCTGGTAAACGCATGTAGTCTTCACCGTACGCACCACACCTCCAACTTTTTGGAAGGCGTGGAATTTGCACGAGG
>FRDC01003207.1_pt1 | contig 13020 bp, 14 predicted proteins | sample 1106171 | NCBI WGS metagenome assembly FRDC01 (sample SAMEA3930566, study PRJEB13176) | freshwater metagenome | biome: Drinking water system; feature: drinking water; material: water | place: Singapore | collected 2014-12-20
GCCCCATCCCTTGATCTTGAAGCTAAAGGCTGAAAAGGTCCATCTGTTTGGGTTGCTTTATGATCTGAGGAAGTCGTAGGCCGTTGTTGCCTGCCACTTTACACAGCAGCTCGACATCAGGAAATGAATTGGGCGTGGTGAGTTTTTCTAGAACCTTGGTCATGAGATGCCCACAAGAGATAGCATCGGCTTGGGCTCTGTGGAATTCCGTGGCTTGGATTCCAAGGTGGTGGGTCAGCGTACCCAGCTTATAGTTCAAGAGGCCTGGGAAAACCTTCTTTGCCAAAGGAATGGTATCTAGGATCAGGCCACCTGGAGCGCGAGATTCGTATCTTTCTACGACCGCTTTCAAAAAGCCATAATCAAAGTTTGCATTGTGAGCCACCATCAGGGTTTCTCCGCAAAACTCCGCAAGGCCGTCGAGCAACGATTCAATGGGAGGCGCGGAGGCAACCATGTCGTCAGTAATCCCACTGACTCGCGAGGCTTCCACTGGAATTCGAATGCCCGGGTTGACCAGGGTTACAAAGCAGGACTCGGGGGCACCATTGACGAATTTGACAGCGCCGATCTCTACTATTTGATCTACACCCGCAAAAAGGCCAGTCGTCTCAAAATCAAAAGCGATAAATTCCATTCACTCAGCAGTTCCTCTAAACTGCTGATGTGTCAAACCAAAAAAACCAGGTTTCCCTTCAAGTCGTCGTCAATCCGCAGGGCCAAGTTTTAATGGTTCCAAAAGGTGCGGTGCTTCTGGAAGCCCTTCACGCTGCGGGTGTTCAGATATCTTCAAGCTGCGGGGGGAACGGAACCTGTGGAACTTGTCGGGTAATTATTCAGACTCCGAAAGCGGAATTGCTGCCTCCCAGAAATGAAATTGAACAAGAGATGAGCCAGGATCGGCATTTTTTAGAAACCGAGAGGCTTTCGTGCCAATGGGAAGTCCATCAAAATCTAACCATTCTTGTTCCGAAGGATCCGGCCTCCTCTTAGGAGAACCCCTCTTTATGGCTGAATCGACCTACTGGCAGCCGACGAGGAGCCTTGCTCTTGCTGGGTTGGCTTCAAATCACTGTCGGCCGGGCGGCGTGCCCTTGGTAACCCAGAAGGGATTGGAATATATCCAAGGTGTCCATCTGTTTCCGATAGGCACAGGGAATGGGACAAGCGCACGCACGACGACGCGATAGACGCCGGCTTCATGCAGATCCATTTCCGTGAAAGTGGAGTTGGAAACCATCAGGCTTTGCCCATCTTTATAGATGATGGTTTCAAATGGTGAAGTGAGGCCTTCGGGAAGAGCAACGGCCAAACGTTGACCTGGTTTGAATTCAAAACGGCTGCCCATCGGAAAAACTTCCTTCCCGCGAGAAACTTCCGCATAAAACCCCTCGGGGGATCCGATGGCATCCATAGAAAAATAAAATGTTCCCGCATTGAGAGCTGTCAGGATTCGGGAACGATCGGTGTTCGCATTTCCGGTGAGTTCTGACTTCAGAAGAATGTGATTTGTTCCGAGCTCAAATAGATTTTCGTAGGAAGGAAAGGGGATCGAAATATCACCAAACAAAACCGCCTTCGCTGTGGCATCCTGTCCGAGCCAACCATGAATTTTGTGGGTGGCGTTGAGTTGGTCCCACAACTGGGTTTCTGCCTCAGGTGGTTGGAATAGAAGTGTGAGTGTGAGTTTTGGCTGTAAAGGGTAAAGAAGAAATGCCAGAATTGTTCGGAGCTTGGCTCTTTCCCACGTGTCTTCCAGAACTTTTTTGAAGTTGATGACTTCTATTCCGCTGAGCCCTTGGGGATAGGAGCCAGTCCACTGAAAGTGGTTCATTGTTGGATGGGCCAAAACCACGAATCCTGGGTCTGGCTGAGGATCCGTGGCTGAAAGTAAATCGGTGAAGTACATCTGACGTTGCCCGGATTTTTCCGGCGGTTGATTCGGAGGTGGATTGTAATACAGCAGACGAGAATCAAGGTATGCGTATTCGGCCCCGACCATAACGAGCAATTTTTCGTGATAGCCTTCGATGTGGGTTGAGCGCTCCTGGGGATTCACCTCCATCAAGCTTAAGAAATCCATATTCTGTCCAAGTGCGATTTCGATAATTTCCTGTGGGGTTCCGCTTCCTGTGGAAAGTGAGGAATGAACATGGGTTAGCCCACGATAGTCAAAATACTTCGTGCTTTTGCCGGGCGTCGTGCCGATAGAGGTGTTGCGGATGTCGATCTTGGAAAGACTCATATGGATTGTAAAGGCTAGACTTCCGAGAAGTATAAGAAGGAGGATCGCCGGATTTCTCATGGCCGGACGTACTCAACGACGTCAAACTCGGGAGAGAGGGGATGTCGACCTCGAACATATTGAGGATCGGCCCAGTCGGGAAGTTGGTCCCAGCGCCGGAAAATCACGTAGAATTTTTTACCCGGGATGCACTCCGGAAGGTAATCGTAGTGATCTCTTCGGCCCATACCATGGAGCTTACACACACGCTGCTGGGTTGCATAGCTGAGTGCTGACGCCATTTGGTAGGAGCTAGCGAAGAATGGCTGATAAGTCTGCATCGCAGGAAGCAAGACATCGTATTGAGACAATTCCCTAAGTCGCGTTTTTTGAGTCCAATGAAAATGTTGTGGCATCAGGATCGCGGCAAATACAGTCACTGCCGTAAGCGCCCAAACCAGCAGGACTGCCCGCAGGTGTCGGGGGTTGATGGTGGATTTCGCGATCAGCGCATACACTGCGGTATATGCTGGCAGCGCCCAGTTGGGCTCGACACGGCCCTTGAAGGATGTGGCAAAGAAAAACGTCATCGGAACAAGGGCCCATAGGGAGAGCCAATGCCTCCAATGGGTTCGTACTTCCTTGATGAAAAATGGGATGAAAGTTGGAAAGATAAGGGCCACCTGCCCCAAAAGGTAAATGATTGGGTTTTGGGGTTTGAAGTGAGTCTCTCCAAGTCCATGCTTGAGTTGAAAGGTAAACGAGTCAAAGTTGTTTTGAGCGTTCCAAATCCAAACGGGTGCCGAGAACACAAAGAAACTCGCGGCCGCCACCCAAATTCCCGACCAGCGCACAGATGCCGGGACCGGGCTTCCGGCGGCAGCTCTGCGAATCGCGAGATAGACAGCCGCACAGAGCGGTAGAAGCACAATGTGGTACTTAGAACAAAAGCCTAGACCGACCGATGCGCCAAATCCGATGTGGTCCCAGAGCTTTCCCGAGCTCAAGGCTCGATGGAAAAACCAGGTGCCCAATCCCCAAAAGAAAAGAAGAGGTACATCGGGAGTGCTAAGAAGTGCAGAGAGTCCAGGCATCGGGGCAATCAAGACGAGCAAAAGCCAAAATCGAACTTGGTTTGATTTGAGCTCTGTTTTTAAGAGGGATAGCCACGGAAGGACTGCAAGGTGAGTCGCAAGCACAAAGGGCCAGCGCTCGCCCTGGGCGAAGTCAAAGGCCTTTCTTCCGAGCCAAAACATCCATGCCACGGCCCCAGGGTGATCATAGTAGCTGAGCTGTGGTTCCAGGGACCATGCCCAGTAATAAGTTTCGTCGGAAAAAAAAGGAACGACTGTTCCAATTGCCAGCTTCGCAAAAAGGGAAAGAACCCAGAGGCCAGCAAGCGTCGGACCCTTGTCCCAAAGTAAGACCCTGAAGTTTGTGAAGTGCATTACGGAAAGGTCATCCGTTTCGGTTGGCCGCGGACCCCTGGAACACCGCGGTCGCGCCCGTTGGAGATCAAACTGATGGCAGCTCCATCGGAGAACTCGACCATGAGCTTTGATTTCGCCTTAATCGTTAGGAACTGATCTGCCCGCAGGCTGGCCGTTTTTGTTGTGCTATCATCGACCTGGTATTTGATCTGCACTTCGTCGAGGGCCTCGATGATCAGCTCTTGGGGAGAGGACTTTGGACCCGTCGTCGTGGTTGTTGCTGCGGGCTTCGTTGTCGTAGTGACTGTTATGTTTTGTGTTGGTGCACTTTGCGTCGTGGTTGTTGCGGCAGCTTTGGTCGTGGTGGTTGGACGTGTCGTTGTTGTTGTCGAGGAACTGGAAGTTGTCGACTTCACCACAGCCGCCGGGACAAAAAGCGTTGTTGTCGTAGTTCCTAAGTGCGTCGTTGAAGTTACTGGAACGGTCGGGGAAAGCAGCGGTGGAACCGTAGTCCCCGTCTGTGACGGAGACGGCAGGGGATCTGGAATCATTGGGTTAAACTTCTCGTCTTCAGCCGAAGTGACAACGACGGGCTCGGTGACTTTCTCTTCCTGGTAGCGAGAAAGAATTTTCTGAAGGCTCAGGACGCCCTGAATTGAGACAAGAATCAAAACGATGATCGCGGTCTTTGCCAATGGAAAGCGCCGTTGAGGTTGGTTTACGTCCTTGTCAAAGCTTGTTCCCGAAGGAGGTGGTGTTTGATTCGGAATCGAGGCATCTAGCGGTTTTGTAGAGCCCATCTCTTCCTGAAACTGGTTCATGATCGACTGAACATCTAAGCGGAGGTATTCGGCATACGATCTAACAAATCCCCTCAGGAAGGCCTTTGGCGGCAGTCGATCGTGATCGCCGTCCTCGATGGATTGCAGGACTTTCAAAGAAATTTTTGTGCCAAAAGAAACTTCGTTCAGGCTGACCCCGGCGCGTTCTCGGGCTTCTTTCAGTATTTGACCTGTCAGTTTCATGTGGTCCTATCGAATCGTTTGTAGAGCCGCCTTAGCCTTCACGGCAAATGGACTCGTGGGCGTATCCTTCAGAATGGCTTGAAGAGTCGCAATGGCTTTTTCCTTCTGGCCCATTCCAAATTGGCTTAACCCCTTGATGTAGTTAAATTCGTCCGCGAACTCCTTACAAGTTTTTATAGCCTCTGTCAGCACATCCTCTGCGCGCTGATAGAGCCCGTCCAGAAATAGAGTTTGCCCATAGACCCCATAGGCGGGGCAAATGGGTTTCCCAAAGCGGAGGGACTCCATAGCGGATTCTTTTGCAAGTTGAACCTCGCCTTTTCTGAGATAGCCCAAAGCCAGATTGAAGTGGGCCTTCTCTTGGGAAAGATATTTGAGATTCTTTGTGAGTAGTTTGAGAACCTGAATCCCCTCGTCGGTGCGGCCCATTTCAATGTACACCAACCCCAGGTTGTTCTGAGCATCCAAGTAGTCGGGCTTCAACTCGATCGCTTTTTGAAAGTTCTCTACAGCCTGCTCGAAGCGGCCTCGGCGGAAGTAGGCCATTCCAAGAGCGTTATAGAGTTCGGGATTGTTTGGGTCCTGTTTTTTGACTTCGGCCAGGGTTTGGAAGGCCCGCGCTGTATTGCCGGCATGGATCTGGCTGTTTGCCAGGTCGATTTTCATTTGGGCGACTGTGCGTTCCTCCTTCTTCGCGTTCAACAAACTACAGCCCGTGAGGAGAATGGAGGCAAGGACACAGCAAAAGAGATTTTTGGGCTCAAAATTCACCGTGTCATTTTAACCGCGAGGAACTGAGTCCCACAACCAAAAGGACCATTGCTTATCGCGTCAACGTCACTGCGGTCTCCACGTGGAATGTTTGAGGAAACATATCGAAGGGCTGAACTTCCTGAATTTGAAATTGGGGAGCGACGTCCTGAAGCCGCTGGATGTCCCGAACCAAATTCTGTAGGTCACAGCCGATCCAGAGAACCTGCTTTGGGTTGAGCCGTCCAAGTCTCTCCACGGCTCCTGCGGAGAGTCCCATCCGCGGAGGATCCAAGACCACTCCGAAATCTGTCAAAGGCTCATGGTGCATGAGAAAACGCTCCACGTCCTCGGCGACCCAATCCACATGAGGAAGGTGGGCAGAAAGCTTTCGAGCGGTTTTAACAGCACGTTCGTTGAGTTCCACGCCCGTAAAGCGTGTGTTCGGAAGGGCCTCCGCGAGAGGAATCGTGAAATTGCCACGCCCTGCGCAGAGATCCAACACGTGCATCGGCTTCCAGTGGGTCACGCGCTCCAGGACCCATGAGACCAGCATTTGATTCACTTCCGAGTTGATTTGGGAAAATCCAAACTCCATCCCCTGCACCTGATCCACCGATCTTCCGAGGGACCCGTTGCTGAACACTTCCAGTTCCACACTTGAGTTCGCAGGCGGAGTGCGCCGCAGATCTGCCAGCGCTTTATTGATCGCGGGGTGTGCGATCGCGCAACTGTCCACATCACAAAGCCGATGACTTCGGCGCTCATGAAAGCCAACGCGATTGCCGTCAATTTTGAATTGGACTCTTCGTCTGTAATTCCATCCAGACTCCGTTCCGGCGCAGAGGGGGATGGCTTCGTTCCAAAGCTTGGCCCGGGAAAAAGCCTCCTGCACGAGCGCTGTTTTTGTCTCACGTTGGAACGCAAGGGGGAGGTGCTGCCAATGACAGCCGCCGCAGGAGCCAAAAAATTTGCAAAGAGGGAGTGTACGTTGTGAGCTCGAGGTCACAAGTTCTTGAAGCTCGGCGCGTGCAAAATTTTTTTTCACTTCGGTCAAACGCGCCCGAACGAAATCGCCCGGGGCAGTGAAGGGAACAAACACAACAACACCGCTTGTTCGCCCCAGGCCCTCTCCTCCGTAGGCCAACTTATCAATTGAGAGCTCGACAACATCGCCGGCCCTCAATTTTCGAGGAGCCGAGGAAGAGTTACGGATTGCAGATCTCGTGCTTTTCAAAGAACAGAGCAATTTCTCGTTGAGCACTGGCCAGACTGTCGCTTCCATGCACTGCGTTTTCTCCCACAGAGTCAGCATAGAGAGCTCGGATCGTGCCTGGGTTCGCTTTCTTTGGATCCGTTGCTCCCATGACTTCGCGATTTTTCAAAACCGCGTTTTCACCGGAGAGGACCATGAGAAGAACGGGACCTGAAGTCATGAAGCTCACAAGTTCGCCGAAAAAAGGTCGGGCTTTGTGTTCCGCGTAGAACTCCTCGCATTTTGTTTTGGAAATCATCGCCAATTTTGCGGCGGCAATTTTGAGTCCCGCGTTTTCAAGCTTTTGAACGATGGGACCGATTGCGTGTTTTTTTACGGCGTTCGGTTTGATAATGCTAAACGTTTGTTCCATTGCCATTTGGGTCTCCTTTGGATCGATACCCTCGTTCATAGTGGAGCAGGAACGCACCATCAAGACAAAACCTAACAGGATTCTAAAGATTACTCTCGCACGGCTCGTGTAATTGGTGAATCATGAGTGGCAATTGACGCGGGTGTCTTGAGTCCCGCTCAAGGGGGGTCGATATGGCGAGCGCGAGGACTTTTGGGTTCCTAGTCGCTGGGTTGTTGTGTGTGTCGGTCGTTCATGGGGCTGTCCTTGTCAACGGTGCGGGAGCGACATTCCCCTACCCAATCTATACGAAATGGGTTTCAGAATTTAAGAAGGAAAACCCGGAGGTTGAAATTAACTATCAACCCGTCGGGAGCGGCGGAGGAATTCGCCAGTTGGTGGATAGAACTGTGGATTTTGGGGCTTCTGATGCGCCGATGTCCGACGAACAGTTGGCAAAAGCGGGCACGAAAATTTTGCATCTCCCGACGGTCTTGGGTGCGGTGGTTCTGACTTACAATGTTCCGGGCGTGGCAAAAGCGATTCGGCTGACGCCAGAAATTCTCTCAGAAATTTACCTCGGAAAAGTCACTCGCTGGGACCATGAGATGCTCAAAAAAGAAAATCCAGGCGTTGCGTTTCCTGAGAAACTGCCGATCATCGTCGTCTATCGTTCCGACGGAAGCGGAACAACAGCTGTTATTACGGACTATCTTGCCAAGACGGCACATGCCTTTAAGGAAAAAGTGGGACAGGGCACGGCTGTTCGATGGCCTGTGGGTTTAGGCGGGCGCGGGAATGAGGGTGTTACCGGGTTGGTCAAACACACCAAAGGAGCCCTCGGCTACGTTGAGCTTGCGTTTGCTGAAACAAACAAACTCCCGGTCGCTCACCTCCGAAATCGCGCGGGCGAGTTTATAGCGCCAAGTGCCGATTCGGTCACTGCCGCCGCCGAAGGTGCGCTCAAAACCATCCCGGATGATTTTCGGGTTTCAATTACCAACCCCGATGGAAAACAAGCTTACCCCATCGCTGCACTGACGTACTTGTTGGTTTACCAGGAGATGAAGAAAGAAAAGGGTGTCCCCCTCGTGCAGTTTCTTAAATGGGCCCTTGGAAAGGGACAGGGATTTGCAAAGCCTTTGAGCTATGCGGCGCTCCCCGCAAGCCTGCAGAAGAAAGTGGAAGAGCGAATCAAAACAATTCAGTTGAAGGATTGAGAGGTTCCTCCCAAGATGGGGTGGACCAAGGGGTCAGCGTTGTTCCAGAACCCGAAGCGAATTAAAGAAACCAACCGGCAAGATCGGGTTTTTCGCGGTTTTTTGCGTGGCCTTGCCTTTGTGGTCTTCTTTCTCCTGGGAGCAATGGTATTGGACCTCGTGAAACACTCGCTCCCGACGCTCACCTCCCAGGGGCATCGATTTCTTTTCAACCCGAACTGGGATCCGGTTCAAAGCAACTTTGGCGCCCTCTCATTTATCTTTGGAACGCTGGTGACGAGTATTGGTGCTCTGATTCTTGCGGTGCCTGTGAGTTTTGGGGTCGCGCTGTTTCTGACGGAACTTGCGCCCGGTTGGCTTTCTCGCCCCATGGGTTTTATGGTGGACATGCTGGCGGCCGTGCCGAGTGTGATCTATGGATTGTGGGGGATTTTTGTGGTGTGCCCTTGGCTTCAGCAGAGCGTTGAGCCGTGGTTACAGGAGCGCTTTGAATTTCTGCCTTTGTTTCAGGGGCCAGCCTACGGAGTGGGCATCCTTGCCGCATGCATCATCTTGGCAATTATGATTATTCCCACCATCTCGGCCATGAGTCGTGAGGTGTTTCGGAGCGTTCCGACCTCGAATCGTGAGGCAGCCTTGGCCCTGGGCGCGACCCGCTGGGAGATGATCCAGATTGGAGTTTTGGGAAGCAGTTTTTCTGGAATGATCGGAGCGGTGATGTTGGGCTTTGGCAGAGCTCTGGGTGAAACGATGGCGGTGACCATGGTGATCGGCAATCGTGCGGACATTGGTTGGTCGTTGTTTGCGCCGGCCCAGACCATGGCCAGTGTGATCGCAAACGAGTACGGAGAGGCGATGGCAACTCAGCACTTGTCCGCGCTCACCACTGTCGGATTGGCGCTGCTTTTGGTTTCAATGGTGATCAATGGATTTGCCCGCTGGGTTGTTCACCGCGTGCAGCGAGCACAGGGGATTTCTAGATGAAGTCGCGCTATTCCTTTCGCAAGTTCAAGAACTCGGTGATGCTTTCCCTCCTTGGGGCGATGGCGGCGTTTGCTATCGTTCCGCTTGTTTTGGTCCTCACCCACGTGCTGAGAAAGGGCGGAAGCGCGATCAATTGGGACTTCTTCTTTGCGCTTCCGAAACCTGTCGGAGAGTCCGGTGGTGGCCTTGCGAATGCCTTTGTTGGAAGTGCGGTTTTACTTGGACTGGCGTCGGTTCTCGGGGTTCCGTTCGGAATCGCCACGGGGATTTATCTGGCCGAGTATGGCCGAGGGCGCATTGCCTTTTTTCTGCGTTTTGCGATCGACCTGCTGACAAGTGTTCCTTCGATTGTGATTGGTCTGTTTGCGTACTCGTTTGTTGTGAAGCCAATGAAGACGTTCTCTGCTCACGCTGGTGGATTTGCGCTGGCAATCATTTTGGTTCCAATTGTCGCGAAATCGACGGAAGAAATGCTGAAGCTCGTGCCCAAGACGGTGCGAGAGGCCGGACTGGCTCTGGGAATTCCGCGCTGGCGGGTGATTTTGAGCCTTGTACTTCGAGGTTCCGCCGGAGGAGTTTTGACCGGCGTGATCCTTGCGATGGCCCGGGTGATCGGAGAAACAGCGCCGATTCTTTTTACAGCGTTTAACAATCGGGGATTTTCCCGTAGTTTGGATCAGCCCATTGCCTCACTTCCGGTCACAATCTACACCTACGCGATCAGTCCCTATGAAGAATGGCATGCGCAGGCTTGGGCGGGAGCTCTGGTTCTGATGCTGTTCGTCCTTGTGATTAATTTGTTTTCGAGGTTCCTTGCAGTAAGGAAGGGGCTTTCATGAGATCTGTCACGAATGCTCTCTTGGACGTCCGTAAGCTTCATGCCTACTTTGGTGCATTTCATGCGGTGAAGGGGGTTTCGCTGGGTGTGGAGTCGAATCAAGTGGTGGCGTTGATCGGTCCATCCGGTTGCGGGAAATCGACTTTCTTGAGGTGCTTGAATCGACTCCATGAGGAAGTTCCTGGGGCTCGTGTTGAGGGTGAGGTGCTTCTCGCCGGCGAAAACATTTATGACCGCTTTGCAGATCCTGTGGCTGTCCGTCAAAAGATTGGAATGGTTTTTCAGAAACCCAATCCGTTTCCGGGACTGTCCGTTTTTGAGAATGTGGCCGTCGGGCCGCGTCTCTTGGGGACAACTCAACGTGCGCGTCTTGAAGAGATCGTTGAAAGTTCGCTGAAACAGGCGGCCATCTGGGATGAGGTGAAGGACAAATTGAAGTCTCCTGGACTGAGTCTCTCCGGGGGCCAACAACAGAGGCTGTGCATTGCGCGCACGCTTGCGATCCAGCCACCGGTGGTGCTGATGGACGAGCCGACCAGTGCTTTGGATCCGATCTCGACCGCGAAAATCGAGGAATTGATTGTTGAGCTGCGATCAAAGGTGACCATTGTGATTGTGACTCACAATATGCAGCAGGCCGCTCGGGTTTCCGACGCGACGGCCTTCTTTTTGTTGGGGGAGCTTGTAGAGACCGGGATCACCAAGGACATTTTTACGAAGCCAAAAGAGAAGCGGACCGAAGACTACATCACGGGGCGATTTGGTTGACTCAAGGAGCGAGAATGGAACGAAGGATTGATCAACGGGGTTCGGAGCTCAAGGCACTTGTTCTCGAGATGGGCGGGCAGGTGGAAAAAGCCGTGGAGATTGTGGCTTCGGCTCTTCATCAACGGGATAAAACTTTGTTGGAAGCCGTCTGGCCCATTGAGGAAAAAATCAATCGCGCCCACATGGCCGTGGACGACGCCTGTCTTGAGGTCCTTGCGACGCAATCACCGCTTGCATCAGATTTGCGTTTGATACTTGCACTCATCAAAATCAATACGGATTTGGAGCGAATGGGTGATCAAGCCGTCAATATCGCACACAATTTGAAACACTACCTGGAATCCCCTGGAATCAACCACGGAATTGATTTTGCGAACGGCACGGACTTTGTCCGATCCATGGTGCGCGGTGCCCTGGAGGCTCTTTCCAAACTGGACGTTGCATGTGCAGAGAAAGTTCTGGCTCAAGATGATGTTGTCGACCAAATGAAGCACAATATTTTTCGAAAGATGGTCACTTTTATAGGGGAGAATCCAAAGATGTCCGAGCAAGCTCTGGCTCTGATTTTGATAGCGCGTAACCTAGAACGTCTTGGGGACCATGCAACGAACATTGCCGAAGACGTGATTTTTGCGGTAACGGGAAGGGACGTTCGTCACGGTGGAGGTGGTTTATGAGTGCTCCTGCGGCTAAGATTCTGGTTGTTGAGGACGAAAAGGATATTCGTGATCTCATCGCGCTTCACCTCCGTAGATCCAATTACACCGTGGAAGAAGCGACCACCGGCGAAGAGGCGATTCAAAAGATGAGTGCAAACAGCTACGGAATGGTGGTTCTTGACTGGATGCTACCTCAGGTGAGTGGCATGGATGTTCTGCGGTGGCTCAGGGATCAGGCCAATTTTGTTTCGATGCCTGTTTTGCTTCTCACGGCGAAGGCGTCAACCAGCGACATCGTTTTTGGTCTGGAGTCCGGTGCCGACGATTACATGACCAAACCCTTTGAGCCGGTTGTTTTGTTGGCGCGCGTGCGGGCTTTGCTGCGGCGTCAGCCTTCGGAGGCATTGGCGCCTCACAAGACGGATGACATTGTCATCGGCGATTTGACGATCAACCCGAGCACGCACGCGGCAACCTTCAAAGGTCAGCCACTGGAACTCACGCCCAGTGAGTTCAAGCTTCTTCATGCCCTTGCCCAGAATCGAGGGCGAGTCCTCACGCGGGACAAGCTGATCCATTTGGTTCAAGGAGAGGGCGTCAGCGTTGTTGATCGTGCTATCGATACTCACGTCTTCGGCCTCAGAAAGAAAATGGGCGACAGTTCCCACTTCATTGAGACCGTGCGGGGCGTCGGTTACCGCATCAATTTCGCCAATTAGGGGCTGTTGACGTTTTGTTGGACGTCGTGAGGGATCGAAAATCAGCGGAGTGTAAGGCGCGAGGAGGAGGCAAAGCCCAAGCTCTGTCGACGACGAGCAACGCTGCAATGCGCTTATTTGCGATCCCGCAGGAGTCAGGACAAATCGTCAACAGCCCCTAGTTTGTACGGATTCAGCGGGGCACGCGCTCCCCGGGGCGAGACTCTCTCCCGAGTGTAATATACTTTCCGATTGCACCGCCCCGGGGATTTTTCGTCGCCCAAAGGGGGGGTAGGTTTTTCGGATCGCTGGCGACTTCATACTTCTGTCCCTTGTTTTGATCTTTGTTGGTCGGTGGCTGCACCTGTTCATGCCTGTCTTTGTCGGTGGGGTTATCCAGAGTCTGACCATGTTCTCCAGCAGGCAGCCTTCGCCGTTCTAAGATTCTCTCACCTATTGTAGCAGCAATATCGTGAATCCGAGTTCTCATTTTGTCGTTGAGATTTTTTTACCTTCGGTCACATTGTTTTCAACCCCAAAGTGAACGCAACAGCTCTGAATAAACATGTTTTCGGAGGCGGAGGTTTCTTGAAGAAAAGAAGAGTTCTAGCCCCTCAGTCCAAGAGCCCTCGTCAGCCCAAGCAGATGGATTTCTTCGGGAAGGTGGATTCTTTTTATGGGGGAAGCCTCAGAACCACCCGGAAAAGTAGACAGACGCAAAGACCCTTGGCCGTGAGAAAGTCCATGCATGTGGTGCTGAGATCTTCAAAGGCCAAGGGAGCTAGGTCCTTTCAAAGCGCTAGGAATGCTGGAAAGA
>FRDC01001438.1_pt2 | contig 12989 bp, 8 predicted proteins | sample 1106171 | NCBI WGS metagenome assembly FRDC01 (sample SAMEA3930566, study PRJEB13176) | freshwater metagenome | biome: Drinking water system; feature: drinking water; material: water | place: Singapore | collected 2014-12-20
TCGCGGAACCCCGCGCGCCCGAATGCGCCATCATGTAGACGGAGTTCAGGACCCCGGCCGACTTGGGCTTGGAGATTTCTTTCATCATCTCGTCCGCAACCTGGTCGGTGCAGGAAGACCAGATGTCGACGACCTTATTGTACTTCTCGCCCTTGGTGATGAGACCGTCCTGATACTGCTGCTCGTATTCCTTGACGCGGTCTTTCGCGGCATTGACAAGCGTCTGCTTGGCCTCGGGGATGATGAGGTCATCTTTACCGAACGAAATACCGGCCTTGCAGGCATAGCTGAAGCCCAGAGCCATCATCCTGTCGCAGAAGATGACCGTGCGCTTCTGACCGCAATAGCGGTAGACGACGTCGATGATCGACGAAATTTCTTTCTTCGTCAGGACGCGGTTGATGAGCGAGAACGGAACGCTGTAATGACGCGGCAGAACTTCGGACAAAAGCATGCGGCCCGGCGTCGTTTCGACGATCTGGGTCATGGGTATGCCTTCTTCATCGACCGTCCTGTAGCGTGCCTTGACCTTGGCGTGCAGATCGACGCTCTTGCTGAAAAGCGCGTGCTGGATTTCGCCGATGTCACCAAAAACCGTCCCTTCCCCTTTCATGCCATCAAAGGCCAGGGAGAGGTGATAGATGCCAAGAACGATGTCCTGCGACGGAACGATGACGGGCTTGCCGTCCGACGGGCGCAGGATGTTGTTCGTCGACATCATGAGAACACGAGCTTCAAGCTGCGATTCGACCGACAGAGGCACGTGTACCGCCATCTGGTCGCCGTCGAAGTCGGCGTTGAACGCGGTGCAGACCAGCGGATGAAGCTGGATCGCCTTGCCTTCAATCAGGACGGGTTCAAACGCCTGAATGCCAAGACGGTGCAGCGTCGGCGCGCGGTTCAGAAGAACCGGGTGCTCGCGGATAACTTCCTCGAGAATGTCCCACACTTCGGGGCGTTCTTTTTCAACCATGCGCTTGGCGGCCTTGACCGTGGTCGAGAGGCCATAGAGTTCAAGCTTGTTGTAGATGAAAGGCTTGAAGAGCTCGAGCGCCATTTTCTTCGGCAAACCGCATTGGTGCAGTTTCAGTTCGGGGCCGACGACGATAACCGAACGGCCCGAGTAATCGACACGCTTGCCGAGCAGGTTTTGGCGGAAGCGGCCCTGTTTGCCCTTGAGCATGTCGGCGAGCGACTTGAGCGGGCGCTTGTTCGCGCCAGTAATGACGCGGCCGCGGCGGCCATTGTCGAAAAGGGCATCGACCGCTTCCTGCAGCATGCGTTTTTCGTTGCGCACGATGATGTCGGGCGCCTTGATTTCCATCAGCTTACCCAGACGGTTGTTGCGGTTGATGACGCGGCGGTAAAGATCGTTGAGATCCGAGGTCGCGAAGCGGCCGCCGTCGAGAGGAACAAGCGGGCGCAGTTCCGGCGGAATGACCGGAACGACATCAAGGACCATCCATTCAGGACGCGTGCCTGAAGCAAGGAAGGCCTCGACAAGCTTGAGACGCTTGACGAGCTTTTTCTTCTTGGCCTCAGAAGTCGAGGTTGCAAGTTCTTCTTCGATCTTTTTCTTATCATTCGCCAGGTTGACGCGGGAGAGAATTTCTTTCAGTGCCTCGGCGCCGATGCCAGCGCGGAAAGATTCCTCGCCGTACTGGTCTTGCGCCGTTGCGAACTCTTCCTCGGTCAAAAGCTGGAACATCTTGAGCGCGGTAACGCCCGGCTCGGTCACGATATAGCTTTCGAAATAAAGGACCTTTTCAAGATCTTTCAGGGTGATGTCGAGCATGAGGCCGATGCGCGAGGGCAGCGACTTCATGAACCAGATGTGCGCCACGGGCGAGGCCAGCTGGATATGCCCCATGCGGTCGCGGCGGACTTTGGACAGCGTGACTTCAACTCCGCACTTTTCGCAGATGATGCCTTTGTACTTCATCCGCTTGTACTTGCCGCAAAGGCATTCATAATCCTTCACGGGGCCAAAGATGCGGGCGCAGAACAGGCCGTCTTTTTCCGGCTTGAAGGTGCGGTAGTTGATCGTTTCGGGCTTCTTGATCTCGCCGTACGACCAGCTCAGGATCTGCTCCGGGCTTGCGATCGCGATGCGGATCTGGTCGAAGCTTTGGGGGCTTCCGACTTGTCCGAACAAGTTCATGACTTCTTTGTTCATAAGGTTTCTCCCGCTATTCCTGATTTCCGTTATACGTTGCTCTGTTTCAGATCGACATTAAGACCAAGCGACCGCAATTCCTTCACCAAGACGTTGAAGGATTCGGGGATGCCGATTTCAAACGTGTCCTCGCCGCGGACGACCGACTCGTAAGCCTTGGTGCGGCCCGCGACGTCGTCCGACTTGACAGTAAGCATTTCCTGAAGCGTATAGGCCGCGCCGTAAGCCTGAAGCGCCCACACCTCCATCTCCCCGAAGCGCTGGCCGCCGAACTGGGCCTTGCCGCCAAGGGGCTGCTGGGTGACGAGCGAATAAGGACCGATCGAACGCGCATGGATCTTGTCGTCGACCAGGTGGTGCAGCTTCAGCATATAGATGTAGCCGACCGTCACCTGACGCTCGAAAGTCTCGCCCGTGCGGCCGTCAGTCAGCGTGACCTGGCCGGTTTTGGACAGGCCCGCCTGCTCGAGCAGCGCGTCGATGTCCTTCTGGCTCGCCCCGTCGAAAACAGGGGTTGCCATCGGAACGCCCACGCGAACGTTGCTGGCCATCTCGAGAAGATCCGCGTCTTTCAGAAGCGTGACTTCTTCCTTATAGGCTTTCTCGCCGTAGGCAACCTTGAGGTTGGAATGCAGCTCCTTCATGTCTTTCTCAAAGGAGGTTCCTTTTTCCTTCGCCCTTGCGATGCGGTCGACGACCTGGCCGATTTGTTTGCCAAGACGCGCCGACGCCCATCCCAGGTGCGTTTCAAGGATCTGTCCCACGTTCATCCGGCTGGGAACGCCCAGCGGGTTGAGAACGATGTCAACCGGTGTGCCGTCATCAAGATAGGGCATGTCAGCCAGCGGCATGATGCGCGAGACGACCCCTTTGTTGCCGTGACGTCCGGCCATCTTGTCGCCGGGCTGGATCTTGCGCTTCACAGCCACGAAGACCTTGACCATTTTCATGACGCCGGGCGGCAGTTCGTCGCCGCGCTGGAGCTTCTCGACCTTGTTTTCGAAGCGCTGATTGATGTCTTCCACCGCGCGGTCGAAGACCTGGCCCATTTCCTCGATCGCGGACATGGTTTTCTCGTCCGTGACGACGATTTCGCGCCATTCGTGCTTCTTGCTGTCGTCAAGCATGTCGGGCGTGATCTTGTCGCCTTTCTTGACGCCCGCGATTGCCTTGGCCAGCGTTTCGCCGACCAGCATTTCCTTGAGACGGCCGTAGAAGCCACGCTCGTAAATGCGGCGTTCGTCGTCGCGGTCTTTCGCCAGGCGTTCGATCTCGGCGCGCTCGATCGACATCGCGCGCGGATCCTTGTCGACGCCGCGGCGCGAGAAGACGCGCACTTCAACAATCGTCCCCGACACGCCCGGCGGCAGGCGCAGCGAGGTGTCTTTCACGTCGGATGCTTTCTCGCCGAAGATGGCGCGCAGAAGCTTTTCCTCCGGCGTCATCGGGCTTTCGCCTTTCGGCGTTACTTTACCGACAAGAATATCGCCAGCCTGGACTTCCGCGCCGATGTAAACGATGCCGGCCTCGTCAAGATGCTTGAGGCCTTCTTCGCCCACGTTCGGAATGTCGCGGGTGATGTCTTCCTGGCCCAGCTTGGTGTCGCGGGCGGCGACTTCAAATTCCTCGATGTGGATCGAGGTGAAGACGTCGTCGCGCACGATGCGCTCGGACAGCAGGATGGAGTCTTCAAAGTTGTAGCCGTTCCACGGCATGAACGCGACCAGCACGTTGCGGCCGAGCGCAAGTTCGCCCAGATCCGTCGACGGGCCGTCGGCAATGATGTCGCCGGCTTCGATCTTGTCGCCGACGCGCACCAGCGGACGCTGCGTGATGCAGGTGCTCTGGTTCGAGCGCTGGAACTTGGAAAGCTTGTAAATATCAACGGTCGAGCGGGAACTGTCTTTCTCTCCCACCGCGTGGATAACGATACGGTTGGAGTCGACCTGGTCGACGATGCCCGAGCGGACGGCGGCAATGGCCGAGCCCGAATCGCGCGCGACCGTGCCTTCCATGCCCGTGCCCACGATCGGGGCGTCGGAACGCAGGAGCGGAACCGCCTGGCGTTGCATGTTCGATCCCATGAGCGCGCGGTTGGCGTCGTCGTTCTCAAGGAACGGGATGAGCGCGGCGGCAACCGAGACGATCTGCTTGGGCGAAACGTCGATAAACTGGATCGTTTCACGCGGAGCCAGGATGTTGTCACCCGCCTGGCGGCAGGAAACAAGCTCGTTCGCGAACGCGCCTTTGGCGTCGAGTTCGGCGTTGGCCTGAGCAATCGTGTATTTGCCCTCCTCCATCGCCGACATATAAATGACCTCGTCCGTTACCTTGCCGTTGACGATCTTGCGGTACGGGCTTTCGATGAAGCCATACTGGTTGATGCGGGCATAGGTCGAGAGCGAGTTGATAAGACCGATGTTCGGACCTTCCGGCGTTTCAATCGGGCAGATGCGGCCATAGTGCGTCGGGTGAACGTCGCGCACCTCAAAGCCGGCACGCTCGCGCGTCAGACCGCCTGGTCCCAGCGCCGACAGGCGGCGCTTGTGGGTGATTTCGGAGAGCGGGTTGGTCTGGTCCATGAACTGGGAGAGCTGCGACGAGCCGAAAAACTCGCGCACCGCGCCAGCCGCGGGTTTTGCGTTGATCAGGTCATGCGGCATGGCCGTGTCGATGTCGACCGACCCCATGCGCTCGCGGATCGCGCGTTCCATGCGCAGAAGACCGACGCGGAACTGGTTTTCCATGAGCTCGCCGACCGAACGCACCCGGCGGTTGCCAAGGTGGTCGATGTCGTCGGTTTCGCCACGGCCGTCTTTAAGTTCGACCAGGATTCTCAGGATGGAGAAAATGTCTTCCTTGCGCAGAACGCGGACCTGGTCCGAGGTCTGGAAGTCAAGACGGCCGTTCATCTTGACGCGGCCGACGGGCGACAGATCGTAACGCTCGTTGTCGAAGAACAGGCCGTAGAACAGGTTATCGGCCGATTCCAGCGTCGGGGGTTCGCCCGGACGCATGACGCGGTAGATGTCCATGAGGGCTTCTTCGCGGTTGCGGCACTTGTCGGCCGCCAGCGTGTTGCGGATATAGCCGCCGACGTTGAGGTGGTCGATCGCCAGCGTCTCAAGGGTTTTAAGGCCCAGCTTTTCAATCTTCTCGAACGACTTGGCGGTGATTTCGTCACCCGCTTCGAACGCGACCTCGCCGGTTTTGTCATCGGCGATGTTGCGGGCAAGATAAGCGCCCACCAGTTCGTCATTCTGAACGAGAACTTCTTTCAGGCCGTCTTCTTCAAGCTTGCGGGCCTGGCGTGCCGTAACCTTGGTCCCGGCCTGCACCACAACCTTGCCGTTTTTTGCGTCGATCAGATCGAACCTGATCTTGATGCCGCGATAGCGGTCGCCGACATAAGCCGTTTTCCAGCCCTTGGGCGTCTTTTCAAAGGAAATGATCTTGTAGAAAGAATGCAGGATTTCTTCCTTGGAAAGGCCCTGGATCTTCGCGGGATCAACCGGCTTGTTCGCCTTGCGCTGGCGCTCGCGGTATTTGGTCGATTCATCGCTGTCGAGCGCCATAAGCATGGTCGAAACCGGCAGCTTGCGGCGGCGGTCGATGCGGACATAAACGAGATCCTTGGCGTCAAATTCAAAATCCAGCCACGAACCGCGGTACGGAATGACGTGCGCGGCAAAAAGATATTTGCCCGACGAATGGGTCTTGCCCTGGTCGTGATCGAAGAACACGCCCGGCGAACGGTGCATCTGGGAGACGATCACGCGCTCGGTCCCATTGATGACGAAAGTGCCGTTGTCAGTCATGAGCGGGATGTCGACCATATAGACATCCTGTTCCTTGATGTCGCGGATCGAACGCAGCCCCGAATCTTCGTCAATGTCGAATACGGTCAGACGCAGGGTCACGCGCAAGGGCGCCGCATAGGTCATGCCGCGCTGCTGGCACTCATCCACGTCGTATTTGGGATATTCAAGTTCATACTTCACAAAGTCGATCTCGGCGCGCTCGGCAAAGTCGCGGATCGGGAACACGGACTTGAAAACCTCCTGCAGGCCTTCGGTCACGCGGTCGTCGGCGCGGACGTCGCGCTGCAAAAACTTCTCATAGGACGTGCGCTGCACTTCGATCAGGTTGGGCATGTCGCAGACTTCGGGAATGCTTCCAAAGCTGCGGCGGATGCGCTTGCGCCCCGTGAATGTCATCGCCTGCTTGATTACTTTCTTTGCTGCTGCCGTCATTTTTTTACCCTTTTGCCTTTTGTCGTTCGATCGCTCGTCTTGTTCAGTACAAAAAACCAGTCCAGAAACGCCAAATCCCGCGCTGCATATGTCATGCGGCGCAGGTCCAACGTGAAAATCTTTATTTATCCAGCCCCGTCAAAATCCCTCTGCCCTTTTTCCTGCCCTGATCCAGCAGAAAGGGGTGGCCGGCAAAACAAAGCCGGCCACCCGATCCAGTGTGAAAGAAAAAACCTTACTTGAGTTCGACTTTCGCGCCGACTGCTTCAAGTTTCTTCTTGATTTCTTCAGCTTCTGCCTTCGGCACGCCCTGCTTGAGCGGCTTCGGAGCGCCTTCAACCAGGTCTTTCGCCTCTTTCAGGCCAAGACCGGTGACAGCACGGACTTCTTTAATGACTTCGATTTTCTTGTCGCCGGAAGCGGCAAGAACGAGGTCAAAGGAGTCTTTTGCTTCAGCCGGAGCAGCGCCACCGGCGCCGCCAACAGCCGCAACTGCGACCGGTGCTGCAGCCGAAACGCCCCATTTTTCTTCGAGCATTTTCGACAGTTCAGCTGCTTCGAGAACGGTCAGTTTCGACAGTTCGTCGACGATTTTTGCGAGATCAGCCATTTATTTTCTCCTTAAAGTTAGTAACAAGTTGTTAGTTGTTGATATTCGACTTTAAACCAGCGTTAGCCTTTCTTGGCATAAGCACCGATGACGCGAGCCACCTGTCCTGCCGGAGCCTGAGCAAGCGTCGCCAGTCTTGTTGCCGGCGTGACGAGCATGCCAAGCAACTTGGCACGAAGCTCGTTCAGCGACGGCAGCTTGGCCAGGGTTTCAATCCCCGACTTGTCCAGCAACTTGTCGCCAAGCGCACCGCCCAACAGAACGAATTTTTCGTTCTCCTTGGCGAATTCATACGCGATTCTGGCGGCCGCTACCGGGTCTTTCGACGCTGCAACAACTGTAGGTCCTTTGAACATGGAAGCCAGCTGCTCGTACTTTGTGCCTTTAAGGGCACGCAGGGCAAGCCGGTTCTTGGTCACTTTGACGCTGATGGACTCGGCACTCATCTTCTTGCGCAGGCCATTAAACAGGTTAGCCGTCAGACCCATGTTATGGGCGAGGACAACCAGATGGTTCTGCTCAAGCGTTTGGTGCAAAGACTCAACAGCTTCAGCTTTTTGTGCACGATCCACGGGATATTCTCCGTTTTATATTTGGCTTTGGGGATTTTCATCCTTTGGCCGGGTTGCACTTAATAGATTCTTCAACCTTGAAGAACCCACCTATTCCTGCCCGAAGAACCAAGCCGTAAAACTTGTCTTCTCCTTGTCTATTACGGGCGGTTTTTAAGCCCCTTGCGAGGCGCCCGTAGTCTTGGACAGGTCTTTCCGGTTTTTAAGGCCGGAAAATTCTTTTTGCAGCCGTTAAGCCGCTTCCTTCAACAGGCTTGAAAGATCAAGCCGGATGCCGGGGCCCATCGTCGAGCTGATGGTCACCTTCTTGACGTAGGTCCCTTTCGCGCCCGAGGGCTTGGCTTTCATGATCGCGTCATAGAAAGCGCGAACGTTTTCAGCGAGCGCCTTTTCCGTGAAGCTGGCCTTGCCGACGCCCGCCTGGACGATCCCCGCCTTTTCAGCGCGGAACTCGACCGAGCCGCCTTTGGCCGCCTTGACCGCTCCCGCCACATCGGGCGTGACCGTGCCAAGTTTCGGGTTGGGCATGAGGCCTTTGGGACCCAGCACCTGGCCGAGTTTACCCACGAGAGGCATCATGTCGGGTGTCGCAATGCAGCGATCGAAATCAATCTCGCCCTTTTGCACCTTGGCGGCCAGATCGTCGTCACCGACGATGTCGGCGCCCGCCTTGCGTGCCGCTTCGGCCTTGTCGCCCTTGGCGAAAACCGCGACGCGGACTTTCTTGCCCGTGCCGTTGGGAAGAAGAACCATGCCGCGGACATTCTGGTCCGAATGGCGCGGATCGACCGTGAGGTTGATCGAAAGATCGATCGTCTCGTCGAATTTCGCGGTAGCGCCGGACTTGATGATCTTGACGGCTTCGTCAAGTTTCATGATCGTGCCGGGCGTGCGCTTGGTGGCGGATGCCTTGTAACGTTTGGAATGACGACGTTCTGCCATCTTAACCTCCCACCACTTCAAGGCCCATCGACCGCGCGGAACCAGCAATGATTTTTGCTGCCGCGTCAATGTCGTGAGCGTTCAAGTCTTTCATCTTGATTTTTGCGATCTCTTTTACCTGATCCATCGTCACCTTGCCGCAGATCGCGGTGCCCGGCGTCTTGCTGCCGGATTCAATCTTGGCCGCCTTCTTCAGGAAGTAGCTGGCAGGCGCCGTCTTCATGATGAAGGTGAACGAACGATCCTGATAAACCGTGATGATCACGGGGATCGGCATGCCGGGTTCCATCGCTTGAGTCTGCGCGTTGAACGCCTTGCAGAATTCCATGATGTTCACGCCGCGCTGACCCAGCGCCGGGCCGATCGGCGGGGCGGGCTTGGCGTCGCCTGCAGGAACCTGCAGGTTGATGTAACCTGTGATCTTCTTTGCCATGTCACTCTCGTTTCAAGTTTAGCGGTCCAGACGGGGCAAGCCCCTCCCGCAAGCATTCCAGGCATGAGCATGGAAGCGCGGGCCCTTACGCGCAAAGGCGCGCGGGGGCAAGGGGGGGCAACATGGACCGCCCGGCGGCTATGACGGGGGAGGCTGTACAAAGCGATCGACGTGTCCGTAACCCGTCATCCCGGCCTTGAGCCGGGATCCCGCTTCTTTCTTCGGCCGTTGATAAAGCGGGGCCCCGGATCACGTCCGGGGTGACGGGGTTGGGCGCGCGCGGGGCATTGCACGCGTCTAAATCTACGCGACGCGGCGTCCCATGTCGCGCTCGTCCAGATACGGCGCGACGATCCCCATTGCGCGATAGCGATCCTGCACCTCGGCCGGCAGCAGCGCAAAGGCACGGATGACGCCGCGGCATTCGGGGCTGCCGCACGCGCATTGCATCGACCAGTCGGGGTCGGCGAGCGTGGTGGAATAGTCCCAGGCGATCTCCTCGCCCGGCGCGATCGGGCGCAGCGCGACCAGGAAGACGCCGTCGTCGGTGAAGCGCAGGCCCGCATTGGGCGAACAGCTATGGTTGATCAGATCGTCGATCCGCCCGGATGGCCCCATGTAGCGGTCGCGCCCGATCTGCAGATACCGGTCCGACGCGCCGCTCAACCCTTGCGGCAGACGCGCGGCGGGGACGATCGGGCCGGAGAAGCGCACGATCGTCTCGGCTTGCGCGAAGCCCTGTGCCGCGAACACCGCCTTGCCGATATGCGTCTCGCCGACCGCGAACGGGTTGGCGGGCAGATAGGCGTCGAGCACGCGCAGCTTGCCCTCGCGCCGCCCGAACGAACGGATCGGGTTCAGCGTCGCCAGCCCCACCATGAACCACACGCTGGCGTGGCACAGCAGCTCGACGACGACATAGCCATATTCGCCCACGCCCGAGCCGGGGCTGCGCATCGTCACCAGCAGCGTCGCCATGTCGCCCAGCGTCCACAGCCCCCAGGCCGGCGAGCGTTCGCGCGCGCGATCCTCCCACACGCTCGCCCAGGTCGGCCAGAAGCCCAGCGGCACCGCCGCGACGACGAGCATATGCGCCCAGAACGTTTCCTGTAGCGGCAGCCACAGGATGATCGCGGCGAGGCTCGCCGCCATGCAGATCGTCTCGGTCGAGGATGGCCGAGTCCAGCGCGAGCGGCGCCACATCGCGAGCGTCACGACGATACAGGCAAGCGCGGAGACGATGAAGACGATGCCCTGCGGCTCACCAGGATTGACCGCGACATAGGTGGCGGCCTCGACCCCCGTCGCGACCGTCCAGATCAGCCAGGACGCGCGGCTCGGCTCAAGCAGATGCCGCCGAAGCCCTGCCAGATAAATGGCATAGCCCGACAGGCTCAGCACCATCGCCACGATGAACCAAGGCTCGACCGTCATTCCCCCACCTTCTTGGTAAACAGGGCGTAAACGATGATGGTAAATCCGTCGAGGGGGCGGGGCGTCTCGCGAAGTCGGCGGCAGAACGGATGGCCGGCTTCATCCGAGGCCTTCGCCCACCCACCCCGTCACCCCGGACTTGATCCGGGGTCCACCGGGCCGCGAGGGGACGTCTGGAGCCTCTTGCCGTCCCCCAAGCCGCGGAGTGGACCCCGGAACCAGTCCGGGGTCCCGCTTCTTGCCCGACCACCAACAGCGGGACCCCGGCTCAAGGCTGGGGCGACGGCGGACCGCAGCAAACCCTACAACGGCAAACTCGGCTGCACCGCGTCGTCCGCCGGCTCGGCGCCCGGCCGCAGGATGCCGGACAGCGTCAGGCCGAGCAGGCGGACGCCGCCCGGCACGGGCAGTTGCGCGGTCAGCAGGTCGATGCCGATGCCGAGGAACGCCGCCTTGCTCGCCACCGGCACGGCGAGCGAGCGGGCACGGGTGATCGTCTGGAAGTCGGCGTGGCGCAATTTCATCGTCACCGTCTTGCCCTGCGCCCCTGAGCGTTCGACGCGCTCCCACGCCGCATCGGCGACGCGGGCAAGCGCGGCGTGCAGGTCGGCGGGATCGGTCAGGTTGGTTTCGAACGTCCGCTCCGCGCCGATCGATTTGGCGGCGCGATGCGCGCGCACTGGGCGGAAATCCTGCCCGCGCGCAGCACCATACAGATAATCCGCATAGGAGCCGAAATGCTGTTGCAGAAAGGCGAGCGGCCGGTCGCGCAGGTCGGCGCCGGTGACGATGCCCAATTGCTCCATCCGCCGCGCCGTCACCGGCCCCACGCCATGGAAGCGCTTGACCGGCAGCGAGGCGACGAAGGCTGCGCCCTTGTGCGGCGGGATGACGCAGAGGCCGTCGGGCTTGTTCTGGTCCGATGCCAGTTTGGCGATGAACTTGTTGTAGCTCACCCCCGCTGACGCGGTGAGCCCGGTGACCTGCTTGATCCGCGCGCGGATCTGCTCGGCGATCGCCTTCGCCGATCCCAGGCCGTGGCGGTCTTCGCTGACGTCCAGATAGGCTTCGTCGAGCGAGAGCGGTTCGACCGCGTCGGTGTAATCGGCGAAGATGGCGCGAATCTGGTTCGACACGGCTTTGTACACCTCGAACCGCGGGCGGACGAAGACGAGGTCGGGACAGCGCCGGATCGCGGTGACCGAGGGCATCGCCGATCGCACGCCGAACGCGCGCGCCTCGTAACTCGCCGCCGCCACCACGCCGCGCGCCCGGCTGCCGCCGACCGCCACCGGCTTGCCCCGCAGCGCCGGATCGTCGCGCTGTTCGACCGAGGCGTAGAAGGCGTCCATGTCGACGTGAATGATCTTGCGCATGGGGGGCGTCGCGCCGTCGGCCATCGTGCAGCCATCCCGCCAATCCCATCGCAGATCAAGGCGTTGCCGTTGCGTTTGCGGTAGAACGAAGCATGATCAACCCATCACCCGACCCGGCCCCGGGCAAGACCGCGCTGCTGCTCATCGACATGGTCAACGCGCTCGATTTCGAGGGCGGCGACGATCTGCGCGCGGCGACCGAGGATATCGTCGCGCCGATCCTGTCGCTGCGCGCGGCGGCGGATGCGGCGGGCGTGCCGGTGATCTACGTCAACGACAACAACGGCCAATGGCATTCGGAACGCACGCGGCTGGTCGAGGACACGCTGGCTAAGGACACGCCCGGCCGAGCGGTGACGCAGGCGCTGCGCCCGCGCGACGACGATTATTTCATCATCAAGCCGCAGTTTTCGGGATTCTACGCCACCAACCTGCCGGTGCTGCTACCGCAACTGGGGGTGAGCCGGCTGATCCTGACCGGCGTCGCCGCCGACATCTGCGTGCTGTTCACCGCGGCGGACGCGCATATGCGGCAATATGATCTGTGGGTGCCGGGCGATGCCGTCGCGGGCAACCATCCCGAACGGACGCGTTGGGCGCTGGAGATCATGCGCAACAGCATGGACGCGCTGGTCGAGCCGACGGCGGCAATTACGCTGGGCGATTGGGTGGCGCGGGGTAGGGCTCGCTTTTCGTCACCCCGGACTTGATCCGGGGTCCCGCTATTGGCCGACCGGTGAAGAAACGGGACCCCGGATCAAGTCCGGGGTGACGGGATTGTTGGGGTGGCGGGCTGGTTGAGGGCTCAGTCCCCCGCCGCCAGCACCGCCGCCACCTCGTCCTCCGAAATCCCGAACGCGCCGGCCAGCCCCGTGATCGACGCGCCGCGCTTCGCCAACACACGGATGCGGTCGGCGTCGACCAGCGTCGTGTAGCCATGTGTGTCGCGCTGTTCGCGGACGACATCCTTGCGGCCGGAGCCGCGCGGGCGGCGTGCTTCACGGGCATGGGGGTCGCGGGCGGCGGCCTTTTCCTCGGCCTCGCGACGGGCGGTGCGCGCCTGTTCGCGCTGCGCGGCCTCCGCCTCGCGCTCGGCGGCGCGGGTTTCGAGGCGGCGCTCGGTATCGGCGACGCGCGCGGCAGCCCGGGCCTCTCGGGCCTGTGCGCGTTCGGCGGCGCGCGCGTCGGGGCTG
>FRDC01000558.1_pt1 | contig 12980 bp, 17 predicted proteins | sample 1106171 | NCBI WGS metagenome assembly FRDC01 (sample SAMEA3930566, study PRJEB13176) | freshwater metagenome | biome: Drinking water system; feature: drinking water; material: water | place: Singapore | collected 2014-12-20
CGACTCTCAGCCAATTGATCGTGTTGGCATAGGCTCTGACCGGGCTGTCGACGAGTCCCATGACGTTTATCTGGTAGCCGGCCGGGAACTGGCCGGCAGCTGGCAGCTGGCCGGTGGCATATTGCGGATAGTCCGCGCTCTCCAACTCGATGAAGCCGTCGCCGCTCTGCATCTCGACAAGGTCATCCTCATCCGTCTCCAGTGCCAGGAACTCCGCCTGCACGCCGGTATCGTCCGGGCGCGGGGTGGGCAGCGGTTCCGGGTCAGGCCGCAAGACCTGCTTCTTGAAGTAGGCGTTGGGGACATCCTCGCAGTTGCCGCAAACCATGAGGCCGGTCGGCTCGGGCGCCATGCCGCCACGAAACTGCATATCCTCGCGCAAGTCCGAGTGCATGCAGGAAAGCCCGCAGCGATCGCAGATGGCGAAGCCGACAGGGTCGTATGTCCACCCAGGCTTGATCCGCTCGCGTTGCCCTTTGTGCAGGATGCGCTTGACGGCGACCATCACGTCACCGTGGCGTTGGTGTCTACGCGGCGCCAGTCGATGGTGTCTGCATAGGCGCGCACCGGGCTATCCGGGAGCCCGGTGACGTTGATCTGGTAGCCGGCCGGGAACTGGCCGGGGTCCGGGAGCGCGCCTGTCGCGTATTCCGGATAGGCGCCAAATCCATCGCCGCGGTCATCGGGGCGCGGGTTCTTCAGCGGCGGCGGATCCGGCCGGAGCACCTGTTTCTGGAAATAGGCATTCGGCACATCCTCGCACTTCCCACACACCATGAGCCCGGTTCTGACCGGGGTCATGCCGCCGCGAAACTGGCGATCGGGCCGCAGGTCGTCGTGCATGCACGGAAGACCACAGCGATCGCAGATGGCGAACGCCTGCGGGTTCTCCGTCCAGCCCGGCTTGATCCGCTGCCGCCGGCCGCGGCGCGGGATGGGATTGAGGCGGCTCACGGCTGCCACACCGTCGCGTCAACCGTGATGCTCAGCGGCACGCGCTCGCGGTCCTCGCCGATGAAACGGCTGTAGGCTTTCACCGCCTGCCCTTCCAGGAAGGTCAGGCGATCGGGCGCATACTTGGTGGCCAGCCGCATGGCGAGCCCGCTGGCGATGGCGTCAAAGGCGCGCTGTGGCGCGTCCAGGGTGTTGGCGAAGGCGCCGACGTCCTGGATCATCCGCATGATGTTGAGCCGAAGTTCGCACGCTGCGCCGGTCTGGAGCACGGGGTAGACATAGACTACGGGCGTGATGGTGCGCTGCAGGTAGTACTGATTCGGGCGCTGCGACGTGCTGGTGGTCTTGTTTGGGATGCTCCAATACTCGGTGCGGCTGATCGCAGCGACCGAGAGATCGGTGATGACGCCATTGACGGTCTGGCGCGTGAAGCCATCCGTCACATAGATGGTGTTGACCGGAAGGTCATAGTCGGCGTCGCCGGCAATGAGCGTGATGGTGTGCTGGTAGATCTCGAACAGGTTCGGGCCGTCATTGACCCAGTCGGAGAACATATACATGAGCGAATTGTTGGCGCTCACCAGCTGCTGGGCGCTGATTTGGCTCGGGTCGCGGCCACAGCGCTCGAACGCCTCGGTGATGACGTCGACCGCCTCAGAGTCGGTGCCGAAGGTATAGGTGTTGCTGGTCGCCATGCGCTACCCTGCCTGGATAAGCGTCAGGACATAGCTGCCGGTGTTGACGCCTCCAGTGATCCCTCGGATGGCCCTGCATGGCGTCGTGAAGGCCCCGGAGATATCGGCGGTGACGGCATTGTTGATAATATCGAAAGAGATCGGGGCGCTGTCTACCTGCACGTCGCCCAGCGTGTAGACCAGATCGAAGTCGACCGTTCCGCTGATGTCAGCACTCCAGCCGATGTTGAACGGGTTGGCGTGCTGATCGCAGATAAACCAGTTGGTGCTGCCGGCTTCGCCAGTGCCGACGGTGACGTCAGCACCCACAGCGGCGTTGGCGGCCACTCTGGTAACGAGAGTGAACTGATTTGTGGTTATGACGGTGTTGGCATTCGGGCCAGCGATTACCTCGCTGATGGCATTGCCGCGCAGGTCAAAGCCTGTGACGGTGAAGTTGACGGCAGAAAGATTGCCAGCGCTGGTCAGCGTGATCGTGCGCTGGATGCCGGGGAGCTTGGCGCGCGGAGTCGTTCCTGGCTGCACCGGCTCGACAAGGACGCCATTGAGGATGAGGTTGCCAGCGCCAGCCAGCTGCTGCGCTAGAGCAATGCCATCGGCGTCGACCGCCGGCCAATTGAAAACTGCTGGACGCATGCCGCACTCCTAAGTTAGCGCGGCATGCTCCGCGTCAGCGCCGCGCGCTGTTGCCCTATGCCTGGGTGACGCCGTACAGGCCCTGACGGGTGTTTGGGTTGGCCAGGAGCATGTAGACCGTCAGGCGGCGAGATCCGTCTGCGGCGCTCGATGGATCGACCGTCCCGCGCACGTCGTTGGTGGTGGTCGTGGCCGGGCTCGTTGCATCCGCGGCGGCTACGGTCGCGGCATCATCGGCCAGGGCGCCCGCCCACTTCACCGCCATGATGTAGTTGACGCTGGCGATGGCGTAGGGCAACCCGAAGATGTCGGTATTGCCGGCGCTGGCATTGCCTGCGAGCGCAGCCGAGATGGCGACCTGCGTGATGGTCTTGAACGCCTTCTGGCCCAGGACAGGCGTGGTGCCATTGAAGGCCAGAAGCTCCGACATGGTGACGCCATAGTCATCCTTGCCGGTGAATAGCGCGGTCTGCGTGGTGTCGCCGGCATTGCTGCTGACGATCTGCACCGCGCGCGGCACGTCGAATGTGGCGACGCCGCCGCTGGCTGACGCGCCGTTGATGGTGAGGTTGCCGGCGCCGGCCACCGCCTGCGCCGCCGCGACCGCGGTAGTGCTAAGCGTCGCCGGCACAACGTCATAGACGCTCTCGACCGCCATCTGGCCGCCCGGCTGGTCAGCCGAGCCGTTGCGGCCGAAGAAGTTGCCTACGCGGAGCGGGCCGCCAACGTGGGTCATGCTCATGTAGCTGGCCTCCGGTTACGACGCGCCCTGGCTGCCCCAGGCGCCGCGGAAGTTGCTGACGCCGAACGAGTAGCGTTCCTCGGCCTTGGCCTTGAGGTTGCTCGTGTCGAAGTCCTGGTACACGTCGGTCTCCAGCGGATCACGCTGGTAGTACTTGAAGCCCGCATCGGCGTCGGTCATAACGAACCAGCTGCTGGTGTCCGTCAGGTAGAGGTTGACCTTGTAGCCCTGCGGCACCGCCTGAACGTTGTAGATCGCCGAAATGTCGTTGTTGGCGGTGTCGGTGCGGAACTGCGAGTTGAGGAGGCGGTTCGCCGTCCACTGCAGCTCGGTCGGGACGATCAGCTTCTTCTGCTTGATGTTGCACTTCAGGCCGGCCTGATCGCGGAAGCGCTGGATGCCGTTGATGGCGTCCTCCAGCGCGGTCTCGTTCAAGTCCGCCTGCACCGTGAAGGTGTTGGCGACAACGCCGCCATCGATCGGATGGCTGAGCGAGAACACCGGCTGGCCGTCGCCGATCGGGAAATTGGTATCGAAGCCGTTGTTGAGGACCGCTGCGCCCAGCGTCTCCTTGGTCTGCATCATCGAATTCTTGAGCGCCTTGGCCTGCAGCGGGAACTGCGCCTTGTAGAGATTGTCCCGCATGGCGTTCTTGGTGATGATGAAGCCGATGCCGACGTTGCGGTGGTAGTAGTTGGTGACGTAGCGCTGCCCCATGCTGTCGTAGCTGATGGAGGCGCCTTCCGCCTTGATCTGCGCCAAGCCGAGCAGCTTGACCTCGACGTCGATCTCGATCGCCATGTCGGAGGTATGGCGCTCGAAAATCTCGGTCCATTGCGACGGCCACTGCGGATAGTCGCCGAATACGTCGGCCAGACCGGGCCGGAGCAATGCCTGGATGGATGAGGTGTTGATTGGCATCGTTGCTTCTCCCGATCAGACGCCGGCCGTGCCGGTGCCGCCCTTGAAGATGTGGTTGTTCCAAGTGACCAGCCACACCGCGAAGTTCCCGACCACGTTGCCGGGAATCGGCGCAAGGTCGAGGATCTTCATGTTGAGCGTGGCGGTGGTGGCCTCGGACGCGTTGTTGATCGTGACTCGCGACTGGCCGGTGGCCGGCGTGCCCGCTTGGATCAGGAAGTTGATGTTGAGATTCCGATCGGCGAGCGTCAGCGGCGTGCCGGCGGCGCCCGCGCCGTCCGACTCCTGCACCGTGAAAACGACGTCGTCGCCGTCGAGGATCATGGCCTCGACAACGGTGCCGGTCTTGGCGACGGTGCTGGCCGGCCAGTAGGGCGAGAAGATGAAGCTGCTGCCATTGGCCTGCGGCGCCGGGGTCTGGTACTTGCAGCCGGCGAAGATGCCAAGGCAGGCCGCGCCCGCGACGCCGATGCCGATCGTGCCGTCGGCCAGAACCGTGACCGGGTCGCCGGTGTAGATGCTGGTGGCGTAGCCGCTTGCGATGGCGTACTGGTTGGTCGCCTCGGCGATCGGCGCGCCGCTCAGCGTGCGGACTGGATTGAAACCGAAGGGTGCGTTGACACCGTTCATACGGACCTCCAAACGCCGAATAGCGCACTAGCAGGGCTGTGCGCCGAATGGCGGTTCATTTCCGGGTTTTTTGAGCGCTCAAAGAGCGGACCAGTGCGCAGGACGAACCCGCGGGAGGCGATGCCTCGATTGGTTGGACCGGATGTTATGCACGAAACGCAAAGCGCGTCAAGGGCTGTGACAAACCTGGGAGAAGAAGACCCAGCGCCATATCCATGATGGCGCTGGGTAACGCTTATTCAGCCGGCGTGAAATCCAGATAGAACTTCTGGCCGGGTTCTATCTTGCCGACAAGGGCCGGGTTGGCGATCGTCAGCGTCAACTCACCGGACGGCGAGAACTTGGCGTAGGTGTTGTCCTCGCTGAAGCCGTCCTTGTCGAACGGCTTGCTGGTGACAGCGTTCCCGGTGATCCGGTCCTGGCCGGGGAACCGCTCGACCTTGTTGATCTGGAATTTCGCTCGCATCGTTGTGGACATTTAAGTCTTCTCCTTCTTTGATTCCGGCTACCGGCCGGCGCGGTTGCATCACTCCTTGAAGCCGGCGTTGGACTGCGACGTCACGCGCTCGATCTTCAGGTCGTTGGCGTCGACCACGCGCGCGCCCAGCTGCTTGTTGCTGTTGTCGCGTTCATTCCAGTTGACCGACTGCAGGTCTTCCATGGTCTCGCGCGTCACCGCCGCCCGGTCCGCTGCGATGTCCGGCAGCGGCTTGCGGCAGAGTATCTGGCCGCCGCGGGTGATGACCTGCGGCGCCTCGCGGCCGGGCAGCCTGATGGACGGGATCAGCTTGGGATACTCATCGGCGCCGATCGGCGCCCAGCCGGTCATGAACCGGCTCTCGACGTTGTTGTCGAGCGGATGATTGAGCACGGTCATGGCAATCCACCGCACACCAAAGCCGCGCTTCTCCTCGGCCTTGACGATCTCGTTGGGGATGTCGAGCTTCTTGCGGTAGTTGGTTGCCGGGGCTTGGCGTTCCTGTGCCTCTCGGTTCCCCATGTTGCGCGTCTGCGCGGCTCTCTTGGCCATGATCGTCACCCTCCTAGCTTCTGTTTCTGCAACTCGCGGTCCTTCAAGACCTCGCGCGCATAGCGCACCTCGGCCTCGGCATAGGTGTAGGGCTTGCCGGTCTTGGGGTTGTTGCCGTAGGCGCCCTGGTCGACCATGCTGCGGACGAAGCCGCGCTGCTCGCCGCTCAGCGTGATCTTGTTGCTGTTGGCGCTCTGCTGCTGCGTGCCGTTCGATGCCGAGCGCGTCGAAATCTGCCGCTGGTCGCCGTTCATCTTCGGCAGCGCGCTCTTGGACGGCGGCGGTTCATCGTCGGCGCCGCTGCCGACGTCGCCCCAATCGTAGTCCGGGAACTCTTCCTGCATGTGTTTCTCGATGTCAGCGTAGTAGCCTTCGGTGCCGATGTCCTTCTCGCGGCCATCGCGCTTGTAGCGCCGCTCCAGGGTGGTTGCGTAGTTGCGCGCCTCGGTGTGCATGTCGACGTCGAATTCGTCATTCGGCGCGGTCTTGGTGCCCGGCGTGAACCATGGGCTGCGGTCCAGGAACGCCTGCAGTTCCGGCGTGAAGCGCTGCTGGCGCTGCTGGGGCTCGGGCTTGTCGGCTTCCGGCTTGCGCGCCTGCTGCGCCCGGCGTTCCTCCTCGGTCGGCTCCGGATGCGAGCGCTTCCATGCATCGATCCGAGCCTTCTCCGCGCCCCACTGGCTGACCTCGGCCGTCGCCTCGGCGATCTTCTCAGCATCGCCGGCATTGGTCGCCGCGACAAGATCCTGCTTGGCGAGCTTAAGGCGGGCCTCCACGTTGTCGGCGTGGTTGTTGAAGGCGGCGCGGTTGGTGACGTCGAAATCCGATGACGTCTTTTCCAGGCGCGACCTCAGTTCCTCGTTCTCGCGCTGTAGGCGCTGGGCCGTGGTCTCGGCTTCCGAGCGCAGGGCGCGCTCCTGGTTGATCTTCTGCTGAAAGCGTCCGGTCTGCTTTTTCTCCGGCTTTTGCGGCGACTGCTTGCCGTCATCCTTGGTCTCGATCACAGTGCCGTCGCCGTCGTCGGTCAGCGTGATCTCGACCGGATCAAGCGGCTTCTCGGCATCGATCTCGATCGTCTTATCCGGCTGCTGCTCGGTCTTGGTCTTGTCGTCCAATCCAGCCATGGTGCCCTCCTAGTACTTGATCGCGGCGTTGATGTTCTGCACGTCGGTCGGATCCTCGATGATCGACATGATCTTGTCGTCCGGGATGATGCCGAGCGCGACGCCGCGATAGCTGAACAGATGCGCCTCATAGCGCGGGATAGTGACCCAGTCGCCGATGGCGCACCACGGTCCCTCCGGGAAACGATCGCTGCCGTCGGCATTCTTGCCGCGGTAGGCTTGCGGGCCGATGCCAACGACCAGTCCGGAGACCGACTGGAACTTGTCCTCGGCCTGCGACTGCTCCGGGATGTAGATCTTGGCCTCGCTGCCGTCGCTGCGCTTGATGGTCTTGATGTGATCCGGCCGCACGTAAATCTTGATGCAGACAAGATAGCCGCAGACCTTGGCGCCGAACGGTTTCCCGGTCAGTTCGATGAATTGCTTGTCGATCAGTTCCTTCGCCTCGCGCACCTCATGCGGTAGCACGTAGCCGAATGCGCCGAGTGCCGGCGCCGCATTGCCCTCTGCCATGTTAGTAGACTGCCTCCTTGGGATCCGGGACGATCATGGGATCGTCCTGCGGTTCTTCCATCGACGACGGGTCGACGATGCGCTTGTACTCCTCGTCCAGCACCTTGATCGCGTACATGTAGGCGTCGATCTTTGCGTTGATCTCGACTGTGCGCGCGCCGATGAACTCCAGCGTGGGCGCCGGCTCGAACCGGCCATCGGCGTGAAGCGTTGCGGGGATGAGCCGGTTGCCGCGACTGATCTCGATCGACGCATTGCAGAGTGCGACCAGCCGCCTGCGCGCGGCGTTGCGCAGGTCGTCCATGCTCATTTGCGCGGCTTCTTCATCGCGTTGCTGAGGCGCTTGGTGCCGGTGTCAGCGCGGTTGAAGTCCTTGGCCACCTTCTGCGGGATGCCGACGCGCTTGGCGAATTCCGGGTTGTGCGCTGCTGCTGCCATGGTGCGCGCCTGCTTCTGTGAACGTGATGGCATCAGATTCCTCCCCCTTCTTCGCAGTCGCCTTGCCACGGCCCGGTCATTACTTGGCCCTTCGGTCCATCGGGAACGGTTAATCGCTTGCCGCATATTTCGCCGTTCTCGATCTCGTCCTCGATCTTGTGCAGCTTGTGCAGGCCGCGCGTCAGGTACCATGTGACCTTGCTGCCGGCGGCCATATTGCTGGCGAAATACCAGCCGTCGATCGCTGACCAGCCGAGCACAACAACATCGGACAATTCTGATCTCAATGCGCCTTCCAGCACGCGCTTGGAATCCATGTCCAAGCTGGTGACGATCGGCGCATAGACGACGTCGCCCATCGGCTAGATCAGGCCCTTGGTCCTGCTCGGGGCCGGCGCCTTTGGCGCGCCGCTCGGCGTCGCCACGCCATGCCGCACCTTGGCCGCGCCGCCGGCCGCCATGCAAGCCCGGCCGCCATCCTTCATGGCTGCGCGCGGTGCCATCCGGCGCGGCATCGTCGGCATGCCAGTCCCCTTGGTCCCCATCTTCGGTCGCATCGCTTTCTCCTTCGCTGCTCCGCCGTGCTTCATCGGGGTCAGCGGCTTCCCCTTGTGCATCGCGCGCTCGTGCTTGTGGACAGCGCTCTTAGGCGTCAGCTTCGCCACTGCTGCTCTCCTTGTCCTGCGGTCCACGCCTGATCTGCTCGGTCTTGGCCTCGGTCTGGTCGATGTCGGCGAACTGCTGGCCAAGCTCCAGGATGGTGCGCACGTACTCGACCGGCGGCACCTTGTTGTCGGCGGTGTTGGCGGCGGCGTCGAGCACGTTCATGCGCTCGTCGCTCTTGATCTTCATCTGCTTGGCGCGGAAGTCGAGCGTCGCCTTGTACGCCGCGGTCTGTTCCTTGCCCCTGGCGATCGCCAGCCTGTTGGCGATGTCGGTCGCCTCCATCTGCAGCTGCGCCCTGATGATGTCGTCCGGCTTCAACTCCTCGCCCTGCTGCTTTTTCCATTCCTTCATCGCCTGCGCGACCAGCATGGCGATCTGGTTCTCGATCTCCGGCGGGATCGGCGTGCCCGGCGGTGGCAGTGGCTGGCCGATGATGGCCTCGATCTGCTGGCGCATCTGCAGCGCCAGATGCTCGGCGATGTGGGCCTGCATCGACGGGATCTCGCCCAGCGCCGAATGCACCGCGATGTGCGCCTCGTGGTCCTGGTAGGGCGCGGCCTTCAGCGGGCCGCCCATGATGGCGGCTTGGTTCTCGGTCAACGGGTCCGCCGGCTGCGCCTGCTGCGGCTCGGGCAGGATGAGAGCAATGGCCTCGTCGCGCTCGCCCATCGATCGGTACACGTCCTTGTACAACTCCCGCAGGTTATGGATCTGCGGGTTCTGCAGGCCCAGGCGCAGCTTGGCCTCGGAGCGGATGATGCGCTGCGATTGGGTGACGACGTTAGGGTCGGAGACCGGAATGACCATCACGTTCGGCACGAAATCCGACTTCATGATGGCATTCTCGCCGCCCGGCACCGGGAACGGATAGGGCTGGCCTTCCGGCAAATGCTCGCCGAATAGCTCGGCGGTCATCTGCAGTTCCTGGCTGAACGACTTGTGGAACAGCTGCAGCGACGCCGACGTGATTCGGTTCGCGCTCTCCAGCAACGCCAGCGTGGTGCCCACTGGCGCGTCCTGGCGGCCGTCGCCGACCGATAGCTCGGTCTGGCTGGCGACGCCCTTGCCGCGCTCGATGACGTGCTTCAGCGTCAGCAGCGGCACCTGGGACAGTTCCTTATAGGGCATGACCATGACGGCTTGCTGGATGGGCAGGCCGCCAGTGTCGATCTCGCGGAACTCGGTCGGGCCGATCTGCTTGTTGTTATCCTCGAACCTCATGCCCTTGACGCGCAGGCCGCCGGGGAACATCGAAAGCGTCTGGCTGTCGATGATCTGGCGGGTGAGGCTGGTGCCGGTCATCGCGGTGTTGCCGAGCACATGCGCGTAGCCGAAGCCATAGAAGCCGGTGCCGGGCAGGAACTTGTAGTGAACGAACTGGGTGCGCTTGGTGAATGAGTCGTCGCCCTGGCGCCAGTTGCGATAGATCGCAAGGCACCGCATGGATTCTTTCTCGATCACCACGCGGTACGGGATCGGGAATCCATCTGGGCTGTCGGCGCCGGAGACGACCTTGCCGAGATCCAGGTCGACTTCGCAGTCATAGATGTCGAATACCTCGTCGCCGCGCCACTGCGTTGGCAGCGTCGCGCCTTGTGACACGTCGATCTGCTGCTTGAGAGAATCCTGGCTGGCAGTCAAGCTCGGCTCAAGCAACTCGGTGTCCAGCCAGATGCCGCGCAGCTGGCGCATCTTGATGTCGCGCCGGCTCATGTGCCGCACGCGCGTCAGGCGCTGCGCATCCTCGATCGTCACGGTGGAATATGGGACGATCAAATCCTGCGGCATGATGAACGGCGCGACCGGCCGCTTGCGGATGGGATCCTGATAGACCTGCTTGAACATCGATCCGATCAGGGCAAGCCAGAAGATCGCCTGATCCATGTCGGGGTAGTATTCCGGCGCCAGCTTGGTGAGGTAGAGATTCATCCAGTCCTGGATGCGCTGCGCCTTCTGCTCGTTCTCCGGGAGCGATGAGCCGATGATCTCGGTCTTGCATGGCCCTTTCGGTGGCAGCACCTCGGTATGCGTGACGGCCCAGAAGCGGATGACCGCCTCGGCCATGATCGGATCATAGACGCCGCTCGCGCCCAGGAACGGCTTGGTGCGCTTGTCGATGGTGGTACCGAGAAGTTTCAGACCCTCGGCCATCATATCGGACCAGGGCTGGCGCGTCCTGATGTCGTCGTCGATCGCCTCGCATAGTTCCGCGGCTACCCGATCGCGCGCGGACGGCTCCAGCACCTCGGCCAAGTTGGCGTCGAAGGCGGATGGGTCGAGTGGGCCGGATGGTTGGCGTGGCGGGTTGAGGTCGATGACGACGCTGCCGTCGTCGGCTTCCTCGCGGCTGGCGCCGTCGATGGTATCGTTGGCGATGTCGGTGCCCAGGTCGATCTCGATGGGATCGCTATCCCCCAGGAGCGATTCTGGTGGAACGCTGACGTCGAAGTCCTGGAGAAGTTCCCGCGGTCTCGCCATGGGCTTGGAACATAACGGTGATTTTTTATAGCCGTCTACCGATATTGCATATTTACAGATGATGCGGTATAGCGATGGTGCCCCAGGACGTGATTGGGGTTTGAGTGGCGGATCACGTTAAGGCTCTCGGCGCTACAGCTTCTCGTACGGGTCGCGGCGCTGACTTGCCTCCTTGCTTCCACGCCACTCAGTCCACCCCTTGGAGCTAGAACCCAATGGACAACGAACCTGTCGAGAAGAATATCGAATCCCTCGTGCGCAAGGCTGGCGCCGCCGAAAAGGCCAGCGACGCGATGCAGTTTTCCCAGGCGGCACTCAATGCAGCGAATGCGCTGCACGGGCTGATGCACATTAGAAAGCAGCCGAGGCCACTGACTAATAAATAGGGCTCGCGTCTTGCGCGCCGCCATCGGTGTATTCCGGCGGCGGTTCCGGGTCGCCCGTCACGCCAATCCAGCCGCTCTGCTCCAGCCGCCACAGTGCTTGCGTCATGGTGTCGACCAAGTCGCGGCTCTCGGCCTTGGGGAAACTGGCGCACTGCTCGACGAATTCATCGGCAAAACCGCGGAAGCGATCGTAGTAGAATTTCCCCGTGTCCTTGCTGATGAGGGGCAGCCCCGGCATCCACACCTTTTTGCTTTCCAGCAACGGCGTGATGAGGCGTACGCGCATGGTCTTGTCGCCCAGCTTGTCTGGATTGAACCGGATGACGTTGATGTCTGACTTGCTGATCTCCTGGATCAAGCTGATGCCGTTGTTCTTCGCCTCGATCAGAACCATGGACGGCTTGCGGTCCTTGCGCGGCCGGAGCGGCTTGGTCTGCGTGCCGTCTGGATTGTAGATCGGGCCATTGTCGAGATAGTGGTTGGACAGGCGGATGATGCGCTCGCGCAGTTCCGGGTAGCCGACTTGTCCTCGCCATGTCGATAGCAGGATGACGCAGGGATAGCGGAACTCAGGATGCTCGAACACGCCCCATGTCGTGGCGGCGGACTGGGCTGATTCCTTCTCCTCTGACATCGCGGTGTCGACGCTGAGAATCGTGAACTGGACACGCGGCGGCTCCGGCTGCTCCCAGCGCTGGAACCACTTCTTCTTGATGATGCCGCCCTCGCCGGGCGATGGGCGCTGCTGCAGCTGGCCGGCAACCGCATACTCGGTCTTCAGTTCCTTCTTGAGCTTGCGCAGTTCCTTCTTGCCGACACGCTCGGGCCATAGCAACTCGCCTTCCTGCTGGCGCGGATCCTGCCACACCTTGCCGTTGGTCGACGGCAGCTTAACCGTGATAGCGCGGCGCTTCTCCTCGAACTCCATCGGCAGGATTAGCCTCACCCAGTCGCCGTCGACGTCGTTCTTCAGGATCTCTCCGGTGATGTCCTTCTCGTGAACGCGCTGCTGCACCACGATGCGCCGGCCGGTCTTGAGGTCATTGAGGCGAGTTGGCATGACGTAGTTCCACCACTCAAGGACCGTATCGAGCTTGGCGTCACTGACGTCTTTGGCACTGTTCGGGTCGTCGCAAACAATGATGTCTCCGCCCTCGCCGGTCGTCGTCCCTTCGGTCGACGACGCGACACGGTATCCGCCCTTGGTGTTGTCGTACCGCAGCTTGGTGTTCTGGTCCTCGGCTATGTCGAAAAGGTCGCCCCACCGTGCCTGATACCAATTGCTCTGCATAAGTCGCCGCGCCTTGACGTGATCGCGGATGGAGAGCTTGTCGGAATATGACGTGTAGAAGAATTGAAGTTGCGGGTAGTGAATCCACGCCCATGGCGTCAGACAGACACCGGCCAAGGAACTCTTGGTGGTGCGCGGCGGCTGGTTGATGACAAGATCTTTGATCTGGCCGTGAATAACGGCGCCAAGGTGCTCGGCGATGGCCCCGATCGCCCAGCCGCCCGTGAAGTCGCGGCCGCCTTCAAATTGCGGCCACGCTTCACCCAGGAAAGTGTAGAGCGAGTCCTTGGCTTGCTCGCGTCGTAGCAGCTCGGCGGCGGCCTCTGCCCGTGTCGGCGGCCGCGGACCTGATCCGTCCATCAGGGCAGCCCGATGGGACCGCTGACGTCAACATAGTCGCCTTCCAGCACCGTGCCGGCAGCGATGCGCCGCAGTTCCGCGCTCGACATATCCTTGACGTTGTAGGTGTGAGAGAC
>FRDC01002376.1_pt1 | contig 12972 bp, 11 predicted proteins | sample 1106171 | NCBI WGS metagenome assembly FRDC01 (sample SAMEA3930566, study PRJEB13176) | freshwater metagenome | biome: Drinking water system; feature: drinking water; material: water | place: Singapore | collected 2014-12-20
AGGGAACGGGCCGAATACTGAACTGTCTCCGCATACTCGCGCTGCTCCGGGTCCAAAGAACCGAGCAGCAGCAGTTGGGTCATGCCCAGAATGCCGTTCATCGGGGTCCGGATCTCATGGCTCATGTTGGCGAGGAATTCCGCTTTCGCTTTGGCCGCGTCTTCGGCCGCGAGTTTGGCGATGGCCAGAGCTTCTTCGGCCTCGCGGCGGCGAGCGGCCTCCAGCACCAGCGTCATGAAGTTTCCCAAGGCTTGCGCAAACTGCTGCTCGTCGGCGGCCCATACTCTTGGCGATCCCACCTGTTCGACCGTCACCACTCCGGCCAAGCCTGTCTTGGTATGAAACGGGGCGTCCAGCCGTGAACTGACGCCACGCGGCGCGAGCACCTCGGCCGACAACTCGCGGAAGGATGCATCCTGGCTCGCGTCCGAAGCAGCCAAGACGTGCCCGCGCTGGAGCTGCTCGAAATAGTCAGGATAGCGTGAAAGAGACAGCGTGCGTCCCGGCCCATGGCGGTCCATGGACCGCTCATAGCTATCGAGGCAGTAGAGCAGGCAGCGGCCCTTTTCAAAAATCCACACACTGGTCCGTTCTACTCCGAGGGCCTGGGCTGCCGTCGATGTGACGAGTTGGGCCGCTTCTGCCAGCGAGCCTTCGAATACCGTCCGGTCTTTGACGAGGGTCAGCGTGGCACTCTGCTGATGCCGCAGCCGTTCTTCTTTCGTCTCCAGCGACCGGTTTTCAGCTTGCAGCACTGTCGCCCGCTCTTCGGCCTCGTGCTTGGCCTCGACGGCTCCGACGAGTTCCATCTGCGCGCGCACGCGCGCTTCGATGGCGCGGCTGTTGGTGAGAGCGACGGCAATCTGATCGGCCAGACGGCGGGCAGAAACGACATCGTCGGCGGAAGGGGTTTTCCCCTTCCGGTACGCGAGCACCAGCGCGCCGGTGACGAGTGTGTCTGCGAGGATCGGAAAGACCGCGAAGCTTGCGAGCTGGAGTGCTGTGAGTGCCGTCAGATATTCGGGCAAGGCGGTGGACCCCAGCATGACGTGGTGTGGATGAGTCTGGAGGAAGGCCAGATCAGCCTCAGAAAGCTGACAGCCGGTCTCGGCAAATTCGGTTTCCGAGCGGGAGTTCAGGTGCCGCACTGACATTCTGGTCGATCCGGGGCGGCCGGATTCCATCAGCGCCATGCCCACGGCGTCGCAGGCGATGGTTTCAGAGATGCGGGACTGGACGAGCCGGACCATCGTTTCCGGTTCATGGCTTGAAATGATGGCATGGCTGATGGCCGAGAGCGTTTCTAACATGTGAAACTGTTGGCTGAGCTGGCTGGTCATGCGATTGAACGAGGCGGCGAGGTCTTCAAACTCGTCCCGGCTGGTGACGGTGACGCGAGTAGTAAAGTCTCCGTCGGCGAGGCGCTTCGTGCCTTCCTGCAACAGCGTTACCGGCTGAAGGCTCTGGCGGATGTGCGAGAGGCTGAGCAACACTACGACACTCAAAGCCGAGGCGATGACCAGAAGAAAGGTGTGCCGGAACTGATCGACTGGAGCCAACGCCGATTCTTTGGGTTGGCTCAGCGCAATGATCCAGGGGTCTGCAAGGAAGTGGTATCGAAGAGGGACGGCCCAGGCTGCCGTAATGTACTCAGTGCTCTCCCTCTGCCACACAAACGCGTCCGTCGTCGAAGCGGCGAGGCGTGACCGTTCGAGACCGGGTATTTCGAATTGATCCTGAAAGGTCGAATAGAGGGTCTGTTGGTTTTGGACATCAATGCTGAGGTCGGTGTCGGGAGGAAGAGAGTCCTTTCCTTGCATCTGCCAGAGTTGGGTGTCGTCAATCTGCGCCAAGAGGAACCCTGCCTCCAACCGGTCCGGGGAGATAGCGCGAATCAAGATGATTCGTGTCGGCTGGTTCGGTGTGGACCGAAGCTCCAAGAGGGTTTTCCCCATCCGAAGGTGTTGACGCTGCTTCTCGGTTCGCTGATCTTGAGTGAACGTGTCAAACGTGAGTCGTGTGAGTTCGCTGAATCGATGTGCCGATTTCTTTACCGTCGCAGTGATGGTCATGTCTTGGGTGGCGGACCCCTCTGAGGAGAGTTCGGTGGCGATGCGATCGAGATCGGCTTGAAGGGTCAGGAGGACGTTGTAGAGTACCATTCCCTGAGCTTTGCTCTGCTGTTTGAGGCGGGACGATGTTTGCAGGATCAACTGGTCGGTGACTTGTCGGTACGACATCCACCCAAGGATTGATGTGGGGACGAGGGCGCAGAGGATGAATAGCCCTAACATACGGCGGGCGATACGACTGTGGAGGAGTGAAGAGGAAAGCCAGGGCTGCATGATCCCAACGAGTTAGAAATTGGCTGCCAAGCCGTAAAATCCGCCGTCATTGGCTCTGATGATATCGTCGTGACTCTTTTTCGCCGTCAGGGGCGCGACCGTGTCGCCGTCCCTTCCCATGCTGTAGATGTCAAAATCCGAGTTGATCGGGTGCAGAAAGTGGTCTTTCCTTGGCTTGCCGCTGCCACAGGTCGAAGCGCCGCCGCCGCCTCCTCCTCCTCCGTCTCCTCCTCCTCCGCCTCCGCTGCCTCCGCCTCCGCCTCCGCCTCCGCTCCCGCTGCTTCCACCCCCCTTACCCGCGACAAGATGGATAAGTTCTTGGCCATCGGCATACCCGACTGCGAAGAACACTCGTGCCTCGTGGGTTGAGGAAGGTCCGTTGGCGGGAGCGATACGGTCATCAGATTCCCCGTCGGGGCGATCGGGTTGGTTGAGCTGACCAATGGTGACGGGGTCGCAGTTGATTCGAGTGTATTGATACGGATTCCCCCATGGATCAAGCAATGTGCTGCGTCCAATTTGGGCCAGGGTGTCGGGGTATTGCCCGGACGAAAGGGCAAACCCTTGAAGCTCCTTGGCCAGGCCGTGAAGTTCGGCGATAGTCCTCGCGACCTTGGCTTTATAGAGAAAGTCGGTATAGGTCGGCACGGCCAAGGAAGCCAGAATGCCGGCGATCGCCACGGCAATCATGAGCTCGATCAGCGTGAACCCGGTGGCGGTGCCCCATGCGCCAGGTGCCGTTGGTCGAAATGCCTGATCCGTGCCCTGGACGGTGTTGTGAGTGCTGCGGTCCACTCGCCTATCCTTTATGAGTCTTGAACCAGTCGAGGGATTCTTTCAGGCTCGCCAGATCCTGTTCGGTCTGTTGTACGAGTGTGGCGAGGCTCGAATTGTGCTCACGGGCAACGGCTTCTTTGAGCCGTTCGACGTCGAGCGCCAGCGTTGTCTGCGCCTGTTTGGTGGCGCTGACTCTGGTTTGGAGCTGTGCCGTCATTCGGTTCAAGAGGTCTGCTTCAGGTATCAGGTAGTCGTGCGCGCGAAGGGTCGCTCTGATGGACAGGTCGCCCTCGCCGATTTGTCGGTATAGCTGCTTGAATCGATAGAGGGGGCCGGCGATGCGATGCACCATCCGCAGGGAGTGCAGGCAATGGATGACCAATGCGGTCCCGGCTCCCAGAGCCCATGGCCAGTATCGGGCGTGCAAATTGAGCAAGTCGGTTGCCACGGCGGCCCGCTCCTGCCAGGAGAGCGCAGGGTTGTCGAGGGCTTGCATGAGGGGTCTGAACACGGGGATGGCCAACAGCAGCGCGATCATCATTGTATATGTGAGCGTCAGGCTGAGCATGCGCGTCTGAAGCGGATGCACGAAGGCCAGCTGTCGTCTCTGTGTGCGATGGTTCTGTGGCCCGGGCTGGTGATGGCGCGAGGGGGGATGAGTCGTTGAAGAACCGGGTGGCGTCGCAGTGATCGGAGCCGGGTTGCTTGTGACGGGAAGCACGGGGTGCATGGTTATGCCGCCTTCAACCCGGCTGGTGGTTCCTCGGTGATCCGGTCCGCAAACTCGAGGGGCAGTTGAGAGAGTGACGGCGGTGCTTCCTCCTGAGGCTTGAATGCGGCGACGCAGAACTGGAGTCGGGAGATGTCCGCTTCGAGTGTCTGGAGGGCGGCGTTGAGCTGGTTCGACGACTGCTGCTGGATCGGACGGACCGCATCCTCATAGGTTTGGGCTACGGCTGTGCCATGCCGGTGCAGCAGTGCAAGGTTTTGCTCCAGATAGTCGAGCATGGCGTTGAAGTCCCGCGCTTCGCGATGGAGATAGTCGTGCTTCCGCAATCTGGCGCGTTGGTGAAGGTGCCCGGTCCCGATGGATCGGAACAGTGTGGCAAATCGATAGAGGGGACCGGCGATGCGGTGCATGAAATACATGGAGTGCAGGAGCAACCCGAGGAACGTCACCAGCAACCAGGGCCACACCCGCGTGTTCAGCTCCAGAATCTGGGCCGCGATCTGGGCACGTTCTTCCCAGGAGACGGAGGGACTGTCGAGGGGTTGTGCCATCGGGAGGAAGATCGCGCCGTAGAGCACGATCAAGAGGCACGAGAAATACACCAGTGTTGTGGCGACAAACCAGTACTGAATGGGATGCACGAAGAGCTGTCGTCGTTTGAAGTAGGCGATCACGACTCCACCATGGTTCTGGTCCAGGTGAGGTGCGATTGGTTTTTGAAGGTGATGGTCCGCTCCTGAGGATGGTAGAAGAAGGTGAGCGTTTGTTCCTCGTTGCGAGAGTTCCCGTAGACGAGCGTGTAAAGCACGCGGTGTCCCTCAGGAACGGTGTCCAGCCGACGTACCGCCTGGGCGTCGAGATGATCCTCTCCCGCGCTGAATACGACGGCGTGCTTGGTCATCACCAGCATGCCGTTTTCATAACCCGGTGCGGCCGTCTTCCATGTGCCGATCAACTCCTCAGGGCAGGATGCGGCCGGTCCTCTCGTTGCCATCAGGACGATGAGCCCGACGATGAGGCCAAAGGCCATGAGGAGCAGCATCGACGAGCGCATGGTGGTCTGTGGTGCAGAGGAGTCTCCGGGAGTCGCGGTCTGCAGGGTTGTATTCATAGTCACCTGTGAGTGCCATTGAGGCACGGTTGTTCATGACGCCCGGCCGCGAATAGATCTCTTCGCTACCTTTATCGGTCGATGGCGCTGTGACTTGACGTCTGTGAGAGATCATATTGACCGGCGGCCTGCCCTTGTGGAGCAGCCCTGTGGTGCGTGCTAAGATGAGCGCGATGACGCTGTCCCGCTTTCATCCCCTCATTGCGGACTGGTTCCTGACGCAGGTCGGTGAGCCGACCGATGTGCAGCAGCAGGCCTGGCCGGCGATTCAGTCGGGGGCAGACGCGCTCATTGCTGCGCCGACGGGATCGGGTAAAACCCTCGCGGCGTTTCTGTCCTGCATCGATTCTCTCTTCAAACAGGCCCTCGCTCGCGAGCTCGACGATCATACGCAGGTGTTGTATGTCTCGCCGCTCAAGGCTCTGAGCAACGACATTCAGAAGAATCTTCAAAAGCCGCTGACAGAAATCGGGCAGATGGCATTGCAAGCAGGTCTGCTCATGCCGGAGCTGCGCGTGCTGGTCCGGACGGGCGACACCCCAATGGCGGATCGGCAGCAGATGCTGAAGCGGCCCCCGCATATTCTCGTCACGACGCCGGAATCGCTGTTCATCCTCCTGACGGCAGAGAAAAGCCGTCGGCTGTTGCAGACCGTGCGGACGGTGATCGTCGATGAAATTCATGCCCTGGCGCCGAATAAGCGGGGCGCCCATGTGGCGCTGTCGCTGGAGCGACTGGAAGCATTGACGCTGGTGAAGCCGCAGCGCATCGGCTTGTCAGCCACGCAGCGGCCCATCGAATTGGTGGCGGAGTTTCTGGTCGGAGCTCGCCCGCGTCCGACGATCATCGACGTCGGGCATTGCCGCGAATTGGATCTTGCCGTAGAGGTGCCGAAGGACGAGTTGAGCGCGGTCGCTACGAATGCCATCTGGTCCGATGTCTATGACCGCGTGGCTGAACTCGTGCGGCAGCATCGCTCGACACTAGTCTTCGTGAACACCCGACGGCTGGCTGAACGGGTGTCGCATTATCTGGAGGAACGGCTCCAGGACCTGGGCTCTGACGTCGTGGCGGCGCATCACGGCAGTCTGTCGCGGCAGATTCGTCTGTCGGCGGAAGAGCGGTTGAAGACCGGCAAGACGCGGGTCGTGATTGCCACGGCGTCTCTGGAATTGGGGATCGATGTCGGTACGGTCGATCTCGTCTGTCAGATCGGTTCGCCGAGAGCCATCGCCACCGGGTTGCAGCGGATCGGCCGCGCGGGTCACTGGGTCAAGGCGATTCCCAAAGGCCGCATCTTTGCCATGACGCGGGATGAACTGCTGGAGTGCGCGGCGCTGGTGCGCGCGATTCGCCGGGGGACGTTGGATCAGATTACGATTCCGCCTGCTCCGCTCGACATTCTCTCTCAACAGATTGTTGCAGCCGCGGCGAGCCAGGCCTGGACGGAAGACGAGCTCTTCGCCTTGTGCCGTCGCGCCTATCCCTACCGGGATCTTTCGCGGGCCGAGTTCGATGGCGTCTTGCACATGCTGGCTGATGGAATCGCCACCCAGCGGGGGCGGGGCCTAGCCTATCTGTTCCATGACCGGATCAACCATCGAGTGAAAGGGCGGCGTGGGGCGCGGCTGGCGGCGATCACCTCCGGTGGCGCTATTCCTGATACGGCCAATTACGCGGTGGTGGCTGAGCCCGATGGGACAGTCGTGGGATCGGTCGACGAGGATTTCGCGGTGGAGAGTCTGGCCGGCGACATCATGTTGCTGGGCAATACGTCCTGGCGCATCAAGGGTATCGAGGCAGGGAAGGTCCGTGTGGAAGACGCCCAGGGCGCGCCGCCGAACATTCCATTCTGGCGGGGCGAGGCTCCATCGCGGACGGCCGAATTATCGGCGGAAGTGGCATCGCTGCGGCACGCAATTGCCGCGCGCGCCCTCCCCTCAGGCATCAACTCTGAACACTCAGCACTTGCCTGGCTGAAGCAAGCATGCGCGCTGGATCAGCGTGGCGCGCAGCAGGCCATCGAATACGTGCTCACCGGCAAGGCCGTGCTGGGCACCGTGCCGACGCAGGACACGATCATCGCGGAACGGTTCTTCGACGAAAGCGGCGGGATGCAGCTGGTCTTGCACGCGCCCTTCGGCGGGCGGATCAACCGGGCCTGGGGCCTTGCCCTGCGCAAGCGCTTCTGCGTCACCTTCGATTTCGAGTTGCAGGCCGCGGCGACGGATAACGGTCTGGTGATCTCGCTCGGCGAGAAGCACAGCTTTCCGCTGGAGTCCGTCTTCGGGTATCTCCATTCAAAGACGATCCGTGATGTGTTGATCCAAGCGGTGCTGCTCGCGCCGATGTTTGCGACCCGCTGGCGGTGGAATGCGTCGCGGGCGTTGGCGTTGCTCAGATTCTCCAACGGCAAGAAGGTGCCCCCGCAGATACAGCGGATGAAGTCCGAAGATTTGCTGGCAGCGGTCTTCCCGGATGCGATCGCTTGCCAGGAAAACCTCACCGGCGAGCGGGCAGCGAGACAGATTCCGGAGCACCCGCTCGTGAACGAAACCATCCGGGATTGCCTGACAGAGGCGATGGATCTGGAGGGGCTGACGGCCGTACTGAAGGCCATCGAAGCCGGCACGATTCGCTGTGTCGCGGTGGATACGCCCGTGCCCTCGGTCTTTTCCCATGAGATTCTGAACGCCAATCCTTACGCTTTTCTCGATGACGCGCCGCTGGAAGAGCGCCGCGCCAGGGCGGTGGAAATGCGGCGGACGCTGCCGCCGGAGATGCTCGGACAGGTCGGCGCGCTCGACCCGGCGGCGATTGAGGAGGTCGAGCGGGAGGCGTGGCCGGTCGTGCGGGATGCCGACGAACTGCACGATGCGCTGCTGACGCTGGTCTGGGTGCCGGTCAAAGAGGGAGCGTCTTGGTTCGTGTTTCTGCCGCGCCTCATCGAAGAAGGGCGGATCGTGGAGTTGTCGGCGAGAGGTGAGGAGCGAGTGGTGCAGGGCTGGGTGGCGGCGGAGAATCGGGAGCGAGTTGAACGATTGTTTGCGGATCGTGATGAAGAGGTCCTGGTTACGGTGGTGCAGGGGTGGATGGAGAGTATCGGCCCGACGACGGTGCCGCAGCTAGCCGACCGGCTGCACCTGCCCGTGGATAGCGTCACGGCGGCGATGCTGAAATTGGAATCGCAAGGCCAGGTCCTCCGCGGCCAATTCAGAGCGCACTCAGAACTCAGTGCTCAGGACTCAGCACTCCCCGGCGTCTCCGCGTCCGAATGGTGTCACCGCCGGCTCCTGGCGCGGATCCATCGGTTGACGATCGGCCGGTTGCGCAAGGACATTGAGCCGGTCACCGCCGCCGAGTTCATGCGCTTCCTCCTCCAGTGGCAGCATGTAACGCCGGGCTCCCGTCAGCATGGAGAAGCCGGACTGACGCAGATCATCACTCAACTGGCCGGGTTCGAAGCGGCGGCCTCAGCCTGGGAACCGCAGCTCTTGCGTGTGCGTCTGGCGAAATACGAACCGGAATTGTTGGACCGTCTCTGCCTCAGCGGTGCGGTCAGCTGGGGACGGATCTCGCCGCATCCGCGCCTGGCCTTCTCCGGTGAATCTGACAAAGCCCGGCGTATTGTGCCCACCAGCGTGGCCCCGATCAGTCTGTTTCCGCGTGAGGACGGAGAGTGGTTGATGGGGGCGTTCGCGGAAGGAGCGGCTCAGGCCGGACCTGACCTCTATGGTCAGTTGGGTGCCGTGGCCCAGGACCTGCGCCGTGCATTGCACGAGCGAGGCGCGAGCTTTTTTGCCGATCTGGTGCGGCGGACCAATCATCTGCCGGCGGAGGTCGAAGCCGGGCTGTGGGAACTCGTTGCGGCCGGCCTGGTGACGGCCGACGGGTTCGACAATCTCCGCGCCCTCATGGATCCGCGGCGCCGCCGTGCCGAGGGGCGCGATCGGGCCCGCCGTCCCCGCCATACAGCGGGCCGCTGGTCGCTGCTCCGCAACGCGGCTCAGCATTCAGCACCCAGCACTCAGCACTTCCCTGCTGAGGCCGTCGCCCGCCAGCTCTTGCGCCGGTACGGGGTGGTTTTTCGGGATCTGTTGGTGCGGGAGTCGTTGGTGCAGTCGTGGCGGGATCTGGTTGTGGTATATCGGAAATTGGAACTGCAAGGGGAGCTGCGCGGCGGGCGTTTTGTGACGGGATTTGTCGGCGAGCAGTTCGCGCTGCAGGAGGCGGTCGAAGCGTTACGGGCGCTGCGCAAGTCTGCGGGTGGTTCTTCGGCGGGGCAAGAGATCAAGCTTTCCGCGTCCGATCCGTTGAATCTTGTCGGGATCATTCTGCCGGGTCCCAAAATTCCAGCCGTGCCGACGAATTTTCTTATTCTCAAAGACGGGGTGGTTGTGCACACGGCGCTGGGAAAGCAGCCTGAAGGAATGTCGGATGTGCCGGTGAGTGTGGTGCAGAGGATGTCAGACCGGTAGAGCCAGCAGCGGACAGCGGGCGCCACGGAGCACACGTTCGGTCACGCTGCCTCGCATGAGATCCAGTAAGGTATGCTGCTTCGACGTCGTCATGACGATGAGATCGACATCAAAATCCTTCCCCATCGCGAGGATCACTTCCACCACGTTTCCCTGGCAGGCCATCGTGTGCCAGAGCCAGCTGGTCTTGATCGGGTAGCGGAGCGAGTGCAATGTGCGATCGTCTCCCACCTGCACGACGATTACCGTGAGATTGTCGCAGCCCAGGGCGGACGCCAACTGCGCGGTCGTGTCGATGGCCAGTTGCGGGCTGTATTCCGCGCTCACCGGCACCAGGACCCGGCGGAGCTTCGGTTGTCCTGAATCCTTTGCGACGAATCCTTCGACCTGCGCGGGGACGAACAGCGTGGCCATCTGACTTCCACGGGCGACCGGTTCGGCGACACCTTCATATTGCCAGCGGGCGAGTCCCTCGTGTTGATTCGTGGCCATCACCAGCAAATCGGCCGGGTGCTTGGCGAGATATTGGAGGATGGCTTCGGTCCGGTTCTTCGCCACCGTGCGGGTCTTCTTGATTGCAATTCCTAGGTCGGCCACCTGCTCGCGTGGACTACCGTGAGGAAGAAGTCCCCAGCGTTCAAGCAGGGGGCGTACTTGAGGAAAGTCTTCGAAGTCTGCCCGGGGAACATCCGGGTCGATGTGCATGATCGACAGCTCGCCTTGAGCGGCTACGGCCAGTTTCACTGCGTGGACCAGTCCCGTGTGGCTGTCCTCTGAAAAGTCAGACGGATGGAGAATTCGTTGAAAGGGGAGTGTCGGGGCGGAGGCGTGAGGTGTGGTCATACGAGATCCGACAGGGGTTAGTGGGGTAGTCGATAGGGTTGAGCGGTTTCGTGAAGCTGCGCGAGCCACTGTTCCGGGGCCGCATGGGAGCCTGGCCAATCCTGGGCATAGCAGCGTTGGACCGCGGCGCCGAAGTCGGCGCGATGGGGTTCCGGCACGCCGAGCAAGGTCCCGACCGCGGTCAGATACTCGCCGGATCCGGCTGCGATGTTCTGCTCCATATTCTCCCGGCTCGCTGCAATCAGGGCGAGAGCCTTATACTCCGGCCGCACCAGCCCGTCGTCTGAAACCCAGCTGTGAACGGATGATGTGGTGCCGCTGACATTTGAGGTCGTGTCCATGGTCTGGTCGAGCGTGGCTTTGATCGAACAGCCGTTGGCGAGGGCCAGCGTCAGGAGCGCGAGAGCAAGACGTGCCGAAGTTGACAATGTGCGCATGGGGTCTCCTTCCCTACGAGGAAGTCAAATGGCCGATATCTAGGGGAACTATACCACAGCACCCCTTAAGTTTAGCTAGGGGGGATCCGATAAGGCCCACAGGAAGGAGCATTAGTTATGCCAGTCTCAGCTCTGACACCGTTTGACCCATCCAAACTCTTCCAGGCTCCAGCTGCGAGTGCGGCGGGCGCCCAGCGGTTGGACACCAAAGTGTCCGCCATTTCGGCTGCGACGGACCTGACCGGACAGCTGAGCGTGACCACGGCCGAAGGCGATAAGATTACGCTGACCGCCGACTTTGAAGCCCGGTATCGGGCGGTGAACTATCAGGCTGCGGCGCAAGCCGAGAACGGCACGGCACAGGTCAACGCGACGAGTGTCGAGGCGTCTTTGAAAAAACAGTATGGCGTGACGGTCGAAGGCGATCTGAACGAGCAAGAGTTGCACGATCTCGAAAAACTGTTCCGCAAGGTGAGCAACATCTTCCGAAAATATTTCCGTGGGCAGGATGACGAGGCGCTGGCCAAGACGGCCAAGCTCGCAGACAAGTTCGGGGGATTATCTTCCCTCTCCAGTCTGGACTTGAGCGTCAATGTCGAACGATCGGTAACGGTTCTGGCGGCGCAAGTGGCCTCTGCCGTGACTGGACAGCCGGCGTTGCCGGAAAACCAACCGTCCCAGACTCCGACCTCATCTCAGACATCCCGCATTCCTTCAACACCGGTTACCCCGGGTGCGGCGCCTTCGACGGCTGCGGCGNNCGTCAACCGGTACCACGGCGCCCACCCAGCCTTCAACCGACGTGGCGGCTCCGGCAGCGGGCGCGACGACTCGTCTCGTCGTTCCCACGCTGGCTGCCTCGGCGACGAAGTCACTGGTTGAGCAAGTCTTGGATGCGCTCGAAGAGGCAAAGGTGGAGTCGGAAAAGATCCGGAAGTATCTGCCGGACTTCCTCAAGAAGTTGCGCGAGGATCTTGGGAATGAATTGAGGGGCGAGCGTGAACAGACCTCGCAGCCGTCCTCTGCCGGCCAACCGGAGTCCCCGGTGGGCACACCGTCGACGACGGTCAGCGGCGCGGTATTGGCGTATCGAGCTGTGAGTCTGACGTCGGTATCCCTCTCAATCAGGACATAGCGGCAGGATACTCATCCTGCGAGGGCAAGAAGCGTCAGCCTCCGGGTTGGCGTTAAGCAGGACACGGCGAGGCCTGGTGATCCCTGGCCTCGCCGTTGTCGTGTGTGCGCCGGTACTAGTTCGCCCACAACTGCTGATACCACTTCTTGCCCTCGACTGTCGGCACAGCAGCGATGTTCATCGTTTTGCGGATCTCGCCGATATTCCAACCGGTCAACGTGGCTAGCGTCTGGGCTTCCTTTTCATAGCGTTCGCGTAGCTGCTGCCGGTAGGCCGTGGCCGCTGCGCACTCGTCCGTCCCGGTCCAGGGATGGCGGAGGATATAGCGGGCCTGGAAGTTCGACCGGTCCTGGGTTTCCTGGAACATCAGGTCTTCGGGAAAGTGCGCCGCATCATAGCGGACATGGAGTCGGGTCAGAAACACGTTCTGGGCCATCGGCATGCTTCGGCCTCGGTGCGGGCCGCCGAGGCTGTCCTGCCAGAAGACCCCCAGCCCGCGCAGCTCTTCGGTGGAAAGGGGATTCGCCGCGCAGGGGTCGCACCAGTTCATGTCCCAGGCATATTCCAGAAACACGCCCCGTTCGCTCTCGCGTTTCACTTGCTGGGTGAAGAGGTCACGGTAAAAGTCGCCGAATTTATCTTTGACGTAGAGGGGAATCTCTTGCGCTTCCGGTAAGCGGACTGTGCGATAGTTCGTCGTTTCGACGCGGCCTTGCTTGGTCAGGAAGTAGATGAACAGTTCCTGCGCGCCGTCGGCGTTCACCGTACCGAGACGAATCGGGAGCATGAACTTCGGCGACTCGAAGGCGATCTGTAACGGACGCAAGTGTGTGAGGCCGAGCTTGGCCTGCTCGCCCAGGTTCACCTTGGCCACGAAGAATTTCAGATTCTGTTTCAGATAGCTGTGGAGCACGGCCGAAGCCCCGGTGGGAATCTTGTAGCCGTTCTCCGCCAGCCAGGTTTCCAGTCCGGCGCTTTCCTTCGCGGACAGAATCAGAATGTCGTACTCGCCGACGAGATACTGCGCCTCAACGGTGACGCCCAGTACCTGATCGCGTTCGCGTCTGGCTTCGGCGGCCGCCGGGGCCATGCTTTTCATGGCGCCCATCCGGTCTT
>FRDC01002338.1_pt4 | contig 12970 bp, 9 predicted proteins | sample 1106171 | NCBI WGS metagenome assembly FRDC01 (sample SAMEA3930566, study PRJEB13176) | freshwater metagenome | biome: Drinking water system; feature: drinking water; material: water | place: Singapore | collected 2014-12-20
CAGCCCATGTCCATTTTGGTCTTGGGTTTGCCCGCCGATCTTGCCACTGCACATCCTGACATTCCTCAAGATGTGCTGGCGGAGCTCAATCGTGTAGCTGCCAGTTTAAGGCTTTTTTATTCTCCGAATGAACGCCAGGAGTACCGCAGCAGTCCGTTGCGCCATTTGAAATTCCACCTTTTGGCTGGTTTCAACGGAACGACATTTGGGAGTGAGCATCGAATGACTGTGGATATCTTGGATCGGCAGATTCTTCAGTATGACTATCTTTCGGGCAGACTCGTAGTTCCCCTTAAAACCCATGGGTATCAGCTCATTTACAAGTTCAGACTGAAGTGACATCCAGTGGCAGAGGGCAGCTTTTTGTGCTACTCTGCCTGAATGCCCATTTTTCGCAACAACTCGAACCTCGTGGAAGAATTTTCGGAAGAAGTTCTGGCTCGAGGTGCAGATTATCACCGCAGGGGAGCGGTGGAGTTTTTGGGGGTGAGAAAACACGAAGACTTTGTTCGGTTTTTCTTTTCTGTTGAAGGCTCTGAAACCTATCGTTCTTTGATTGAAGCCAATTCAGAAGAATCTAGAGTCTCGCTGAGCTGTGATTGTCCCCACTTTGACGATGGATTTTTCTGCAAGCATCTCTGGGCCAGCATTTTGCTCGGCGATCAACGTCGAATTTTTCAAGAACAGTTGGGAATGGACAGCCGCTTCACGCGCTTTGTTCACACTCACATCGAAGCCAATGAGGAGTTTGAGACTCTCGAAAATCCTCTGGGCCTGGACCCCTTGGGCGAGGACACGGAAGCCGGACCTCGCGTCGTGCGCGGTCCCTCGGGTGATTCCTGGGATTTGGTGCAACATCAAGAGCTCACACAAGCCGCGCAACGCGTGCAAAAAAATCGCGAGGCCGCTTTTGTGGTCGAGATGGATTCGAATCGTTTGGACGAAGAAATCGTGTTGCTAGTTTTGGCTCGCGAAGAGACGAAGAAGGGCTGGGGGGTGTTGCGACCTTACTCGTTTCAAGTGTCCCAGTTGGATTCCTTTCGCGATCCCCTGGACCGCGAGGTTCTGCAGGCTCTATTTGGGTCAGCCAGCACCGTGGATCCTTGGGGGCGCAATTCACGAACGGGCGCCTCGCGCATTTCTCTGACTCCTCAGGTGGCTGCTCACTGGCTCAAGGAAATCGCCGGAGCTCAAAAACTATTTCGACTCAAAAAAGAAGTCTACGGACTCTATGACTACGAGCAGGCGACCGTGCCCTATCCTTTTTTGGGACCACAGAAATTTCGGTTGCTGCTTGAACGAAGCGGCTCAGGCTTTCAGCTCAGAATGGCCGAAGCTTTTCAGCGTCCGAAAGATCGAGTTCTGGGACCTATTGTTTTGCGCGACGAGGGTTTTCTTCTCCTCGAAACGCCCCAAGCAGAAAAATGGCTGAAGGCTTTTTTACAGAGAAAAGAGCTGCAGGTTTCGGGGCCCTCTTTGGAGAGATTTTTAGATTTTTTTCTGAGTCACACACCGGAAGTGGATTTGGTGTTGCCTCCAGAGTTGAGAATTGAAGAAAGACAAGATGTGCTCCCCATGGGGCAAATCGTTTTGCAAACCAAAGGTTCGTCATTTTTTCAGATGCGTTTCCAAGTTGAGTATGCGGGTCAATCGGTCAATTTGCAGGATTCGCGAGAGCAGATTTTCCACAGAGCCACACGGACGCAAATTCGACGTCACCGCATGCACGAGTTGGAGCTGCAAAACAACTACCTCGACATTCGCGGGGGGCAAGATTTTTTTCCATCTGAAAAACTCACAGAAATGATCTTGCGCTCGACGGAGCGTAAATTTTCCGTTTTCTTTGAAGGGCAAAAGCTGCGCACCTCCGGAAGCCTGAGCTTGTCGCTGCAAAGAAAGTCGGGGATCGATTGGTTGGACTTGCACGGAACGGCTCGTTTTGGACAGCTTGCTGTGAGTTTGCCTGAACTTTTAGCCTCGGTTCGAGCGGGCAGCACCCTGGTGCCGCTGGCGAGCGGAGAGCTTGGAGTTCTAGATCCTCAACTGGTTGAAAGATTGTCTTTGCTTGCGCAATTTTTGCCCAAAAATAGTGCGGCCACGCAACTGAACCGAGTGCAGGCGTTGTTTTTGTCGAGCTTTTTGGGACAAGAAATTGAGCAAGCTGACAGCGGATCTCTCTTCCCGATGATGGAAGAGCTAAAAAAAGTTGGTGGCGTCGCTGCCGGTGCTAAGTTTTTGGGTGACTTGCGAGACTATCAAACTGAAGGCCTGGGTTGGTTGAAAGTTCTGCAAAAGCATTCGGTGGGTGGCATTTTAGCTGATGACATGGGTTTGGGAAAAACCATTCAAATTCTGGCTTTGCTGAGTTCGCAAAAATTCAAAAATCCTGCGTTCATTGTGGCTCCGAAGAGTTTGATGTTCAACTGGGCCTCTGAGATTGAAAAATTTGTGCCTCATCTGAAGGTTTTGATTTTGACAGGATCCCAGCGTCACGGCTCTTACGAGCAGATTGCGAAACACGATGTGGTGCTGACCACTTACCAGACCCTTCGACAAGACATCGAAAAGCTCAAAGAGATGGAATTTGATTATTTGATTCTGGACGAAGCCCACCACATTAAAAATTCCCAGGCTCAAGCTTCGGTGGCAGCACGTATGGTTCGAGCCCAGCAAAGATTTGCCCTTACGGGCACCCCAATAGAAAACTCTCTCGCCGATTTGTTCTCCATCCTCTCCATTCTCAATCCGGGGTTGTTTCCGGAGAGAATGCAAAAGTTTTGGGTGCGTAAAGCTCCAGACGAGTTGGGAAGTCTGGCAAATGCGCTCAGACCTTTTCTCTTGCGTCGAACCAAGGAGCAGGTTTTGTCGGAGCTTCCAGCCAAGACCGAGCAAACTCTGTTTTGTGAGCTTTCAAGTTCGGAGCGCAAACACTACGACGAGCTCAAGACCTATTATTGGAGTCATTTGAGTTCGAAGTTCAACGAGAAGGGATTCGCAAAAACGAAGATCGAGATCCTAGAGGCACTGCTGCGTTTGCGACAGGCGTCCTGCCACCTGGGCTTGCTGGATCATCGCCGAGGAGACACCCGATCTTCCAAATTTGAAGTGTTGATCGCAAGCTTGCAGGAGTTGATTGAAGAAGGGCACAGAGCTCTGGTTTTTTCTCAATTCACCTCTTTACTCAGTTTGTTGCGTCAGGAGCTCGACGCTCTGGGCATCCGTTATGAATACCTAGACGGACAAACCAACGATCGACAAGAAAGAGTACAGCGTTTTCAAGAGAACTCTGACATCCCCCTGTTTTTGTTGAGCATCAAAGCCGGAGGTGTGGGACTCAATCTCACCGGCGCGGACTACGTGTTTATTTTAGATCCATGGTGGAATCCAGCCGTTGAGGCTCAGGCCATCGACCGCACTCACCGTATCGGTCAGACAAAAAAAGTTTTCGCTTACAAAATTGTCGCGAAAGACACCATCGAAGAAAAAATCCTCGAGCTGCAGAAGAGAAAAAAGCAAATCGCCGACGCGGTGATCGCCAACGATTCGAGCCTCCTCAAATCCATGAAACTCGAAGATCTCCAGGCGCTGTTCAGCTAGAGCGGCATTCGACAAAGCGCCCTCCGCTAAAGAAAAACCACCGAGCCGACGAGGGAATTTTTTTCGCGACCCGAATGGGCATGACGGCTATCGAATGCCGAAGGTCTTGAGTTTCGTTTGCTCCGAAGTAGAAGAGATCGCCGTCTCACGCTAGCATATTGTCGTTAAAACCCGAGCTTTTTCTTGAGTTCGTCGACTTTTTTGTTGGCGTCGTTGCCCAGTGCTTTTTTTGCCTGCTCTTCAAAGTCTTTTTTTGCTTTGGTGATTTGTGCCTCTGCGGAAGCTCTGGTGGCTTCGAGTTGCGCCTGAGCTTTTTTCACTTCGCCTTCGGCTTGACCGCGGATGGCGTTGACCTGGTTTTCAATTTTTTTTCTTTCCTCACCGATCACGCGTTGAATTTCGGCGTCCATTTTTTGACGCATTTCTGCGATGGCTTTTTGCAGTTCTCGTTCAAAACCTTTTTGTAAGGCGGGTCCCAAGTTTGAATTCAGGTTCACCGGGAAGTCCGGAAATTGCCCCTCGCCATAAACATCTAAAGACACCATCGGAATTCCAGAGAAAATATTTTGCAAAACAGATTTAGCGGTGGGATTGGGAGATTCAATCACATAGTCGAGCTTGGAGAACTGATTGGCCGCCAAATACTTGAATTTTTTCAACCCCCGCAGTTCAAATTGAAAGTTGGTTCCTCCCACACCCTTGGTGTAGCCCAAGTTCACGTCTGGAGAAGACACCACCGTCTTGGCAGAGAGAGGGAACGACTGCAAAGACGATTTCACATCCAGCAAACTCTCAGCGCCCCGATCATCCAATGTGCCCCGCAAGGAAAATTGACGCAATTCTTGCGCCGGAAAATCGGCCTGAACACGTGCGACCGTTGGTTTCTTGGTCAAGGTCTGATTGCTGGTGATGTCCAGAATTTCTCCATTCACATCTCCACTGAAACCGCCTTCGGTGGATTTGGAAGAGATGGCGACTTTTCGAATCCAAAGCATCGGGTAGGCGGTGGGATGGCCAAATTCATAAGTCACGCCCTTAGCCCGCGGATGCGGTTTTAAAGATGGATCAGGTTCTCCAGCTTTGTTTTTCACGTTGGGTGGAATGTAGGGATCGACTTTAGCTTTGAGATCTTGAATGCGTTTGAGATAGGGCTGAATCGAAGAAAAAATAAGACTCTTCACGATGGACTGAGCATCAATCGATGGAATTCCCAGCTTGCTCTGCAGGTTTTTGATGTCTTGGTCGATCATGGATTGCAGTTTTTTGTAACCTTGATCCAGGGTCGAGAGATCCGAACTCACCATTCCCTGAGTGGCCTGAACTTTTTTTACTTCAACGTCGAGGTCTTTCAGCACGGTTTGGGCTTGATTCACAGAGTTCTGCAGATCTTGGGGCGAACTGAACCCGCTGGTTTTGATTTGCTGGGCTCGTGTTTGCAGCGCTTGAAGAGTCTGAGCCTGAGGTAGCTTTTTAAACTCCTCTTGCCACTTCTTCTGCGTGCTTTGCATTTGGGCTTCAAAATCCTTCATAAAGGTTTTGGATGCGAGGCCCGCTTCCCAGCCTGCGGGCAAGCTTTGCACGTTTCCGCCCTTACCCAGCAGAGACACGGCTTCAACAAAAGCATTCCCTTCGGCCTGGCTCGAAACTTTATCCAAGGCCTTGTCTTTGATTTTTTCCGCTTCTTTTTGCAGAGCGCTGGGTTTGCTGTTGGCACTTGCCGGGGGTGGCGGTGGAGGAGGTGGCTTCACGCGTCCGGTTTTTTTTCTCGGAGAATCCACCGCAATTTGTTCAACAGCGAGTTCGTTGATGATCATTCGCGCGCGAAGAATTCCGTCCCACAAAAACGAAAAGCGAATGTCACCAATTTGAATTGCGTTGTGAGAGGGTTTGTCGGCGTTTGTCACTTGCAAATCGCGCAAACGAAATGTCCCCTTGATGAAGCTTGTTTGAAGACTTCCCACATTCACTTCTGCCCCCATGGCTTGATAGCCGCCCCACTCGATCAGTTTGCGCAGGTGGAGGTCAAAGAGGGCCGTAAAATAATACACCACCAATCCAATGATGATGGCGATGGGAACAATGGCTTCGAGTCGCAGAGGACCCTTTTTCTTTTCCGTGTACTGTTTTTTTGCTGTGGTCGTTGGTGGGGGTTGTTGTGTGTCGTTCATGCCCTCTCCTTCACCCGTAAAGCTCCTGGTACTTCGCATACATTTTGTAAACGAAGGTGTTGCGAAACACTTTCCAAACTTTGGAATTTTGAAAGCGCACCACAACTTGTTGACGGTATTTTTTGACAGCGCTTTTGAAAAAGAAAAACGCCGGAACGGCTCCTAAAAATCCAATCAGACCGGAGCCCATAACGATCGAGTTGTTGAATCGAGTGAGTGGCACGATGGGCATGTTGTAGAGTTGCACGAACAAGGGACGAAAACTCGGATTTTCAAGAACCCACCTTCCCAGCTGATCCGCCAACGGGTCCACGAGGTAGGCCACAAATGAAAAAAAGAAACCCGAGACGAATGCCGCTCCCATTTGAACTCGAAAAGCCATGCAGATGCACAAAACCAGCAATGTCTGCAAAGACAGAAAAGGGGAGAAGCCCAGAACCATGCCGAGCGCCAGACCCCATGCGATTTGGTGAGATCCCGTCTCGGAATTGAGCATCTTGAAAAAGTTGAAAAGTTGTTTCAATAACAGGGTCATGTGCCACCTCGTGATACGATTCCATTACCGCAAAAAGAGATGACATAGGCAAACCATCTCGTAGAATTCGGCCATGCGTGCCGCGTTTGGAATTTTTCTGGGTCTATTCTTTTTGGTCGTTTTGGCCGGGAGCTTGCTTCAGCCGGTCTTGATTTATGGAGATCCGCTTTCGGATGCCAATGTGCTCGCGGCCGGAGAAAATTTCGCTCGGTTTGGTTTTCAGGCGAGCTCCTTTTTGCCTCGCTTTGAACGGCGAGATGTCCTTTGCCTGGAGCTCCATTGCGCCTACACGCACTATCCGCCGTTGCCGTACTGGATCAATGGAGTGTGGCAAAAAGCCGGAATTCACAACTGGACATGGTTTCGTCTCGGCGCGTGGGTCCTGAGTTTTCTAGGCCTTGGTTTTTTTTACGCCTTTCTCAAGCGTGAATTTGGAAGTGCTAAGGCCGCAGCCTGTGGCGTGTTGGTGTGGGCCTTGCATCCTGATTTTTTGCGTTATGCCGATTCTCTGCAGCAGTTTTCCATGAATTTTTTTGTGATCGGTGCCTTTGCTTTTTTTTGGCAGAAGTTTTTGCGCGACGGTTTGTTTCGCCATCTTGCTTTGTGCTTTGCGCTTTACTTTCTTGCCTGCTGGACCACGTTCGAGCTGTTTCCGTACCTGGGGCTTTTGGCCCTGGGTTTGGCTTTACTGCAAAATCGATTCAAACAATCTTTTGTTCCTCTTGCCGTGTTGGCGGTGGCTCCCTTTGCCACTCTCTTTTTGCGAATTTGGCATCAGAGTCTTTGGTTTGGGACATGGGATCTCGCTGTGAAAGATCTTTTGCACTCAGCACAGGTTCGATCTTCGGTGAGCCTAGGAACTTGGTTGGATGAGTTTCAGAAAAGATTTCTGCAGGCATTCCTGCCTGTCTTGATCGGTTTTGGATGGATGCTTTACAAAAAGGGAAACTTGCATCATTGGCGAACCGCTCTGGTTTTTCTGATTGCAGGCCTCAGTTGGTGGGTGTTGATGCCTCAACACTTTGCTGTCCACTACCACACGGTGCATCTTTTGCTGCCGGCGGCGGCGGTCATCGGTGCCGGTCTCTTTTCGCATGTCTCTCGCGTGGTTCTGCTAGCACCTGCCGTGCTTGTGGCCATGAAAAGTCCTCAGTTCAATCGATGGCTTCCTGTGGATCATCGCCAACATGCGTTTCTTTCAGATTCTGAGACCGACTTGCAGCAGCTTAAGGTTTGGCTCAATTCTCGATCCGTGTCCTCGCTTTGGGTGAGTGATGATTTATCCCATGTTGCCGTGAGTTTGCCATGGCAGTTTCGTTTTTTTTCAGGGGATTGCTCGGTGATTCAGGAGTCCTCGGTGTTCATCGGGTCGGACGACTCGAATCCCTGTCCCGAGCTTCTCAGTCCGTCGCCAGAGTTGAAGATGCAGCGACTTTCGGTCTATGTCCCGAGCGAACATAAAAGAAAGCTCCCAACAACCCAAAAAGAAAATTGAAAATCTGCATTGCCGAAATGATCAAGGGACCGAGTTGGGTGTTCTCTCCAAGTGCCAAGTTAAACAGAAAATAAAACGCCATCTGTCCCACTCCAATACCTGCCGGGGATATGGGAATGGCCGTGATCATCAAACCAATAGGCACCACGAAAAAGAAAACCTTCCAAGAAACCTCACCAAACCCAAAAACGGAACCGGCATAAACACAAAATAGCACAGCCAGAGTCTGCGCCAGAAAACTCAAAACGACAGCTTGGAAGAACAACACCTTGGTGTGCCGGTAGTCGGAAAAAGACTCGTACACAGAGAGCAAATGGTGAGCTTTAGGGAATTTTTTGAGGAAACCCTGAACCCAACCAGTGTTGTACATGCGTCGTGAAAAAACAAAACTCCAACCCACCATAAAACCAACGAACAAAACAGAGAGCACTTGAAAAATAGAGACTAGATCCGCTCGACCTTGCACCATGTCCCAGTCCACCATCATCACAGCGAGAGCCATGAAGAGCATCGAAAACAGCCCGAGCAGTCGATCCATGGCGATGGTCATAACGGATTTCAATCGAGCGGTTGGGTTCTCTCGGGCCACGTAGTAGCTTTTCACCACATCCCCACCCACACCACCGGGAATGACAAAATTAAAAAAGGAGCCGATCAAGGTGTAGCGGAGTGCATGTAGAAAATCGACCTGAAAGCCCCGAGCCCGCAGCAGGCCTCGCCATCGTTCGCTGGTCAGGACAAGGTTGGCTCCCAGCAAAAGAACGCAGACCACAAAAACCTGTGGCTGAAACAATTCTTGGAGCCTTTTGAAATCAAAGCGATCACTGGCGAGAAGCCACCAAATCAGACCCACGGCCACGGCAATCTTAAGAGCGGTTATCAACCCAGATTTGACTTTTTGAGCCACCGATCCGACATTGAATCCGAATGAAAGCAGAGTCAATCACCTGTTTGGTGACCGGTGGAGCGGGCTACATCGGGTCGATTGTTAGCCACAAGTTACTCCGACAAGGTTATCGAGTGATCGTGTTGGACAATCTCAGCACCGGCTCTCGAAGTTCGGTTTCGCCAGAGGCGCGATTTATTCAAGGAGATGTGGGGGATCGTGAGCTCCTGCAGCAAATTTTTCTGGAGCATTCCGTCCAAGCTGTTCTGCATTTCGCGGGCAAGATCGACGTGGAGGAATCCGTGCGCAACCCGCTGCTTTACTACTCAGAGAATTTTGAGAAACCCCTCACCCTCTTAAAGCTTTGCGAGAAGCAAAACTTGCGAGCCTTTGTTTTTTCGAGCACCGCAGCTGTCTACGGGGAAGTCGGTCCTGAAGCTGTGCGCGAGGAGCAACGTCTTCTCCCGATCAATCCTTACGGCAAAAGCAAATGGGCCTTTGAAATGGCTCTGCGAGATTGTCTCCCCAAAGTGCCCTTCGCCATTCTCCGATACTTCAACGTTTGCGGAGCAGATTCAGATTCCAAATTGGGGCCCACCCAACCCGATCCAAAAAACCTATTTCGCAGCTTGGCCCTTACGGCTTTGGGAAAGCGGGCCGAGTTTTTGATTTTCGGGACTCGCTATGCCACACCCGATGGCAGTCCCGTGCGCGACTACATCCATGTCGAGGATTTGGCCGAAGCGCATGTGCAGGCCTTGGAACACCTTTTCGCCAAGAAAAAATCATTCACCGTGAATCTCGGGAGTGGTCGAGGTTTTTCGGTGCTAGAAGTTTTGCAGGAGTTCCAAAAAAAAGCTCAGTTCAGCTTCAAAAAAGCTGAACCCCGTCCTGGAGACCCGGCGCAGGTGGTCGCCGACATTCAAAACGCGCGGGATCTTTTTGGCTTTTCACCGAAGCACAGTGAGCTTTCAAAAATGGTCGAATCCGTTTTATCTTGGGAAAAAATGCAATCCTAGAATTTCGCGGGAGGGGACATGTTGTGGTTGTTCTTGTGGTTGAGCTCGGTCATGGCCTGCACTCTTCCATCCTCTGCAGTGTCGCTTGCGAGACTTCGCCCGCTGCAAGTGGGAGTGGGTTTGATGGAAGTGCAAAGTAAAGCCGCAGATGTGCAAAGCAAATCCCCTAAGGCGCTGACAAAGTATTTACAAAAACGTCCGATGCAGATTGTGTTTGGACCACGTTGTGAACTTTGGTTGGTGGACGGACATCATTTGGCGCGGGCGCTCTTGCTGGCCGGTGTTTTAGAGGCACCGTTTCAATTGTTGGGTGACCTGTCTTCACTTTCCGATCCTGAGTTTGAGAAAGAAATGAGATCGCGCAACTGGGTGTGGCTCTTTGACGAGCAAGATCGACCGGTCACTTTTCAAGACTTGCCGGTTCAATTGGAAGATATGAAAGACGATCCGTATCGCTCTCTCGCATGGAAAATGAAAAAAGAAGGCGTCTACCGAGATTTGTCGGAGCCTTTTCAGCAATTTCACTGGGCTCGATTCTATCGACGTTTTATCACTCTCGAGCTATTGACTCATTTTCCGAAACTCGCGGACGACGTAGCGCGAGTCGTCTCCCGCTCCTCGAATGCGGCCCAATTGCCAGGATTTTTAACTTTTCAAAGCTGCTATGGCTTGCGATGAAAGAACGGTGTCTGAGAGCACAAACACGTGGACTCCGGGGGCTCCGCGACGTTTGAAATCTTCGACCAGTTCGATGAAAACTTCCAAAGCTTGTTCGGCATTTTCCTCGTCGGGCAACTTGTTGAGCACCTTTAAAGGCACTTGAATCTGAAAGCGTTCCTGCATGCGCACAGCTTGGGCCTTTGTTTTGAGAATGCGGGCACCGGGAAGAACTGGCACTGAACACTTTTCTCTTCCGATTTCGTCGAGAAAACGGGAGTAAGCCTCAGCATCGTACAACATTTGCGTGATGCTGTAACAGGCCCCGGCCTCCACCTTTTGTTTGAAGTACCCCACTCGCGCTGCAAACTCAGGTTCCTCCGGGTAGGAGGCAGCGCCGATGCAAAAATCAGTCTCCACCTTGCTTTTGTTCTGAAAACTTTTGCGCTCCAAAAAATGTCCCTGATTCAACTTTTGAATCTGCTCAATGAGCTGATACGCGTAGGGATAGGAGAGAGGGTTGGGTTGCCAATCCTTGACACCGACCGGGGGATCGCCGCGAAGACCGAGGATATTGCGAATCCCAAAATAGTGATGATCCATGAGTTGGTTTTCGCATTCCTCAGGAGTCAAATCGCGGCAGGTGAAGTGGGCGATGCTGGGTACTTGAAAGTGGTCCTTGATCACTTGTGCAATGGGGAGACTGCCGCCGCGCAAACTGCCTCCCGCTCCCTTGGTGACGGAGAGAAACTGGGCCCCGGCTCGAACCAGTGAATTGATTTGATTGAGGATGTCACTTTGTGGAGTTCCGTTGCGTGGAGGAATTACCTCCGCAGACACTGTGAAGCCAGGCGCGAGCAGCAGGTCGATGATCTTTTGGTCCTTGCGATAAATTTCCGTCAAGTGGCCTCCGCAGAGACTGCTTCTTCCAAAGCATTGCCAACAGAAAAGTAAGTGGCTTGAGGATGGTGAAACACAACGGCGGACACACTGGCCTCTGGGTCCATCATAAATCCTTCCGTCAGCTGCACGCCAATTTCTTCGGGCCGGAGGAGCGCAAACAATTTCTCCTGGTCTTCCAACCGTGGGCAGGCTGGGTAACCAAACGAATAGCGTTTGCCCAGATACTTCGCTTGAAAGCGATCCATCATTGTCATGTTTACGGGATCTGGCTGTCCCCATTGTCCGCGAATCAAAGCATGCAAATATTCGGCATAAGCCTCAGCAGTTTCGATGGCCAGCGCTTGCAACACATGGGAGCGCAAATATTCGCCCTGATTTTTGAGTTTCTCAGCGTGCTCACGCACTTTAGCCCCTGCTGTGGTCACAAACATCGCAATGTTGTCCTGAGCCCCCGGGGACTCGCTCACAAAATCACTCAAACACAGGGCCTGCTCACGGGCCTGACGTGGGAACTGAAACTCGCAGAGAGATTTCCCCGAGCCATCTGTGATGAACATCGAATTCCCTTGGGAGTGCGCGAGAAAGTATTGATAGACGGCGCTGGGGTGAAGCAAATCTTTTTCCAAAGCCTCTTTTTTCATGGATTCCACAATTGAATAGATCTCGTAGGTCGAGGGGTCTTCTTTGCGGAATTTTTCTCGAATCTGCGGATCGTTCAAATTTTGCAGGAGTGCGCGAGCCGACTTGCCCTTCACCCCTAAGTGGCGACCGTAGAGCATGAGAGGATTCACGTAAGGAAAGATTTGTTCGAGAGGAGACTGCCGGATGACGTGACGAACGAAGTCGGGTGCCTTTGGAATCTGTGGAGCCGGTCCGATGGCGTGAGATCGAGTTTGCGAAGTGTTCACCGTGCGTGCGGGAGCCACTTCGAGGTCTTGAGCTTTCGTTAGGAGCTGAGCATTTGTCTCCATCAATTGACTTCGTTTGTTCGTGTCCATGACAGAGTTCGCCAACTCCAAGCCATTCATAGCGTCTTTGGCGTAAAGAACCAGTCCTCCTGAATAAGCTGGTAAAATGCGCTTTTCGGTGAAATTTCTTGTTAAAGCTGCGCCCCCCACCAAAATGGGAATCTGGATTCCAGCGCGGTGTAAGTCTTCGGCTGTGGTCACCATTTGCTGAGCCGACTTTACGAGCAGGCCCGACAGGCCGATCATATCTGGTTGATGTTTTTTTGCTTCCTCAATGAGTTTTTCTGGCGGAATTTTAATGCCCAGGTTGATCACTTTAAAACCGTTGTTGGTCAGAATGATGTCGACCAAATTTTTGCCAATGTCATGAACATCACCTTTGACTGTTGCCAACAGCAAAGTGCCGCGGTTGGCACTTTCTGACTTTTCCATAAATTGTTCGAGATGCGCGACCGCAGCCTTCATCACTTCGGCGGACTGTAAAACTTCAGCCACAATGAGTTTGTTGTCGTTGAACAGGCGACCCACTTCATCCATGCCCTTCATGAGAGGGCCGTTGATCACCTCAAGAGGTCGTAAATTTTTTAAAGCCTCGTCGAGATCTTCAAGCAGACCTTCTTTGGTTCCTTCAACAATCATCCGTGCGAGCCGCTCAGCCAGAGGGATCTGACTGCGATCCACCTTGACCTTTTGCACTCGTTCGCGAAAACGCGCAGCGAAGCGACCAATCGGGTCTTCTCCG
>FRDC01000428.1_pt1 | contig 12967 bp, 9 predicted proteins | sample 1106171 | NCBI WGS metagenome assembly FRDC01 (sample SAMEA3930566, study PRJEB13176) | freshwater metagenome | biome: Drinking water system; feature: drinking water; material: water | place: Singapore | collected 2014-12-20
GCCTTCGGAGGGCAACGCTCTATCCAGCTGAGCTACGGGTGCGTGGGGTCTCCCCCTAGCAAAGCCCCCTGGGCGGCGCCAGCCTCTTTCGACGGCGCGGGCTTGGCGCAAGCGGCGGGGGCGAGCGAGGGGTCGAGCGCTTCCATGAAGGCGATGAACCCGCGCTCGTAGCGGCTCAGCCAGCGCGTCGCGCGCGGCAGGCGCAGCCGCTCGCGGAATTCGGCCTGGCCCGATTTCACCAGATCGAGCAGCGCGGGGTGGACATAGGATTTGCGCGCGATCGCCGGCGTATTGCCGAGCGCCTCGGCGACGGGGGTCAGCACTTGCTTCAAGCTGAGCGGCGCGGTCGCCTCGGCGAGGGTTTGGAACGCGAGCACGCTCGCCCCCCAGGTGCGGAAATGCTTGGCGGTGAAATCCTCGCGCATCGCGCGGCGGATATAGGCGTTGACGTCGCTCGAGGTGACGGGATGGGCGGCGCCCGCGGCATCGACCCAAGCGAACAAATGCTGCCCCGGCAAATCCTGACAGCGGCGCACGAAGCGCGCCAGGCTGCGGTCGGTGATCGTCAGCCGCTTGAGCTTGCCCGATTTGGCCTTGAACTCCAGCTTCAGCCGCGCGCTGCTCACCCGCGCGTGGCGGCGGCGCAGCGTGGTCGCGCCGAAGCTTTCGTTGGCCTTGGCATAATCCTCGTTGCCGACGCGGACATGGCCCAGGTCGAGCAGCCGGATCACCGCGGCCACAGCGCGATCGAGCGACAGATCGCGCCGCGCGAGATCGGCGGCGACGCGCTTGCGCAGCCGCGCGAGGCGCTCGCCGAACAACGGGCAGCGGCTGTATTTCAGCGCCTCTTGCGCCGCGCGGAAATCGGGGTGGTAGCGATATTGTTTGCGCCCGCGCTCGTCCCAGCCGGTCGCCTGGATATGGCCATCGGCGCTCGGGCAGAACCAGGCGCGGGTGTAAGCGGGGGGCAGGCCGATGCGGTTGAGCCGGTCGATCGTCTCGCGATCGGTGATGCGCGCGCCATCGGGGGTGAAATAGGCCCAGGCGCGCCCGCGCTTGCGGCGGGTGATGCCGGGCTCGCTGTCGTCGGAATAGCGGAGCACGAGCGGGGCAATGCGCGCGAGGCCCTCACGGTTCCGGAACACGGTTCCGGAACACGGGGCCGGGGCGCGTCGTTGGGCGGGCGACTGTGGAGACAGCGATATGACCGATCTCACCCAAGCGCGCGTGCTCATCATGGCGACCGACGGCTTCGAACAATCCGAACTCTTCCGCCCCCGCGAGGCGCTGATGGACGCGGGCGTGCACGTGACGCTCGCCTCGCTCGGGACCGAGCCGATCCAGGGCATGCGGCACGATCAGCCGGGGCAGACGATCACCCCCGACGCGACGATCGATCAGGTCGACGCGCAGGATTATGATCTGCTGCTGCTTCCCGGCGGGGTCGCCAATCCCGATACGCTGCGCATGCATCCGGAGGCGGTCGCGCTGGTGCGCGCCTTCGCCAGCGCGGGCAAGCCGATCGCGGCGATTTGCCACGCGCCCTGGCTGTTGATCGAGGCGGACGTCGCGCGCGGCAAACGCATGACGAGTTGGCCATCGCTGCGCACCGATCTCGCCAATGCCGGGGCCGAGGTGGTCGACGCCGAAGTGGTGATCGACGGCCAGTTCATCACCAGCCGCCAGCCCGACGACATCCCCGCGTTCAGCGAGGCGGTGCTCGATCGGCTGCGCCATCTGGGCGAAGGCTGACGTTGCGCGGCGCGGCCGGCGCGCTAGATTGGGTGGGATGAGCCCGCGCCCCTTCCATCTCGCTTTCCCGGTCCATGATCTCGCCGCCGCGCGCGGCTTTTACGGCGGGGTGCTGGGGTGTCGCGAGGGGCGGTCGAACGCGCATCGGGTCGATTTCGATCTGTTCGGCCATCAGATCGTCGCGCATCTGGATCCCGCCGCGCGCCCGGCCGAGCATCACAACGCGGTCGATGGGCATGACGTGCCGGTGCCGCATTTCGGCGTGGTGCTGACGATGGCCGATTGGCACGCGCTCGCCGCGCGGGTGGCGGCGGCGGGCATCGCCTTCGGCATCGCGCCGCACATCCGCTTCCAGGGCCAGCCGGGCGAGCAGGCGACGATGTTCTTCCGCGATCCCAGCGGCAATGCGCTGGAGTTCAAGGCCTTCGCCGACGACGCGATGATTTTCGCGACCGGGTGAGAGGCGCATCGCGCGGCGCCGCGACCTTTGCTCGGGCGGGGCGGCTCGGTGCTTTCGCCCGAGCGGACGCCGTGCCGCTCTAATCCGCGCGCACTTCCAGCACCCCCAGCCGCACCAATTGCTCGGCGGTGCGCGCGAATTCGGTGAGCATCGGTTCGAGCGTGCCGACCAGCCCCAGCCGGTCGATTATCCCCGGCGGCGGGGTGACGCCGCCGCGCGGGTCCTCGATCAGCAGCCCGCGCTCGATCAGCTTTTCGATATGGCGCCGCACCGTCTCGCGCGGCAGCCCGGTCGCCGAGGCGATCGCGTTGCGCGAGATCGGCACCACCCATTCGCGCGGCAGCACTTGGGTGGCGCTCAGTTCGAGCGGGACGACGCGCTCGCGCATCAATTTCTGCACGTTGGCGACCGCGACCGTGAGATAGATTTGCAGCTCGACCGGCCCCAGCTGCACATTGCCCGAGTTGAAGGCCTGATGCGTCGTCAGGAACAAATTGGTGAGCGCGAACGAAACCACGCGCCAATTTTGCGCGGCGCGTTCGGCATTGGTCGCGACAAGGCAGGTCATAGCGCCACCGAAACAACTCCTTCCGGCGTACAGCTATCCCGAGGAAGTTACCAGCGTATCTACGTAATGCTCCGGCTCAGCGCGCGATCACGCGCCACACGGCGTTGCCGACGTCGTCGGCGACGAGCACGCCGCCCCCGCGATCGACGCTCACCCCCACCGGGCGCCCCTGCGCGCGCCCTTGCGCATCCAGAAAGCCGGTGAGCACATCCACCGGCTTGGCGCCGGGCGCGGGAAAGCCGTTCGCGGCGAAGGGCACGTAGACCACCTTATAGCCAGACACCGGCACCCGGTTCCAAGAGCCATGCTGGCCGATCAGCGCGCCACTCGCGAAGCGCGCGCCGAGCCGCGCGCCTTGGGTGAAGGCGAGCCCGAGCGAGGCGGTGTGCGGCCCCAGCGCATAATCGGGGCGCTTGCTATATTCCTGCAGATCGGGGCGTTCGGGCTGGACGCGCTTGTCGATATAGCCGCCCCAATAGCTATAGGGCCAACCGAAGAAATCGCCGAGTTCGACCGCGCTCATATAATCGGGCGCGAGGTCCGATCCGAGCATGTCGCGCTCGTTCACCGTCACCCACAGCCGCCCGCTGGTCGGCTCGAAGGCGAGCCCTTGCGGGTTGCGCAGCCCGCCGGCGAAGACGCGGAAGGTCTTGGCGCGCGGATCGACCTCGAGGATCACCGCGCGGTTGCGCTCGACGTCGAGCCCATTCTCGGCGATGTTGCTCGCCGAGCCGACCGTTACGTAGAGCGTCCCGCTCTTGGGATCGGCGAGCACGGTGCGCGCCCAATGATTGCCGCCGCCGGGATAGCGCACCACCACTTCGGGCTTGGCGGTGATCCGGGTCTGCCCCGGCGTGAAGGGCACGCGCACCAGCGCGTCGGTGTTGGCGATGTAGAGCGTGGTCCCAACCAGCGCCATGCCCTGGGGCGAATTGAGCCCCTCGATCAGCACCGATCGCGTCTCGGCGACGCCGTCGCCATTCGCGTCGCGCAGCAAGGTGATGCGGTTGGGCGAGGGGACGGCGGCGCCGGCGCGCTCGAACAGATAGCCCATCACCAGCCCGGTCACCCCACCCACGTCGCGCGGCGGCGAATTGCTCTCGGCGACGAGTACGTCGCCATTGGCGAGCGGCAGCAGCCAGCGCGGATGCGCGAGGCCGCGCGCGAAGGGCTGCACCGTCAGCCCAGCCGCCGGGGTCGGTTGCGCGCCTTGCGGCCAGCCGACGGCCTTGGCGACACCGATCGTGGGGAAAGTCTCGGGCCGGGGCGGGGTGATCGCCGGCCGCGCGCCGGAAACGGCCGCGACGCTCAGCCGTGCCTTATCGGGGCGGGTGAACCAATAGCCGAAGGCGACGAGGGCGACGAGCAGAAGCCCCGAGAAGATCAGGATATGGCGGCGCATGGGGCCTGATTAACGCTTGGGCGGGTGGGGGGCAAAGCTTATTCGGGCGATCGGTTCGACCGTGCGCGTCCCGGTTGCCAACGAGACGTCGCCCTGGCGACGGTCGGGGCCTTGATGAACGGCCGCGCGTCGGTTGCCCGAGGCTTTCGCCAGGGCGACGCCCCATTCGCTTAGCGAAACCGCCGCGTGTCCGCGTGAAGTCCTTCCTCGAGAGCGTCCCTCTCGCGAAGGCGGGAATCCAAGACGGCAGGCCTCAGCCAGAATGGATCCCCGCTTCCGCGGGGATGACGACCAGGGCAGGGCGTGGGAGCGGGACCGAGCGCTGACGCGCGCGATCAGCCGCCCGAGGTCAACCGGCAGGGCTTGATCGCCCCGGGCTCTGGCCGCGCCCCCACCGCGCGGAACGCCGCGAGATAGCCTCCCGCCGAAGGCATCTCGTCGGTGAAGGCGAGTTCATAACCCACCGCGCGAAATTCGCAGGCGAGCAGCGCGGGCGGGGTGCCGTGCTGCTGCGTCGGGCGATTGGCGTCGACCACGATCACCAGCCCGCCGGGCTTGAGCGCGGGGCGCATCCGCCAGAGAAATTCATAAGGCTGGGCGATCTCATGATACATATGCACCATGAACACCCGGTCGAAGCTCGCCTCGGGCAGCTTGGGATCGGCGGGGGCGCCCAGGCGCACGCTCACGCTTTGCAGCCGTTCGCGCGCCACGCGTTCGGCGAGCGCGTCGCGCACCTCGGGGAAAATATCCTCGGCGAGCACGCGCCCGCGCGGCCCGACGCGCTGGGCGAGACGGATGGTGTAATAGCCCTCGCCCGCGCCGATGTCCGCCACGGTCATCCCCGGCTTCATCCCGGCCTTGTCCATCACCGTTTCGGCCTCGCGCAGCCGGTCGCGCTCTTCCTCGTTCGACCAGCGCGCCGAGACGATCTTGGAGACGGGACGATCGGGCGCGGGGAAGGGGCCCGGCTCGCGGCGGAACGCCGCCCCCGGATCGCAGCCGCCGAGCAGCGCCAGCGCCGCGAGCAGCGCGGTCGAGGCCGGCGGGCGCTTAATCGACGTCCTCCACCACCACCTTCTCGCCCGTCACCCGCTGGCTGAGCGCGGCCGCCATGAAGGGATCGAGCGCGCCGTCGAGCACGTCGCTCGGCGCGGTGGAGGTGACGCCGGTGCGCAGGTCCTTCACCAGCTGATAGGGCTGGAGCACATAGGAACGGAACTGGTGGCCCCAGCCGATATCGGTCTTGGTCGCGTTCACCGCGTTCGCCTCTTCCTCGCGCTTGCGCAGCTCATGCTCATAGAGCCTGGCGCGCAGCTGATTATAGGCCTCGGCGCGGTTTTTGTGCTGGCTGCGCTGATTTTGGCAGGCGACGACGATGCCGGTCGGCAAATGGGTGATGCGCACCGCCGAATCGGTGGTGTTGATGTGCTGCCCGCCCGCGCCCGAGGCGCGATACGTGTCGATCCTGATCTCGCTGTCGTTGATCTCGATGTCGATCGAATCGTCGATCACCGGATAGACCCAGACGCTCGCGAAGCTCGTCTGCCGCCGCGCGTTCGAATCGAACGGGCTGATGCGGACCAAGCGGTGCACGCCGCTTTCGGTCTTGGCATAGCCATAGGCGTTCTCGCCTTTGAGCAGCAGCGTCGCCGATTTGATGCCCGCTTGCTCGCCGGCGTGATAGTCGATCAGCTCGACCTTATAGCCGTGGCGCTCGGCCCAGCGCGTGTACATGCGCTGGAGCATTTCGGCCCAATCGTTCGATTCGGTGCCGCCCGCGCCCGCGTTGATCTCGAGATAAGTGTCATTGGGGTCGGCTTCGCCCGAAAGCAGCGCCTTCACCTTGTCGCCCTCGGCGCGTTCGGCGAGCGCCGCCAAGCCCGCGACGCCCTCTTCGGCGAGCGCCTCGTCGCCCTCGGCCTCGGCGAGTTCGATCAGCTCGACCGTGTCGTTCAGCTCCTGCTCGATCGCGCGCGTGGCACCGATCGCCTCGTCGAGCCGGCGGCGCTCGCGCATCACGTCTTGGGCGGCCTTGGCGTCGTTCCAGAGCGTGGGGTCCTCGACGCGCGCGTTGAGTTCGTCGAGCCGGCGCAGCGCGCGGTCCCAATCGAGGAAGCGGCGGAGCAGCGCGAGCGATTCGGCGATACGGTCGGCATGGGCTTGCGCTTCGGCGCGCATGAACGGCAAAACCTTCTTCTATGCGTCACCCCGGCGAAAGCCGGGGTCTCCCCGATCCATCGAGACCCCGGCGTTCACCGGGGGGACGAGAAGCGGGATATGTGTGCCAGGCGCTAGTAGATTCCGCCCTCTCTTTGCAAGAAATCGCTGTCGCGCGGGCGGTCGCGCTTGGCGGCTTCGGCGCGCTGCTGCGCCTCGGCGGCCTGGCGCGCGCGTTCGGCGGGGGTCGGCGGCGCGGCGCGGGCGGTGGCGCGGCGCGCCTCGCTTTCGGGCTTGAAGACTTCCCAGATCACCGCCGCCTTGGGATCGGCCGAGGGCCAACCGCCGAACACCGGCTTGCCCGAGGCGCGATCGATCCGCACGAACCGGGCGCCGGCCGGCGCGCGGAAGGGGAGCGCCGGCAGCCCCGCGAACGCTTTCTGCGCGAATGCCTTGTAGATCGGCGCGGCGAGCGTGCCACCTTGCGCATAGCCGCCCAGGCTGCGCGGCTGATCATAGCCGATATAGAGCCCGCCGACGATTTGCGGGGTGCCGCCGATGAACCACACATCGGTCGGCCCGCTCGACGTGCCGGTCTTGCCCATGATCGGTCGGTCGAGATCCCGCAGCACGGTCGCGGTGCCGCGCTGGATCACGCCTTCGGTGATGTGGACCATCTGGAAGGCGGTGATCGGATCGATCACCTGGCGCTGGCGCACCACCGGGCGCGGCATCGGCTTGCCGTTCCAATCGGGCGCGTTGCAGCGATCGCACGGGCGCCAATTTTCGGGCCAAATCACCTTGCCATGGCGATCCTGGACGAAGTCGATCAGCGTCGAGGGATGGCCGCGCCCCTGGTTCGCCAAAATCGAAAAGGCGTTGACCATCCGCTGCACGGTCGTCTCGCCCGCGCCGAGCGCGATCGAGAGATAAGCGGGATATTTGCCGATCCCCATACGGTCGATCACGCTCACCACCTTGTCCATGCCGATGGTGCTCGCCGCGCGCACCGTCATCAGATTGCGCGATTGCTCGATGCCCCAGCGCATCGTGTGCGGGCCGGAGCCTTGGCCGCCGCCGAAATTGCGGAAGCATTTATTGCCCAGCCGCGCGCCCTGATAAACGCAGAACGGCCCGTCGACGATGATCGAGGCGGGCGTCATCCCGTTTTCGAGCGCGGCCGAATAGACGATCGGCTTGATCGTCGAGCCCGGCTGACGCAGCGCCTGGGTCGCGCGGTTGAAGCTATCGATCCGCGAATCGAACCCGCCCTGCATCGCGAGCACGCGGCCCGTTTGCGGTTCCTCGACGATGAAGCCGCCCGAGATACGCGGCACCGATCGCAGCGCGAAGCCGCTCCCCTCGGGGGCGACCGCGATGATGTCGCCGGGCTCGAGCTTGGCGAAGGCGGTCCCGCCCTCGCCGCGCGGGGGCATTTGCGCGGCCCAGCGCGGCAGCGTGCCGGTCTTGCCGTCGGCGAAGCCGAGTTCGACCGCGCTCGCGCCCACCGAAATCACGATGGCCGCGCGCCAATCGCTATAATCGAGCCCGATATTGGTGTTGAGCAGCGCCTGCTGCCAATTGTCGCCCTCGATCGCGACCGACTTGAGCGGCCCCGACCAACCGCGCCCGCGATCATAGCGCAGCAACCCCTCGCGCAGCGCGTCCTGCGCATATTGCTGGAGCCTGGCATCATAAGAGGTGCGCACCCACAGCCCACCCGAATAGACGCTGAAGGGGCCGTCGCGCTCGCTTTCGCCGAATTTGTCGATCAGCTGGCGGCGCACTTCCTCGACGAAATAGCCGCCGACGCGCTCGAAACGCGGGGTGCGCCGCCGCACCGCGCCGATCGGCTCGTCGCGCGCCGCGTCATACTGCGCCTGGGTGATGAAGCCGTTCTCGAGCATCTCGCGCAGCACATAGCCGCGCCGATCGAGCGCGCGCGCGCTGTTGCGGAAGGGATCGAACAGCGCCGGCCCCTTGGGCAGGATCGCGAGATAAGCGAGCTGGCCCAGCGTCAGCTCGTTCAATTCCTTGTCGAAATAGGCATGCGCCGCCGCCGCGACGCCGAACGCGTTGCGCCCGAGCGGGATTTGGTTGAGGTAAAGCTCGAGGATTTGCTTCTTGGTGAGCGCATCCTCGATGCGATAGGCGAGGATCGCCTCGCGGATTTTGCGCGTCGGCGAATATTCGTTGCCGATCAGCAGGTTCTTGGCGACCTGCTGGGTGATGGTCGAGCCGCCCTTGGCGCGCCGCCCGGTGCCGAGCTTGCTGACGTAATCGAACACCGCGCCGAAAGTGCCCGGGTAATCGACCCCGTGATGTTCGAAGAAAGTCTTGTCCTCGGCCGCGAGGAACGCGCGGATCAACAGCGGCGGGAATTCGTCATAAGCGAGTTCCACGCGGCGCTCGCGCGCGTAGCTGTGGATCGGGGTGCCGTCGATCGCGCGGACGTTGGTGGGGAGCGGCGGCTCATAGGTGCGCAATTTGTCGACCGACGGCAGATCGCGCGCGAAGAGCAGCCAAACGAGCGCATAGCCGATCGTCGCGAGCAAGCCGATCACGACCAGCAGCTTCACCCACCACCGCCGCCAAACCCCCGCGGCCCAATCGCGCAGGCGGGACTCGCGGTGCAGGCGGAAATTCACAGTATCCGCATCAGCCATGGGGCGCGTCTAGGCGAATTTGGCCCATTCTGCCAGCGCGGGGCGCGCGGTTTGTCGCATGGCGGCGCGCTTCGCCCGTGACGGCGCGCGTCTTCGGGCGGGGCGCGCGGCGGCGAGGCTTTTTGGTTCGCGCGGAGACGCGGAGGCGCGGAGCGGATGCCGAGCGGCTGCACCGCGCCGAAGGCGCCTCGATTGCGACGGTGCAAAGCGCTGCGCGCGGCCAACGCCCCCTCCGCGTCTCCGCGTCTCCGCGTGAACCCCTTGGCAGTCGATCGGAAGAGCTACCCTCGATGATCGGGAGGCCCCGGCCTGCGCCGGGGCGACGCCCTACTTTGACGATTTAGCGCGTCGCCAACCGCCGGGCGAAGTGGATGTCGACCGCGCGGCGCACGGCTTGCGCGATCGCCGCTTGCCCCCGCGGCGAGCCGATGAAGGCCGCGTCGCTCGGGTTCGAGATATAGCCCGTCTCGAACAGGATCGAGGGCATGTCGGGCGCCTTCAGCACCATCAGCGAGGCCATGCGGTGGAAATTGGGCTTGACCGGGATCAGCGGCTTGGCCTCGCGCCCCAGCAGCCGAGCGAAAGCGGCGGACTGGTTCATCGTCTCGCGCTGGGTCAGGTCGATCAGCAGCGAGGAAATATCCGCCTCGGTGCTCGCCAGATTGACGCCCTGGATGATGTCGGCCTTGTTCTCGCGCGCCGCCAGCCGCGCGGCTTCCTTGTCGGAGGCGATTTCGGACAAGGTGTAGACCGTCGCCCCGCTCGCCTGGCCGGCGCCGGCGCTGTCGCAGTGGATCGAGATGAACAAATCGGCGCGCAGCCGGCGGGCGATGCCGAACCGGTCCTGCAGTGCGATGAAGCGGTCGTCCTCGCGGGTGAGCGCGACGCGCACCCGGCCCGAGGCGAGCAAGGCGTCGCGGATCGCCTTGGCGATGGCGAGCGTCACGTCCTTTTCGCGCAAACCCGTCTCGGCGCCGATCGCGCCGGGATCGACCCCGCCATGCCCCGCGTCGATCACGACCAGCGGCCGGCTCTCGTCCTCGCCATAGATGCGCGGCAAGGGGCCGGGCGCGCGGCGCGCGGGCGGCACCGGCACGGTGACCGCATAATCGGCGCGCACCACCCCGGCGCCATAGCGGAACGGCGGCAGGAAGCGCAGCCGCCCGTCGGCCGCCGCGCGCGCGAAGGCGGCGTCGTCGACCGTGCGCAGCGCGAGCGTCAGCGTCCGGCCATCCTCGCCGAAGCTGCCTTCGGTGACGATCGCGGGCTGCGCGAGATCGAGCACGATGCGCGCGCCCGCGCCGTTCCGGGCCTGGCGGATGCGCGCGACCGGGCCGTCGCTCGCCGCGTGCGCCGGGCCGGGGGCGGCGCCCGCGACGTCGATCGCGATCCGCCGTGGGTCGGCGAGCAGCAAGGCCGATACGGCGGCGACGCGCGTATCGAAGCGCAAGGTGACGTGATCGGGCGCGACCTCGACGGCTTCGACGCTCGCCGCCCAGCCGGGCGCGCCGCCCAGGATCAACGCGACAAGAGCCAGAAGCAATGACACGCGTCGCTTCTGCCGCGCCGGCTGCCCGCCGGTCCAGCGAAAAGGCATGAAGGGGGTTTCCCCGATTGATTACTTCCCTGCCGCGCCGGCTTAGCGGCGGGCGCGATAAATCGTCGCTAAACGATCGGGTTAACAGGCTGTTCGGCATGATCTTGCCGGGCGCGCGGCAAGATCATGCCGGTTGCATCGATCATCGAATGAGTGCTACGCCCCGCTATAGCGCCACGCGCTTTGCGCGTGGCCCCGAACATCGCCGCGCGCGGGGCCAGCCATGGCCCGGTGACAAGCGCGGCACAGTATCAGGTCGATGCGCGCATGAAGGCTTTTTCCCGCTCCGCTGTCCGCCCGGCTCGCGCCGGCGGCGTCGCGAGCGCGTTCCGGGCGCTTCGCCCGGTGGCCGAGCGCGCGCCCCGCCGCTTGATCCCCCTCGCGTCGCTGCGCGGTGAGCCCGGTTCGGGTCCGCGCGCGGCGCCAACTGATCGCGCGCCGCCGCACGGCCGGCGCGCCCGGAGACACTTTGATGACCACCAAAATGCTGATCGACGCACGGCACCGGGAAGAAACCCGCGTCGCCGTCGTCAAGGGAAACCGAATCGAGGAATTTGATTTCGAATCGGCCGAGCGCAAGCAACTCAAGGGCAATATCTATCTCGCCAAGGTAACCCGGGTCGAACCCTCGCTGCAGGCGGCCTTCGTCGATTATGGCGGCAACCGCCACGGCTTTTTGGCCTTTAGCGAAATCCACCCCGATTATTATCAGATCCCCAAGGAAGATCGCGACGCGCTGCTGCGCGAGGAAGCCGAGCACGCCGCCGAGGAAGCGGCGCTGCGCGAAAACGATGACGACGACGATGCCGACACCGGCGAAGGCGATGATCTCGGCGACGACGAACCGCGCGACGAAGACGGCGGCGAGGGCGATGACGGCGCCCCGCGGCGCGCCAAGCGCGGCGGTGGCGGATCGGACGACGCGGTGGAGGCGCTGCGCCAGCGCCGCATGAACCTGCGCCGTCGCTACAAGATTCAAGACGTGATCCGCCGCCGCCAGATTCTGCTGGTGCAAGTGGTGAAGGAAGAACGCGGCAACAAGGGCGCGGCGCTCACCACTTATCTGTCGCTCGCTGGGCGTTATTGCGTGCTGATGCCCAATACCGCGCATGGCGGCGGGATCAGCCGCAAGATTCCGAACGCGGCCGATCGCAAGCGGCTGAAATCGATCATGGCGGATCTGAAGTTGCCGCCCTCGATGGGCTGTATCGTCCGCACCGCCGGCCTCCAGCGCACCAAGACCGAGATCAAGCGCGACTTCGATTATTTGGCGCGGCTGTGGGACGAGATTCGCGACAAGACGCTGCAAAGCTCGGCCCCCGCGCTCGTCTATGGCGATAGCGACCTCATCAAGCGCGCGATTCGCGACATCTATAATCGCGACATCGACGAGGTGATCGTCGAAGGCGCCGAGGGCTTCCGCCACGCCAAGGATTTCATGAAGCTGCTGATGCCCAGCCACGCGCGGCGGGTGAAACATTATGCCGATCCGGTGCCGCTCTTCCAGCGCCACCATGTCGAGGATCAACTGGCGGCGATGTATCACCCGGTCGTCCAGCTGAAATCGGGCGGCTATCTGGTGATCAACCCGACCGAGGCCTTGGTCTCGATCGACATCAACTCGGGGCGGGCGACGCGCGAGCATAATATCGAGCAGACCGCGACCCAGACCAATTTAGAAGCCGCCGAGGAAATCGCGCGCCAATTGCGCCTGCGCGACATGGCGGGCCTGGTCGTGATCGACTTCATCGACATGGACAATGGCTCGAACGTCCGCAAGGTCGAGAAGGCCATGAAGGAGGCGCTGAAGAACGATCGCGCCCGCATCCAGGTCGGGCGGATTTCGTCCTTCGGCCTCATGGAAATGAGCCGCCAGCGGCTGCGCACCGGCGTGCTCGAGGCCTCGACCCGGCAATGCCCGCATTGCGAGGGCACCGGGCTGGTGCGCACCGCTTCGTCCGCCGGCCTTTCGGCGCTGCGGCTGCTCGAGGACGAAGCCGCGCGCGGGCGCGGCTCGCAATTGCTGCTGCGCGCGAGCCAGGAAGCGGCCTTTTATCTGCTCAACCGCAAGCGCGCCGAACTCGCCGAGATCGAGGCGCGCTATGGCGTGACGATCGAAGTCGCGCCCGATGGCGAGCGCGAGGGCGCGCGTATGTCGGTCGAGGCATCGGGGCCGCCGCCGGTTCATGCGCCGCGCTTCGACCCCGTGCTGGTCGAGCCCGAGGAGGACGAGCCCGAGAACGAGGCGTTCGACGAGGAAGAGGAAGAAGAAGCCGCCGAGCGCGAGCCCCGCGAGGCGCGCGAGCCGCGCGAGAGCGAGCGCGGCGACCGCGATGGCGCGCGGCGCAAGCGGCGGCGGCGG
>FRDC01000751.1_pt3 | contig 12961 bp, 21 predicted proteins | sample 1106171 | NCBI WGS metagenome assembly FRDC01 (sample SAMEA3930566, study PRJEB13176) | freshwater metagenome | biome: Drinking water system; feature: drinking water; material: water | place: Singapore | collected 2014-12-20
CTAGCGTCATGCCACACCAACCAGAATTAAGTTCTATGTTAAACGGAGTACTGTGTATTGTAAGTACTTCATCGTTATTGTTATGAAAATCCATCATCATCCAGCTATTTCTTCTGTATCGTATATGACGATAATGTTTTTCTGTTAAGTTCTCTTCTTCCTTAGTAGTATCAGCACTGGCTCTATTGATAGCTTCCACTTGTTCTCTGAGACAAAGAGAATCAATAATGTTCTGGCGCATCTCGCCAGAAAGCTCTTTAAATTTGTTTAATTTAGCTTCTTTGGTAAGACGTCTGCGTTCTTCTTGTAAGGCGCCTAATCTTAATTTTTCTTCATGTGTAAGATCTGGTGGAGGTGGTGGCTCATGCGTTTTCGGTAAACTGTTGCCGTACATATCTTTAAGTATCTTTTTGTCCACGGCTTCTATATCCACAAACCATTTATTTTTGATTTTACCCATTAGGCTTCTCCAAGCATTTTTAATACTTTCTCCTCGTCTCGTTCATAGATATGAAGATTGTGTACTGTGTGAGTATAAATACCTTTTGTTAAGTTTGGATACACGTGCTTAAGATCTTCGATCATCTTATCCATAAGAGATACGAACCAAGGAAGATCGTAAACAAGACCCAATACTAGGTCATTAGATCGCATTACGATAGACAGATGGAGCTTATCATCTCTGATGAGAAAGTTACCATGCATAGTACAAGTCTGATCTTTGTTGCCCTGCCATTGATGTTCCGGTAAAGAGAAGCGTAATATCGCTTGACGTGTATCTTTATCTGCTTCCAGACACTGCTTCGCCCACTCCCATGGAGTTCTGATGCAAGAATCTTTCTGCGTGATAAATGTATCCCAGCGACCCCCTGGACCTGGACGACCAGGATCAAGACCTTTTGCTGTCATCTCATAATCATGGTTGCCATGAGATTTCTTTGCCCATATAAGATGTCCATATGCAGAGTTGATTGTTCCATCTGGGTTAGCAATTGTGTTCCAGAACTTAGATGCTTTAGCAAAGTCTTCAGCCTTATTAGAACACGAATTATACAAATCTACTTCCTTAGCTGTATAAGACTCTATGACCTTATTGCGCTCAGGATCCCTTGTGACAATAGCTTTAGCAGTCGGATTATTGATACTAAAACTATAATCAAGAGCCTCACGCACTGGAATGCCGCGAGGACTAGACCGAAAATCGTAACGATAGTAAATATCACTAAGAGTGCCGAGGTATGCTTCATCAACTGAATTGTAGATTCTTTTTCCATTTGTCATTTATTCTCCGCTATCTGTTTCCCAGAGTATTTCTTCTAGATTGGCATGTCTGACGCCATATCCATATCTTCGCTTTGTCAAGCGTTTCATCAGCTGACCTGTTCTATTGAACAGATGCTGAAACACGAACGTAGATTCTTTTACAGACTTGCCTTCTGCCGTTCGATAGTTAGGGTCATATTTCTGCAGCGCTACACAAACCTCAGTTCGTAAGTGCTGGCGAATATCTTGCATCGTAAAACCGGTATTACCAAGAGCTATTGAATCTTGGTCTCTTCGTTGACTCGCTTCGTTCCAGTTTTTTACAACATAATCACGGATATAACTCTCAACCATTGCTTCGTACTTAAGTACGTCCTCATTAGTTAAAACCCGTTTTGTGCTCATCTAGCCTCGTTTCTTCCTTTTTATATGTGTTTTGTCGAAATCTCTCTCAAAGATGTATTTCAACATTGCAAGCGCATTTTTACAATGCGGATTGCTATCAGGCTCAGTGGTTATTTCAACTCCATTTTGCTTCATATACTTAAATATATCGAGAATTAAAGGTTGATATTTTTTCCAATTGCCATCTGTAAAGGCATATCTGTTATACCATTTTCCAATATCTGATTGGTCAAATCTTTCTTTTGGTGTAGTCAATTGTTTGCTCATGAAAGACTTGACATGATGTTTAGCTTGGTCATTAACCATATTGAATATGCGCTGTTTGTCTAGTAAGTATTTTTTACCATAGACTTGCGTTTCTTTGATTACATTATTGCCTATGATGTATTCGCTCCAGAAATTACCTTCTTCAATTTTGTTTAAGGCACTAGCTTCTGGATTCAAAGTAATTTGTTTAGCGCCTCCCCAATTTACTGTTTCCGCTAAAGAAAAAACAGATGGCGTAGCGTTTAAACTATCTATTACTGTCCAGATGTCATGCACTACACTCATACAAGTTCCTCTTCGATAGAGTATATTGCATCACCATTATGAGTCATTACTTTAAACTTGCAAAAGTTAGTTAGAGAAGGAAGATTGCCATCTACGAGATAGTTCTTAATCCAGAAACATACCTTATTAGAAAGTTCTACATTTTTGATGTTCCACTTATTTTCTCTGATATGAGAATGGACACTTTTATAAATAAGTTCGTATTTTTGATTTACGCTTCTTTTACTTAGAGCCTCTGTACAACCCAATAGCTCTGCAACCTCGTTGCATCGCTCTATAGTTAGATCTTTAGTTGGTGCTATTGCAATAAGAGCTTTCAATCCTTCTCTGCCCATAAAACCAACAAGCTCTTCCTCTTCGAACATAGATTTATGTTTTGTTATTTTTAACTTTGGACCAGTTATTACTTCTTTTTCCATGTCAACGAATATGCCTTCTGGAACATGGAGAATAAAGCATTCTGCTANNGAGTAAAGCATTCTGCTATGTTGGTTTTGTCTTGAGATAGCAGATCATTGAACGGATATGTTGATTCTTGAATTGTTTCAAGTATTATGGTGCTGAAATTGATATCGCCCCAAGATTCTTTTATAGCATTAAATAGAATCTTGTGATCTACTTCCATTTCTTCAGGAATGGAAGATAGTACATCGTTTACTTTTGATATTGTTGGTTCGATGGCTCGCGTTAGCCAGTCCATCTCATCATATTGTTTGTCGTCAAATATTCCCATGGTGTAAAATCGATTCGGTAAGGTTAGCTGTCAAATCCAAAGACGAGTCTTATCTCTATGTCCTGACGTCCATCGTCATCGCCTAGGATTACGTTATCAACATAATAATCATTCTTCATTTGATTGCAATAATGAACTAGACATATGTAGTCTGTTGGTGTTTTGGGTTTACCATCTTTGGCATTCCAATCATAGTCATCCCAATGGTAAAATGCTATTGGTCTAGTGTCTTCAGATAAACTATAGCCGCATTCTTGTATGATTTCAGTGAACTCTTCTAATGAGTAGTATGATTGAGAATGATAATCAGATTTGTCGCCAAGAGCAATTTTTACTATTTCTGATGCATCATCTGGCACGCCTTTAGGTTCAGGACCGTCGCCTCTTACTCCAGCTAATGCTGCAAAAAGTCTATAATTTCTTCCTGTTGCACTTACTTGTCTATAATAAATGTAATCGTTTTCACTATACTTTTCATCTATGGTGTGATGCTTATCGGCTTGCCATTCGCCACCGCGATGACGCCACTCTATGAACATATGAATATCTGCGCCCACTGAAACAACCTTGCAGTAAATGGAGGCGGGAGATGGTGCAACATTTCTAGAATTGTTGACCTCAGATGAGATAGCTTTATTTAGCTAAATCAACTCCCGCCATGTTAAAAAATAAAAACTACAGCGCTCCACGGGTGTCTTGCACTCTGCCCATAGTTAGCTACTCATCCCAGACTTTCTCAAAGGTGTATAGCTCAGTTTCTCGCGTGCATTTCGCCGCTGTAGAACAAAAGGGGTGAACCATTTGTTTATAAATTACCTTTAGAGAACTCTGTCATGATCTGTGGTGTTGCTGTATCGAAACCCACAACATCTAACATTCCTTTATCGTTAGGATCAGCGATCGTGAATCCATTAGCACAAGTACCTACCACGATGAGTTTAGCATCTGGTTTGTTTTGTTGCTTTCTGAACTGTTGCATCGCTTGGAACGGATGCATAGAACCAGCGTACGTCTCGTTGTCTGTATAGACAGCGAAAGTATCTACGTCCAGCTTGTTCTTAGTAGCATACTGCATAGGAAGAGAACAGTCTGTTCCACCCCATGGTGCTTTACGCATCGTATCAAGAACGTCGTCTAAGCGCTTACGTTTAGACAAGTTTAACTTGTCGATTCCGCCTGAGCCATAACCTCCAGAAGAGAAGTAAACTACTTCTGTAGAAGGTTCTGCCTTAATTGTAACCATGGCCATTGCACCTGCAGCCTCAGCTGCCGTCAATCCAGTTCCTGCGATAGTTGCACCGAACATTGATCCAGAGCAATCAAGTGCAAGAAGGTGGTTCTTGCCAGAAGATTCTACGTTTCCGAAGGAAGCATAGAACGCCTCATCGAGAGCATCGATGATGCTAGTTACAGGTGACCAAGTCAGCGACCCCTTATCGCCTCGACCTTTCTTATAGATAGAAAGGGCGTTTAGGATAGTGATGGGGTGAACACGCGATCTCTTGATCTGCTCAGCGTTAGTCAGACGCTCAACTACTAGCTTAGTATGTGAATCGAGGTTTGATTTCAACAAACCTACAGCAGTCATCTTCGCTAGATTTCTTATAGTAGCTGTCATTGGCATGTTCGCATTCAAAGCTTCCCAAACATCTCTTGAGTTCAAGAGTTCTGTTGGTAACGCTTCTCGCGGTAGCCCATATTTTTGGATAAGAGCAATTGCAGCTTTATCGTCTTTAGCGGTAAGCTTTTGGATTTGCTCAAATCCATCCACAAGAGGATGCTGCGTTTTAACTTCTTTACCAGCAGCATAACGTAACAGCTCGTTAAGAGATGTGTCTGTTGATGAAGCATGGCAAAGACGAAGAACGTCTCTGTGTGTAAAGTTATTTCTGTTGCGGTACTTGATGATGTTCATTGCAACAGAGTCAATATCGTTTTTAGTATAGAACTTAGCTACGCCATTTCTCAGACCACGAGACCAACCACGTAATGCTTGGATATTCTCTGTGAACTGGAATAAGTGAGTACCGATGCGGCATACGTCAGTGATAGCAGCATATGCTGCAACTTTTGTAGCTTCGTCACCAAAAGTACATGCTAAAGCCAGCGCGAAGATTGCTGGGTCGTTTTTCGGAGCTCGCCCACCCTTTGAGACCTCAACGATCGTCTTAACAGTCTTGAGACCGTCTTGTTGGATGCAGGCAATAACGTTCTTAGCATTATCAACGGTAAGCTTCTTTTCAGTAACATAATATTGTTTTCCTTCAGACCCTAAGATCAGAAAGCGATTTAACTGGGAGAAAGAATCTTGGCTGAACACAAATCCACCAGCGTTATTCTTAACCTGGTTTTTTCCTTGAACTTCTTCAGTTTGAGGTGTAGATTTTGTGTTGAAATGTTTTGTGTATGACATTATCTCTCCCTAAAAAATGGCGGATAAACTTGTTGACTATGGACTTGCCTTGAAATGATAACCCATAATCTTCGACCCGCGTTGTAAAAAATTTTCGTATCGGTACAAGTAAAGAGCGCACAGATATAAATCGGTATTGGAAGCATGAGTTATGTCATGGATGTTTTTACTGAGACATCGCGCTCGTCCTGACCATACTCGCCGGTCATTGTACTACCCATGTGTTTAGCCTTAGGTATGCTGCAACAGTTTCCGCCGTTGCCCGTTGCTAATAGACTGAGCTTCTCTATTTCAAGAGAGGGTAAACGCCTATAGTGCAAGCCTTTTTCAGAGTGTTGGTAACCAATATCCTTCGACCCGTGCTTAAAATGTAAATGATGGATAAGTTGTGAGCATAGACTTTTTACGTTGCTCTGCCAGCTGAGCTATCACCCCTCGAGGTGGGATGAGCAGGACTTGAACCTGCGACCTACGCCTTGTAATGGTAACCTATATCTCTTCGACCCATCGTAAGAACTAATAAAAGCGGATAAGCTTAAACGACAATAGGGGGTAATCATTAACAGTGATAACCTAAAGTCTTTCGACCCGCATAAAAAACTAAAAAGACGGATAAGGTGTGGCATCGGAGATTGCTTTGGCACCAGCTTGGCTAACAGGGAATCGAACCCCATTCGTTTTCAACCATATAAAAAGATAACCGAAAATCCTTCGACCCGTCAAAACTATATTATTCTACCACGAATCCCTGTTCTTTAGCCTCTTTTAAAGACAAAGAACCTTGTCTTTCGCCTGCTCTGCGAGTTCGCTCGTATCCGAGCTTATCGAAGGCAACAAAGCGACCTTCAGGGATAACTATCTTGTAAACTGTACCTTCAGTATCTTGAAAGTACCCGTTTATGCCAATCTCTTTCGAGACTGCTTCCGTAGCTGCTGCAAGTTCATCGAAGTATTTCTTAACTTCTTCCTTGCGCTTTTCAAGAGCTACGAACTTCTTTTGCGCTTCGGTCATTAAACACCAGCTAAGCCACAAAGAAAACCAGTAGTTAATCCGATGCCGATAGCACCAACTAACAGTACTGCAAAGCCGTAATTCTTCTGGTTACAATAAAGACCCCAGATAATGCCGAATATACCGCTTAAAATCATTGATAACATATTTTCTCCTAACAGAATTACTTGCGTAACGAAAACAAATCGAATCGGTTACTGCGTTGTAGTTTTTCCACCTTCAATAAGGAAGAATGTTCTACCGTTTTTTGTAACTTTTTTAATACTTTCAGGTGCAACGTTCTCAGGTGGAGGAGTTTCTTGTTCTTGTTCAGGTGGAGTTTCGCGCATACCTAAAAACTTAGATAAAGGCATAGTTTCTTCCTGTTGAGTTTCCGCGTTGTATCCTGTGACGATGGGATCAAAGCCATCTTTCACGATAGAACTAAGTAGTTCATGTTTCTTTTCTTCAAGTTCTTTAAATCTTGCAGCCAGCTGATTTTTGTATCTGCTGTGAACAGCGTTTTTGTTAGGCATGCTGTGTGCTGCTTGAATCTCACCCTGTTCTTTTACGCATTCTGCGGCTTGTCTGAGACGATCAAGCACGGATGCATTTGGAATAGGGTCTTGAGTTTTTATAGTTGTTTGAGTATGCTGCTTCATATGTTTCTTGGCATACGAGCTAAGAATTATGAGTCCACCAACGGTAAAAGCAATACCGCCAAGAAATATGGCAGCGATTAAAAGGATGTCCATGTAGAGCCTTTCTTTTAAAATTTATTCTACTGAATCGTCTTCGATATCTAGGAAGAATTGCTCTAAGAAGTTGTCATCAAGCATCTCTAGCGTTTTAGCTAAATCCTCTTGACCGTTGTCGTAAGCTTTTGCAGTCATCAATGCCTTGAAATCATCGAGTTCAAGACCACATTTCTTGATGCGTTTTCTCCAGGCTGCAAGTTTTTTCTTGTCAACCTTATGTCTCCCACGGTTCAGTTTCTCAGGTACAGCCCTAGTATTAGAAGCTGCATAGCCCTTAGAATTGTCTTTTCTATCTGGACTAAGCTTTTGGCCAGTCTTCTTCTCAGCAGATTGCATCTGCTTGACGATAGATTTACGAGTTCCACGGCCCTTACTCTTGTGTGATGCGGTACCGTTCTTGCCATCTTGGCGTCTTAAGGCATCATCTGCCTTGGTCTGAGCGCGTTGCCAGTGACCTGGCGTTTTCTTGTTTCTTTTAAGTTGGTTCAAATGCTTTCTGCAACGACCAGATGGGTTGCTTGGATTGGCACTTTTACCACCACAACGAGGGCATTTCTTTGCTAGTTCTTCGAATTCTTCTTTGTCTTCTTTTGATAAAGACTCGAACTCGTCATCTAACAAAATGTCTTCGTCCTCTAGAAACTCTTCAAATGTTGAACCTGTATGGGGATTGCTCATACCCTTATTATACCAGGTTGAACCTAATAAAAAAGGCCGTGGGGAACCCAGCGGCCTCAAACGAAAGGAAGGAACTATTCATCATCCTGATGCTTTTTTATCGATTCGGTTGAGGTTTTTACACCCTCCATAAGCTTTTTAAGCATTTTGGGGGTTTTAGTTGCAGGTCGCTCAAACGGCGGCATGTCGTCACCATTTAATATCAACCTTTCTATCATAGCTTCATCTATTTCTTGAGAGTTAAAATAAGCTATCTTAGTTGGGAAAGATACTTCAACGGTAGCAGAAAATGTCCTCTTTTCAAGATGGCCCCATGCTCTACCTTTGACAAGTATCTCTATTGGTATTGCTGTATTAGGATAGAAGTCATGAATAACTTTTCTAATACTCTGATTCTCCTTTTTTCTGTTGTCTGCACCTATTCTAGATATTTCTTTACCTAGACCGTTAAAGAAGGCTAATATCTCTACAGAGCTTTCTTTGGTTGTCTGTTGAATTAGATGTAGCAGAAAGCTATCAACGTTCAGTCTTACTGTTATTGGTATTTGTTGTGTTGTCATTTAAAATTATGTGGTCAGCCATCTCTTCTTTGAGAGAATTAACTTCTTTCTTCAAGCTTATGATTTCGTCAACAAGCACGCTAATTATAGCATGTACGCTTGTTCCGGCAGGTACATCGTTTTGCCAATCTATGTGGCCACGCTCTATTATGTTTTTTATGAATTGCGCTTGCGTCATGGTTTCTTAAGTATTATTTCTTCAACTTTATCATTTTCAAGCTCTTTTATTTTTCTTTCAAGAGACTCTATATGCATTCGCATTGTTTCTATTTGCTGTTTGGTGTGCATTATTTCATAGTCAACTTTATCAAGGCGAGTTCTAACCGCCTTGATAGCTTCAACAACTTGTTTAGCAAACTCTGACATTCCGTCAAACATTATTTATTCTTTTACCTTTTGTAGGAATCGGCAGCTGTGGTGGTGTTTCGCTCTTTCTTAATGAAGTTCCAGTTGATGGACGTGGTGTGGGTGTTGGCTGTGATTTTGGAGACATAAAATCCTGAAACTTATTTGAGCAGTTAGAACATAAATCTATGTCTTTAGTGATTCCACCAGCTGCCCCATCATATCCACGTGCCCAAATGTTTACTTTTTTAGCATGTGTTCCGCCGTTAGCAAAGTCTTCTTGCTTGTCTGTGCCACAGCGGTCACAAGTCATTATTGTCTGTTCAGGAATTACTTTAGAGCTCATTATTTACGTCCGCGTGGTCTCTCAGAGTCAGGAATCTTGATCGTCGTACCCAAACGTTTCATCGGGTGATCAACTGTGCCTTGACGTGAGATGATGAAGAGTGTTGATGGGAACTTAGTTCCTGGTGGAACCAGTTTCTCAAACTCAACATTGCCATAGCAACCATCTGTTACGAAGATAGCTAAGTCTGGACGACGCTTCGCGATGTCTTCAAAAGACTTCTGCAAGCACGTACCGCCAGATTTAACCTTACTGTTGTCAAGACGATCGCCCAGCTTGTATTCTTCACTGTAGTAGTTCTCAGTGTGGAACAAGTTAAGACGACATTTTCTGCTTCCTGCTTTAAGGAAGTTATCTACGATACCTAAGAACTCGTTAAGTTCTTCTGTAGAGATTGAACCTGACGTATCGAGATATAGATTCAGCTTAGGTAAATCACCAACCTTAGTACCTGGTGCTTTATTGCCGAAGCGCTTAGATTTACGTGTCCAAGTATGCTTACGTTCGTGACCTGATGCAGATCGCTTGATCGCCATCAAGATCATTGCTCTGTAATTAAGCTCAGATTTGCGAGTCTTGATTTCTTGGAGTAAATCTTTGATTGAACCTGGAAGATCGTTATAATCAAGTTTCTGCTTGATCATCGCGCGCTTGATAAGGTCTTCAGTTGCCTCAAGCATATCTTTTTCTTCCGCAGCTCCATCCCACATGTGCTCATCGATAGTTTCTGGAAGATTGCCATGATTGGCTCCGCCACCAGCGTTACCTTGGCCATCGCCTTCACCGTCATCATCTGGGTCATCAAGCTGACTTAAAAGCTTTTCATAATAGTGTTCCATGGTCTGATCTTTTTTCCATGGAATCTTTGCTCCGGTTTTTTCATCGACATCGTTGAACTGAGCGATATCGATACACATACCTGGACATAATGGATTAGGGAACATCTCAACTGTTCCATCTTCCATCTGCTTCGGCATACATCGACCTGTTGGTGATGAAGAACATTCATCACAACCTTCTGGTAAACCTTTGATATACTGGTTAATTGCCATGTCTGCTGCGATGTTCATCAGCTGACGTTTTCTTGAAGAAATCTTCAGGAACGGAACACGGAACGGATGCTTGTTCGTGATATGGTTGATTTCGTGAAGCAAAACTGCACCACGAGCCAAATCACCACGCTGTTCCTTGGTCATGCCTGGGATTGATTTTGAATTGTTAAGTTTGTCCACGAAGAACTTGGGATTGATGTACATATCCCAGCGTTTCGCTTCCGTATTAAACATGATACCTGCTGTTGGTATGTAGTGTGAATACATGATGTTCAAACATTGAAGTACGGAACCCAAGAAAGGTGCTTTCTTAGTTACCGCATAAATGCTTGTTGCCAATGCCTTAGATTTGGCTTCCACTGGCACAAATTCTTTTTCTAACATAGCTTTTGTTATGTTAGATCTACGTCTGTCACTCATCATACCCTCCTAATAGATACGATTCGATTCGGTCAAGTCCGCTCCTTGGAAAAAGAAAATTGCGGGACCCGGCAAAAGGAGGGGCAAGCCAGGTCCCGCTGGGGGATTACTTATCTACTTTAGTCGCACGATTGATCGTGATGTTATCGCGGATGATGTCAACCATGTCTGGATGACGTTTCACGAACTCACGGAAGTAGTTCAGAACAGCACCATTTGACTGTTTGAAGCCGCAACCCTTAACAAGGTTGATAGCTTGGTCAGATGGGATGATCTTAGCAACTTCGGCCATCAGATCTTCGTCGATTTGGTTCTCTTTGCATTTCTCTTTCAGACCACCGTAGTGCTTGATCACCGACTCAACGGTTTGAGCGATCAGCTCACCTTGGTAGTTGTTCTTGTCTGATTGTTGAACCAGACGTTTCAGAGCGCCTTCGCGATCTTTCAACAGGTCCTCAGCAGACACAGGAGCAGAATCGTAGCAATACTTGTGGTATTGGTTACCAATATCTTTTCCTAAGATAGAGATTGATGTTAAACGGTGAAGCGAACGAGACTTATGAACTCCTGCGAGCTCAGCTGCGTTCATTTTTGACCACGTACGTGGTGAGATGTACGCGCCTTCTGGTCCAAGCTCTTTTGGAGTCTTGTAAATCCAGAAGCCAGAGTTGATGTAACCCTGAACACGGTTGTCCCAGCCTGCTGAATCAGCAAACTCAGAGAATGATTGGTGATCGAACTCGATTTCGTATTCTTCGAAACGGTCTTTCAACGCGGCATCCATGTTGTTAACGTCGTACTCAGCGCCTTCTGGGTTGATACATGCTGCGATGATCCAACCATCAGGAAGAGTATATTTGTGGACTTTGCGGTCTGTCAAGATTTGCATCAGACAGTTCATAACGCCTGTGGTACCACGGTTTGGTTCTTCTAACAGGAGAAGACCACGACCACTTGTTGGCCAGAAATCTGGCAGTTCATGTACGGTACGGCGAACACCGTTCACTTCGATTACTTCCGGGAAACCAATCAAATCTGGTGCTTCCATGTAAGCAATACGAAGATCGATGAAACCGAACTCCGGGTCTTTGGCTTTTTGGGCTTTCATCCACTGTTGACACACTTGTGATTTACCCAACCCAGCTTCACCTGTAAATAATGGGTTGAAGACTTCGCCCTTTTCTCTTGCTGCCATGGCAAGATCAAGAACAAGTCCGATGTTTGCTGCCTTCACTACTATCCTCCTTTTGGATTTTTCAAAATACCTTCGAGATTCACGATCGAATCGGTCTAGTGTTTTTGTACGTCTTTATGTTTAGCCGCAAGGAGTTTTCCGAATCTGGCCTGAAATAAGCGCGCCAGCTGCGCTCTTGCTTGAAAAGTTTCTGCAGTCTCTGGGTCACCTTGAGCAGCAGCTGTATTAGAAACATAGTCAAATGTTCCAGCACTCGCTGCTAGTAAGTTAATCAGAGTCCACATTTCTGTCTCTGTAAGAGGAATAAAAATTCGTTCAGAAGCATCTTTCTCTTCTGGAACGTTATCATCTTCATCGAACATTATATCCCCAGAGCTTTTCTAACTTCCTCAGGAATATCAGACATGTTTATGTTTGTAAGATCAGGTTCTTTAACTTTCTTCGTTCTCTTAGATTTCTCTCCGTAAAAGAGATCGCCTTCAGACAACGACATCAGTTGTGCAGGTCCAGGGTTTACACTCTTTACTACCTGCGGTTTATTCTTGTCTTCTGCTGGTGGACAAATAGTTATCTTCCCACCTTTAGCCAAGTATTCTTCAAGGAGCTTTTCCGTATTACTCATTTTATCTCCGTATTATTTAGTAGTATATTGTCTATTCGGTCTGGTACCATATGAGCCAATTGGCGTTCGATAGCGTGTGCCTTATTGCGTATGCGAATAGCCTTTGCTCTTTTTACGAGACGTTTAAGTCTGATGACAGATGGTCTGAAATGATCAAACCATTTAAGTGGTGTTCTCAATATAATGTCCTTGCGCTCATATCTAGTTGCAACTACCAGTATCCTTGTTGTTTTTCTATCTGATCTGTTGCCAGATGTATCTTGTAAACGAGTCCAAGACAGTCCAGCTAGCATGCCGCATGTTGAATCATAGTTAAAACCATGCCATGGGTGATCATCTTCCCCTTTTTCTTCAGTTAAGACATAACTTCTTTTTTTAAGCGGTTTAGAGTCAGCATCTTCATCTTCTGGTGGAGATAATAGATACCATTTGACGGTATCGTCCATCTCGTTGAAGGCAACTGTCTCTAACGGATTAGTATCGTCGCATTGGATTTTTTTGCTTAGCTCTTTAGTGACTTCATCAAGTATGTTGAAAAAGAAGTCCCTATTCGTCGAAATCGTCTCCAAGAATAGCTCCATCGAAAGATTGTGGAAAGATCTTCATAAGATCTTCAAGAAAGAAATTA